>OFDJ01000132.1_pt1 | contig 39132 bp, 48 predicted proteins | sample 1520901 | NCBI WGS metagenome assembly OFDJ01 (sample SAMEA2699035, study PRJEB24076) | metagenome | biome: Human gut stool | place: Spain | collected 2012-11-19 | reverse complement strand
CATCGCTTGTTTCGAGTATCTTGCAGGAAAGGAAGTAAGAGCCCCAAAACAGCAGGAGCGCAAAGAAAAGACCGAAAACTGGAGCCTGGTGGAAAACCAAAGTATTAAGAAGGAGCAGGATTTCCGTATTACGACCGATAAGACCGAAAATCAAGTCAAAAACATTCAATAAAATATAGCAAAGAACCAGAATCCAGATCGCGTCCTGCGAGCCCTTTCGGTAGGCTGCCGGTAAAAAGGCACTGAGCAGCAGAAGCGTGAGACCGATCATCCCGCAGTGCTCGAGAAATACCTCCTGAGTAAAACCATAGGAAAATCCAGAGAGAGAGAAACCCAGCAGGTTGCCCGTAAGGAGAATACAGGACAGAAACAGGTACCGACTGCGCACCAGCAGTCTTTTGTCCACCGGAAACGACAGTACATAGACATTCCACTTGTTCCTTTCGTCCCTCTGAAAAGCAAAATAAGCCGTTATCAAAGTAAGCCAATGCGTCGAAGCCGAAACGATGAAGCCATAGGCAAAATCTTTTTCTCCCAGCCGATTGAGAAAGATCCAGACGCCAACAAGGGAAAACACGATTAAAAACAGCCCGGCGAGCAGGAATTTGCGCAGATGAACAAAATCCTTATACAATAAGCCTTTCAAAGTGATTTACTCCTTTCTTTGCAGAAGCTGCGGATGCAGGGAAAAGAATGCGGAGAGATATGATTCGTGGGAACTGGGACGGGTACCTTCCGCTCCCCGCGATTCCGCAGAAAAGTAACCGGCCCCTTCCTTTACTGGACATCCTTCTGTTCCATGATTTTACAGGAAATCAGATAGGATAGAAAGAACAGGAGAACACAAGCCCCGAAGGCAGCCGCTACCAGAAAAACAATGGACAGATCACCTGGTCCGGAGATTGAGAACGGCAGTTTTTGCAGAAGATAGATCAGTAGAAAGACAAGCAAAAAAACGCCCATCAGCAGGATCCGCGCGGTCTGGGTGCCAAAGCGGTACATCAGGGGAGCCAGAATGCCGATTAGAATGAACGACATCCCAATAGAGCTTAGAATTTGAAGAATGGTTTCCGCATGGAACAGATTGCCTGCAGCCGCCGAGAACGCGAAGGAAAGGCAAGTGGCCACAAGGATCGCCAACAATAAGTAGACGTACCTGCCGAGTACCAACAGACGCTTGCTGACCGGTAAGGAAAGTGCGTAAAGATTCCACTTGCAGGCTTCGTCATATGCAAACAGATTGATGGACAAAAACACTGTGAAATAAATGGTCATGAAAGACAACGTCCCGTCACCGAGAAGGGAATAATCGGAATGCACCACCATTGAGATGAAAAACAGCAGCAAAAGAATCGCGCTGAAAGCCAGAAGGCTTCGTTTGGAGATCATGAGGTCCTTCATCAATAAACCTTTCATCGTTTTTGCTCCCTCCCATAGAACACCATAATGTCGTCAAGACTGGCCGGGTCTACCATCAGCCCGGGGTGGCGCTTTACAAATCCCGGCCGGTCTTTGATCAGTGCCTCGCAGCCAAAGGAATTCTTTCGGCTGCGCAGATAATCGCTTTTCGGCAGGCGGCCGAATTCCTCCGCGCCGCACTTTACAACGCCATAAGAATCCATGATTTCATCCTTTGAGCCGCTCAGCAGTATTTTGCCTTCGTGAATGAAGGTGACATAATCCGCAATCCGCTCCAGATCGGCGGTGATGTGCGAGGAGAAGAGCACGGCATGCTCTTCGTCCTGAATGAATTCTAAAAGCAGGTCAAGGATTTCGCTGCGCATTACAGGATCGAGCCCGCTGGTGGCTTCGTCCAGAATCAGGAGGCGGGGATGGTGGGCCAGTGCGGCGGCAATCGAAAGCTTCATCCGCATTCCTTTGGAAAAATCTTTGATCAGCTGATCACGCGGGAGATTGAATTCTTCCAAATAGGACTGGTACAGCGGTTCATCCCAGTCTTTGAAAAATCTTTTTAGCAGATCGCTGATATGCCGGGAATGGAACTCGCCGGGAAAATAACAGTCGTCGAATACCACGCCAATCTGTTCTTTGATTTTGCGCTCTTCCTTTTGCGCGTTGGAGCCAAAAATCCGAATCTCGCCGCCGTCGGGCTTCAGCTCATTTAAAAGCAGTTTAATGGTAGTGGTTTTACCGGCGCCGTTTTCGCCTACCATCCCCATAATGCTCCCGCCGGGAATCAAAAAACTGACATCCTGTAAGGCAAAGGAGGGAAAACGCTTCGTCAGGCCGCGCACTTCCAGTAAATTCTTCATATCGATTCTCCTTTATAAAGTTGATTGAGAAGTTCAGAAAGCTGTTCAAGGGAAATAGAGCCGGCCTGTGCCAGCCGCACGGCCTGTGAGATCAGCTCCCTGATCTGGCGCAGGTGTTCCTCCTGAATGGCCGAAACGTTGCGTGCTGCGACAAAGCTGCCCTTGCCGGCCCGGGTGATCAGGAAGCCGTCGCGCTCCAGATCTTCATAAGCACGCTTCGTGGTGATCACGCTGATTTGCAGTTCCCTGGCCAGTACGCGCATCGACGGCAGAGCGTCGCCCTCTTTCAGCTTGCCGCTGATGATCTGATTTTTCACTTGGTGTGTGATCTGTTCGTAGATGGGTCTGCTGTCTGAATTGCTGATGAGAATATCCACGGCGCGCTCCTTTCCAAATACTGTATATATACTATATATACAGTATGGCGCGATCGTGTGAAAATGTCAAGTGTTTTTTCTGGGAAAAGAAATCCAAATATACATATAGTATATATTTTGAATGATTCTACAATTTGTGCTCTCTTTTTCCCTGCTTCGCGGAAAAATAAAAAATATTTTTGAATGCTTTCTCTTTCAGGGGAAAGTTTTTTTATTTTGTCCGGGGGAGTCAGAACCTGCCGATCCCGAGAAAACACGAAGCAGCTTTGTCAGACCATGCAAGGAATGGTAGAGATTACGTTGGTCGGTAGGAATGGCGAGGAACTTTGTCGCAAAACAGACCAAAGAGACGGGGAAGGAGGGCGTATGACGGACCCAAATAAGGCGAAACGAAAAATCATGCGCGGCTATGATAAGCTGGCGTTTGGCGGGGTTGCGGACGCCGTGCGGCTGATGTTCTGTGACGACCCGGATCAGCTGGAGATTCGCGGAATGGATTTATTCAATGTGGCGGAAATCAAGCGCCCGAAAGGCGGTGGAATGGAGATCAAGTTTTTTGACCGCATCAAGGCGCTGCAATGTTTGGAGCAGATGAATGAGGATCGCGGGGAGGGCCCGGGCGGCTTTTACCGTGCGCTTGAGCAGAGCGTGCGCAGTTTTGAGCCGAATTTTCCGGAGGAGGACTGAGCTTGGAGTTTCACCCTTTTTCGAAAAAGCAGCTTCAGGCGCTGAGCTGGTGGTGTCGGGGCAGTCCGTTTGAGCATTACAGTGCGGTGATCTGCGACGGAGCGGTGCGAAGCGGTAAGACACTCTGTCTTGGAATTTCCTTTATCGCGTGGGCGTTTTACCGGTTTGATGGCCAGTCATTCGCGCTGTGCGGGAAAACCATTCGTTCCCTGCGGCGGAATCTGGTCGTGCCCCTGCTGCCGGTGCTGCGGGAAAACGGCTTTGAATGTTCCCTGAAGCTTTCGGAGAATCTGCTGACCATCTCGGCGGGCGGGCGCGAAAACCGCTTTTACCTGTTCGGCGGAAAGGATGAATCCTCTTCCGCGCTGATTCAGGGCATGACGCTCGCGGGAGTTCTGTTCGACGAGGTGGCCCTGATGCCTCGCTCGTTTGTAGAGCAGGCGCTGGCCCGCTGCTCGGTGGAGGATTCGACTTTTTGGTTTAACTGTAATCCGGAGCATCCGCAGCACTGGTTTTACCGCGAGTGGATTCAGAACGCCGCAAAAAAGAACGCGCTGTACCTGCATTTTCAGATGGAAGATAATCCGTCGCTGTCCGAGGCGATGCTTGAGCGCTACCGGGGACTGTATTCCGGTACGTTTTACCGTCGCTTCGTGCTGGGGGAGTGGGTGGCCGCCGAGGGACTGGTGTACCCTTTTATGACGCAGGAGCAGTTTTGCCCCGTACCGCAGGGGACGTTGGAACGCTATGTGATTTCGTGTGATTACGGCACGGTAAACCCTTCTTCCTTCGGGCTGTGGGGAAGCCAGAACGGCTGCTGGTACCGGATTGCGGAATATTACTACGATTCCCGCCGGGAAGGTTTTCAGCGCACGGACGAGGAGCATTACGCCGGGCTGTGCCAGCTCGCCGGGGGCAGAAAAATCGAGTGTGTGGTGGCCGACCCCTCCGCCGCGAGCTTTATGGCGGTAATTCGCCGCCACGGGGAGTTCCGGGTGATTCCGGCCAGAAACGATGTGCTGGATGGAATCCGTCAGGTGGCGGCGGCGCTCAAGGCCGGGCAGCTTCGCATTTGTGACACCTGCGCCGACGCGATGCGAGAATTCGCGCTGTACCGGTGGAGCCCCGACTCCACACGCGACGCGCCAATAAAAGAAAACGACCACGCCATGGACGACATTCGGTATTTTACCGCGACAATATTACAGCAGGACGCGGGGGGCTGCTTTGCGGTAGCTGCGCCGCGCCGGACAGGAGAGTATGATGGGTTGGTTTAAAGCAAAGAAAAGCCCGCCTGCCGTTCCCGCCATGCAGACAGCCCCGCGTTCCGGGTGGCAGGCAGGCTGGGAATGGAATCGGTACGCGCCGCTCGCGGGCGGGGAACAGCGTTTGTATGGAACGCTGCGGGAATCGGTGCCGATCATTTCAGCCGCGCTGGAAAAGACAGTGCGGCTGATTGGCACCTTTCAGGTGGAATGCCCGGACGATGCCGCACAGCGGGAGCTGACGGAGTTTTTGAGACATGTTCCGGTGGGCGCGGCGCAGGCGGGAATCCAGAGCTTTTTATGCACCTACCTTGACCAGCTGCTGATGTACGGCACCGCTGTCGGGGAGATCCTGCTGAGCGCGGACGCCTGCGGAATCGCGGGGCTTTACAATGCCCGGCTGGAGCATCTGGAGCTGCGCCGGGGAGAAAATCCGCTGGAGGTGCAGCTGTGCGTACGCGGGCAGTCGGGAGAAGCCGTGCCGGTGAAACACCCCAATCTGGTGCTGCTGTCTGCGCTGAATCCCGAGCCGGGGGAGGTGCGCGGCGTATCGATTCTGCGGGGGCTTCCCTTTTTAGGGGAGGTTCTGATGAAAATTTACCATACGATCGGCGTCAACTGGGATCGGGTGGGAAATACCCGTTTTGCGGTGACCTACAAGCCGTCCGGCGAGGGAGACCGGGCCTACGGCGCCGAACGTGCCCGGCAGATCGCCGACCAGTGGAGCCGCGCGATGCAGCCGGGAGCCGGAGTGAGCGATTTTGTCGCTGTGGGCGACGTGAGTATCCGGGTGATCGGCGCGGACAATCAGATTCTGGACAGTGAAATCCCCGTGCGCCAGCTTTTGGAGCAGATTGTGGCAAAGCTGGGCGTGCCGCCGTTTTTGCTGGGGCTTTCATGGTCGTCGACCGAGAGGATGTCCTCCCAACAGGCTGATATTCTCACCAGCGAGCTGGAAAGCTACCGCCGCCTGCTCGAGCCGGTGATTGAGAAAATCTGCCGGATGTGGCTTTTGTTGAACGGATATTCCGAGCGGATGGAGATCATCTGGGAGGATATCAGCCTGCAGGATACGGTGGACCTGGCGGGGGCAAGGCTTAAAAACGCGCAGGCGGCGAAGCTGGAATGGGAAGTTCAGAAGGAAAGAGAGGGAGGAGCATGAGAGAGGGCTATGTGATCAAAAGCGCGCAGAGCGCGGCTTCTGTGGAGGAGCTTCGGCAGATCGGCCGCTACACCCGGCGGGAATTTTCACCTGAAGAGCTATATGTGTTTTCGGTAGTGCTGTGCGACAACGAGATCGACCGCGATTTGGAACGCTTCACGATCCCGGCGTTGCACAGGCTGGGGGAATTGTTCCTCGGCAAAACGGGTCTGTTCGACCACAGCATGAAAAGCGGCGACCAGACCGCCCGCATTTTTTCCACCTATGTGGAAACCGACCCGCAGAAAACGACACAGGCAGACGAGCCGTACACCCGGCTGGTGGCACGGGCTTACCTGCCGAAAACGGAGAAAAATGTCGATTTGATTCTGGAGCTCGAATCAGGAATCAAAAAGGAAGTCAGCGTGGGCTGCGCGGTGGGGAAATCCACCTGTTCCGTCTGCGGAGCGGATCGGGTGAAGCAGCCGTGCGGGCATGTGAAGGGCCGCAGCTATGGCGGCGAGGGGCGGGAGCAAATCTGTTGTACCGTACTCGACGAGCCGGCGGACGCTTACGAATGGTCGTTTGTTGCGGTACCCGCCCAGCGGGCGGCCGGGGTGATCAAGGCCTTTCGGCCCGGAAAGGAGGAAAAGGATTTGATGGAGGAAATCAGGAAGTCGCTGCGCGCAGGGGAACAGATAACGCTGACCGCCGCGCAGACCGGGGAGCTTGAAAAACATTTGAAGCAGCTGGAGGCTCTGGCGGAGAGCGGCAGGCAGTACCGCGAAAGTGTGAGCAAAAATGTGGTGAGGCTGTGCGCACTCGGTAAAACGGGAATCCCGGCGGAGGTGATGGGCCGTGCGGCGCAGAGTATGCCGCTCGAGGATCTGCTCTCGCTGGAAAAAGCGCTCAAACAGCAGGCGGAGGGAGTTTTGCCGCTGCGCCCCCAGCTCATGCCGGAGCATCCGGAGGCGGCGGACAGCGGAAACGACATGTTCCGAATTTAATACAGAAACGGGAGGAAAGAGCATGAAAGTAGCATTTGGCGGGTATGGAGAGAAGCTCGTTACTTTTGAAGCGGCGGAGGGCGTTGCAGCCGGAATGCCGGTGATGATGAGCGCAAACGGAACGGTGGCCCCCTGCACCGCGGGAAAGGCATTCTGCGGCGCTGCGGTAAATGTGCGCGACGGATTTGCCGCCGTGCAGCTGGCCGGGTATATACGTTTGCCCTACACAGGCACGGCCCCGGCGGTCGGCTACCAGACGCTGGCGGGAGACGGTGCGGGCAAGATCAAAACGGACGCGGCTGGCCGGCAGCTTCTGGTTGTGGACGTGGACACTTCCGCCGCGGTATGCGGCGTGATTCTGTAACGGAAAAGGAGGAGAACACATGGCTTTTTATGACACGCTCAAACTGGAAAAGGGCATGTATACAGCGGGTAAGGGCTTTACCCGGACTCTGGAGGAGCTGGACCCCTCCGCAAATTACGAGGGTACCCCTCTGTCAGGGCTGGACGCCTACCAGCGCCAGCTCAAGCGCTTCGACATCCGCGTAGGAGGCCCCGGCTCCGACCCGGTGGAAAAATTCTTTCAGACCAGCGACAGCGCGGCACTGTTCCCCGAATATGTTTCGCGCGCGGTGCGTCAGGGAATGGAGCGGGCTGATCTGCTGCCCGGCATTGTGGCGACGGTAACGAAAATCAACTCGATGGATTATCGCACGATCACCTCCGATCCCCTGCCGCAGGACAAAGAGCTTCTGCCGGTGGCGGAGGGTGCGGAAATCCCCCGCACGGTGGTCAAAACACAGGAAAATTTGGTGCGCCTGCACAAGCGCGGGCGCATGCTGGTGGCGTCGTATGAAGCGCTGCGCTTTCAGAAGCTGGACCTGTTTACCGTCACGCTGCGGCAGATCGGTGCGTATATCGCCCGCGCACAGCTTGACGACGCGGTAAACGTACTGCTCGACGGCGACGGAAACGGCAACCCTGCCCCGGTGACGGATGTGACCGGCGCACTTTCGTATCAAAACATGGTCAGCCTGTGGAGCGCTTTGCAGCCCTACGAGCTGAACACCATTCTGGCCTCTACCCCGGCGATAGAGGATATTCTGAACCTGAAGGAGTTTCAGGATTCCGTGGCTGGACTTGATTTTCAGGGTACCGGCAAGCTGGCCACGCCGCTTGGCGCAAAGCTGCTGCATGTGCCGTCGCTTTCCGGTAGCCGCCTGATCGGCCTTGATAAGAACTGCGCGCTGGAAATGGTGCAGGCCGGGGATGTGCTGACCGATTCTGACAAGCTGATCGATCGCCAGCTGGAGCGCGCTTCCATCAGTGTGATTGCCGGGTTTGCGAAGATCTTTGCCGGGGCATGCCGCGCCGTCAGCTATACTGGAGAATAAAAGGATAGGAGGGAAAGCCGATGAATCTGCAGGCGATTCTGGAACGATTTCTTTGCCTTTCGGGGCTTTCCCCGGAAGAAGCGCAGCCCTGGCAGGGGCTGTGTGAAGAGGCCATGCAGGAATTGAATGCTCAGGTACTCACCGGAGCGGAGGGTGGGACGGTGCTGCTGAACGCTGCCGCCGCCGCCCTGGCCTTTTATCGCTATTCCGCAGCGCAGTCCGGCACCCCGGAGAGTGATTTTACCGCCGGTGACGTCCGTGTGACAAAAAGCTCTGCCGGAATGGAAGCGGCTCGCCGATTCTGGCTGGAGGCGCGCCGTGCCGCCGCTCCTTACCTGCGCGACGAGGAATTCTATTTTAGGCAGGTGCGTTCATGACGCGGGCGGCGTTCCTCTGGCGGATGCTGGAGCGGTATGGCAGCGATACGGTGGTTACGGTACCGGGAGAAAGCCCGGTGACCGTGCGGGCTATGATTCAGGCGATGAACTACAAGAACAAGGTTTACCCCGACGACGCGTGGATGCCGGAGGGGTACTTTGACAATTCCCATTTCTTTTACATCGGCCCGCCGGACTGCCGGCTGGACCAGATGAGCGGCGCAGTGCTGCGCTGCGCGGAAAAGGAATACAAGGTCATCCGCGCGCAGGGCTTTCTGGCGGGGAACCGGATTTTATATGTATGGGCGGTTCTGCGGGAACTGCCGGGGGAGGAAACAGATGGCGGAATTTGATTTGCTGGAGCAGGAGCTGCTGCGGCAGCTGCAGGAAAGGGAGTCCCTTCGGGATATCCGGTTTTCGACAGCGTGGGAGAACAGGCGGGGAAAGTCAGACGGCATCAGCGCCATGTTGAAAATTCTTCCGGTGCGTTTTGTCCCCGCCTCGTTGGATGAATCCCTGCGCCGGGCGGAGCTGACGGTCAGCATCTGGATTTCCGCCCCCCGCGCGATGGGCGGCACCGCATGTGTGGACGCCTTTTCCCGCATCAGCGACGCGCTGTTGTTCGGTGAAAACGGACTGTGCCTGCAGACCATCTCCTGTGGGAAGGTGGAGTATTCCGAAGCCGCCGAAGCGTTCCGGATGAGCGCCGAGGTGGGCATGACGGCATACTGCCGGGAAAGCGGGGGATAACATGGAGCTTTTGGTGCCGAAGCGTCAGAGCGTATCCATTGAGCTGAACGGCGAGAGGGTCGCCTCCGCAAGCGCTGTAAAATGCGTGTGTGTCAAAGAGCGCAGAGCAATCCGCGCGTTTGGCGAGGCGGAGCCGGTGGCCTGGCTGGACCTTTCCCCCTCGTACCGTCTGGAGCTTTCTCAGTTGAGTGGTTTCGGGCAGAGCATCAGCCGCTCGTCTCTTTGGGAGATGAGCGATTTTCGCCTTGTTACCGTGCAGGACGGCGTACGCACCGTATACAGCGGCTGCGAGTGGCAGGAGCTGACGGAGCAGGCGGACGCCGGGAACGGCTTTCTGGCAGAGCATGCCGTGATGACTGCCCGGAAAAGGAGCAGAGAGGAGGAGCCGGTATGAACGAAACCGAAGGCCCTGTCGGGAGTGTTTCCGCTGTGCAGGAGAGGGAGCAGGCCGAACGGATCAGCCGCGTGCTGGAGCGGGATTATCGGCGCTATCCTCACCCGATTTCGGAGGAAGAGTTGACATGAAGCTGCAGCCGATGAAATACGGGGAATACGTCTGGCCGCATAATCCCGAGCACCTGACGGTGAGCTGCCGCAGAGCAGTGCGGGAGCTGCAGGCGCCGTTTGCCGGGAGCATCTTGCAGGATTACGGCGTACAGAAGCGTGTGGTGGAGGGCGAGGGCGAGTTTTATGGTGCGGACTGCATCGGGCAGTTCCAGAAGCTGTATGGGGAGCTGGAAAAAACGGAACGGGCTGTGCTGACCCTGCCGAATGTTCCGCCGTTCTTCGTGCGCTTTGTCACACTCGAACTGATCGGCAACCCGGAGCCGGACCTTGTGCGTTACCATTTTGTGTTCTGGGAGGACGGCGCGGCAGAAACTGCCGGGAACCTGCTTTCCGGGCAGGTGCACGAATGCCGTGAGGGCGACGATCTGTGGCGGATCGCCGCGTACTACTCTGTCACCGTGCAGCAGCTGCTGGACAAAAATCCGGCGATCCGCTGGCCGAACTATCTGCGCGAAGGCGAGAGGGTGGTGATTCCGTGAAGTTCGAGGGAATCACGGCACAAGGGGAGGTCTGTTCCCTTGGCACGCCGCTATCCGTTCACATCAGCCGTGGTGCGGAAGCGCCCGCGGACGAACTGGTGGGGGAATTTCCCTGGGGCGTTCTGCCCCCTCTGTACCGCTTGCGGGTTTCGGATGGGGAGAGAATCATATTTTTCGGCCCCGTGGACGTACAGCAGGAGAAGATTTCACCCAAAGGAGCCTTTTTGCGCGTCGAGGGGCGCAGCCTTGCGGCGCTGCTGCTCGACAACGAGGCGGTGCCGCAGACGTATTACTCCCCGCCGTTTTCTACCGTGTTTGCCCGCCATGCCGCGCCATATGGATTTTTGCGATATCGGGTACCAAGCAGTACGGAAAAAATAGGTGAGTTTACGGTAACAAAGGGCATGAGTGAATGGCAGGTGCTCGAAAGCTTTTGCCGCCGGGCGTGGAGCGCTTCTCCCGTTTTGCAGGAGGGGGACGAGCTGACCGTCGGCGAATCGGAAGAGAGCGGTATACTTTGGTTTGGAGATTCCGTGCGGGGGCTGACGTATCTTTCCCTGACCAGAACGCGCAGGGAATATGAGAGAATCAGCGAGCTTCTGGTTCGCTCGGCCAAGGATGAGCGGTATACCGTTTCACTCACGGATGAACAGGCGCAGCGCGACGGCATTCGCCGCAGGCGCTGCCTGAGTGCTTCCTCGGCGGTCAGTGCGAAGCAGGTTCTTGCAAACGCGCGGCACAAGTCGCTGGAATACACGCTGATATTACCCGGCTGGCCCGATGTGCAGCTGGGAAGAAACGCGGAGATCAGCGACAGATTGCTTGGCCGGGCAGCAGGACTCAGAGTGTGGAGCGTGGAGTATGAGCTGGACATCGGCGGGATGCTCTGCACTGTCACGCTGCGGCGGGCCGCAGAGTAAAGGAGGAAACAGGATGTGGATTTCGGAGAAAATGGCTGCTTCACGCGCTGTGGAAAGCGCGGTGGCATCCGGTGAGGTGACGGGCGGGCAGGACGCCCGTATCGCCGCGCAGGGAGAAACCGAATACCGCCGTCTTGCGCTCGCGGCTCCCTGGGGAATCGCGTATCTGCCGCCGGCAGGGGCAAGGGCGGTGATCCTTGGCGGAGCGGAAAACCCGGTTTGCGCCGGTACCATTGTAGAGGCCGGAGGGCTTGAGCCCGGCGAGCTTCTGCTCTTTTCTGCCGGTGGGGCGCGAATCTGCCTGAAAAATTCCGGCGAGGTGGTCATCAACGGCCAGACCTTTTCCGCTGCGGGGGGATCGTAATGGACATCAGGCTTGGTCAGGGCGATTTTGCGGTTGGGATGAACGGCCTGCCGGGTTCCGTCAGCGGCAGAGAAGAGCTGCTGCAGCGGGCTTTGATCCGTCTTACGGTGCCGCGCGGCAGCTTTTCGTATGACCCGGGGCTCGGCAGCAGGCTGCACACGCTGGTGATGTCCGGCGCGGATTTGAGCGCGAGGGCGCGCGAGCTTGTGGAGGAAGCACTGGCGGCGCTGCCGGGGGTTTCGGTGGAGCAGGTCGCCTGCACACCTCTCGGCGGGGGACGCGCGCGCCTTGCGGCGGAGCTTTCCACTTTCTTTGGCCCGGGCACCATTTCGCTGGAACTGACAGGACAGGAGGGGTAATCCAATGGAAAGTTACGGCTCTGTTTTGGAGCGGATGCAGCAAACCTTTCAGGAACTGGCGGGTTTTTCCGCGGATGATGCGTCTGATTTGGGAATCCGGCTTAAAGTGCTGGCGGGCGAAGTCTATTCCCTGCTGAACGGAGTAGAATGGCTGAAAAATCAGATGTTCCCGCAGACGGCGCAGGGGGAATACCTGATGATGCACGCCGCACAGCGCGGACTTTCGCGCAAAAGCGCGACGCCTTCCTCCGGAATGCTGGTATTCGGGCGCTCCGGCACCCTGCCGTATGATGTGCTGATCCCGAAAGGCACGGTCTGCGCCGTTTCGGGCGAGGCCGGCCCGCGCTTTGAAACAACGCAGGATATCACGCTCCCAGCCGGTGCGCAGACGGCGCAGGGGCCGGCGGTATCGCAGCAGGGGGGCAAAGAATCCAACGCAGCGGCGGGAACTGTGACGCTTTTGCTTACGCCCCCCGCGGGCGTGGAGACTGTGGCAAATCCGCAGGCCTTTACCGGCGGCGCCGATGAGGAAACCGACGAGGAGCTGCGCAAGCGCCTGCTGAAAAGCTATGAGGTGCTGCCAAACGGCACCAACGCGGAATTTTACCGCAGTTATGTGGTGCAGTACGATGGGATTCAGTCCGCAAGCGTTCTGCCCAGAGCAGACGGCAGCGGAACCGTCGCCATCTACGCCGCGGGCCGGGGCGCAGCCCCGCCGCAGGCTTTGCTGACGAAAATACAATCAGAGCTGAACAGCCTGCGCGAGGTAAACGTAGAGGTAACGGTGCACCCGCCGGAGCTGGTGGGGTTCCCAATTTCCGTGTACATCGATCCCGCGCCGGGGTGCACCCTTGCGGCGGCCACCAGCCAAACCCTCGAGGTGATCCAGTCGTATTTCGATCAGCTTTCCGTCGGGGAATCCGTCATTCTGGCGCAGCTCGGCAGGCGATTGATCGACACCGGGCTGGTTCGCAATTATCATTTTGACGAGACCTTGACCAAGGATAAAAAGATGGAGATTTCGCAGCTGGCGGTGCCCGACCCGGTGTATGTGCAGCAGATGGGGAGCGTGGTATAGCATGAGGGCGATGGATTCCATGCGGGAAAAGCTCTTGCCGCTCCGGTTGTACCGAATGGACGGCGAAAGCCGGGTGGAGGCGGAGCTTTCCGCCGCGGCCGAAGGGCTTGATCTGGTCTATCAGGCGCTCGAAAGCCTGACGCAGGAAGCGTTTGTCGAAACGGCCGAGGGATTGGGTCTTGCGATGCGGGAGCTTGCTTTTGGTTCAGAGCGCACCGATCTGCCGCTGGAGCTGCGGCGAGAAATGCTTTTGTACCGCGGCGCGGTGACGGTGAACGACAATACCAAAGAGAGCGTGGAGCGCGCGCTGTTTTCCATAGGACTGCGCGCAGAGCTTTGGGAGGCTCCTCGTGAACAGAAGCTGTATGTCATTTGCTATGAAGTGCTGGATCAGCAGGTAACGCGGTACCGTTTAAAGCAGTCTGCGCTGCGCTTTCTGCCCGCCCATCTGGAAATCATTTTTGATTTCGGAAAAGTGACTTGGGCCTATCTGCAGGAAACGGAAAAAACATTTCAGCAGCTCGAGGAGCCCGGATACACCTGGGAGCAGATTCGAGAGCTGGAATGATGGAAACAACTGGGAGGGAATCAGAATGCCGTCCACGAATAAAACGTCCCAGCTGGGGCTAAATAGCTGGGTAGACACCGATAAGCCCCGGCGAGAGGATTTTGTACAGGATAATACGATTCTGGATACGGTGATCAGCGGGCACCTGGCAGATATGGTGCTGCATCTGACCGAGGCCGACCGGCTGAAACTCAGCGACGGTCTAGTAGCGGGCAGCCGTGCGGGGACAGGGACTGAAGAGGCTTCGATTACGCTCGATTTTGAACCGAAGCTTGTATTTGTGTTTTCAAAAGAAAAACCGCTGGCCGATTACAGCGCTTCCGGCAGCTATATAGTGGTAAACAGCGGGATCGCCACACCGTGGGACAATACCCAGGGTGTGGCTGTCAGCGGGAACAGGGTGACCTTTCAGCAGAGCAAAACCACTCCCGAGGCGGGCGGTGTGATGCTGAATCTGAACAAGCTTTACGGGCAGTACGTTTACCTGGCTCTGCGGTAACGGTGATTGACGAACCGGCGTTTTTATACTATGATAAGGTACAAATCATTCCCGGAATGGGATCGTTTTCCGGGCTGCGGATAGGAGCTTACCATGGAATTGTTTGAAAATGAAGTTCGCCCCGAGCGTGCGCTTTTGGTGGCGGTAGATACAGGAGAATACGACGTAGAGGCCTCAATGGCGGAGCTGTACGAGCTCACACGGAGCGCGGGCGCGGAACCGTTTGGCTCGATGGTGCAGAAGCGCCCTTCGCCTGACTCCGCAACATGTGTTGGCTCTGGCATGGCCGAGGATATTGCCGATTACTGCACACGCTACGAAATTGATTTGCTCATTTTTGACTGCGAGCTTTCGCCTACCCAGATCCGCAATCTGGATGAGCTGACAAAGGTGCGCGTGATCGACCGCACGATGCTGATCCTCGATATTTTTGCCGCCCGGGCAAAATCAAAAGAGGGCAAGCTCCAGGTTGAGCTTGCCCAGCTTCGCTATCTGCTGCCGCGCCTGAGCGGCAAGGGCATCGCGATGTCGCGTCTTGGCGGTGGAATCGGTACGCGCGGCCCCGGCGAAACGAAGCTTGAGACCGATCGCCGGCACATCCGCCGCAGGATCGAGGGCCTGAAAGAGCAGCTGGAAGAGGTGGAAAAACACCGCGAGCAGATCAACCGCCGCCGCCAGAAGGACGGAGTGATCACCGTTGCGCTCGTCGGCTACACGAACGCCGGGAAAAGCACGCTGATGAACTACCTGACACAGGCGGGCGTTCTGGCGAAAGATCAGCTGTTCGCAACGCTCGACCCCACGGCCCGGGCTTTAAAGCTGCCCAGCGGCGTTACCGTGATGCTGATCGATACGGTCGGCTTTGTACGCAGGCTGCCGCACCATCTGGTCAATGCGTTTCGCTCTACGCTTGAGCAGGCCGCCCTGGCGGATTTGATTCTGAACGTGTGTGATGCATCCAGTCCCGAAGCGCAGACTCACCTGGAAGTGACGCGCGCCCTTTTGGCGGAGCTGGGCTGGAAAGACCGCCCGGTCATTCCGGTGCTCAACAAGTGCGACCTGGTTCCGGAGCTCGGCGCCGTGCCCATGATCGGCAACGCCGTGCGCATCAGCGCAGTTACGGGGGCGGGCATCGACGAGCTGCTCGAAACGATCGAGCGCAACCTGCCGGTTCGTACCGTACAGGTAGAGGCGCTTCTCCCTTTTGCAGAAAGCGGCCTGGCTGCCCGCGTGCGCAAGGACGGTGCATTGCAGGAGGAAGAATTCACAGAGCATGGTTTGAGAATTGTTGCGCGGGTGGGGCCGGAGCTTCTGGAACAGCTTTCGCGCTATCTGGTCGATTCCGACAAGCCGGAGGACTGATTTATAGTATTGAGGATGAAAGCCCGGGGAACAATTTGTTCCCCGGGCTTTTTGACGTTTCAGGCCGTTTGAAAAGCTGCACAGCCGCGACACTGTTTTATCATTTTACTTACTGCGTCGATCTCCGCAAAGCCCAGTTACATACAATGGCAATCCTCCTGGCATTGCTGCGTTTGCCGTCTTATTTTTCATGATTTTTATGGGCCGGCCTGTTTTTCGGCGGGCGTGTCTGATTGACAAGAGAAGCGGCGTTTCGCGCGATTTCGCACGTCTGATACTTGTATTTTAAAAGGCCGCGTGATAAGATAAAAGTCAAAGTTAGTTAATACTAACAATGGCTTGTTGGGGGAATACTATGCCTTTGCTTTTAGCCGAAACAGGGACTTCATACACCATTGTGCGCATCTGCGGCAGTGAGAAAATAAAGCATTATCTGGAATCCCTTGGGTTTATTGCGGGCACGGCGATTGTGGTTGTGTCCAAGTTCAATGACTATTTTCTTGTGAATGTAAAGGGCTCGCGAATCGGAATCGGCAGGGAGATGGCCAAAAGAGTGATTATCAGATAGGAGACCCAATGAAAAACAAGTATAATGTTTTTTTGCTCTATTTGTGCGCGGTGATCATTGTTTTGATCGGCGCCGTGCAGGTTTACAATCTGACAGGGTATTCCGGTGTCAGAGGATTGTCTCTTGGCTCCGCCGTGTATTTCCGCGCGCGGGCCAGCCAGAGCATTACGCTGATTCTCGCTGTGGTTGCGATCACGATACTCCTCTCCGGCGAAGAGATCAACCGCGGTGTCAAGCGGAAGGCCTACATCGACAGCACGGGCATCATGAACAAGAATGCCTGCATGGAGCGAATGAACCTGCTGGACAACAAGGACAGCACGCTGAACATCGGCTTTGTCATGTTCGATCTCAACAATCTGAAGCAGGTGAACGATGATTGGGGACACGAGGAGGGGGACAAGCTGATTCAGAATTTTGTCCTTCTGCTGCGTCAGGCTTCCAATAAAGAGTATTTTCTTGCGCGATTCGGCGGGGATGAATTTGTCGCGATCATTGAAAACTGCACCGAAGCGATGATGAAATCTTATCTGAAACGGATCGAGGAGCTGACCGGCCATTTTAACCGGGCGCAGGGGATACAGATCAGCTACGCGTGCGGGTTTGCGATCAGTACCAAAGAGCATTACTACCTGATGGACGATCTGCTCAAGGAAGCGGATAAAAAAATGTACGAAAATAAAAAGAAGATGAAGTCCGTTGATTTGGCCCCAGCCTGGCCCGGCAGAGCGCCAAGGGCCGGGCAGGCCGGAGCGGTGCCGGGGGGAAAAGCGCCGGTACACTATGATTACGACGAGTTTGTATCAGCCCTTGAAAATGTGCTGCGAACCTGCGGGGAAGAGGTACATCTGGCGATTGTGTATTCAGACATCTGTCATTTCGGGTATTTCAACGATGTATACGGCCATCAGGAGGGCAACCGGATTTTAAATCAGTTTGCCCAGCAGCTTGCCGGGCAGTCCTGCTGCCTGTTTGCCTGCCGCATGTATTCCGACCATTTTGCATGTCTGGTCGATACCTCCCACAAAACAGAGGGCCAAAGTGTTGAGCTGGTGCAAAGCTGGAGCACGCGTTTTTCTGATTCCATGAGTGAAACCTATAAGGGAAGCCGCCTGATCGTGCGAAGCGGCATCTATTTCATCTCAGATTCCGGCGAACCCGTTGACGGGATGCTCAACAGGGTCATCTATGCGCATAAATTTGCCAAAAGCTCTTTTCACAGTGTATTTGTGTACTGCGAGGAACTCAGCCAGAGAGAAAAAAGACGTTCAGAGATTCTCTGTTTGTTCCGCAGTGCGCTGGAACAAGACGAATTTAAAATTTATGTTCAGCCCCAGGTGCTGTGCCGTGAAAGAAGAATTTGCGGCGCCGAGGCGCTTGTGCGCTGGCAGCGGCCAAACGGCTTGCTCTTTTACCCGGATGAGTTTATTCCCGTGCTGGAGCAGACCGGCGATGTGATCGATCTGGACTTTTATGTGTACGAAAAGGTGTTTGCTTACCTGCATCAAAAGGAGGCTGCGGGGGAGAAACATGTTCCTGTTTCGGTCAATGTTTCCCGGATTCATCTTCTGGACGTAGAGAGTTTTATCCGCCGGCTTCAGACGCTTTGCGAAAAGTGGCCGGTTTCCGCCTCTCTGCTCCTGTTTGAGCTGACGGAAACAGCTTATATCCAAGAGATCGACAATGCGCGCCTGTTCATTTGCGAGCTGCATAAGCTGGGCTACCGAGTCTCTATGGATGACTTCGGCAGTGGGTATTCTTCTTTAAAAGCGCTTCAGAGCATGCCTTTTGATGAGATCAAATTTGACCGGGCCTTTTTAAGGGACTGCAACGGGAAAAAAGAAACCTATATTCTTCTTCAGCTGATTCAGATGGTGAAAGGGTTCCGTATCCCGATCGTCTGTGAAGGGGCCGAAACAGCCGAGCATGTAGAGCTGCTGGAACGGTCGATGTGCGATATGATTCAGGGATATTATTTTTACAAGCCGTTTCCCATAGAAGAGCTGAAAATCCGGGATTCGGGGTTCCCGAGGCTCCGGCAGTCTGATTTACCGCTTTCTTCCTGATGGATTCCTAAGAAAACTAAGCTTATTAAAACAGCCTGCCTTCTCAAAGTCTGAGAAAGCAGGCTGTTCTGGGTTTTTGAAAGGATTGTGAGAAATAAGTGCAGGAATTCTGTCCGCTGGGCCTGCTGCAAAAATGCGGGCTTTTGGCAGCGGCTCGCGTCCTTTTGGGGGAAAACAGCGGCAGGGCAGCAGGGCGGAGTGCCTTTTTTATTCGGAGGCCGTTGATTCTGTGATGCTTTCCTCCTGAACCGTTACGCCGGAGATCAGCCACCGGTTATCCTGCTTTGTCACTTGCAGCGCCACTGGATATTTTGCAAAGACTCCGGTGTTTATAACCTCGACGATCTCCCCGGAAACGGTGTATTCTCCCTTGCCGGAGGGCGTGATTTTCGTGATCTCGATCCGGTCAGGCCAGGGGCTGGAGACTCTGCGCCCAGGCGCGCTCTGTGGGTCGGCCTTCCACGCAGCCAAAAGTTCCGGTGTGACATATTGGGCATACTGTTCCTCTATGCTTTTCGCCGCGATTTCCGTAGGAGCTGTAAGCGAAACCATCTTCAGCGCTCCGCCGAAACCTTCCACAAGAGATACGACTTCCTGTTTGTCGGACTCAGAAGCGGAGGAATCCGAGGGCTTTTGATTTGCGGCCAATGCCGCACCGGCAGTGATGACGGCAACCAATACAACGCACAGGACCATAAGACCTGCTTTCTTCTTTTTTGAGTCCATGATTGCGGAAATACGATTTTTCATACTTTGTTTCCCTCCATAAAAACCAGTTGAGAATTCGGTTGTAAGCTTCGCGTTATTCCGGACAACATCCAGAATCATTTCGCCGTACTGTCTGCGCTGCTGGGAATCCGCGCCGTCCAGCACCAGTGCGTCGCAGGAAATTTCACATTGCGCCGCCGTCGACCTTGCCATCAGGTAGATGACGGGATTAAACCAATGCAGGATCGCTGCTGCCAACACCAGCGTCTTATACCAAAGGTCGTGCCGTTTGAAATGCACCAGCTCATGCTTGAGAATGAGAGATAGTTTCTCCTCTGGAATTCCGACAGGCGGCAGTAAAATGGCGGGCCGGAAAAGCCCGACAAGTACCGGGCTTGTGATGCTTTGGCATACGCTGAGGCGGATCGGCGCCTTTATTTTCAGCTCCGATTTTAAGCCATCTAAAATCCTCAGGGATTCCAGATCGGTTACAGGCTCACTCCACCGGCGCACCATGCTCATAAAGCGGATATGCCGCAGAGTATGATATAACAGGATGCCCGCAGCGCCTGCAGCCCAAATTGCCGCGGGCGCCCACCAGAAAGGCACGGCGGTCAAAGCGTTCACAGCTTCTCCGGCCGCCGTCACGGCGGGTGGGAGGAACCCGCCGAACGGCGGAATCAGTGGCCCGGGGTTCACGGGGATCGGCGTTTCCTGTACGGGGAACAGGTCAAACTGCGGGCGGAAAGGGATGATCCATCCCACTGCGATGACCAGCCAGATCAGATACCGCCATTTCGCGGCGTACCGTTTTGATAAAAGAGGAAGCACCGCCGCATAGGCGAGCGTTACCAGCGTCATGGAAAGGGAGCATTGCAGTAAAGTGGTCAGAAAAGCCCGCATATCAATCCCTCTTTTCTTTCAGCCACTCTTCCAGCTGGTCAAGATCGCTCTCCTTCAGCTTTTTTCCGTCGTACAGCGCGGTAACCAGGCTGGTAAACGAGTTCCCGTGAAAGCGTTCCATAAAATCTCCGGTTTCAAATTTCAGATATTCTTTCTTGCTGATCAGGGGAAAATAAGTACGCTCTTTCCCGTTCTTTTCCGTGCGGAGAAAGCCGCGTTCCACCAATCGAAGCATGAGCGTCAGGATGGTCTGCGCTTTCCATTCTTTCTCTTTCCCCAGTTGTTCCATGACCATTCCGGTCGTGATGGGCGGCTGATTTGTCCAGACCACCTTCATAATTTCAAATTCCGTATCAGGGAGCCTTTTTACCACGCCCATAGCTGTGCCTCCAAATTCTACAAATGTCTTTATACGTATTCTACATTTGTCTTAATTGGTTGTCAAGCGGGTTTCAAAAAAATATTTTTATGCGGGATATGGCTGCATGATGCCAATCAGGGCGCAGAACAGCCCCGCTCTTTATTTAAAATGAAAAACACCTTACTTCGGGCCTGACTGGCCGAAATAAGGTGCCGAATGATATGGTATACAGGGGCTTCATCCGCCCCACGGCGGGTCTGCGGGCTCCGTCCGCCGGTTTTTACGGTACATAAGGTAATTCTCCAGAATGATGGTAGCAGCCACAGCGTCTACCACGGCCTTGCGGCGTTTGCCGCGCGTGTCGGTCGCGTTCAGGTAATTGTGCGCTGTGATGGTGGTACCGCGCTCGTCGCAGAAGGTAACGGGAATGCCGCTTTCCTGCTCGAGCCTGGCCCCAAACGCGCGGGCGTTTTGGGCGCTTTCTCCTTCGCTGCCGTCCATGTTGCGCGGCAGCCCCACCACCAGCAGCTTTGCTTTTTGTGCCTGCGCGGCTTCCGCTATGGCCTGGCACAGGCGATCCGGGCTGTGCTCCTGCACCACCGCAAGCGGGCTGGCCAGAAGCTCGCCCTCGTCGCATATCGCAAGGCCGGTGCGCGCCTTGCCCAAATCCACCGCCAGTATTTTCATCGCAGGCCCTCCCGTTTGAAATCAAAATCTGTCTTTGAAAAGCGTATCACAAAGCCGCTATTCTTTCTTGCCAAAGGCGCGGGAAAATTGCCCGGCCCAGTTATCAATCGTCAGTTCTTCCGCGTCCAGTCGCGGGGAGCGGCGCAAGTGGGCTCTCCGGTCAGGTGGGAAGCATCATTTTTCAGACGGATGATGGCGTTCCGCTCCTCGTCAAAATCGACGATGCTCACCGCGGTGTTATCGCTCCAGTCCATATCGTTGAGCTGTTCGATCGGCCATCCCGCGGCGCGGCAGAGAAAATTGCGGATGGCGCAGCCGTGGCTGGTCACAGCGATCGTTTTGCCGGGGTTTTCCTGAACCAGACGCATCACGGTGTCCCAGATGCGGTCGTAAATCTGCCGCATGCTTTCTCCCTGCTCAGAAACGAACTCGTACGGCGCCGTCCACCAGATTTCCGCCATTTCGGGGAATTTCTCGGGCAGGTCCGTCCACGGAATGCCCTCCCATTCGCCGCCGTCCAGCTCCATCAGCCCCTGCTCCTGCAAAATGGGCAGGTTGTGGTATTGGTTGATCGCCATAGCCGTTTCATACGCGCGCACCAGCGGGCTGGAATACAGCACATCGATTTTGGTGTTGCGCAGGCGCAGTGCCAGCAGTTCCAGCTGACGGCGCCCGTTTTCGGTAATTGGAGCATCCGTGTGCCCCTGAAAAATCTGTTTTACATTTCCTTCCGCCTCACAATGGCGGATCAAGATCACTCTGGTCATTCACTGCTCCCTTTCTTTGTCGTCACCAGGGCATGATGCCGCCGGTCAATTTCGTTACGGAAGAAATTCCGTTCTGCTCCATATATTCGTTCAGCCCCTTCAAAATATGCAGGGGCGCTTTTGGATCACTGAAAAACACGGTGCCGATCTGCAGTGCACTCGCGCCCGCCAGCAGCATTTCGACCGCGTCCTGCCAGGTGGAGATGCCACCCATGCCGACCACCGGGATGCTCACCCTTGCGGCGGCCTGCCAAACCATGCGCACGGCGACCGGGAACACTGCCGGACCGGAAAGCCCGCCCGTGTTGTTGTGCAGGATGGGCCTGCGGGTTTTGATGTCAATGCGCATTCCGGTCAGCGTATTGATCAAAGAAATCGCGTCGGCTCCGGCGCTTTCGGCCGCGGCGGCGATGTCGCCGATGTCTGCGACGTTCGGGGAGAGCTTCACCATCAGCGGCTTTTTGCAGAACCTGCGCACCTGCGCGGTGATGTCCTCCACTCCGGCGCAGGAGGTGCCGAAGTGCACGCCGCCCTGTTTTACGTTCGGGCAGGAGATGTTCAGCTCGATCATGTCAACGGCGGTGTCGGAAAGGCGCTCCGCCATTTCGCAGTATTCCGCCGGGGTGTTGCCCGCAATATTGGCGATAATCCGCGTTCCCTGCTGTGAGAGCCACGGCAGATCTTTTTCTATGAAGGTGTCGATGCCGGGATTCTGCAGCCCAACCGCGTTGAGCATGCCGCCGGGCGTTTCCGCGATGCGCGGCGGGGGATTGCCCGCGCGTTCTTTTAGTGTGATCCCCTTGCAGGAGATGCCGCCGAGCGTGGAGAGCGGGAAAAACTCCAGGTATTCGTGGCCGAAGCCAAAGGTGCCGGAGGCCGCGATCAGCGGATTCTGGAATTCCACCCCGGCAACGGTTACTTTCAAATCTGCCATGCGTTATTCCTCCCAAACAATACTGCGGCTGTCAAAGACGGGGCCGTCCTTACAGACATGGCCATAGACTTCTTTGCCGTCGCGCAGGATTTTGCAGGCGCAGCCAAGGCACGCGCCCACACCGCAGGCCATGCGCTCCTCCAGCGAAAACTGGGCGGGGATATTCTGTTCCTCCGCCAGAGCGCCGAGCGCTTTCAGCATCGGCTTCGGGCCGCAGGCAAAGAGAACGTCGGTTTCCGACGCGTACTGGCGCGCGCAGTCCGCCACAGTACCGTGGAAGCCCATGCTCCCGTCGTCCGTCGCGATGAATACCCGACAGCCCGCCAGCGCAAAGTCGCGCGCCAGAATCACCGATTCCTGATTGCGAAAGCCGAGGATTACCGTGGCATTTTGACCGAATGGTCTTGCCGCCGCGAGCAGCGGGGGCACACCGATCCCGCCGCCGACGAACAGCGCCCGGCGGCGGGTGTCGCCGAGTTCAAAGCCGTTGCCGAGCGGGGCCAGCAGGTCGACAAAGTCGCCCAGGCGCTTTTGCCCCAGCATTGCGGTACCCTCGCCGCGCTCCTGAAAGACCAGGCGCAGGGTGCCGTTCTCCGCGTCGATGTCGCAGATCGAGATGGGGCGGCGCAGGGTTTTGCCCGGTACCAGCACATGCACGAACTGCCCCGGTTTTGCCGCGCGGGCAAAGTCCTCCGCATCCACAATCCAGTCGTGGATTCCCGGCGCGGGCTGCTTGCGGTAGATGATTTCGCACTGCATCGTATCGTATTTCATAGGCGTTATCCGATCCTCCCGATTCTTGTGGTAATCGCGTCGCGCATGCGTACGGCTTCCCTTGCGGCGGCCTTCGCAAACTCCTGTTCGGGGGCGTTTTCCTTCTGCCACGCGCACAGAATGCTGCGGGAGGCGTTGATCACCGCGCCAAGGCCCGAGGCGTCGAAGGCCGGGGCTACGTCGTCCGCGCCGCCTCCCTGTGCGCCGTAGCCCGGTACAAGGAAGAACGTATGGGGGAATTCAATGCGCAGCTCGCGCAGCTGTTCGGGGTAGGTGGCGCCCACCACCGCGCCGACGCCCGAATACACATATGCGCCGGGCAGCAGCTCGCCCCACTGTTCGCACATCACGCCCATCTGATAATAGACGGATTTTCCGTTTTTCAGCTGCTGATCCTGCAGCTCGCCGGAGGAGGGGTTCGAGGTTTTCACAAGGACGAAGATGCCCTTATCCTCTTGTTTACATAAACCAAGCAGGGGCTTGATTCCGTCGGAGCCGAGGTATGCGTTCACCGTCAGCGCGTCGCCCGCAAAGGGGGTCAGCCGCTCGCCGTCCACATCTGTTTTGCCCAGATGCGCGTTGGCGTACGCCTCCATGGTGGTGCCGATATCGTTGCGCTTGCCGTCGGTGATGACGAACAGTCCCCGTTCGCGGGCGTAATCCATCGTTTCGGCCAGCGCGCGCATTCCCGGCCAGCCGAGCGCTTCATAGTAGGCGCACTGGGGCTTGATCGCGGGCACAATGGGGGCCAGCTCGTCGATCAGAGCGCAGTTAAAGCGCAGCACCGCGTCGGCTGCGCCCTCCAATGTTTTGCCGTATTTCGCGTAGGATTCTTCCCGAAGAAAGCGGGGAATATACTCCAGCTTGGGGTCCAGTCCCGCAACGGTAGGGTTTTGCTTTTCGATGATCTTTTCAATCAGCGTGTCCAGTGACATAAGGCTCCTCCTCCAATTTAAAATGCCGTCGGCTGTGAGGCCGCTTTTTTCGGTCTCCCCCGCCGAATGACGAGGGAGACCTGTTTGAGTTTCAGGGAAATTCCGGGCGGCTCTGCGTTGTGTCCGTTACGCCTCCCGGTAGACGACGCTGCCGCGGCATACGGTATATTTGACCTTGCCGGAAAGCTCCAACCCGGCAAAGGGGGTATTGCGGCTTTTTCCGTGCAGCTTCGCGGGGTCCACCGTCCAGCGCTCGCTTTCGCTGAACAGGACGATATCCGCCGGCGCGCCCTGTTTCAGCGTGCCGCCGGGGATTCCGAGAATCCTTGCCGGGATGACCGACATTTTTTCAATCAGCTGCGCAAGTGTCAGGCAGCCAGTGTTGACCAGATAGGTGATGCCCACGGCGAGCGAGGTTTCCATGCCGATCGAGCCGTTCGGCGCGGTCAAGAAATCCGCTTTTTCTGTCGGTGTGTGCGGCGCGTGGTCGGTTGCGATCGCGTCGAGCGTGCCGTCGCGCAGCGCCTCGCGGATCGCGAGCAGATCGTGTTCGGTGCGCAGGGGAGGGTTCATCCGGCAATCGCCGTTTTTAGAAAGCAGCGCCTGCTCCGTCAGCGAGAAATAATGCGGGGCGGTTTCCGCGGTCACCTGCACGCCGCGGCGTTTTGCGTCGCGGATCATCGCGGCGGCGATCGCCGTGCTCACGTGGCAGATGTGAATCGGCACTCCGTATGATTCGGCCAGTGTAATGTCCCGCGCGGTACCGCATTCCTCGGCGGCGGCGGGGATGCCCGGCACGCCGAGCTGTCGGCTGATTTCGCCCTCATTCATCAGGCCCCCGGCAGCCAGATATAAATCCTCGCAATGAGAAACGACCCGCAGGCCCAGCCGCGCCGCCTGCTTCATTCCCTCGGCCATCAGGCGGGTGTCGGTCACGGGCCGCCCGTCATCTGAAACGGCGGTAACGCCCGCCGTTTTCAGCGCGGCCATGTCGGTCAGCACTTCGCTTTTCAGGCCCGTGGTGATTGCGGCGGTCACATATACGCGCGCATCGGTGTGCTCTGCGCGGGCGAGAATGTCCCGGGCTACTTCGGGCGTGTCGGTCACGGGGTTGGTGTTCGGCATCGCCAGAAGGCTTGTGACGCCGCCCGCTGCTGCCGCGCGGCATCCGCTCTGGATGTCCTCCTTCTGCGTAAAGCCCGGGTCGCGCAGGTGAACATGCATGTCCACCAGTCCGGGGGCTGCTGTCAGTCCGCCCGCTTCGATCACTCTCGCGCCCTGTGCCGAAAGGTGCTCGCCGATTTCCGCGATGACACCGTCCCGTACCAAAAGATCGCCGATGAGGTCGATTCCGTCCGCAGGGCTTACAATCCGGGCGCCCCGGATGAGAAGCTGTTCCGCCATAATGCCGCCTCCTGTATATTCTTTTTGTAGCCGTACCATCAAAAGGATATTTTAGTTCTTCCCCCGCCAAAGGCGGGGGAAGAACGGTTTCTTTCTATTCCTATTATACATGATTTGGGGAAGTCCGTAAACCGCGCAACTGTTCCGAAAAAGCGAGTCATTTGCCGAAACTTCTTTGCCAATGTGCCGATCGTTCTTTAGCTTTGCAGCAGCGTCGCGGTGAGCGCAAGCAGCTCGCGGGTGTACATGGCAGATAAGATATTGCGCGGGCTTTCGGCGCTCACGGCATAGGGGGTCAGTCCCTGCCGCTTGGCCAGCCACGAGGCGCGCAGCTGATGGTATTCATCGGTCACGATCGCTGCGTCAAAACCAAGGTTGTGCTTGTCCAGCAGCTCTTTGGAATACCGGATGTTTTCCTCCGTGCTTTCGGAGCGGTCCTCCAGCAGAATCCGGTCGGCCGAAATACCGCGCTCGACCAGCTTTTCGCGGATCACCTCGGCTTCGCTGCGATTTTCTCCCTCGCCCTGCCCGCCGCTCGCGACACACATGGCTTCGGGATTTTCTTTCAGGTAGCGTTCCGCCGCGCCGATGCGCGCCCAAAGGTCAAGGCTGGGCTCGTCCCCCCGAACCTGGCTGCCCAGCACGATCGCCGGGGTGCTGGCCGGGGGCGTGTGGTTTGCGGCAAGGATCATCTGCACTGTCAGAACCCCAGCCCATAAAAATCCGGCGGCCAGCATACCGGACAGAATCCGTGTGCCGGTGCGGTATGTTTTTAGATGTCCGGCAGCTTCGGCGCGGCGTTTCAGCAGCGGCGCAAATCCGCCCCACAAAAGAAGAAAGACGCACAGCCCGATACCGAGATAATTCCCGATATTCCAAATGCCGACACTGCCGGGCCACAGGTACCAGATCAGCCCGGCGGCGGGTAACAGCAAGATCAGCCTTTTCATGTCAAGCACTCCTTTTTGAAGATCAGTCCCCGTTCCCGGGCTTTGAAATCGAGAGACCGCGGGCATTTATCCTGGCCCGGCATTCTCTTTTTTTCTCTGCGGGAACGGCATGAAACCTGGTTTTTTCTTTAGTATAACAAAAAAAGCAAGAAATGAAAAGGAAACGAGAGGGGAGGGGGAGAACGAACAGGAACATATGCCGGAAAAACACCGATTTGGCCGGGAAAATACGGGCAATATGGCAAACGCTTTTTAAATGGCAGGGAATTGACTTGATTTTTGGAAAGGGCTATAATTAAAATACTATTTTATAAACCAATTGGAGGTTCATTTATGAAACGCGTGTATAACTTTTCTGCGGGTCCTTCCGTCCTGCCGGAAGCGGTTTTGCGCCGTGCGGCAGAAGAAATGTTAGATTACCAGGGCAGCGGCCAGTCAGTTATGGAGATGTCCCATCGATCTAAAATCTTTGAAGGAATCATCGAGTCCGCGGAAAGTTGTCTTCGCGAGCTGATGAACATTCCCGAAAACTATAAAGTGCTGTTTTTGCAGGGCGGCGGCTGGTCGCAGTTTGCGATGGTTCCGCTGAACCTGATGGTAAACAGCGGCAAGGCGGATTTTGTCGTTACCGGTCAATGGGCCGCAAAAGCGCAGGAGGAAGCGTCCCGCTACGGTGAGGCCCGCATTGTGGCTTCCTCCAAAGACAAGACCTTCAGCTATATCCCCGAGCTTGACCCCGCAACCTTTACGCCGGATGCGGATTACTTCTATATTTGCATGAACAACACCATTTACGGCACTCGCTATACAAAGCTCCCCGAAACCGGGAACGTGCCGCTGGTTGCGGATATTTCCTCCTGCATTCTCAGCGAGCCGATCGATGTTTCTAAATTCGGTCTGCTGTTTGCCGGCGCGCAGAAGAACGTTGCGCCCGCGGGCCTTACCATGGTGATCGTTCGCGAGGATCTGATCGGCCATGCCAAAGAGTTTACTCCCACCATGTTCAATTATAAGATTCACGCGGACAACGGCTCTTTGTTCAACACACCGCCCTGCTACCCGATTTATATCTGCGGACTGGTGCTGGAGTGGATCAAGAGCGAGTTTGGTTCTCTGGAGGGCATGAAGGCCCACAATGAGAAAAAAGCGGGGATTCTGTACGATTTCCTCGATCAATCGAAGATGTTCCGCGGCACGGTCGTGAAAAAGGATCGTTCTTTAATGAACGTACCGTTCGTGACCGGCAACGACGAGCTGGATAAGAAATTCGTCAAAGAGGCGGAGGCCGCCGGATTTGTTAACCTGAAGGGACACCGCTCCGTAGGCGGCATGCGCGCTTCCATTTACAACGCGATGCCCATCGAGGGTGTGCAAAAGCTTGTGGATTTCATGGCGGAGTTTGAAAAGAACAACGCCTGATTCCTTTATTGTTCCTTCACCTGAAAAAAGGTATCATTCAAACAGAAGTTTCCTCCCCGCCTGTGGTGGGGAGGAAATCAGCGACCTTTTTCGGTGAAAATGATTTTAAATATGCAGAAAGAACAGAGGGCTCAAAGAAATGTATCGTGTTAAAACACTGAACAATATTGCAGAAGAAGGCCTTTCGCGCCTTGGGCAGGGTTATGAGTACGGCAATGACATCCAAAACCCGGAGGGAATTCTGGTGCGCTCCGCCGCCATGCACGACCTGGAGTTGCCGAGTGAGCTGCTGGCCATCGCCAGAGCGGGCGCAGGCGTTAACAACATTCCGGTAGACAAATGCAGCGAGCGCGGCATCGTGGTGTTCAACACGCCCGGCGCCAACGCCAACGCCGTAAAAGAGCTGGTCATCGCGGGGCTGTTCCTCACCTCCCGCAAAATCGCCCCCGCACTCGAGTGGACCAAAACCCTGAAGGGCAAAGGTAGCGATGTCAGCAAGCTGGTCGAAAAGGGCAAGGGTCAGTTCGCAGGCCCCGAAATCAAGGGCAAAAGCCTCGGTGTCATCGGTCTTGGCGCGATCGGTATTCTGGTAGCGAATGCCGCCAAGAATCTGGGGATGGAGGTATACGGCTACGACCCGTACCTTTCCGTGGATGCGGCCTGGGGCCTGTCCCGCTGGGTGCACCATGCCAGAACGCTTGACGAGATCTTTGAAAACTGCGATTATCTGACCGTTCATGTTCCGCTCACGCCCGACACCAAGGGTCTGATCAATGTCGACTCCATCGCAAAGATGAGGGATGAAGTTCGCATTTTGAACTTTGCGCGCGGCGAACTGGTAGATACCGCTTCTGTGCTCGATGGCCTGAAATCCGGCAAGATCGCGGCATACGCCACCGATTTCCCGTCCGATGAGCTGATCGGGGTGGAAAATGTGCTGGCGGTTCCCCACCTGGGCGCTTCTACCCCCGAGTCGGAAGAGAACTGCGCCCGTATGGCGGTGGATGAGCTGAAAGAATTCCTCGAGAACGGCAATATCCGCAACTCCGTCAATATGCCGTCGATTTCCATGCCCCGCGCCCATGCGGTTCGCATCTGCGTCTTCCATCGCAATGTGCGCAACACCATCAGCCGCTTTTCCGGCGTGATGGCCAACGCGGGCATCAACATTGAGAACATGCAGAGCAAATCGAGAGGCGATTATGCCTACACGATTCTGGATGTGACCGGCGAGGTGGACGACGCAGCGCTTGAGCCGATGAGGCAGATGGAAGAAATCATCCGCCTGCGCGTGATCCGCTGAACCCATCCTGAACCTGACGCGTACTGCCGCCCCACGGCGAAGGTGGAGGGCGCAGAGTTAAATATCAAGTGATGATGAACTGCTTTTTTTGGTGGCCGCTGGAACCCAGTGACAATGAGGAAACCTTGAAAAGCAGTTCTTTTTTACCCTTTTGTGGATGCTGGAGGGATTTCCCCTCAGGATCGGGTTAATAGGCTGGGCATTCTCCCCCGCCGCAGGCGGGGGAGAATGCGAATGCTTTTGATAGGCGATTTTCAGGTATTTTGGTTATGTTAGAGATAGCGAAGGAGAAAATAAAATGAGGATTGGTCTGATTGGATACGGTGGTGTAGGAAAGGCCTTGATCAAGCTGATTACAGAAAAAAGCCCTGCGCTGAAGGCACAGGGAGTCAACTTAGAAGTGATCTACATCATGGGGTCGAAAAAGGGGCTTTACAACCCTCAAGGAATCAATTGCGCTGAGTTGTTGGCTGCCTCCAAAGATGGGCAAAGCATAACGATTGAGGATACGGATGAAAGCAGGGAAATCACCCCGGAGTTTATGCTGCAAAACAAAGATATCGATTTGCTGGTGGAGCTGACAAGCACGAATAAGGAAACAGGGGAGCCGGCCCGGAGTTATATTTTAAAAGCGCTGCAAAATAAAATCCATGTTGTGACAGGCAATAAAGGCCCCATTGTGCACAGCTACCGTGAATTGGCTCAGGCTGCAAAAGAAAACGGGGTGCATTTGGGGATTGGGTGTACCTGCGGCGGGGCGCTTCCTTCCGTCAACGGCGGAACGATCGAAATGGCCGGCTCGGAAGTTTACTCCATCGAGGGTGTGCTAAACGGCACGACCAACTATATTTTAAAAGAGATGGAGGATACCGGCTGCACCTATGGGGCTGCATTGGAAAAGGCAAAAGCCTGCGGGATCGCGGAAGCAAATCCCAGCTTTGATGTGGACGGGTGGGACACGGCATTCAAACTGCTGATCCTTACTAATGTGGTTATGAAACAGGACAAAAAGCTGTCCGACATCCAAATAGAAGGGATTACCGGCCTGACGCCGGAGGATATCCAAATGGCCCGGGCAGAAGGGAAGCGATATAAGCTGATTGGGCGGACCGTACGGGAAGGGGAAGCGCTCCAGATGATGGTCAGGCCCGAGAAGCTGAGTGTGGAGCACCTTCTATATCACGTAGACGGCAAAAATAAGGCAGTCAGATATGAGTCGGATACCTTAGGGGAACTGACATTGATTGGCGGGGCGTCGGGCACTACGGCTGCCGCTGCCTCTATCCTGAGGGATATCGTATCTATTTGCAGCCGGTAGCCAGCTGCTGGCGAGCGGGCGTAGGTGTCAGCGACATTCCGGCGGACAAAGGCAATGGAAAAGGCATCGTAGTGTGTTTAACACCTCCGGCGCCAACGCCGCAAAAGAGCCGACAATTGCGGGACTGTTCCTTACTTTCTGCAAATCATCATCCCGCGATCGAGTGGGCCCAACCCCTGAAGGGCAAAAGCAGCGATACCTGCAAGCTGGCCGAAAAGGACAAGGAGCAATTCGCGGGCCCGAAATCAAGGGAAAGAGCCTCGATATCATCAAGCTTAGCGCGATCGTATTCTGGCAGCAAACGCCGCCAAGAATCTGGGAATAGAGAATTACGGCGATGACCCGTACCTTTGCATGGATGCGCCTAGTCTTGGCGCGTTGATAAAAGAAAGAGAGGTAATGATATGGCAATTCAGGAAGTTCCGTTCTGCACTGTCGACTGGAGCTCGATTGAGCCCACAGTACATCCGGGCGTGACCGGAGAAGCCCGCTGGCGTACCTTTGAAATGGGAAATATCCGCGTCCGCATGGTGGAATACACCCCGGGATATTTTGCGGATCACTGGTGTAAGCGCGGCCATGTCCTTCTCGTTTTGGAGGGAGAGCTGGTAACCGAGCTGGAAGACGGGCGAGAGTTTACGATGACACCCGGAATGAACTATCAGGTCGCCGAAGATATCAACCCTCATCGTTCCCACACGGAAAAGGGAGCGAAGCTTTTCATCGTAGACTGATTTTGCCCCGTGATACATATGGAAACGCTCACAGAGGATCTCCCTTTGCTTCGTGCAGAGGGAGATCTGTTTTAAAAAGGCTGCCACAATTCGAAAATTGCGGCAGCCTTTTTGATGTTTATTTGATCAGCGTGGATAGAAGCTCCGATAAGGGGGAGCCGACGAAGTGGGCGAACGCGAACAGAGCGGCCAAAAGCGATAACACGATCGTGGTCAGGCCGCTGAGCAGTATTCTGCCGCGCCGGGGCCGCGGCGTTTTGTTGATTTCCCGCAGGGGCTCGATTTCCTCCTCGCGGGATAAGCGAAGCTTTTTGATCAGATCATAAGTAACGCCTGCGCAGGTGAGAAGAAATGCGACGGCAAGGAGGAGTTCAAACCACCGGATCGCGGAGTCCTGCGAAGAGAAAAACACTTTTAAAATGCCGATGAGAATCATGGCGGCGGAAACGCCCCTCAGCAAAACATTTTTGTTTTCGCTTTCCTCCGGTTTTTCCTTCGGATTCTTTTTCACAGGTTTTCCTCCTTCGGGTGTCTCTTTTCAGGCCAATCAAAATGGTCGGCTCCGACTTACTTGCTTAGAAAATTTGCTACGATCCAAATCAGGAAGCCCACGTACAAGACCAGCGCAAGCGTGTACCAAAGCATCTGCCTGCGGCGAATTTGCCGCGGGGCCTCTGCCCCTTCGTTTTGGTAATAGCGCCGCATCCGCACCCAGTCATACAGAAAATAAACCAGAAGGAGAAAGAACAAAGCGATGTCCGCAAGTTCAAACCAGTGTCGAGTAGGGTCCCAGGGCGGGTAGTGACTCTTTATTCCGCTGATAAGTAGAGTGACCATACAGAGGATCAGAATTGTTCGTGTAATCCAATTCGGTTTACCTTTATATTTCACAAGATATCCCTGCTTTCTGAATAATGGAGAATTCATTTCCACCTTACCATCAAAAAGGTTGATATGATTAACATAACATTGCAAATAGAAATTGTCAATAAATTATACTAATCAGCAATTATTATAGTGGATGCAGCGGTTTCTGTATTTACATAACAGCACGCTTATCTTCAACATGGTTTTTTATGGCCTGACTGGATACAATAATCCCAAGTTCCATTTATCGTTCTTAAAAAATAGGGCTGCCGCAATTGTGGTCGCCTTATTTTTTAGCTGACGATTCTTTTTCTGGCTGCAGCAGGTGCAGGTTGGCTTCCGTGCTGTCTAAATACAGCTCCTCCGTTTCGGCCTGCGCTTGCCGCAGCTCTTCGATCGTGTCGCTTATTTTATTGAACAGCGTTAAGTACATTTTTTGATAATCTGGCATGGGCATCACCTCAATGTTATTTTAGGACAAATAGTCCAAAATGTCAATAGGACTATTTGTCCTTGGATATACTTGAGTTGGTGATGAAAATGAAAATCAGGATTCGTGATATGCGCGAAGACCATGATATGACGCAAAAACAGGTAGCAGAATTTTTACTCTGCGACCAGTCGTTGTATTCAAAATATGAGCGAGGAGAGAGGGAAATTCCCTTAAATATGATGGTTAAGCTTGCACAGCTGTATCATACCAGTGTGGATTATCTGGCTGGCCTGACGGATGATAGTAGACCCTATCGCTAATTGTTCGACGGTATAACAAGTGTGCTTTTTGCAGGAGGGTACCAGTGAATTACGAATACAGCAAAATGATGGGGAAAAAGATCAGTGCCCTTCGGCTGGCAAAAGGGCTGACACAGGAGGAGCTGTCTGCCCGGCTGCAGGTGATCGGCTGTGACCTGACCAGAAGCGCTTTGGCTAAAATAGAGGTTGGGCAGCGTCACCTGTATCCTGATGAAATCAAGGCGTTAAAAACGGCGTTTGGTGTCGGTTATGAAGAACTGTTCGTCTAAAAGAATCCGCGATATGCGTGAAGACCACGATCTGACCCAAAAGCAGGTGGCGGAGTTTTTACTCTGCGACCAGTTGTTGTATTCAAAATATGAGCGCATGGGGAGAGAGAAATCCCCTTACACAGGATGATTCGGCTGGCACAGTTGTATCATACCAGTGTAGATTATCTGGTCGGTCTGACGGACGACAGCAGACCTTATCGGTAATAGAATAGCAAAAACAAAAGCACCGGAGCAGCCCCCATTTTTGAGGGGCTTGCTCCGGTGCTTATAAAATAATTGCTTTGTATGATTTTTAGAGAAAATTCTGCAAAAATTAAGTGGAGGTCAAATGCACCAGGTGTGCCACACCGGGGACGCTTTCCCCCTGCTGCTGAGAGGTAGTGGACGTCAGCGCACCTGTGGCGATAAACAGCACATTGTTCAGCTCGCGGCTTTGCAGGCGGTTTAAAATCACAGAGCAAAGCACCGAAGCCGAGCAGCCGCAGCCGGAGCCGCCCGCGTGCACATCCTGTTTTTCGCGGTCGTACAGCATCATGCCGCAGTCGTTGTGAACGTCTGTAATATCCAGGTTGTTGTCGGCTAAAATTTGGCGGACCAGCTTGGTGCCGATCAGCCCCAGGTCGCCGGTTAAAATCAGGTCGTAGTCTTTCGGCATCGTGCCGGTGTCCTGCAGAAAATCCGAAATGGTCTGCGCGGCCGCCGGGGCCATCGCGGCGCCCATGTTGGCCGCGTCCTTGATGCCGAGGTCTACAATGCGTCCTACCGTCACATCGGCAACAAACGGGCCCTTTCCACTGGTACCCACAATCACCGAGCCGGAGGCCGTGGCCGTCCACTGTGCGGTGGGGGTTCGCTGTCCGCCGTATTCCAGCGGCAGGCGGAACTGCCGTTCCGCTGAACAGAAATGGGAGGAAGTAACAGCCGCCGCCTTGCGGGCCGCGCCGCTCTCTACCACAATCGAGGCCAACGCCAGCGTCTGCGCCATGGTGGAGCACGCGCCGAACTGTCCTAAAAAGGGAATGTCAAGACTGCGCAGGCCGAAGGTGGAGGAAAGGCACTGATTGAGCAGGTCGCCCGCGAAAATGTAGTCAATATCCTGTGCGGTTACGCCCGCTTTGCGCAGCGCCAGATTTACGGCCTCCGTCTGCAGGCGGCTTTCCGCTTTTTCCCAGCTGCTTTCGCCCAGCGTCGTGTCCTCAAAGGAAAGATCAAAAAAACTGCTTAATGGCCCCTGCATCTCCTTTTTGCCTACGACAGAGGCGAATCCCTCGATCGTGGGCCGGTTGGTCATCTGCAGGGTATAGCGTCCGATTCGTTGTGCCATGATTTTGCCCTCCTCAGTACCAGCCGAACAGGTAAATAATGATCCCGTAGATCACCGATGTGCAGATGCCGTACACCAGAACCGGTCCGGCGATCACGAACATTTTTGCCCCGATACCCATCACATAGCCCTCGGGCTTGAATTCCATGGCCGGCGAAACCATTGAGTTCGCAAAACCCGTAATGGGCACGAGCGTACCGGCCCCGGCGTGCTTTGCCAGATTATCGTAAATTTTCAGCGCGGTAAAGATTGCCGTCAGGGCGATCAGTACGGTGGATTCCGCCCCGCGCGCTTCCTTTAAATCCAGGCCGGAGCTTTGGAACCAGTTCACCAGGAACTGGCCGAACGTGCAGATCGCCCCGCCCACCAGAAACGCCATCAGGCAGTTTTTCAGGATTGGACTGGGCGGCGACGCCTTCTCCGCCATTTTGGAATATTCTTCTTTTGTCATTTTTTTCAACAGGTTCATCCCCTTTTGTGATTGCGTTAACATTGCTATCTTTTCCTTTGGGGAACGGAATATGCAAAAAAATCCCGCGCTTGGGTATGCTAACCGAAGCGCGGGATTTTATGTTTTGTTTTATTTTTCATGCTGTGAAAGCTTTTTTAAATATGCCGTAGGTTTGTTTCGGTTCAGAAACGCATCTAACCCAGCAGAGCAGCAAGGTTCAGGCCGCTGCAGGTAGTGAGGAACTTTATGAGCTTTTCGCGGATGATCTCGACGCCGCCCGCCGCGTCGCTTTCAATGTTCAGCGGCATGATGGGATCGTGCACGCTCAGGCGCAGCAGGAACCAGCCTTCTCCCTCGCCTTTGCCGAACGATACGCGCAGTCCCTCGCGGTTGTCCGGTGCGATCTGCCAGCTCTGCTCCTTGGCATACTGCTCCAGACCGGCCAGAATCTTCTCGCCGCACTCGCGGAACGCTTCTTCGGTGATCGGCAGGCGGATTTCCGTCGCTTCCTTCGGTTCGGCCAGCGATTCGAGCAGGCTTTCAAGCGTCTTGCCCTCCTTGCGCAGCACCGCCAGCTTGATGATGATTTTTGTCACCAGATAAGCGCCGTCGTCGAGAAAATAATTTTCGCGCATGGCTGCGTGACCGGAGGTTTCAATGGCCAGCGGGCAGTTGATTCCCGCCTCGTTCAGGCGAACAGCCTCGTTGATCACGTTCTTATAGCCGCGCTTAAAGCGGTGGTGAACGCCGCCGAGCGTCGTTTCAATGTAGCGCTTCAGTCCGTCGGAGGTGATGGAATCGGTCACGATCGTGCCGCCATCGTTGCCTTCCAACGCAATCGCGGAGGCCAGCGCGACCAGACGGTTTCGGTTGATCTCCATGCCCTGGCTGTCCACCGCGCCGCCGCGGTCTACGTCGGTGTCGAAAATCACGCCCAAATCCGCTCCCGCAATAACTGTGGCGCTGCACACCGAATCCATGGCCTGCTGATTTTCCGGGTTCGGCACATGATTCGGGAACATGCCGTCCGGGTCAAGAAACTGGCTTCCGTTGATGTCCGCGCCGAGCGGCTCGAGCACGTCGTAGGCGTAAAAGCCGCCGGCTCCGTTCCCGGCGTCCACCACAATGTGGAAGCCCTCCAGCGGTCGGTCATAGCTTTCCGCATTTACACCCTGTTTGATGATGTTGCGCAGGTGTGCGCTGTAAATTTTCATGTGGTCGCTCGGCTCCACGCTGCCGGGTTTGTCTGCCGCGGGGGCTTTGTTTTCCTGCGCGTACAGAAGTAAAGCTTCAATATCGGGCGCGTCCAGTCCACCTGTTTTTACAAAGAATTTCAGCCCGTTCCGGTTGAACGGATGGTGGCTGGCGGTAATCTGTATCGCGCCGTCGCAGGGGATGTCCAGCGTTGCCATAAACATAGACGGCGTTGAGGCAAGGCCGCAGTCGAATACACGGATTCCGCAGCCGGTGAGGGCACGGGTAACCACCGCGCTGATGCGGGGAGCGGAGATGCGCGAATCGTGGCCCAGCGCCACAGAAAGCTCGCTCGACGCCTTGCGCGCTTTCTCCGAGAGCCACAGGGCAAAGCCGCGCGCAATGCGCTCAATCACTTCGTCGGTCAGGTTGACCGGCTCGGGGCCTTCACTGGCTACCCCGCGAATGTCGGTGCCGCTTTTGAATTGCTTCCATTCTTTTGTCAGCATAAAATCCTGCTCCTTTTATAGTGGGCGCGGGCGCGCCGAAAATAAATCGGGAATTGTAACTCTATTATAGAATAAAGCGGCGGGAAAGTATAGTCCATTCGCTTGATAAAGTGATTTGATACAAAAGCAGCAATTCTTCCCCGCAAAAGGCGGGAGAAGAAAGCAAAGCGTTCATCAATCACAGATTTGGGCAGGCTGCTCTGCCCGCAGAATCAAAAGGAGGAATTGCCATGGAACTCATTCGCATTGAGGGAATCGAAAAACGGTACTGGAACGGAGAGGAGGAAATCCGCGCGCTCGACGATTTGAACCTGAAGATTGAGGAGGGGGAATTTGTCGCGATCGTCGGGCCGTCGGGCAGCGGCAAATCGACGCTGATGAACCTGCTGGGGTGTCTGGACCTTCCCACAGCGGGAGAATATTACTTAAACGGGGAGAATGTGGCGAAGATGTCGGAGGACCGGCTGTCGCGCATCCGCAATACAGAGATCGGCTTTGTGTTTCAGGGCTTCAATCTGATCCCCACGCTCGACGCGCTGGAAAACGTGGAGCTGCCGCTCGTATACCGCGGCCTGCGCAAGACGGAGCGGCATGAACTGAGCCGCGAGGCGCTCAGGCGTGTTGGGCTCGAGAACCGGCTGTTCCACCGCCCGGGGCAAATGAGCGGCGGCCAGCAGCAGCGCGTGGCGATCGCCAGAGCCATCGCGGCCCGTCCGCCGGTGATCCTGGCGGACGAACCGACGGGAAATCTTGATTCGCAGTCCGGGCAGGAGGTGATGGAGATTCTGAAAAGCCTGAACGGCGAGGGCAGAACGGTGATCCTCATCACGCACGATGACAAAATCGCGGCGCAGGCTGGAAGAAAAATCCGGATACAGGACGGCAAAATCGTAGAAATCAGTTCGTGATGTTCGGTTGACAAATAAGGGGAAACTGATATAATATTAGTGACTTTAAGGCGGCGCAGGTACCCTTATTTGAAACGGGGGAATTTTCGATGGGAAAATCTGTTTTAGAATTACATGATCTGGATGTGCCCGGTTTTATTCGGGTATTAGAGAAATGCAAGGGGAATGTGTTTTTGGTGACACGCGAGGGAGACCGCCTGAATTTGCGCAGCAAGCTTTCTCAGCTGATGGGGCTGACCCACCTGATCGAGGGCGGGAAAATTGCAGAGGCGTTTTTGGAGTGCGACGACCCCGAAGACGAAAGCATGCTGTTTCGCTATAATCTGTTTCAAAAACCTTGAATAAGTTTTCCAGCGGAAAAGCCGAAAGCGGTTTGAAACGGTTTTGAAAGGTGATTTGCGCTTTGCCAAAGCTTCTGCGCGGCGATCCCTTTTGAGCTGGAATACTCCTCTAAAAAAGCAAAGGCCGCTCCGAACGAGCGGCTTTTTTATTGAAAGGATTGTTTCCTATCACACGGCGAAAAAAAGTATCTATTCCAGCGCTGTTCGCAGCGATTATCTTAGGTATAGCAACCTGGTTTTTTGCATCTGATCCAGAGCGAAGTCCCGGCGGCCTCAATATTCCATCCGGTGATTTTATCAGCAGTGAAACGGGCAGCGTTTCCGTTTATTATCTCGATGTCGGTCAGGGGGACAGCGAGTTGATCTGTCTGCCGACCGGCGAAAACATATTGATTGACGCCGGTCTTTCCGAGGGGGCAGATCAGCTCACGACGTATCTTGGGCAGCTTGGTGTGCGCAAAATCGATTACCTGATCGCGACCCATCCGCACGCGGACCATATCGGCGGGATGGCGAAGGTCATCAGTAATCTGGAGATCGGCAAGATTTATGTGCCCAAGGTGGCGGACAGCCAGGTTCCCACCACGCGCGTTTACGAGAATATGCTCGACGCGGTGGAAAAGAAAGGCCTGCGCCTGACGCAGGGCAAGGCGGGCATGACGGTTCTGGAGCAGGACAATACACGGCTCGAATTTTTAGCCCCGGTAGAAGACGAGTACAATGACCTGAACAACTACTCCATCGTAGCCAAGCTGACCTTTGGGCAGCGTACCTTTTTGTTTACCGGGGATGCGGAGAAGGAAAGCGAACAGCAGATGGTGAAGAAATACGCCGACAGTCTGCGTAGCGATGTGCTGAAGGTTTGCCATCACGGCAGCAGCAGTTCCTCTTCGGTGGGGTTTTTAAAGGCGGTTGCTCCCAAGTACGCGATCATCTCTTGCGGAAAGGACAATGATTACGGCCACCCGAATAAAGAGGTGCTCACCCGCCTTGCGAATGTCGGCGCTGAGGTTTACCGCACGGATGAGCAGGGAACCATACTGGTGAGCAGCGACGGAACCGATTTGACGGTAAAGACAGGGCTTCCATTGCTGGCGGCATCGTGAGAAATTCGTTTGATAGATAAAAGCCTGTGCTGGTGTTCAGCGCAGGCTTTTTATTTGTAGAATAACCACCGGCTGTGCCGGTGGAGCGGAAAAAGCTTTAGCGTTGAGA
>OFDJ01000127.1_pt1 | contig 39838 bp, 30 predicted proteins | sample 1520901 | NCBI WGS metagenome assembly OFDJ01 (sample SAMEA2699035, study PRJEB24076) | metagenome | biome: Human gut stool | place: Spain | collected 2012-11-19 | reverse complement strand
TCCTTTACTTCCTTTTTTTCCTTTGCACGGCAATGTGAAGATATTCCGAACCATGTTCTGCGCCTGCATGTGCTGGCCAATTCCGATACATCCGAGGATCAGGAGCTGAAGCTCTATGTACGCAACCGCATTTTGACCGAATCCGCCGGAATGCTCGACGGCATTACCGACCGAAAGGAAGCGGAACAGGTAGTGCGGCAGAATATGCCCCGGCTCAAAGCCGCGGCCGCTGAGGAAATCGCACAGCGCGGGTATCAGTACCCGGTGGATGTCGAGCTGGAAAACATCTATTTTACTACGCGGCATTATCAGCAGGTTACGCTGCCGGCCGGCGCCTACGATGCGCTGCGCGTGACAATCGGTCAGGCGCAGGGGAAAAACTGGTGGTGCGTGATGTTCCCGCCCATGTGCCTGCCCGCCGCTGAAGAAAAAGAAGAGCTCGACGATGTGCTGAACCCTCAGCAGATGGAGATCGTCACCGGGCAATACGAAATCCGTTTTAAATCACTCGAGCTGTACGAACAGTTCAAAAACTGGGCAGCCGGAAAATAAAAGACAGACCCTTCGGGAATCCGGCGAATCGCGTCGATCGGAAAGCTCGATTTACCGGATTCCTTCAAAAAAGCATTCCCTTTGCAGTTAGCTGCTCAGGGAATGCTTTTTGTCGTTCTATTTCAGATAACACACTTGTTAAAGAGTAAGGAATCAATCTGAAATTTCATGATTTGTGCGTAATCGTATCTTCCGACCCTTTGACACAGCAAAAGCACCCCATGGAGCCGACCGCGGTTACCGTTACCTCGGCGTATCGTTGTTTCAGCCTGTTTTCAAGGCTGGCTGCGGTTTCAAACGGCGGGGTGAAGAAGCCCTTCGGCACGTACAGCTTCTCAATGAACCAATCGGTTCGGCTTTGCTCGCCCTGAATGTAAAAGCAGCCGCAGAAAATTCCGCCGGGTTTTAACACCCGGAAGGTTTCGCGGTAGGCCGCTTCCTTTGAGGGGAATGCGTGAAAGCCGTTCAGAGAAAGCACAAGATCAAAGGTATTGTCGCTGAACGGGAGATTCCCGACATCGCCCTGCATAAAATGAACGTTGGAAAGCCCGGCCGCGGCCGCCCGGCGCTGCGCGGTTTCCATCATGGCGGTGGAATAATCCAGGCAGGTGATGTCCGCTTTGGGCAGCGTTCGGTACACCGGCATGGTCAGAACGCCGGTTCCCACCGGAACCTCCAGCATTCTGCCGGAAAAATCCTCCGGTATGCCCGAAAGAGCCAGATCCAGATAATGATCATTCCGGGGCTTGTTCATCTTCCATACCAGCCCGCAGATCAGCTTGCCGGGCAGGGTAGAGCAGGTGATCATCCCGTCATACAGGGTCGCCTCTTTGCCCAAAGATTGATAAGCCGTTTTGATTTCTTCATGTCTCATATTGCTTCTCCTTTCCCAATGCGGCTGCCGAATCAATCGGGCCGCGCGGAAGTTCGTTTGCCGATTTTTACTCAGAGCAGATACAGCGGGAGCGAATCGCCCTCTTTTAGTTAGCGGAATCTAACTAAAAGAACTGCTGCATCGAAATAGGTTCCCGGGTATCTGTTGTTTGGTAAATCGTGGAAGTACCATTTGTACCTTACTGCGTTCCAAAGATTTTGTCAACAGTGAATGGAATGTTTCAAAGAAAGCTTCGGGGTTCTTTCGGTGTGAGCGGTTTACGATCTTTCACACGCTTTTTTTCAAGGCTCTTTTATGCTATAATCAATATTTAAATGAAAAGTGCTCCTTTAGCAGGCTTGCACTTTACGAAATGGGGGATTGGGTTGCTTCATCTGCTGTTCGGGCGCTCCGGGAGCGGAAAAACACATTTTGTCCGGCAGGAGCTGCACCGGCTGGCCGAGCAGGGAGAACAAAAGCTGATGCTTCTGGTGCCGGAGCAATTTTCTTTTGAAAGCGAGCGCGCCATGCTGCGCCTTTTGGGGCCGCGCCGTGCCGCGGAGGTAGAGGTAGTCAGCTTCACCCGCTTGGCGGACGCAGCGTTCCGTCGTTTTGGCGGGTGCTGCGGCAAACGGCTCGACGACGGCGGGCGCAGCATTCTGATGAGCCTTGCGCTGGAGCAGACGGCGGATCACCTGCCGCTGTACCAGAAACATACCCAGACTCCCGAGCTGGTCAGCATGATGCTGACTGCTTCGGCGGAGCTGAAAATGTGCGCTGTCGCTCCGCAGGAGCTGTCCCGTGCGGCGGAACAGTTGGAAGACGGCACCCTGCGGGAAAAGATGAAAGAGCTTTCGCTGATTCTGTCGGCGTATGAGGCGTTGGTGGCGCAGAGCTACCTGGACCCGCAGGATGATCTGACCCGGTTAAAAGAGGTACTGCGTGCTCACCGCTTTTTTGAGGGCTACACCGTGTTCGTGGATTCCTTCAAGAGCTTTACCGCACAGGAGCTGGGCATTCTGGAGCTCGCGCTCTGTCAGGCCAAAGAGGTAACGGTCGCCCTGTGTGCTGACGGGCCCCGACAGGCGGATGCGGAAATGAGCCTGTTTACCCCGGTGTACCAAACGGCGCGCAGCCTGATGCGCCTTGCGCGGCAGAATTCCGTTGCGGTGGCGGCTCCTGTTACGCTGGAGCCGGGCGTTCGCTTTCACGGCGCGGGGATTCGCGCGGTGGAGGAAGGCGCATACCGCGGCCGCCGTATCCCTCTGCGGGGGGACACAGGCGATGTGGCACTGTATGCCGCCCGCAGTACTTACGATGAAGCGGCCTATGTCGCGATGACCATCCGCCGCATGGTGATGGCGGAAGGGTACCGTTACCGTGATTTCACTATTCTGGCCCGCTCGCCTGAGGCATACCGCAGCAATCTGGATGCCGCGCTCGAGCGGTGGGACATCCCTTATTTTATGGATGACCCCCGTGCGATCGATACCGAACCGCTGATGCGCCTTGTGCTGTGTGCGTTGCAGGCGGCGCGTTCGGGGTACCGCTCCGACGATGTGTTTGCATGCCTGAAAACAGGGCTTTGCGGGTACACGGCGGAAGAGATTTCACTGATCGAAAACTATGCCTTTTTGTGGAAGCTTTCGGGCAGAGAGTGGCTCGAGACATGGTCGCGGCACCCCCGCGGCTTTGCCGGCGAGCTGACGGAGCAGGATGCGCAGCAGCTTTCGCAGATCAACGAGCTGCGGGAGCGCATCATTGCGCCGCTGCGTCAATTTGCCGATTCCGTGCGCATGGCGGACGGGGAAACGTCGGCCCGCGCGGTATACCGTTTTCTGCTGGCGCTCGATGTGCCGGAGCATGTCAAACAGATGTGCCGCAGGATGAAAGAGATGGGAGAACCAGAGCTGGCAGACCGGCAGTTCCGGCTGTGGGAGCTTCTGATGCAGATCCTCGACCAGATGGCGCTGGTGCTGAAGGGACGAGTCCTCACAGCGCAGCGCTTTGGCGAGCTTTTGCGCCTTGTGATCGCCTCTGGCACGATCGGGAGCATCCCGCAGGGGCTTGACGAGGTCACGGTGGGGGCGGCGGATCGTTCCCGCCCGGCCGACCCCAAGGTCGTGTTCCTTTTGGGCGCGGTGCAGGGGGAATTCCCGCGCAACCCGTCGCCAGACGGTGTGTTCAGCGACGAGGAGCGCCGCGCTCTGATTCAGATGGGCCTGCCGCTCAACGGCACGATGGAGGATTCTTCCATGGAGGAGCGTCTGATGGCCTACACCGTTATGGCCGCCCCGACCGAGCGGTTGTTCGTCACCTACCCGGCGGCGGATATGGACGGCGCGGCGAAAGCGCCGTCGTCCATCGTGAGTGAAATCCGCTCCATATTGCCGGATATACCGGTGCAAAGCCGCTACCTGCTGCCGGAGGAGGCGTTCGCCAACAGCGAGCAGCCCGCCTTTGAAATGACAGCGCGGCTCTGGGGACAGTCGTCCGTGCTTTCCTCCACGTTGAAGGAACTGTTTTCTCGTCGGGAGGGCTATGCGGAGCGAATGGCCGCTCTGCGGCGGGTACACGAGCGCGCACCCGCCGCCTTTGAAAATCCCGTGCGTGCGCGGATGCTGTTTGAACAGATGCGCCACATTTCCGCCACGCAGATCGAATCGTACCACCTGTGCCGGTTCCAGTATTTCTGCCGCTATGGCCTTGGCGCAAAGGAGCGCCGCCCGGCGGAGCTGAACGCGCTGGAATACGGTAGTTTGATCCATTACCTGCTCGAGCATCTTCTACGGGAGCAGGGAGCCCACGCCCTTTCGGCACTCAGTGCAGAAGAACTGAAACAGCTCATTTTATCCTGCATCGAGCGCTATGTAGAAGAACAGCTCGGCGGCGCGGAGGATAAAAGCCCCCGCTTCCGCTTTCTTGTGGCCCGCATTGCGGATTCCGCACAGGTGGTGATTTCACACATCGCGAAGGAGCTGGCGCAGAGCAAATTCCAGCCCGCGGCGTTTGAGCTGGAGCTGAAAGAGGGCGGGGAGTTTCCGCCGCTCAAAATCACCTTGCCGAATGGCGAAACGGCAACCGTCGAGGGGAAAATCGACCGTGTGGACGTCATGGAGCTCGACGGGGTGAAATATGTCCGCATCATCGACTATAAAACAGGGAAAAAAGAGTTCCGCCTGTCGGATGTGCTGTATGGGGTCAACCTGCAAATGCTGATCTACCTTGCGGCACTGATTCAGAACGGGCGCTTTTGCCCTGCGGGGATTTTGTACATGCCCGCCGTGCGCCCTGTGATTTCCGCAGCGAAAGGACAGTCGATCGAAGCACTTACAGCGGCTGTCGAAAAGAAGCTGCGCATGAATGGTCTTCTGCTCGACGATTCCCGCGTGATTCAGGGGATGGAGGAGCAGGCCGAGGGCAAATACATCCCCGTTGCGCTCAAAGACGGCAAGCCCGCAAAAACCGAATCGATTGTAAATGCTCCGCAGCTTGACGGAGTGATGGAATATATCAAAGACCTTACGGGGCAGATGGTGCAGACCCTGCACGGGGGCGACGTTGCCGCTCTTCCGCTGACGGGTGAGCACAACGCCTGCCAGTACTGCCCGTATTTTGCCGTGTGCGGCCATGAGGATGCCGACGGCGGGCGCGACTGCCTGCGGCTGGATAAGGCGGAAACGCTCCGGCAAATATTAAAAGAAGAAACGGGGAAGGAGGGGGACGAAAATGGCTGAACGAAGCTGGACGCCCGCGCAGGCGGACGCGATTCACGCCAGGGGCGGCACACTTTTGGTATCGGCTGCGGCCGGTTCCGGCAAAACAGCCGTGCTGGTGCAGCGGGTGATCGAGCGCATCACGGACGAGCAAAATCCCAGTGACGCCGACCGCCTTTTGGTCGTTACCTTCACCAAGGCCGCGGCGGCGGAAATGCGCGAGCGGATTGCCCAGCAGCTCTCCCGCATGCTGGCGGAGGACCCCTCGAACACGGCGCTGCAGCGGCAGCAGATTCTGCTGGGCGGCGCGCACATCAGCACGGTACACAGCTTTTGCAGTGAGCTGGTGCGCGAGAATTTCTACAAGCTCAATATCTCCCACGATTTTCGCATTGCCGACGAGGGGGAAATGTCTATCCTGCGCGGTGAAGCGATCACGCAGGTGCTGGAAGACTGCTACGCCGCAGCGAATCCCAATTTTTACGAGCTGGTCGAAGCGTTCAGTTCCGACCGCGACGACAGCCGCTTGATCCGCGCGGTGAATCAGTTATACGATTTCATCCGTTCCCATCCGTTCCCGGAGCGCTGGCTGCGCGAAAAGGCAGAGATGTATTCCGGCGCTGTTCCGGTACAGGAGTCCCCCTGGGGGGCGTGTCTGCTCTTTTTTGCAGAGGAAGCCTGCGATTACTGCCTTTCGCTGGTGCGGGATTCGCTGGAATCGATGCAGGCCGACGAAAAGCTTTCAGCAGCATATACCGAAGCGTACCAGTCCGATCTTTCGGGCCTTTCCGCTTTGTACCGCGCGGCGCAGCAGCAGGAATGGGACAATGTGGGCGAGCTCGCCGCGAATTTTGCGTTTGCCCGCTTAAAACCGGTGCGCGGCTACACGGAGGACCCTTTGAAGCTGCGCCTTTCGGCCTGCCGCGACGAAGTGAAATCCACCGTGAAAAAGCTTGCGGCGCTGTTCTCCGCTACTTTGCAGGATTGTGCCGACGATCTGCGCGCGCTGTCCCCCGTTGTGGAACAGCTGTTTGCCGTTGTGACGGCGTTTTCGCGTGCGCTCGACCAGATGAAAGCGGAGCGCCGCCTTGCGGATTTTGGCGATCTGGAGCATTGGGCGCTGCGTCTTCTCGTGCGCGAGACGGAAAACGGCTACGAGCGAACCGAAGAAGCGCTGGAGCTTTCCCGCCGCTTCGATGAAATCATGGTGGATGAATATCAGGATACAAATGAGGCGCAGGATCTATTGTTCCGTGCGATATCTCAAGATGAAGCGAATCTTTTTATGGTCGGCGACGTCAAACAGAGCATTTACAGCTTTCGCCAGGCGATGCCCCGCATCTTTTTGCAGAGGCGCGCCGATTTTGCCGAATACGACCGCGAGCAAAACCGTTACCCGGCCTGTATTGTGCTCGACCAGAATTTCCGTTCCCGCTCTACCGTGACCGACGCGGTGAATTTTGTTTTTGGGCAGCTGATGTCCTCACAGGCCGGGGATGTGGAATACAGCGGCAAAGAGCTTCTCGTGGCCGGTGCGTCGTACCCGCCGCAGGAAGGCTGCGAAACCCGGCTCGATATTCTCGATCTGTCGATGGGCGAAGGCTCTGACGATGCGATGGAGCTGCTGGAAAGCCGCCATATTGCCGAAACCATTTTACAGATGATGGCACAGGGTTTTCAGGTGACGGAAAACGGGGTGCAGCGGAAGGCGGTGTTCCGCGACTTCTGCATTTTACTGCGCAGCGCGAACCAGTATGCCGCCCGCTACGCGCGCGAGCTGCAATTGTGCGGGGTGCCTGCCTGGGCGGATTCCTCCAGCGGATTTTTCGAAGCGCCGGAGATTTCCACGATTCTGTCGCTTTTGCGTGTGGTTGATAACCCGGTGCAGGATATCCCTTTACTTTCGGTGCTGATGAGCCCGATCTGCGGCTTTACGCCGGATGAGCTGAGCGCGGTACGCCTGCGCCTGCCAAAAGCTCCGCTGTATCTGGCGCTGAGCGAGTGCGCCAAATCGGGTGAAGCCCGCGCCGCCGGGGTCATCGAAGAGCTCGACGGTTTTCGTTCGCTTGCGGCGACGCTCCCGTCTGACCGTCTGCTGAACGTCATCTATCAGAAGACAGGGTATCTCACGCTGGTGCAGGCCATGACGAACGGCGAGCAGCGCCTTTCTAACCTTCAATTGCTCATGGAGTACGCGAAAAAGTACGAGGCGTCAGGCTATAACGGCCTTTCGGGCTTTATCCGCTTCATCGACCGGTTACAGGAACAGAACGGCGATTTGCCCGGAGCTTCCACGATTTCAGAAGCCTCGAACGTGGTGCGCATCATGAGCATCCATAAATCGAAGGGGCTCGAATTCCCCGTCTGCATTCTGGCCGGGTGCTCGCGCCGCTTCAATAAGGAGCGCGGCGACGCTCTGCTGCACCCGGAGCTGGGCCTTGGCATCAAGCGCAAGGAGCAGGGCGGGCTGGCCCGCGTGACCACCCTGCCGAGGGAAGCGATCGCGCTCGAGCAGGAGCGGCAGTCGATGTCCGAAGAGCTGCGCGTGCTGTATGTCGCCATGACCCGCGCCCGGGAGAAACTGATTCTGCTGACCACGGTGCGTGACCTGAACACAACGCTGGCCTCCCTCGCGCCGCAGCTCACGGCACAGGAGCGGATTTCGCCCTATGTGGTGCGCTCGGCGTCGAGCATTTCAGACTGGATTCTCTCTTGCGCTCTACGCCATCCGAGCGGCGGGGCCCTGCGCGACCGCGCCCTGTGCAGCGGCGAGCTGATTGCGGATTGTCCCGGCCAGCCGTGGGAAATCCGTGTTCTGCCCGCGCCGGATTTGGAGGAAGGACCGGAGCAGGAGGAATCCGTTTTGGCGACTCCGCCGCCGGACCCGGAGCTGCTTGCCCGCATCACCCAGGAAATCGACTTTGTGTACCCTGACGCGGTGCTGTTCGGGGTGCCGGCCAAGGTGTCCGCTTCTGAGCTTGCGGCAGAGAGTGCGGGGGAGGATTACGAAATCCTGTCGCGCCCCGCATTTTTGGGGAAAGCGGGACTTACCCCGGCGGAGCGTGGTACGGCACTGCACCATTACATGCAGTTTGCCGATTATTCCGCGGCAGCCGAAAGCCCGCAGCAGGAGCTGGAGCGCCTGAAGTCCGGCGGCTTTTTGTCGGAGGAGGAAGCGAACGCGGTGGATTTGCGCCACGTGTCTGCGTTCTTTCAAAGCCCGGTCGCAAAGAGGATGCTCGCATCCGAGCAAAGCTACCGTGAGCTTCGCTTTACGGTGGAAATCCCCGCTTCTCTGCTGAAAGCGGATGTTCCCGCAGAGCAGCAGGTGATTTTGCAGGGCGCGGTGGACTGTGCGTTTGTCGAGCGGGACGGCGCCGTGATCATCGATTACAAAACAGACCGCGCCGCTTCCCCGGAAGAACTGTGGAATCGCTACCGCGTTCAGCTGGCGCTGTACCGGCTCGCTGTGGAGCGTGTGCTGGAGCTGCCGGTAAAGGAGTGCATGCTGTACTCGTTCTCTTTGGGGCGGACAGTAACGGGCGAACTGAATGCGCCGGGAGCAACCGGCCTTGCTCTCTGAACTAAATTTTTCTTGACAAAAGAAAATACGGTTGCTATAATATTGTCTGTAAACAAAGCAGGGCAAAATTTTGTCCTCACCTATGGGGTTTCGTCCGTCATGGGTCAATACATCGGTGCTTTTCCTTTGGGGAGAGCGTGTGATTTGGTATTGATGCGCGGATGGAGAATTCTGTCCGCGCTTTTTGTTAGCCTGAAACGTATTTTGGAGGTGCTTACCAATTAGCAACAAGGAACTGCAGATCAACGAAGAGATTCGGGATAAAGAAGTGCGTGTCGTAGATAAGGACGGCGCTCAGCTGGGTGTTATGCCGATCGCGCAGGCCATGGCAAAGGCGGCGGAAAGCAATATGGATCTGGTGAAAATTGCACCGCAGGCTAAGCCTCCGGTGTGCAAGATCATCGATTACGGCAAATTCCGCTTTGAGCAGGCCAAGCGTGACAAAGAAGCGAGAAAAAATCAGCATGTCGTAGATATTAAAGAGATTCGCCTTTCTCTGAATATCGATACCCATGACTTTAATACGAAAGTGGGTCATGCAACCCGCTTTTTACAGGATGGGGACAAGGTAAAGGTGTCGATCCGCTTCCGTGGCCGTGAAATGGGCCACCCGGAACAGGGGCATCAGATCATGCAGAAATTTGCGCAGGCGTGTTCCGAAATCGCGAACGTAGAGAAACCGTCTAAGCTCGAGGGGCGCAATATGCTGATGTTCCTTGCTCCAAAACCCACGAAGTAATTATTTTAAGGAGGGGCAACTGTTATGCCTAAAATCAAGACGCATTCCGGCGCAAAAAAGCGCTTCAAAATTTCCAAGAACGGAAAAGTGATCCGCGGTCACGCGTTCAAATCTCATATTTTGAACAAGAAGTCCACAAAGCGTAAGAGAGTTCTGCGCCAGACCACTGTGACCGACGTTACCAATGTGGCGAAGGTTAAGAAAATGCTGCCCTATAAATAAGGAAGCAACCCTAAGAAAAGAATCTTATTTTGACCATATATTTGGAGGTAACAGATCATGGCTCGTGTGAAAGGTGCGTTGGCAACACGCAAAAGAAGAAAAAAGGTATTAAAGCTTGCAAAAGGCTACTGGGGTGCGAAGAGCAAGCATTTTAAAATGGCCAAACAGGCCGTTATGAAGTCCGGCAATTACGCCTATATCGGCCGTAAGCATAGAAAGAGAGATTTCCGCCGCCTGTGGATCACCCGTATTTCCGCCGCCTGCAAAATGAACGGCGTGAATTACTCCTCTTTTATGAACGGCCTCAAAAAAGCGAACATTACCCTCAACCGCAAGATGCTGTCCGAAATCGCTGTTTCTGATGAAGCGGCCTTCCAGGCTCTGGTAGAGAAGGCGAAAGCGGCCTTATAATAAGCTGTGATTGCGCCCGGGTCGTGACCCGGGCGCATCATTTTTGATTTCAAATAATTTGATCTGGAGAATAGAAATGATGCCCTGCCAGGTGATTACCAGCCGAAAAAATGAAATAATAAAGACTGCTGCAAAGCTGCGGGATTCCGCTTCCTTTCGCCGGGAGCAGAACACCTTTCTCGCGGAAGGCGCGCGTCTGTGCGCCGATGCGGCCGACAGCGGTCTTTTGATCCATGGCGTGTTCTACACGGAACGGGCGGGGGAAAAGTACGCTTCTTATCTGGAACGGATTTTCCCGAAGGCGGAGCAGATGTATCAGATCGCCGATTCGGTGGCGGAGCTTTTAAGCGATACCCGCCAGCCGCAGGGCGTGTACTGCACGGCGGAGCTGCCTAAGCGTACCGCCGCGGCAGAGCTTGGGCAGAGCGGCTGCTGCCTTGCGCTGGAGGAAATTCAGGACCCGTCGAACCTTGGGGCGGTTCTGCGCACAGCGGAGGCGCTCGGTGTTTCGGGCGTGGTGCTGGCCGGTTCCTGCTGCGACCCTTACGGCGCGAAGGCGCTGCGCGCCGGGATGGGCGCGGTGTTTCGTCTGCCCCTTTATTTTGAGGAAGACCTTGCACTTTGCGTGCGCCGTTTGCGCGAGCAGGGCTTTTTTACCGCCGCAGCCGTTCCCGCGGAGGACGCTTTGCCGATCACCCGGGTTTCTTTTCCGTCCGCCGTTCTGCTGGCTGTGGGGAACGAGGGCGCGGGACTGTCACAGGAGGCCATCGCCGCCTGCGAAGCGCGCGTTACCATCCCGATGCTCGGAAGAGCGGAATCCCTGAACGCGGCGTCGAGCGCCGCCATCCTGATGTGGGAGATCATGAGAACGCGGGGGAGATTGGAATGAGTTGCGAAACAGCTTTCTGGGTGTGGCTTCAGCATGGCCTTGGCGCGGGCAGCGGCAAGGTCAGCCGTGTGCTTTCCTGCTGTACCGGCTTGCGGGAATTCTGGGAGGCCGGCCCGCAGTTCTGGAAGCTTCAGGGCTTTTTTACCGCGCGGGAGCTGAGCGCTCTGCGAACCTTTACCCCGCAGGACGCCCAGCAGATCGTCGACCGCTGTGAGCAGTCGGGCATCCGTCTGCTGACGCCCGAAGAAGAGGAATATCCCCGCTCTTTATGGGAAATCGCAAACCCGCCCTGTGTTTTGTATGTCAAAGGACAGCTGCCTGCGGTAGATGAGATGCCTACCATCGCGATGGTAGGCACGCGCGACGCGACCATCTCCGGCAAGAAAATCGCTTTTTCCCTTTCCTATCAGCTGGCCCGCGCGGGTGCAATTGTAATCAGCGGCGGTGCACGCGGAATCGATACGGCGGCCCACAAGGGCGCGCTGCAGGCGCAGGGCAAAACAGTCTGCGTGCTGGGCTGCGGCCTGGATTATCCGTATCTGATGGAAAACGCCGGTCTGCGGGACTGGATCGCCGAAAGCGGCGCGGTGATTTCGGAGTACCCGCCCGATACGCCTGGCTCTAAAGCCGCGTTCCCGATCCGCAACCGGATTATCTCCGGCCTTTCCTGCGGTGTTCTGGTGGTGGAGGCTGCCGCGAAAAGTGGATCCCTGATCACAGCAGATCTGGCCCTGGAACAGGGGCGCGACGTTTTCGCGGTTCCCTGCGGAATCGATAACCCAGTTTCGCGCGGGGTCAATACGCTGATCAAAAACGGTGCGGTGCCGGTCAGTAGCGCCGCAGAGCTGTTGGAGCAGTACCTTGACCGTTTTCCGGGGAAAATCCGGATGCCCGGCCGCGAAAATCCCGATGTGCCGTTTGCCATGATTCCCGAGCGCCGTCCTGCACAGGCGGTACAGCCTGCCGCGGCGAAACGGAAGGCTCCACAACGGCAGAAAGCAAACGCTTTTTCCGAGCTGATTTCCGAGGATATCCCCGATTTGCTTTCCGATCTGCCGGACGGTTCTTTCGATCGTGAATTACCCGAGCCTCAGCCGAAACTGCCGCTGACGCCGTCAGAAGCGTCGGAAGACGCTGTTCTGCTCGATTCCCTGCTGACGAAGGAAGCGGTTCATCTGGCTGTTCTGGGGCAGCAAAGCGGACTTGCCCCGCAGCGCGTACTGGCAGCCCTGACGGAGCTGGAGCTCCTTGGCCGTGTGCGTCCTCTTGGCGGCGGAAGGTATTGCTGCTCGTGACAAATTGGTTGATTTATGGTAAGCTTTGTGAAAACCGTCTGATTTCAGCCGGCTTTCACAGTGCTTAATGGTCTGTAGGTGGCAGTAATTTCCATTTATTTTTGTCTGCCCCCTTGCGTTAATCCATTTGAGTGGATACAATTTGAAAAGAAAGAGGTGGTTTCTATATGTCAAAACTGGTGATTGTTGAGTCACCTGCCAAGGCAAAAACAATCAAAAAGTATTTAGGCTCCGGTTACGAAGTCGTCGCATCGATGGGACATGTTCGCGACCTGCAGGAGAACCGTTTGAGCGTGGATATAAAGAACGACTTTAAACCCAAGTATGAGATTATCAAAGGAAAGGAAAAGCTGGTTCAGGAGCTGAAGAGCGCGGCGGAAAAAAGTGAATCCGTACTGCTCGCAACCGACCCTGATCGTGAGGGAGAGGCAATCTCCTGGCACCTTGCCTATATTCTGGATCTCGATACCACTCTGCAAAACCGCATTACCTTTAATGAAATCACAAAGACCGGCATCACAAACGGAATGGAGCATCCCCGCTCCATCGATCTGGATTTGGTCAACGCCCAGCAGGCCCGCAGAATTCTGGATCGCCTGGTGGGCTATAAGCTCAGCCCGTTTTTGTCGCAGAAAATCCGTCGCGGACTTTCCGCGGGCCGCGTGCAGTCCGTCGCTGTCCGCCTTGTCGTTGACAGGGAAGAGGAAATCCGCGCCTTTGTGCCGGAGGAATACTGGAGCATCGACGCAAAGCTGATCCCGAAGGGAGAGCGAAAAGCGTTTGCCGCGGCCTTCTATGGGGATGCCAACGGAAAAATCAAGATCACCAATCAGCAGCAGGCGGATGAAATTCTGAAAAGCCTTGAAAACGCGGAATTCTTCGTCTCTAAGGTGAAAAAGGGTTCGCGCAAAAAATCCCCCGCGCCGCCGTTTATTACCTCTACCCTGCAGCAGGAGGCCTCGCGCAAGCTGGGCTTTCAGGCCCGCCGCACAATGAAGGCGGCTCAGGAGCTGTACGAAGGCGTTGAGATCGAGGGCATGGGCGCCATCGGTCTGATCACCTATATGAGAACGGACTCTCTGCGTATTTCGGAGGATGCGATCCACGATGCCACGGCCTATATTGAAGAGCGCTGGGGCAAAAAGTATCTGCCGGATGCTCCCCGTCACTTTAAAACAAAGGCCAATGCACAGGACGGTCATGAGGCGATTCGCCCCTCTACTCCCAGCATTACGCCCGAACAGGTCAAAAACAGCCTGACCAATGACCAGTATAGACTATATAAGCTGATCTGGGAGCGCTTCATCGCCTGCCAGATGGCCAACTGCCTGCAAAGCACAACGCAGGCGGATATTACCGCTGGGGAGTACCTCTTTAAGGCCTCCGGTTATACCGTCACGTTCGACGGCTTTACCGTGCTGTACGAAGAGGGCAAAGATGAAGAAACCGAGCAGGGCGGTGCGCTGCCCGTGCTGACGCAGGATATGCCGCTCAAAAAGAAAGAGCTTGCCGGCAACCAGCACTTTACTCAGCCGCCGCCGCGCTATACGGAAGCGTCGCTGATCAAGGCGCTGGAAGAAAACGGAATCGGCCGCCCGTCTACCTACGCCGCGACCATTTCCACCATCACGAGCCGTGAATACGTTGTGCGCGACGGAAAAGCGCTGCATCCCACCGAGCTGGGGGAGGTTACCACGCAGCTGATGCGCGAGCGCTTCCCGAAGATCGTCAACGTCAAATTCACCGCGCAGGTGGAAAAGGATCTGGACACCGTTCAGAGCGGCGAAACCGATTGGGTGCAGACCCTGCACAATTTCTACGGCGATTTTGAAAAGACCCTGAAAAAGGCCAAAGAGGATATGGAAGGGGTCAAGATTCAGCTCAAAGAGGACGAAACCGACGTCATCTGTGAAAAATGCGGACGGCATATGGTGGTCAAGGTGGGGCGCTACGGCAAGTTCCTGGCCTGCCCCGGGTACCCCGAGTGCAAGAATGTAAAGAAGCTCGTCGTGGAAAACGGCGCGGAATGCCCCAAATGCGGCGGCAAGGTCGTCGTGAAAAAGACCAAAAAGGGCCGTGTGTTCTATGGCTGCAGCGAATACCCCAAGTGTGATTTTGTTTCCTGGGATGAGCCCACCATGGAGAAGTGCCCGCGGTGCGGCAAAACGCTGCTTCGCAAAAAAGGAAAAACACCGAAGCTGTATTGTGTAACGCCTGACTGCGGCTATGAGAAAGTGGAAGAACAATGAAAATATCTGTCATAGGGGCCGGTTTGGCCGGTTGTGAGGCGGCCTGGCAGATTGCCTCCCGGGGAATCAAGGTGGATTTGTACGAAATGAAGCCGGTTCACTATACTCCCGCCCACAAAAATCCCGGCTTTGCAGAGCTGATTTGTTCCAATTCGCTCAAGGCCGAGCGGGTTTCCAGTGCCGCCGGTCTGCTGAAAGAGGAAATGCGCCGTCTGGGCTCTTTGCTGATGCAGTGTGCGGACAAGGCCCGCGTGCCGGCCGGCGGAGCGCTGGCGGTGGACCGCGACATCTTTTCCGCGCTTGTTACCGAGCAGATCCGCAGTCACCCTTTGATCCGCGTTCACACGGAAGAGGTGCAAAGCATCCCGGACGGCGGCATTCGCGTGGTTGCCACCGGGCCGCTCACGGCGCAGGCCCTTGCGGATGACATTGCGATCTTCTGCGCCGGCAGCCTCAGCTTTTACGACGCTGCCGCGCCCATTGTCACGGCAGAAAGCCTTGACATGGACGCGTGTTTTTCCGCCTCGCGGTATGACAAGGGCGGCGACGACGCGTATCTGAACTGCCCGATGAACAAAGAGGAATATGAACAGTTTTATGACGCGCTGGTATCCGCTGAACGCGCGCCGGTGCACGGCTTTGATGTGGCCGACCCCAAGGTGTACGAGGGCTGCATGCCGGTAGAGGTGATGGCCGGGCGCGGGCGCGATACGCTGCGTTTCGGGCCGCTCAAGCCGGTCGGTCTGCGCGACCCCAAAACGGGGCACCGCCCCTGGGCGGTGGTTCAGCTTCGCCGCGAGAACGCCGCAGCAACCCTGTATAATCTGGTGGGCTTTCAGACCAATCTGAAATTCCCGGAGCAAAAACGGGTGTTCGGGCTGATCCCCGCGCTGAAAAATGCCGATTTTGTCCGCTATGGTGTGATGCACCGCAACACGTTTGTCAATTCGCCGAAGATCCTGTACTCCGATTTCAGCCTGAAGGCGGACCCGAATCTATTTTTCGCAGGCCAGCTTACCGGAGTGGAGGGCTACATGGAATCCGCGGCCTCCGGGCTGATGGCCGGGTGGAACGCCGTACAGCGTCTGCTGGGGCAGGATACCGTGATTCTGCCGCGCGAAACGATGATCGGTGCGCTGAGCCGGTACCTGGTGGAATGCGATCCGGCGCATTTTCAGCCCATGGGGGCGAATTTTGGGATTCTTCCGCCTTTTGAAAAACAAATTCGTGATAAAAGAGAACGGTACGAGGCATTGGCACAGCGATCTTTGGACATGCTTCTACCATATATCAAGAAAGACGTTGCTGTGATGGGAGGTTTTTCCGATGAAAATCATTGTTGATGCGTTCGGAGGCGACAATGCGCCGCTTGAAATCCTGAAGGGCTGTGAGGCTGCTGTCAAAAGTCTGGACATCGATATCATTCTTACAGGCCGGGAAGACGAAATCCGACAGGTCGCCGAAGAAAACCAGATTTCTCTGGAGCGCATGGAAATTTTCGATGCCCCTCAGGCGCTTACGATGGAGGACCATGCGGGCGCGATCATGAAGGAAAAGAAAGACTCCTCCATGGCGGAGGGACTGCGCCTGGTTGCCGAGGGAAAGGGCGACGCCTTTGTGTCCGCGGGCAACAGCGGTGCGCTGGTGGTTGGCGCCACCATGATCGTCAAGCGCATCAAGGGGATCAAACGCGTTGCCTTTGCCCCCATGGTACCCGGCAGCAAGGGCTTCTTTATGCTCATCGACAGCGGCGCCAATGTAGACTGCCGCCCCGAAATGCTTTTGCAGTTCGGCATTATGGGCTCCATTTACCTCGATAAGGTGATCGGCGTGAAAGATCCCCGCGTTGCGCTTGCGAATGTCGGCACGGAGGATCATAAGGGCGGCGAGCTGCAGCATCAGGCGTTCGCCATGCTCAAGGAGTCCAAGCTGAACTTTATCGGCAACATCGAGGCGCGTGATATTTCGAACGACGGCGCGGACGTTGTGGTGGCGGACGGCTTTACCGGCAACATCATCCTGAAAATGTTTGAGGGCGTCGTCTCGATGGTCATGGGCAAGTTTAAGGAAGTGTTCACCAAGAACCCCAAAAACAAAATGGCGACGGCATTGCTGCTGGGGGACATGACCGCGCTGAAAAAATCCATGGATTACAATGAATACGGCGGCGCGCCGGTGATCGGTGCATCGAAGCCGGTGTTCAAGGTGCACGGCAGTGCCAAGGCGCGCACAGTGGAAAGCGCCCTGCGTCTGACCAAGGCCTATGTGGAAAAGAATGTAACAGAGGAAATCAAGCGTGCCATCTCCGATCAGGAGTAGTACGATATCTCAAAGTAGGATGAGGGAAGGAGTGTGCGTATGCAAAGGCCGAGCTTCAAAGATTTAGAAGAAAAACTGCAATACCATTTTCAAAACCCGCAATATCTGATTACCGCCATGACCCATTCCTCTTATGCAAATGAGGTGAAATCGGGCGGACACAGCAACGAGCGCCTGGAGTTTTTGGGCGATTCCGTGCTGAGCATCGTGGTGGCGGATTACCTGTTTAAGCACTGCCCGAATCTGCCGGAGGGCGAGCTGACGAAGAACCGTGCGGCGTTGGTGTGCGAAAAGGCGCTGTGCGGATTTTCCCGCCAGCTGGGGCTGGGGGAGTATCTTCTGCTCAGCCGCGGCGAGCAGAATTCCGGCGGGCGCCAGCGGTCGTCGATTCTCGCGGATGCGTTTGAGGCCCTGATCGCCGCGATCTATCTGGATGCCGGATTGGAAAAAGCGAGGGAATTCATTTTGCGCTTTGTTCTGCCGGTTCTGCAAACCTCCCGGCCCAAAGCGTTTAAGGATTATAAAACCTCTTTGCAGGAGATCATCCAGCAGAATCCCGAAGAGCAGCTCGAGTATGTGCTGATCGGCGAAAGCGGCCCCGACCATGACAAGCACTTTACCGTTGAGGTATGTCTCAACAGCAACGTGATCGGCAAGGGCGGAGGGCGCAGCAAGAAAGAGGCAGAGCAGCAGGCTGCCCGCGAAGCGCTGGAGCTGATGGGCTATTGAAGCACGCAAATGTAGCGATCTTTGTTCCCCATGCGGGCTGTCCGCAGCGCTGCTCCTTCTGCAGCCAGAACAGCATCACGGGCCAGGAACGGCTTCCCACACCGGATGAGGTCCTTAGAACCCTGAAAACAGCCGAAGAAAATCTGAAAGAAAAAAGCCGTTTCGCAGAAATCGCTTTTTTCGGCGGCAGCTTTACAGCAATCGACCGATGCGATATGCTCGCTTTGCTGGAAGCCGCCGCTCCTTCTGTCAGGGATGGGGTTTTCTCGGGAATACGCATTTCCACCCGGCCCGATGCGATTGATGAAGAGGTGCTGGAATTGCTTTCCCGGTACGGGGTCACGACGATCGAGCTAGGCGCGCAAAGCATGGATGACAGCGTGCTGCAGCGCAACCGGCGCGGCCATACGGCGCAGCAGGTACGCCAGGCATCCAGATTGATTCAAAGCGCGGGCTTTTCCCTTGGCCTTCAGATGATGACGGTCCTTTGGGGCGACACTGCCGCGGGCGCGATGCAGACGGCATGGGATTTTGCCGAGCTTCGTCCGGACTGTGTGCGGATTTACCCCACCGTTGTGATGAAGGGAACGGAGCTGGCTCTTAGATACCAGTCGGGCGAATATGTTCCGATGGGTCTGGAAGAAACCGTGGAGCTGTGCTGTGATCTGCTCGAATTTTTTGGGGAACATTCCATCCCGGTGATTCGTCTGGGGCTCCACAGCTCGCCCGAAATGCAGCGTGACCGCGTTGCGGGGCCATGGCACCCGGCGTTCCGTGAGCTTTGCGAAAGCAGGCTCTTTCTGCGCCGGCTTCTTGCTTTTCTGAAACAGGAGCGAATTTTGCCGGGGCGTGTCGAAATCCACGTCTCACCGCAGTGGGTTTCCAAGGCGGTGGCGCAGAGCAGAGGCAATCTGCTGGAACTCTCCCGACGAGGCTACCAGGCGCGTGTGGTGCCTGACCCGTCAGTAAGCCCATCTGAATTTCTGGCCTTTTCTCAGGATAACGAGTTTCCGGTGAAAGAGTGAAACATAGAATGAAGGACCACTTTGAAAAAGCTGCCGATTTCTTCCGCGCCGCAGGCGGAGAAGAAATCGCCGTACTTCATCATCAGGCTATTTGAAATGAATTGACCACAGTATCTTGCTCCGCCGAAAGCGGGGAAGAATCAGCAAGCATTGAGTTGCGGTTATGATGAAAGATCAGGATCAATCCGAAAGCAGGTGAACACGAGTGCTGTTAAAGTCTTTGGAGCTTCAGGGCTTTAAGACCTTTCCCGATAAAACGATTTTACAGTTTGACCGCGGCATCACCGCTGTGGTGGGGCCGAACGGCAGCGGAAAAAGCAACGTCAGCGACGCCATCCGCTGGGTGCTGGGCGAGCAGTCTGCCCGTGTGCTCCGCTGCTCGAAAATGGAGGATGTGATTTTCGGCGGAACCCCAGCGCGCAAGGCGCAGGGCTATGCGGAGGTCACCCTTACCTTTGACAACGCCGACCGCCAGCTGGAGTTTGACAGCGATCAGGTCGCCGTTACCCGCCGGTACTACCGTTCGGGGGACAGCGAGTACCTGCTCAACAAAAACACCGTGCGCCTGCGCGATATTCACGAGCTGTTTATGGATACCGGCATGGGGCGCGACGGCTATTCGATGATCGGGCAGGGCAAGATCGACAGCATCGTTGCCGCCCGCAGCGAAGACCGGCGCGAAATTTTTGAAGAAGCCGCGGGGATTTCCCGTTTTCGTTACCGAAAGGGCGAATCGGAACGGCGGCTGCAGCAGGCGCAGGAAAATCTGGTGCGCCTGCACGACATTTTCTCTGAACTCGAAGCCCGGGTCGGCCCCCTGCGCGAGCAGGCGGAAAAAGCCAAACAGTATTTGGAATTCGCCGAGGAAAAGCGGACGCTGGAAATCGGCCTGTGGCTGAATACGCTGGGGCGCTCCGGTCAGATTCTGCGCGACTACGAAGATAAGCTTCTTCTGGCCCGCGGGCAGCAGGAGGAAATCGATAAGCGCGCCGCGGAGCTGGAAAAACAAATTGAAGAAAACTATCAGGCAGTCAACGCCTGTACCGCCCATATGGACGAGGCGAGAACATTCGCTTCCTCCAAAGAAGAGGAAGCCGCCCGAAAGGACGGCGAGGCGGCCGTTTTAGAGAACGACCGAGAACATAACCGGCAGAATCAGGAGAGGATTCTGCACGAGCTGGAAAACTCCTCCCTTTCCGATGAAGACCTGCGGAAAGAGATCGAAGAAAAACAGCGTCAGATCGAAGAAAAAGATCAATTTGTACTGGGCCGGCAGGAAGAGGTCACCGGCGTCTCTAAACGGCTGGAGGAGCTGCGCGGCTCGATGGAGCAGTATTCCGGCCAGATGGAGGAGCAGACCCGCCGCCTGACACAGCTGACAGCGGATATATCCCAGGCAAAAATCCGCGAGATGACGGCGGTCACCGCCATTTCTGAAATCGAGCTGCGCCGTGCCACCGTACAGCAGGCCCTGCAGTCGCGGGAGCAGCAGAAGCAGGAGCTGGAGTCGGAGGAGCACGAATGCGCCGCCCTGCTGCAAAAAGCGGAGGATACCATCGCCGCACTGACCAACACGGCCCGCGGCTTTGAAATGCGGCTGGATTCCCGGCAGAAACGCCTGGAAGAAGCCCGCGGAAAAAGCGAGAAGCTCCGGCTGGACGCCGGGGAGCAGGCCCGGCGCGTGAAGCTTTTGGAAGAGATGGAACGCAATCTTGAGGGCTTTGCGCACAGTGTCAAAACGGTGATGAAGGAGGTCGGGCACGGCAGCCTGACTGGAATTCACGGTCCGGTTTCGCGGCTGCTGCAGGTTCCCGCCGAGTACGCTACCGCAGTGGAAACGGCTCTGGGGGCCGCCATGCAGAATATCGTGGTGGAAACCGAGCAGGACGCAAAACGTGCGATCAACCTGTTAAAACAAAAGGATTCGGGGCGCGCCACCTTCCTGCCGATCTCGACGATTCACGGGAACCTTCTGCAGGAGCAGGGGCTTTCCGATTGCTCGGGGTTTGTCGGCGTCGCGTTCTCCGTTTGCGGGTGCGACTCAAAGTATGAGGGTATCATGCGCTCGCTTCTGGGGCGCATCGTGATTGCGGAAGACCTCGACAGCGCCGTCGCGATTGCGAAGCGTTTTTCCTACCGGTTCCGCGTCGTCACGCTGGACGGTCAGGTGGTCAATACGGGCGGCTCGCTCACCGGCGGTTCTCTGGCGAAAAACGCCGGGCTGTTAAGCCGTACGGCGCAGATGGAGCAGGCCAAAAAACAGGCCGCGGCGCTGTCGCAGAAGGCAGAGGAGGCCGAGGCCGCGCTCAAAGCGGCGCAGGCGGAGTTTTCCGCCGCGCAGGCATCCCTGTCCGCTTCGCAGGCGGAGCTGAGCACAGCCAAAGAGGACCGTGTGAATCTGCAGGCCGAATACGGGCGGGTACGCGCCGAACGGCAGTCGCTGGAAAGCGGCGCAAAGGAGCTGGCGGCGGAGCAGCAAAAGGCCGAGCAGCGGCTTCTTGAGCTGCGGCAGCAGAAAGAGCAGGCTCTGCGAGACGCCGAAGCGCTGGAAGAGCAGATCACTGCCCTGCGCCAAAGCGTCAGTCAGATGACCGGCGACCGCGAGGAGCTGGACAAACGCTATCAGGCTTTGACGGATGCTCTGCAGGAGGCGCGCATGACGGCGCTTTCCGCCGAGAAGGAAAAAGAGGCGCTCGCCGCCGCCGCACAGGAATTGGAGAACCGCCGCCTGAATTACGCCGGGTTGGCAGAGCGCCTGAACCAGGAGCTTTCGCAGCTTCGGGAAAAAGACTGCGCGCTCGAACAGCAGGCGCAGCAGCTTCGGCTTCAGGCAAAGGAGCTGCGAGATTCCGCCGCCGCTTCCCGCGAGAGCGTGGAGAGTATTGCCAAGCAGCGGGCTGACTTGGAAACACAGGCCGCACGACTACGGGCCGAGGAGCGCGAGCAGTCCTCCGCGCGGGATACCATCGGGCAGGAGATGGCCCGATTGGAAGAGCGGCGCGCCAACGTGCAAAAGGAATATGATGAAATTATTTCCCGTTTGTGGGAAGAATACGAACTGACCCGGCGGGAGGCCGAAGAGATCAGCCCGCGCCTGGAGGACGTTTCTACCGCGAAAAAACGCCTGAACGAGCTCAAGGGCAAGATCAAAGCGCTCGGCACGGTGAACGTGGCCGCGGTGGAGGAATACAAAGAGGTCTCGCAGCGGTATGAATTCCTGAAAGAACAGATCAAAGACGTGGAGAAATCCCGCGACGAGCTGCGGCGCCTGATCGGTGAGCTGACCCAGAAAATGCAGGAGCTGTTTTTGCAGCGCTTTGAAAAAATCCGGCAGAATTTCTCCGAAACGTTTCGCTCGCTGTTTGGTGGCGGTACTGCCCAGCTGACGCTGAGCCAGCCGGAGGACGTGCTCACCTCGGGAATCGAAATTTCTGTTCAGCCGCCGGGGAAGATCGTCACGCATCTGGAATCGCTTTCGGGCGGCGAAAAAGCGCTGGTGGCCATCGCGCTGTATTTCGCCATTATGAAGGTCAATCCGCCGCCGTTCTGCGTGCTGGATGAAATCGAGGCAGCGCTCGACGACGTGAACGTGGACCGCTTTGCGGGCTACCTGCGCGGCATGAACCAGAACACGCAGTTTATTGTCATTACACATCGCCGCGGCACCATGGAAGAAGCGGATGTGCTGTACGGCGTGACCATGCAGGATGAGGGCGTTTCAAAGCTTTTGGAGCTGCGCGCCTCCGAAATTGAGCAGAAGCTTGGAATCAGGCAGGGATAGTGGATTCCATTGAAAGCAATTTTATATTAGAATAGTGGTGTCTTCCCACGCAACAGGCGTGGGAAGACACCAACGAATTGTTTGAAAAGGAAGCAGTATTACAAGATATAAAGGAGTTTGCGATGGGATTTTTTGATAAGATCAAAGAAGGACTGAAAAAAACACGCGACAGCATCACCGGGCAGATCGACACGATGCTGAACAGCTTTACGAAAATCGATGAAGAACTGTTCGAAGAACTTGAGGAGCTGCTCATCATGGGGGATGTCGGTACCACCACCTCCGCCAAAATCTGCGAAGAGCTGCGTGTCCGCGTGAAGAAGAACGGTGTGACAAACCCCTCTGAGGTGCGCGGCCTGCTGCAGGAAATCGTGTCTGAAATGCTCAGCGGCGGCCAGGAGCTGCAGCTTACGACCAAGCCGTCTGTAATTCTGATCATCGGCGTGAACGGCGTGGGCAAAACGACCACCATCGGCAAGCTTGCCGCAAAGCTTTCCCGCGAGGGCAAGAAGGTCATCCTCGGCGCGGCGGATACGTTCCGAGCGGCGGCGATCGATCAGCTGCAGGTGTGGGCAGATCGCGCCGATGTGCCGATGGTCAAGCACGCGGAGGGCTCCGACCCCGCGGCTGTGGTGTTCGATACCATTGCGGCGGCCAAGGCGCGCGGTATGGATGTTGTGATCTGCGACACCGCCGGACGCCTGCACAATAAAAAGCACCTGATGGATGAGCTGTCGAAGATCAGCCGTATTATCGACCGCGAACTGCCGGACTGCGACAAAGAGGTTCTGCTTGTGCTCGACGCCACCACCGGGCAGAACGCCGTGAACCAGGCAAGAGAGTTCCAGAACGCGGCGGGTCTGACCGGCATTGTGCTCACAAAGCTCGACGGCACGGCGCGCGGCGGCGTGGTGCTGCCCATCCGGCAGGAGCTTGGCCTGCCCGTCAAGCTGATCGGCCTTGGTGAGAAAATAGACGATTTGCAGCCGTTTGAGGCGGACGAGTTCGCTGCGGCTCTGTTTGAGAGGGAAGCGGAATGACATTTGTAATCGCGACACATAACGCAAAAAAGCTGAAAGAACTCAAAAGAATCCTGGAGCCCCTGGGCTTTGATGCCGTGATCCGGGAAGATTTGCCTGAGGTGGAGGAAACCGGTACAACCTTTGCCGAAAACGCTCTGCTCAAAGCGGAATCCGCCTGCAAAGTAACCGGCATGCCCGCGATTGCGGATGACTCCGGCCTTGTGGTGGATGCGCTCGGCGGCGCGCCCGGCATTTACTCCGCGCGCTACGCGGGCGAGGGCGCGACCGACCGGCAGCGGTACGAAAAGCTGCTGGAGGAGCTTCGCGAGGTTCCTACAGAGCAGCGCACGGCGCGGTTCATCAGCGCGGTCTGCTGTGTGTTCCCGGATGGAAAGATCCTCACGGCGGAGGGCGCCTGTGAGGGCATCATCGCATTCGGGCCGAAGGGCGAGGGCGGCTTTGGCTACGACCCGATTTTCCTTGTAGGGGAACGCTCCTATGCGGAGATGACGGCCGAAGAAAAAGACAGCATCAGCCACCGCGGCCGCGCGCTTGCAAAATTGGCGCAGGAGCTGGAAAACTGGAAGAAAAATGGTTAAAATAAAGGAGTATACTACATGATCACAAGTAAGCAGCGGGCGTTTCTGCGCTCTATGGCAAATCCGCTCGACACGATCCTGATGATTGGCAAGGACGGCATGAGCGATGATATTATGAGGCAGGCGGACGACGCGCTCACCGCCCGCGAGCTGATCAAGGGCAAAGTGCTGGAAACCGCGGGGATCACCGCACGCCAGGCTGCGGATGAGCTGGCGGCTCCTCTTTCGGCCGAGGTGGTGCAGGTCATCGGCGGAAAGTTCGTGCTGTACCGCAAAAATCAGAAGGAACCCAAAATCGTTCTGCCAAGGCCCGCGAAAAAATAATGGAACGCAGCGAATTCCATACGCATTCACAATGCAAAAACGCTGAAAAGAGTACTCTCTCTTTCGCCGGGGGCGGAGAAGAAAGAAAAAATCAGAGCTTTTGCTTCCATTCGGTATCAGGAGGCCCCATGAAAAAACTGGCGATATTCGGCGGAACCTTTAACCCGGTTCATAACGGGCACCTGCATTTGGTGCAGGGCTTTCGCGAGCGTCTGGGGCTTGACCGCGTGCTGCTGATTCCCTCCCGCGTGCCGCCGCATAAGGCGGCAGCCGATCTGGCGGATGCGAAGGACCGGCTCGAAATGTGCCGTCTGGCGGCGCAGCCGTACGGCCTTGAGGTATCGGATTTAGAGCTGCTGCGGGAGGGCCCGAGCTATACGGTAGATACCCTGCGGCAGCTGCATCAAACGAACCCGGACGCCGAGCTGTACCTTTTGATGGGTGCGGACATGTTTTTGACGCTGGAGCATTGGTACCAAAGCGAGGAGCTGTTCCGTCTGGCCCGCATGTGCGCGGTGCCGCGGGATGAAAACGGCCGCGGCGAGCTTTTGACCTATGCAAAACACCTCGAGAGCCTTGGCGTGAAAACGCATGTAGAAGAGCTTTCGCTTCTTCCCATTTCCTCCACGCTGGTGCGCGAGCGCATCGGGCAGGGGCTACCCATCACCGGGCTGGTTCCGAAGGCCGTGGAGGAATATATCACGGAGCATCATTTATACGGGGGGATTTCCAATGGATGAGAAACAGTATGAAGAAATTGTCCGCGGCCGCCTGTCCGACAAGCGCTTCCAGCACAGCGTGAATGTTGCAAAGGCGGCGCAGGAGCTGGCGGTTCTGAATGGGGTCGATCCTAAAAAAGCCAGGCTGGCCGGGATTCTTCACGACATCATGAAAGAGGCCCCGCCCGAAGAGCAGTTGAAAATCATGGATGCTTCTGGTATAATGCTCACAGACGTGGAGCGCTGCGCGCCGAAGCTGTGGCACGCCATGGCGGGCGCGGCTTATCTGCAGTGTGTTCTGGGCATTGAGGATCAGGAGATTCTCGACGCCGTGCGATACCACACCACAGGGCGCGCCAATATGTCCTTATTGGAGAAGATCGTGTTTGTGGCGGATTTTATTTCGGATGAGCGGGATTACGAGGGCGTACAGGAGCTGCGCGAGGCGGCCCGCCACGGTCTGCAGGAAGCTGTAATGGCCGGTCTGATTTTTACGATTCAGGATTTATCACAGAACCAAAAACCGATTCATCCCGACAGTTTGGCCGCGTATAACGCAGAGATCGTTTGCCGCGGCGAGAAATAAACATTCAAAATTTGAGTAGAAATGGTGGTTACCAGATGACATCATTAGAGCTGGCCCAAAAGGCCGCAGCGATTTTAGACAACAAAAAAGCCGATGAGCTGAAAGTGCTGGGAATCCGGGAGCTGTCTGTGCTGGCGGATTATTTTGTGCTGGCGACAGGTACCAGCAGCACGCACGTAAAGGCTCTGGCCGATGAGTTGGAATTCCAGCTGAAAGAAACGGGAATTATGCCCGATCATGTGGAAGGATACCGTTCCAATTCCTGGATTCTTCTGGATTACGGTCATGTCGTCATTCACGTTTTTACCGCAGAAGCACGCCGGTTTTATGATCTGGATCGCCTGTGGCAGGACGCGGAAAATATAGAGCTCAACTTTTTGAGCGAAGCGGAATGAGGGGGAGCACCAGTGAAATACGAACATAAACCGATTGAAGAACGGTGGCAGAAAAAATGGGAGGAAGCAGGCGTTTTTCACGCATCCACATCTACGGACAAGCCGAAATTTTACGCCCTGATTGAATTCCCTTATCCCTCCGGGCAGGGCCTGCACGTCGGGCATCCCCGCTCTTACACGGCGCTGGATATTGTATCCCGCCGCCGCAGAATGATGGGCTATAATGTGCTGTATCCCATTGGCTGGGATGCGTTCGGTCTGCCGACCGAAAACTTCGCGATCAAAAATCACGTGCATCCGGCCATCGTAACTGAGAAAAATATCGCCCGTTTCAAGCAGCAGCTGCAGGCGCTGGGCCTTTCCTTCGACTGGTCCCGCGAGGTCAACACGACAGACCCGTCCTATTATAAGTGGACACAGTGGATCTTTTTGCAGATGTTCAAGCACGGGCTTGCCTATAAAAAAGAAATGTCCGTCAACTGGTGCACCTCGTGCAAATGCGTTCTGGCCAATGAAGAGGTTGTCAATGGCGTCTGTGAGCGCTGCGGCAGCGAGGTCGTGCACAAGGTCAAATCGCAGTGGATGCTGAAAATCACCGAGTATGCCCAGCGTTTGGTGGATGATCTTGATCTGGTGGATTACCCCGAGCGCGTCAAGGCGCAGCAGAGGAACTGGATCGGCCGTTCCACCGGCGCCGAGGTCCGCTTTCAGACCAGCCATGGGGAAGAGCTGACCATTTATACCACCCGGCCCGACACGCTCTACGGCGCAACCTATATGGTTCTCTCGCCGGAGCATCCCTACCTTGAAACCTGGGCCGACAGCCTGCGTAATCTGGATGAAATCCGCGCTTACCAGCAGGAGGCTTCCAAAAAGTCCGATTTTGAGCGCACCGAGGTGGCCAAAGAGAAAACCGGTGTGCGTCTGGACGGCGTAACCGCGACAAACCCGCTGACCGGGAAAGAAATCCCGATCTTTATTTCCGATTATGTTCTTGTGTCCTACGGTACCGGCGCGATTATGGCGGTGCCCGGCCACGATACCCGCGACTGGGAATTCGCGAAAAAGTTCAATCTGCCGATCATCGAGGTCGTACGGGGCGGCGACGTGGAAAAAGAAGCGTTTACCGACTGCGAAACCGGTGTGATGGTCAATTCCGGCATTCTGGACGGCCTGACCGTTGAGGAAGCGAAGAAGAAGATCATCGAGTATCTGGCGGAGCAGGGCATCGGCGAGCAGAAGGTCAACTTCAAGCTCCGCGACTGGGTGTTCTCGCGCCAGCGCTATTGGGGCGAGCCGATCCCGATCGTTCACTGCGACAAATGCGGCTTTGTAGGTCTGCCGGAGAGTGAGCTGCCGCTGACTCTGCCGGAGGTCAAATCCTACGAGCCGACCGACAACGGCGAATCCCCGCTGGCACATATGACAGACTGGGTCAATACCACCTGCCCGCACTGCGGCGGCCCCGCCAAGCGCGAAACAGACACCATGCCCCAGTGGGCGGGTTCCTCCTGGTACTTCCTGCGCTATATGGACCCCCACAACGACAAAGCGTTGGCCGGCAAAGAGGCGCTCGAATACTGGTCGCCGGTCGATTGGTATAACGGCGGCATGGAGCACACCACGCTTCATCTGCTGTACAGCCGCTTCTGGCACAAATTCCTGTATGACATCGATGTTGTTCCCACGCCCGAGCCCTACGCCAAGCGCACCAGCCATGGCATGATTCTGGGTGAGAACGGCGAAAAGATGAGCAAATCCCGCGGCAACGTCGTCAATCCGGATGAGATTGTCGAGGAGTACGGCGCGGATACCATGCGCCTGTATGAGATGTTCATCGGCGACTTTGAAAAGGCCGCCCCGTGGAACACCGCAAGCATCAAGGGAAGCCGCCGCTTTTTAGAGCGCTACTACGCGCTGACGGAGCGTCTGGTGCCGGGGGATCAGATCACTCCTGCACTGGAGCAGCCGTTCCACAAGACGATCAAAAAGGTCGGCGAGGATATTGAAAACCTGAAATTCAACACGGCGATCGCTTCGCTGATGGCCCTGATCAACGATATTTCCGATGCCGGTTCCATCAACCGTGAAGAGCTGCGCGTCTTTACTCTGCTGCTGAACCCCTTTGCCCCCCATGTAACGGAAGAGGTGTGGGCGCAGGCAAAGCTCGGCACCGGGCTTGTAGCAGAGCAGAGCTGGCCGGAGTACGACGAGGAAAAATGCAAAGAGAGCATGGTCGAAATTGCGCTGCAGGTCAGCGGCAAGGTGCGCGCTCGTATTGAAATCCCCGTGGAATATACCAAAGAGCAGGCGATTCAGGCGGCGAAGGATCAGCCGAAGATCGCCGCGGAGCTTTCCGGCAAGCAGATTGTAAAAGAGATCTACGTACCGGGCAAGCTGGTCAATATTGTGGCGAAATAAGCAGTTCGGGCGCCGAGAAAGTTGCGCAACCGCAAAATTGAGAAACAATTTTGCTCCTTGTGCCGCTGTGTGTCCTTGGGGTGCTGTGTGCGCTCAGGGTGCTATGTGCCCCGAAAGGGTGTCGTGTATCCGCAGGGGTTCCGCACTTGCTGATTTCAGTCATATGCCTTGAAGCACACACGCTTATTTTACAGATTTTTCAGCAGCACCAGGGTCGTTTTTGCGGCCGGGGTGCTGCTGTTCCTTTGCTGGTCTGCGCTTGAAAAACAGAGTTCTTTTTTGAAAAAATGCTTTTCTATTTTTTATGCAGCGTGTATAATAGTACAGAATCGCAGGACAAGGATTGCGGCGGCAGAAGGCGATCCTACGCGTCCTGTGGCACCACATAAGCCAAATCTGGAGTATAGTAAGGATTGTGGAACAGTTATGGAAAAAAGCACATTGAAAAAATCAGTTACTGTTGTAGAAGCAATGGCGATCGTTGTGGGAATGATCATCGGTTCGGGTATCTTTCTAAAGCCCGGCATTGTTCTGGGAAATGCGGGAAGCCCCGCCATGAGTATTGCGGCCTGGATCGCGGGCGGCATTATCACGCTGGCGTCCGCGCTGTCTGTTGCGGAAATCGCGTCGGCCATCCCGAAGTCCGGCGGGCTTTATACGTATCTGGAAGAGCTGTACGATGAAAGAGCCGGCTTTTTGCTGGGCTGGGTACAGACGGTGATTTCCTACCCGGCCTCCGTCGCGGCGCAGGCCATCGCGTTTTCAATTTATGCCGCTTATTTTATTCCAATCAGCGGTATACAGCAGAAGCTTTTGGCTACGGGCGTTCTGATCTTTATTCTGGTCATGAACATTTTGTCCACCAAATGCGGCGGCATCATTCAGACCTTGGCAACGGTCGGCAAGCTGATCCCGATTGTGGCGATCATCGGTGTCGGCCTGCTTTCCCCGAGCCTTCCAGGCTTTGCGGGTTCTTCGCAGGAGGCGCTGCAGGGCGCGGGCTTCGGCGCCGCGATTCTGGGCACTCTGTGGGCTTACGACGGCTGGATCGGCGTCACCAACATGGCCGGCGAGCTGAAAAATCCCTCCAAAACACTGCCGAGGGTCATTTCCATCGGCGTGCTGTTTGTCATCGTGGTCTACGCCCTGTTTAATCTGGCCATTTTCCGCGCGCTCCCGCTCGATCAGATCGTGGCCTCCGCCACGCCCGGCGCAGATGCGGCGAATGTTCTGTTCGGTGAAGGCGGCGCCACCTTTATTACCGCGGGCATCATGGTTTCGGTATTCGGCGCTCTGAACGGCTATCTGATGACGGCAGCGCGTGTCCCCCAGGCGATGGGCGAAAGAGGGCAGCTGCCGTTTTCCAGAATTCTGGGTGCGGTTCATCCGAAGCTGCGCACCCCTGCCAACGCTCTGATTTTCCAGAGTCTGCTGGCACTTGTGTATATTTTCTCCGGTACGTTTAATACTCTCACCGATCTGCTGGTGTTTGTTCTGTGGATTTTCTTTACCATGGGCGTTTTGGGCGTGTTTATCCTGCGCAAAAGGCAGCGCCCGGAGGAGGGGAAATACAGAGTTCCTCTGTATCCCATCACTCCCATCATCGGCGCGGTGGGCGGCGTTTATATTTTGATCAGCACACTGATCGACGCCCCGTTTCGCTCCGTTATTGGGCTTGCGATTACCCTTTTGGGTTTGCCGGTGTACCAATGGATGAAAAAGAAAAAAGAACAATAAAGTAGGCTTTTGCAGAATCAAGAGTCTGATTTGTTTCGGCTAAAATTGTGCCTTTTTGCACCCAAAATGCCCGGAATACGGCAGGGATTTCTGTGCGGCTTCCTCCGGGCGCAATTTTATTCCGAAAATCTATCGGTTTCTATTTACAAACAAGGACTGGGGCGGCGCGCATCTCTGTCGGATGCGCGCCGTGTCTCCTAAGTGAAAAGGTGCGGCAATACCATTTTGAAAAAGTGGTTGATTCCTTCCTCGCCGCAAGCGGAGGAAGAAACTGCTGTACTTGCGTAAGAACAATTTTTAGAGTGAATTGACGATAAAAAGGGGGGAGTAGTGTGGATGGAGCTCTTCTGGGCGATATTGCCGGTTCCCGTTATGAGTTCAGTAAGCCGAAAGGGTTCAATTACAAGACCATCCCTCTGTTTGAAAACGGCTGCTTTTACACGGATGACACCGTGATGACGGTTGCAACCAAATATGCTCTTCTCAACGGAATCGCTTATCGCGACGCTTACGTCATGTTTGGCAAACGCTACCCTTATGCAGGGTATGGGCCGATGTTCAAGGAATGGATCTACGATCATCTGCATTCCCCTTATCACAGCTACGGCAACGGCTCCGCCATGCGGGTGAGCTTTGTGGGGGAATATTTTGAAACCCTCGAAGAGGTGGAGCGCGAAGCGAAGAAGAGCGCCGAGTGCAGCCATAATCACCCCAAGGGAATCGCCGGGGCGCAGGCGGTGGCGGTCAGTGTGTTTCTGGCGAGAAACGGCTTTTCCAAGCGCGAGATCAAAAAGCAGATCACGTCCCGTTACGGGTACTCCCTGAACCGCTGTCTGCTGCTGCATCGGCCGTTTTCCAAATTCGACATGAGCTGCGAAGGCTCGGTTCCGCTCGCCATCCGCTGTTTTCTGGAAAGCGACTCCTGGGAGAGCAGCATCCGCAATGTGCTGAGCGTCACCTGCGACACCGACACGGTCGCCTGCATCACCGGCGCGATTGCGGAGGCGTATTATAAAGACACCGGCTTTGACAATGCCCGTCTGCTCAAGGAATATTTGTTTGATCCTGCTGTTTCTGAGGAGGAACAGCTTTTATATCACTGGGCGACTGCAGAAAAGAATAAGGAGGATCGTGAGTGATTATCTACACCTACCAGTCTGTGAGAGTGCTGCGGATTTTGAAATCCGGCGAAATTTACCGTGCGCATCCCAGCCAGAAATACGGGAGGGCGTACGACTGCCTGATCGATATGCTGGGGCTGCACTGCGAGTGCCCGATTTTCGGCAATCTGAGATTCCACCGGAAGAATACGGGAGGGAGCACATCCAGCAGCGTCAAGCTGATTTTGAAGGTGCCGAAGGAAAATGTCTGGCTGACGGAGTATTCCGAATGGGCAGACTTTATGTATATGCTTCAGTTTACCTCGCCGAAGGATTACTACGACCTGATCGCGGGAGAGGTGGACGACATCACCCGGGAAAAGCTGCACAAGACGATCGAGTCTTTAAAGCTGCAGCGCAGCCCCTGGGCGTATCGGGTTCCGCAGGCGATTCTGGAGGAGATTCGGCCGGAATGGCTGACGGAATATAAAGTAAAGCTGTAACAGGCCGAAATAACTTGTATGGCATCGCGGACTATGAAATTGTTGTAGCCTTCGCTTTCGTACGAAATGAATGATTATGGGGAAGAGGAAAAAAACATGGATAAAAAGCTGTCTTTTTCATCCTATCTGCTGGTTGGTTCCATGCTGTTTGGGTTGTTTTTCGGGGCCGGTAATTTGATTTTTCCGGTTCATATGGGTCAGATGGCCGGTGCGTCGACACCGCTGGCTACGGTCGGTTTTCTGGTAACGGCAATCGGTCTGCCTTTTCTCGGCGTCATCGCCGTGGGAATCTCCGGCAGCTCGGGCCTGTTTGATCTGGCAGGGCGGGTGCATCCGGTTTACGGATATGTGATGACGATCCTGCTGTATATGACGATCGGCCCGTTTTTCGCGCTGCCCCGTACCGCTACGGTATCGTTTGAAATCGGCCTTGTGCCTTTTCTTCCGCAGCCGATGCAGCGGGTAGGGCTGGCTGTGTTCACGGTGGTGTTTTTCGCCGCGGCGCTGGCGTTTTCGCTGCGTCCCAACAAGCTCTTGGTCTGGGTGGGGAAGGTTCTGAATCCCCTGTTCCTGGCGGTGCTTGCGGTTTTGATTATTCTGAGCGTTGTTTCGCCGATGGGCGCTGTCTCCCAGATTCCGGTAGCGGAGCCTTACGCTGCATCTCCGTTCTTCAAAGGTTTTCTCGAGGGCTATAACACCATGGATGCGCTCGCGTCGCTGGCGTTTGGAATCATTGTGGTGAACAGCCTGAAAGAACTGGGCGTGGGCAGCCCCCGCGGCGTCGCGCTGGCAACCATCCGGTCGGGCGCGATCAGCGTGCTGCTGATGGGCCTGATCTATGCCTTTCTGGCGTATATGGGCGCTTCCAGCGCCGGGCAGTTCGCCGTTTCTGAAAACGGCGGCATTGCGCTGGCCCAGATCGCCCGGCATTATCTCGGGACGGGAGGGAGCGTCCTGCTGGCGGTGATTGTGACGGTGGCCTGCCTGAAAACGGCGATCGGCCTGATCACAGCCTGCTCGCAGACCTTCTGTGAGCTGTTCCCGAATCATTTGAATTATCGCATTTACACCGTACTCTTTACGCTCGTTTCGCTTTTGGTCGCCAACATCGGCCTGACACAGATCATTTCCCTGTCGATCCCGGTGCTGATGTTCCTGTACCCGCTGGCGATCTCGCTGATTCTGCTGGGAATTTTAAGCCCGCTGTTCCATAATCGGCGCTGTGTGTATCTGATTCCCACCATCTTTACGCTGTTTGCCGGTGTGGGCGATTTTCTGAACGCCCTGCCGCAGCAGGTGACAGCGCAGCCGGCAGTGCAGGCGATTTTAGGCTTTTACCGCGAATCGCTGCCCTTCTTCTCGCTGGGGATGGGCTGGGTGATTCCGCTCGCGGCAGGACTTGTGCTTGGCTTTGTGGTCTATCAGTTTACAAAACAAAAGAAATCGGGCCAAAGCGCCTGATTCATTGGAGCTGCTGCAAAACGGTTTCGCTGAAAATATCATAAAAAAGCGTCTTGAAAGGGTTCAAAAACCCAATCAAGACGCTTTTTTTACTTTTCAGAATCAGCGATGAACACCCAGGAAAAACAGTGCGATGGTTCCGGGGCCGGAATGAGCGCCGATCACCGGGCCAACATAATTGATGACGACACCTTTTACCGAAAAACGCCGGAGAACCTCGTCGCGAACCCATTCGGCATCCTCCAGGCAGTCGCCGTGGCTGATGTAAATCATCTGCTTTTCCGGGTCGATCACGGTCTCTTCCATCTGATCGACCAGAGCGATCAGCGAAGCCTTGCGCCCGCGGGCTTTCCCAACGTTGATCAGGTGGCCCTCGTCGTCCACGTGCAGAACAGGCTTAATGCCAAGCACCGTGCCGATTAAAGCCGTAGCGGAGGAAACCCGGCCGCCCCTCTTTAAATGGTTCAGGTCGTCCACAGTGAACCAGTGGCAAAGCTTCAGCTTGTTTTCTTCGAGCCAGTCACGCACTTGATCGATGTTTTTGCCGCTCTTTTGCAGCTCCACCGCATGTTGAATCAGCAGGCCCTGTCCCAAAGAGGCGCACAGGCTGTCTACGGTATAAAGCTTGCGGTCCGGATATTGCGCGATCAGCTCCTGTGCCGCAAGGTGCCCCGCATTATATGTGTTGCTCAGGCCGGAGGAAAACAGGATGCAAAGCACATCCTTTCCCTGTTTTAGCAGAGCCTCCATTTTCTCCTGAAAGGTCTCCATGTTGACCGCAGAGGTGGTGCATACCGCCTCCTGACGGAGCTGGTCGTAGAAATCATGAAAGCTGATGCTTTTTCCATCCAGGTCGTTTAAATATTCCTGATCGCCCAGATGAACCGAAAGGGGAAGAACCTCAAGTCCCCATTCACGCGCAAGGTCGCCGGGAAGATCACAGCAGGAATCCGTGAGAATTACAAAATCATTCATGGAAAAAATCCCTCATTTCCAATTCTTTGCTTTCTTTCCATAAAAAACAAATTGCCTAATTTTGGGATTATTATATCATAACATCCCCGATTATGCAAATTGTCTGTTCTGTAACAATGAAAAAATCCAAAAGAATCGCTTGACAAACGGAATGTAACATTGTATTATTGTATTAATCCACTAGTACAATCATACAGACGGAGGTGAAGATGGATGAATTGGGATCTGAAGTCTGACAGACCCATTTACTTTCAGTTGATAGAACAGATTGAACTGAGAATTATTTCCGGCATATATCCGCTGGGGAGCCGGCTGCCGTCGGTGCGCGATATGGCAACGGAAGCTTCGGTAAATCCAAATACCATGCAAAGAGCGCTTGCCGAGCTGGAAAATCAGGGACTTTTGTATTCACAAAGAACAAGCGGCCGGTTTGTTACGGAAGATGAGGAGGTTATCAAAACCATGAAATATTCTCTTGCGCAAAACATTATCAAGGAATTTTTGGAGAAGATGAATTCTCTGGGCTACGATTTCCGGCAGACCATTACATTGCTTGAGCAGATAGAGGAGGAGAAGAAATAATGGAACCGATTTTACAGTGCAAAAACCTGACAAAGGTTTTTCCCGGCAAGGTTGCGCTGTCTGGAGTGAATTTAGAGATCGGCCGCGGCAGAATCGTTGGCCTGCTTGGCCCGAACGGCAGCGGCAAAAGCACGCTGATCAAGATGTGCAACGGGCTTTTGACTCCCACGAACGGCGAGCTTTTCATTGACGGGAATACCCCGGGGATTGAAACAAAGAGGATTGTTTCGTATTTGCCGGAGCGCACCTACCTGAACGACTGGATGACTGTGCGGAATCTGGTGGATTTCTTTGACGATTTTTACACGGATTTTGATAAGGCGAAGGCATACGATATGTTCCAGCGGCTGGATATTAAAAGTGACGCCAGGCTGAAGACCATGTCGAAGGGCACGAAGGAAAAGGTTCAGCTGATTCTGGTGATGAGCCGCGATGCTTCGCTGTACCTGCTGGATGAGCCGATCGGCGGCGTAGACCCGGCGGCCCGCGACTACATTCTGAACACGATCATTTCGAACTACAGCGAGAATGCAACCGTAATGATTTCCACCCACTTGATCAGCGACGTAGAGAGAATTCTGGACGACATCATTTTCATCAACCAGGGTTCGATCGCGCTGGTTTCCTCGGTGGAAGAAATCCGCGAGAAAAACAATAAGTCCGTGGACGAATTGTTCCGGGAGGTGTTCCGATGCTAGGGCGTTTGCTGAAATACGAAATCAAGTCAACGGCTCGCATTTACCTGCCTTTATATCTGCTGTTGTTTTTGATGGCGGTAATCAATAAGGTTTTCATTTAAATCAATTCCGGATCAATCGATTCCGGAAAATTTGGAATCCCGATCGCGATTTCCATGACGGCATATGTGACCATTGTTGCGGCTATTATTGTGATCACCCTGGTGATGACGATTCAGCGCTTTTACAAGAATCTTCTGCAGGACGAAGGCTACCTGATGTTTACCCTGCCGGTCAGCGTGGATGCCAATATCCTCAGCAAGCTGCTGGCAGCAGTACTTTGGAACATTGCAAGCTTAGTGATTTCGTTCTTCTCCGTGCTCGTGCTGGCGCTCGACCGCGATGCGATGACCGCAATCGTCGAGGGATGGAGAGAGATTCAGGCTTTTCTGGCCACACAGAATGCTATGGTGTATGGAATCCTCTTCCAGAGCATTTTACTTCTTCTGCTGTCACTGGCGGTTGGGATTTTGAACCTGTATGTGGCGATGGCGATCGGTCAGCTGCTGACAAAGCATCGGGTTGCCGGCGCGCTGGGTGCGTTCTTCCTGATCGGGCTGGTAGAGCAGATTATCGCAACGGTTTTTATCAATACCGCTGCAAACAGCGGATGGTTTGACTTCTTTGAGGCGATGCAGCCGGTTGAGCTGACGAATTGGGTTCTGACTGCGCTCAACATTGGGCTGGTGGTTCTTGGCGCAATCTACTATTTCGCCACAAAATATATTCTGAAGAACAAACTGAACCTCGAATAAGCAGCAGTTTGATTCCCCTCCCACTGGTGGGAGGGGATTTTTTGTATTTTTAGCCGAAAAAACGGGATGGTCATTTCTGGTAGAATTCTTAAGTTTTTCCTGTTTTGGTTGCGAAAGGGCTAACCATGCGGTATAATCGAAAAGAAAGTGGCATTTTGCCACAATTTGTCTGTGGATTCAGATCGATGGATCGCAAAGGCGCACAAAAGCGCAGTACGAATGAATGGTTGAGGAATGAAGAATTTGAATCAGAGAGGGATTAAAAAATGAAGCGAATGAGGCCGTCTGTGACCAAACGTTTTTTTTCGGCAGTACTTTCCGCTGCGGTAACCACTGCGGCGTTTGTCAATATGATGCCGGTGGTAATGGCAGCGCAGGCTACTACAACAGATAAGCTGAATATCAGATCCGGACCGGGAACAAGCTATGAAATCGTGAAAACGATTGATAAAGGAACCGCGGTGGAAACGCTGGATTCGGGGAGCTCCGGGTGGTATAAGATCAAGCTTGCCGACGGAACGCAGGGGTATTGCAGCTCGCAATATCTACAGGTTTTGTCTTCCGGCAGCTCGAGCAGCTCCGGCAGTTCCGCGTCCGCCAACACCAGCGGGTCATCTTCCACCTATGGCACTTTGACGCTCGACACCCGCAGCTATACCATGGCCCCGGGCAATATTTATGATTTTCGGGCAAAGGTAGAGGGCATGGGTCTGACGCAGGCCGATGTAAACGTGTATTCCTCCCGTACCGGTATCGCAACCGTCACGCGTGTGGCGGGAACGGATAAATACCGGGTCACCGCCAAGGGAGAGGGCGTTTGCTATGTGGTGGCGGAGGTTGCCGGGGTGCATGCCTCCATTAAAATCACGGTGCAAAAGGGTGTAAAGGCGTGGGGAGAATCCACTCGTTCCATCTCCCTGCTAGGGGATCATCCGGACAGGCCGTCCGGCGGGGATACCCCTTCCGGCGGGCAGACCAGCGCGATCACACTCGATACAAAGAGCTATCAGTTTGCCTCTGTCGGTAAGGTCTATCAATTTTTGGCAAAGGGAATTGCAAGCGGGAGCAGCCCTACGGTGACTTCCTCCAATCCGTCGGTTGTCAGCGTTTCTTTGAAGAATGCCAATGATCCCCGCGGGTACTTATATGAAATCAAAGCGCTTTCGGCGGGCTCCGCCGTGATTACCGTCAGCAGCGGGAGCGCTTCCGCACAATTGACCGCTACCGTGCCGGGTTCCGGCGGCTCCGGCGGGCAGACCGGTGCGATCACACTCGATACGAAAAGCTATCAGTTTGCCTCCGTCGGCAAGGTCTATCAGTTTTTGGCAAAGGGGATTGCAAGCGGAAGCAGCCCCACAGTAACTTCCTCCAATCCGTCGGCTGTCAGCGTTTCTTTGAAGAGCGCCAACGATCCTCGCGGGTACTTATATGAAATCAAAGCGGTTTCGGCAGGCTCCGCTGTGATTACCGTCAGCAGCGGAAGTGCTTCCGCACAGCTGACCGCTACCGTGCCGGGTTCCGGCGGCTCCGGCGGACAGACCAGCGCGTTTACCCTGGATACATCAAGCTATGCCTTTTCCTCTGTCGGCAGTGTGTATCAGTTCCTGGCAAAGGGAATTGCAAGCGGAAGCAGCCCGACAGCCACTTCTTCCGATTCCTCGGTCGTCAGCGTTTCCCTAAAGAACGCCAACGATTCCAGAGGATATCTGTATGAGATCAAGGCCGTTTCGGCGGGTTCCGCCGTTATCACCGTTACCAGCGGCAGCTTTACCGCCTTTCTGACGGCAACTGTGTCGGACTCCGGCGGCTCCGGAGGCGGCAGCACTGAAATCACGGGCGCCAGAACCACAACCGACGTGAATCTGCGCAGCGAGCCGAATACCAACTGCTCGGTACTGGTGACTCTGAGTCCCGGTGTAGTCGTAACGGTTTTGGACACTGCTTCTTATCCCGACTGGACAAAAGTGAGAACGGCCGACGGTAAAGTGGGTTACCTTTACAATGACTACATAGAGTATTTGTACGGCAACGATGGCACTCAGGTTTCCGGCCTGACGCTCTCGCACACCTCGGGGACGATTCCAAAAGGAAAGAGCTATTATGTGAAAGCTTCGGTGTCCCCCACGGGCACTGCTGTGACATGGACCTCCAGCAACACCAATGTTGCAACCGTCAGCAACGGCTTTATTTACGGCAATCAGCCCGGCAGTGCGGTCATCACCGCGAAAGCGGGTTCCAAAACAGCAACCTGCAATGTAACCGTCACAGCGGCGGACCCGGTGAAAACAGCTTATACCACTCCCAATGTGGCCGGGATCGGCCAGCAGGTCGAGCTGGTGGCGGTAACGGATAACACCCGTTCCTCCGTGCGTTTTGTGGTTTCCATGAACGACGGCACGACGAAGACTCTCGATGTTGGAAACTACACGACCGAGAACTCCACCAACGGCAATCTGGCCCCGAACTACACCCGCGTTTGGAAAACGGCGGTCACGTTCTCTTCTCCCGGTACCTATCAGGTTGCGGTTTATTCCTCCACGGGCGGCTCCAGTTACAGCAGCACGGGAGCAACCACTAGCAGCTTTGTCGTCAGCACACAGGAGAAAACCTCCTCCACGCGCGAAAACCGCCGTGTCAGTGACGAAATGCTTGCGTTGATTGGCAAGTGGGAGGGCTACAGCGCCGCTGTTTACCCGGATACGCTGGCGAACAATATCCCGACCATCGGCTATGGACAAACCTTTGGCGCAGGTGCGCTGTTCTACAACAACCAGACAAAGACAGAAGCCTGGGCCCAACTGCTCAATTCTGTCAATGGTTCCTATACGCAGGCGGTCAATACCTTCCTCGCGAATAATAACATCAAGGCCAATCAGCAGAACTTCGACGCGATGGTCAGCTTCTCGTACAACGTGGGGGCGGGCTACTGGAGCGGCTCCAGCGCGTTTGATATCCGCGAGATCATGCTGAACTCTGTGGTTCCCCCGACGATTCCCGCAGGCGGACTTTCCGCATCGGCTACTTTGAATTTTGATCTGTTCCCTTCCGCCAGTTCGGCGGGCGGGCGGCTGACGGAGGTAGCGGCCTCCACATCCCTGCAGGTGCTGCAGACGACGGTGGATGCTTCCACGAAGTCGGTTTGGTATCAGGTGCAGACGCCGGACGGAACCGTTGGCTGGGCGCGCTCCGGAGCGATCCGATTCAGCAATGCAGCCAGCATGCAGCGTGATCTGAGCTATACCGACGCCTATGCAATGGCAACGGAGTGGCTGCGCTGGAATCAGGCGGGCGGCAAGGTCTACGCAGGCCTGGTGTACCGCCGTCTGGGAGAAACAAAAGTATTCTCCTTCGGCAACTATACAGAGGCTGACAGCGCCAATGCCAATTACAAGAAGAACACCTACGGCTACACATACCCAGTTTCCGCCCAGCCGTACGAGCAATAAGCACTTTTTCATAAAATGAATCTGTCCCATCCCCGCCAAGGCGGGGATGGGACAGATGTTTTTTTAGCCCTTTTTCCATCCGATTGATTCAT
>OFDJ01000113.1_pt1 | contig 42710 bp, 34 predicted proteins | sample 1520901 | NCBI WGS metagenome assembly OFDJ01 (sample SAMEA2699035, study PRJEB24076) | metagenome | biome: Human gut stool | place: Spain | collected 2012-11-19 | reverse complement strand
AAGCCTTTTGCTGTTTTTATTATTTCGATCAATCAGCCGGCGGTGGAAGAGCTGCCGGTGTCTTTCTGAACGAACATGGTGGGCTGGTACGAATCAATTGCCTTGTCGTTGACGGTAATATCCTTGGATTCCTCGGCAAGCTTCGTCATCTCATCCTCGAATTCCTGATGCTTCATGTTGCCCAGGACTTCGGAACGGGTGCTCGCGTTCGAAATCTGTGTTGCAGTCTTTTTCGTCACGTCGTTTTTCACGACGAGCAGCGCGGCGCTCACGGTGGAAAGCGTAATGGTCTTGGCCTCGCCGGCCTTCATGCCGTTAATCAGGGAAATCAGATCGGTGGGATAGCCGGATTCCTCGTTAAGCAGCGTTGTTACGTTCTGGGAGGGAGCATAGTCGAGGCTCAGCTTCTTCTGCACCGCGGTGGAAACCGCGTCGAAGGTGGTGCTGCCCTTGTTCAGAGCCGCGGCCTGATCGTCGAGGAACTGCTTGTACTCCTTCTCGGTCTTTTCATCCAGCGCGGCATACGTGGTGGGGTTGTACAGCGGGATCATCACATAGGAAAAATCGGTATAATTCTTTTCAAAATACGTCTTCAGGTCGGCGTCGCTGACAGCCTTGGAACCTTTCGCTCCATAGATCGCCTCGAATACCTTGGAAGATTTTGTGTTGAATTCCGCAGTGGCCATCGAGAAGGATTCCTTCGAGATGCCGTAGCCCTCCAGCGTGTCTTTGTAAGAGGACCACTGGCTGGTCGCCGTACTGTCAATCTCTTTGGTTTCCGCGTCGGTCAGCGAAAGCTTCAGCTCTTTCATCTTATTATCAATGACGAACAGCAGCTTGGTGTAATCCAGCGCTTTCTTCTTGATCCACTGGGTTGCGTCGGTATCTTCGATCTTCTGCTCCAGAACCGGCTTTGTGGAATCCTCCACCTTGGTGGAAGCGTTCTGGTAGGCCAGATATTCATAATAGATATATACGCCGATGGGGAGGGTTTTCTCATTTGTTTTGGCTGCCCAGGTCTTGTCCGGTCCCGAGCAGGCCGTCATGCCTGTCAGCATCGCAACGCAAAGAAGAGATGCCGTCAGTCTTTTCAGAAAATTCATACGTCACACTCCGATTTCTTGAAATTCATGGCTGTAATCAATAACACTTTAAAAGCGATTTCCTTCTCCGCTGCGAGCAGGGAAAAGAAGAAAAATCTTCCATTTTAGGGCATCTTAAAGTGATATTACTATAAACTATACACGCAGAAAAAGCCTTTGTCCAGTCATTGATGGAAATCTCATCCAGCTGGAACATCAGTCCTTTGTGTCCTGCATGGCGCGAAGAGCTTCCCGCAGGGTTTCGAGCGGAGACGCTCCCTTGGCCTCGCGGACGCTGATATACGGCTTCGAGCCCGCACTGAGCATTACGCGCGAGCGCAGGGCGCTGATCATGGAGGAAATGCGTTTCATATCCACATGCTCCACAAACAGCAACAGCGTTGGGCCCTGCTGCTTGATCTCGTACACGCCCAGAGAGGCCGCCGTGTTGCGTAGCAGCGCTACATCGATCAATCCGCGAACAGAGATCGGCGGCTCGCCAAAACGGTCGATCAGCTCGTGGAGCACGTCGCTTGCGTCGTCGTCGCCGCGAATATCCGCGATGCGGCGGTAGATTTCCAGCCTTTGGTTTAAGTTTTCGATATATTCCTCCGGAATATGCGCCTCGATCTGCAAATCCACCAAACATTCTCCCGGAGGCGGCGCTTCGCCCTTTTCCTGGCTTACGGCTTCCCCAAGCAGCTTTAAATACAGGTCGTAGCCGACGGCTTCCATATGGCCGTGCTGCTCGCCGCCGAGGATGTTACCCGCGCCGCGGATCTCAAGATCGCGCATCGCGATTTTAAAGCCGGAACCGAACTCGGTGAACTCGCGGATGGCCGAAAGGCGCTTCTGTGCAATTTCGGAAAGCACCTTATTCCGGGTAAAGGTCAGGTAAGCATAGGCGCGGCGCGACGAACGCCCCACGCGCCCACGCAGCTGGTGCAGCTGCGAAAGGCCCATGCGGTCGGCATTGTCGATAATAAGTGTGTTCGCGTTCGGCACATCCACGCCGGTTTCAATGATCGTGGTGCAGACCAGTACGTCGATTTCCTGATCGACCAGACGGCGCCAGACCTCGGAAAGCTCGTTTTCATTCATCTTTCCGTGACCGATACCGATGCGCGCTTCGGGAATCAGGGTCTGCAGCGTGGCGCTGACACGGTCGATGGTGCCGATGTCGTTGTGCAGGTAATATACCTGACCGCCGCGCCGCAGCTCACGGCGGATGGCGTCCGCCAGAATGCCGTTGTCGTGCTCGAGCACATACGTCTGCACCGGGTGGCGGTCATGCGGGGCCTCCTCAATCACAGACATATCGCGGATGCCCGAAAGCGCCATGTTCAGCGTGCGGGGGATGGGAGTCGCGGAGAGCGTCAGCACATCCACGTTCTTGCAAAGCTCCTTGAGCTTTTCTTTCTGAGCCACACCGAAGCGCTGCTCCTCGTCGATGATGACCAGCCCCAGATCGCGGAAGCGCACGTCCTTCGATACCAGCCGGTGTGTGCCCACCACAAAATCCACCTCGCCGCGTTTGAGACGGCTTAAAATCTCTTCCTGCTGTTTGGGCGAGCGGAAGCGGGACAGAAGCTCTACCCGTACGGGGAAACCCTCCATCCTCTTGATGATCGTTTGATAATGCTGCCACGCAAGGATTGTAGTGGGTACCAGCATGGCGCACTGTTTGGAGTCGCTGACGCACTTGAACGCGGCGCGCAGGGCCACCTCCGTTTTGCCGAAGCCCACGTCGCCGCACAGCAGGCGGTCCATGGGGGATTCCCGTTCCATGTCGACCTTGATTTCTTCAATACAGCGCAGCTGATCCTCTGTCTCCTCAAATTCAAAGTGAGATTCAAAGTCGTGCTGCCATTCCGTATCCGCGGCGAACGCGTGGCCCCTGGCGTTCATGCGCTGTGCGTAGAGCTTGATCAGCTCCTTGGCCATGTCCTTCACGGCGGAGCGGACACGCGCCTTGGTCTTCTGCCAGTCGGAGCCGCCCAAACGGTGCAGGCGCACCTGTGCGTCCTCCCGCGGGCCGATGTATTTCGATACCAGATCGAGCTGCGTTACCGGCACATACAGCGTGTCGTTTTTGGCGTAGCGCAGCTTGAGGTAGTCCTTGACGATGCCCTGCATGCTGATTTTGTGGATGCCCTCGAACACGCCGATACCGTGTGCGGAATGTACCACATAGTCGCCGGGATTCAGGTCGGAAAGGCTGTAGATCTCCTGGCTGTTTTTCGAGCGCTTGCTGCGGCTCTGTTTGCGCTGAGAGAGCAGACGCCCGTGGGTGATGAGCCCAAAATGAGCGCCGGGGTATTCCATGCCGGCGGAAAGACCGCCTTCCGTCACGATGACCTGCCCGGGCGAAAGCTGCTGCGGATCGGCAAGATACACGGCATTCACGCCCTGATTCTGCAGGTCGGCGGCGGTGTTTTGCGCCGCGCGTTCACTTCCGGCCAGAACCACGCAGCACCAGTGGTTGTGCAGCATCGCCTGCACGTCCTCGGTCAAAAGCTGCATGCTGCCGCTCCACACCGAATTCTGGCGCACGTTCATATTTTCCAGCACGCGTACCGGGGTTTCGTAGCTGCCGCGCGCAAAAGCATCCAGATAGATCGCGCCGAGCGAAAGAAATTGTTCCAGCGCGTACTGCCAGTCTTCGCTGTAGGTGTCGAGCCCACGGCACAAAATGCCGTGGGAAAGGTAGTCCTTTAAATCCTCGCCCCACTGCCATAGCGAAGTGCGGACCTTTTCCTTGTTTTTGACCGGCTCTGAAACAAACAGCAGGGTGTTTTCGTCCGCATAATCAAATACGGTGGCAGGCTTGTCATAAAGAAAGGGAATAAATTTATCCGCGCAGCCCAGCATGGCCCCGGCAGAGAGCTTGTCGGCCTCGGCCTCCAGAATCTCGCGGGCGGCGGCCGCTGTTTTTCCGCGCAAAGTAGCGGCGTGGCGTCGGATTTTTTCCGCCAGCATGGCCGGATGTTCGATCAGCGCTTCTACCGAAGGGGCGATCGTGATCTCGTCAATGGAGGAGGTGCGGCGCTGCGTTTCACGGTCAAAGAACGACAGCGTGTCGATCTCGTCGCCCCAGAATTCCACGCGCACAGGATGTTCCGCGTCGGGCGTGAAAAAGTCGAGAATGCCGCCGCGCAGCGCAAACTGACCGGTACCCTCGATTTGGTCAGCGCGCTCATATCCGCACGAGACCAGAATGCTCACGACCGCATCCGGCGTGATCTGCTGGGCGGTGCGCAGCGTAACGGTGCGCCGCCGCAGCTCTTCGGGCGGCAGTGTATACTGGAGGGCGGCATCCATGCAGAAGATCACGCAGTCGCAGCCGCCGGTCAGGTAGCACGAGAGCGCGTGCAAACGCTGATGCTCGTATTCGTGCGAGCTGCCCTGTGTATCGCGGAAGTTGAAATCGCGCAGGGGATACAGCGCGGGGCGCATGCCCATGGCGGTCAGGTCATCGAAAAGGCGCTGCGCCTCCGATTCTTCGGAGGCAGCAACAAAGGCTCTGCGTCCGTTCAGGGCGCAGAGCGAATAGATGATATTGGCCTTGTGGATCCCCGAAAGCCCTGTGACGGCTGCCGGGAGGGACTTGGATTTTACAGCCTGATCCAGCGCGGAGAATTCCTTCAGCGCGCTGACGGCGGTGGTGAGAAATTTCATGGAAAGCTCCTTGCATTACGGAAAAAGATCATCCGGATTCGCTTCCTTATTCAGAATACGAAACCAAACAGGAAAAGTCGGTCGGATTTTGCGGCGGAGCGAACGGTTTTAGGAATTAAACCGGTTCATGGCCTCATCGGTTTTTCCCTGCACCATCAGTTCGAGTGCATGGATCGCGTGGTCGATGGCCTCGCTCAGGTTTTTCGCCTCCTGCGCAGAAAAGGTGGAAAGCACCCAGTCCGCCAAGTTCCACTCGGGGTTCGGCTTGGCGCCGATGCCCATTTTCACGCGCGGGAACGCGTCGCTGCCCGAAAGGTAGATGATATTCTTCATTCCGTTCTGCCCGCCGTCGCTGCCCTTGCGGCGAATGCGCAGGTGGCCCGGCGCGAGCGAAATATCGTCGAATACGATGATCACCTGCTCAGGGGGAAGCTTATAAAAGCGCATGGCCTCGATCACGCTTTGTCCGCTCAGGTTCATAAAGGTGGAGGGCTTCAAAAGCAGCACCTTTTTTCCGCCGAACGTCGCTTCTGCGCACAGACCCTTGAATTTCAGGCGGTCGATTTTCACGCCCAGCGTTTGGGCCAGGCGATCCAGCACCATAAAGCCGGTGTTATGCCGGGTCTGCTCGTACTGCCGCCCGGGGTTGCCAAGGCCGACAATGATTGCCTGTACGGGGCCGGGAATGACCGCGGGCCGGGAAAAGATCGATTTAAGCATGATGACACCTCTGCTGGAAGAAATTCTGGAAAAGGCTTATGGCGGGGCGGAAAGATTCCGCCCCGCCAGACCGCCGAAAAGTAGTGCAACCGTAATATAATCGAACCATTTTGCTTTCTGCGCCGCTGTATGCCCGCAGGGCGGTTTCGCTCCGCAAAGGTCAGTCGCGTCCAAACAAGGAGGTTTCTGTCTCTGCCGTGTTTATCGCCTTACAGTTTCAGCGGCCTGCAGATTCAGGCTCGGCGGGACGGAAAAAATTCCGTCCCGCCTGAATCTGCTTTGTATCAAAAACGGGGCAGAGGTACCCCCTGCCCCGCATCCGGCATTCCGTTTGTGCAGAATCACACAAACATGGGGGAAACCGGCTTGTCTTCGTAAATGCGCTCGATGGCTTCTGCAAACAGAGGAGCCACCGGCAGAATCGTAAAGTTCGGCAGACGCTTCTCTTCCGGTACCGGAACGGTATCCAGCAGAATCAGTTCCGAAATACAGCTGTTCTTGATGCGCTCCACCGCAGGGCCGGAAAGCACGCCGTGTGTTGCGCAGGCGGTCACTTCGATCGCTCCGCCGACTTCCACCAGAGCGGTGGCGGCGTTGCACAGAGTGCCGGCAGTATCGATCATGTCGTCCACCAAAATGACTTTTTTGCCGCGAACGTCGCCGATGATGTTCATGACTTCGGATACATTGGCTTTCTGGCGGCGCTTGTCAATAATCGCAAGCGGGCTGCCGATGCGGGCGGCAAAATTGCGGGCACGGGTAACAGAGCCGAGGTCGGGGGAAACCACGACATAATCATCGCTGTTGTTGCCCACTCTGTCTTTCAGGAAAGAAGAGAGAATCGGAGCGCCCAGCAGGTGATCCACGGGAATGTTGAAGAAGCCCTGAATCTGAGGTGCGTGCAGATCCATGGTAAGGATCCGGTCGGCTCCGGCGGTGGTGATCAGATCAGCCACCAGCTTTGCAGAAATCGGGTCGCGGGCCTTGGCCTTACGGTCCTGGCGGGCATAGCCGAAGTACGGAATAACCGCGGTGATACGGGCGGCCGAAGCACGCTTCATCGCGTCGATCATGATGAGCAGCTCCATGATGTTGTTGTTTACCGGCGCGCAGGTCGACTGCACAATAAAACAGTCCGAGCCGCGAACAGATTCAAACAACGACATGGCAATTTCCCCGTCGCTAAAGGTAGAAACCTCTGATTTCCCCATGGGCAGGCTAAGGCAATCTGCAATTTGCCGGGCGACTTGCGGGCTTGCGTTCGCCGCGAAAATCTTGATATCCTTACCATGAAAATTCATTGAAAAAATCCCCCTAAACAGTTTGGCCGCCAAACGGCGGCGGTTTATAGACGTTAGTGTATCAGTACGCGCTTTAGGCGCGCAGAGTGGTGAATGGGTCAGGCGTTTGTTCGTCTTTCAGGGTAATGCCGCGGCACTGCACATTTTGCAGCACGCAGCGGTCTCCGGCGGTGGTGTCCTCCAGCAGAGCGTTGGGGCCGATGATGCAGCCCGCGCCGATGCAGGTGCGGCCGGTCAAAATGCTGCCGGGCAGAATTTTGGTATCGGGTCCCACGGTTACGTCGGGCCCGATGAGAATGCCGTCCGGGCAGGGAATATCGACTCCATCAGCCATCAAACGCAGTAAAACATTCTGTTTGGCGATCGAGTTCAGTTCAGAAAGCTGTTTTCGGTCATTCGCGCCCAGCACGACATTGCTGTCACCGGTTAAAAATGCGCCGGCGCGCTGGTCACGCGAAAGGAGCAGCCGTATCGCATCGGGCAGGTAATACTCGCCCGTGCTGTTTTTATTTTGGATATCGTGCAGCACCGAAAGCAGACTGTCTACCCGGAACCAGTAAGCCCCCGAGTTGATCTCCCGAATCCGCTTTGTCGGCGCGTCGGCTTCTTTTTCTTCTACAATGGCCCGTAAAGCACCCGTTTTGCTGTCGCGCACGATGCGCCCGTACCCGAACGGGTCGGCCGGCTCTGCGGAAATCACCGTAACGGCCTGTCCTTGTTCCATATGCTCCGCCAGAGCAGAGCGGATGGTTTCGGGGTCAAGAAACGGCGCGTCGCCGCTCAAAATCAGTACGTTTGCGCCGCTGTGGCTGCGCAGGAACTGCTCCGCCATCATAACGGCGTGCGCGGTGCCTTTCTGCTCCGCCTGAAACACATGCTCAAAAGGAGCGGTACGCTGCTTTGTTTTGGCTAAGCCATCCAAAAAGGATTCCACTTCGCTGTGCAGGTGCCCGGTTACGACGCATACGTTTGAAACTCCGGCGCCTTCCACAGCGTCGATCACCCACTCGAGCATGGGCTTGAACAAAACCTGACACAATACCTTGGGCCCTTGGGACTTCACCCGCCGCAAGGATAATGGCACAGTTTTCCATAGTGAATCCTCCGTCAGTTTCGCAAATAATCATACGGTATTATTATCGCATATCATCAAAATTTTTCAAGACCTATTTTGTTGTTTTGTTAAAAGATTGTTTCTATTGCGTTAGAAAAAAGACGATTTCTATTCTCTTTTTAGAGAAAATCTGCACTTTACTTCTTTTAAAGCAAAGTGCAGATTTCACAGAGAGGAATTCCGCTGTTTCGGGCAGATGAAATTCCTCTAATATTTCATTTTGACAGTACCATTATTTTACGATGGAAATGGTGGTGCTGGCAGTCTTTTCGCCGTTGATGTATACGCCGCCATACTGGCCGGCTTTTCCGACCGCCTTTACCAGGTACAGATAGTCGTTGCCGCGCTTGCCGTTAAAAGTGACTTTAAAAGAGCTGCCCGCCACGTTAAAGGTGGGCTGCTTGCCGTTGAGAGAAGTAATCTTGAACTGGTAAACGCCGTTGGCTTTTATGTTCAGGTGCTTGCCGGTATCGCTCTTGTAGGTACCAGTCGCAGCAGGGGCCACAACCGGTGTGGTGGTGGGCTGGGTTGTGCCGGTCACCTGAGAGGACGAAACGGGAGCGGAGGAATCTACATAGAAATAAGCGTAGAAGGTTTCGGGGTTTTCACCCGTAGAGTTTACCACGCTGGTCTGAATAGCGATTAGTTTTCCGGCGGATGCGGCGGGAATCGTGTAAGAGGTTCCGCCGTTCTGCAGGGAAATATAATCCTGTTCCTCTGCAAAAGCGCCGCCGCTGTTCTTGGCGAAATAATTCACGGTTGTGTGGGTAGACCCTGCAAACTGATATCCGGCAGCAGGAGCAACCGAAAGAACGGCTCCAACAGGAACGACGGCGTAAGAGAGTTCCTTCTGCTTGACAACATCAACAAAGATGAGGTCGCCTTCACCGGTCATTTGAGGAACCGCTTCCACAAACGGCAAAGTCTCCGTTTTCTGAGCGGTTACGGAAGAGGCTGAAAAAGTACCGTATTCATAATTGGTCTGTTTGACGCTGTCCGTACCCAAAAATCCACCGACATAACCCGGTACAGCCGTTGCTGCGAATGCGGTTGTAGAAACGCTTACCGCCATGGCAGTTGCTAAAAATGCTGTTAAAATTCTTTTTTTCATGTAGATTCCACCTCTTATTTTTCTATTGTTTATTTCAGTACAATCCATCTGCCGGAATTTTTGCGGCGTACAGGCTGCTGTTCAGCGAATCAAAGAGATTTGAAAGGCCGCCGTATGTAAGATACCGCTGTGCGAGCCTCCTTTCATAAAAATCAATTTGCAGCGAATGAATTGCTTCTGTGATAGGTAGGTCAGCGGGTCGGGTGTTTTCTGCCCGCTGAAAATAAAAAAAGGACGCAGTGAAACGAAAATTTTTTCACGTCACAAGCGTCTTGAAAAACAACTGTAAGCAAATATTGCTGCAATCGGTACTCCAACAGGGGCACGAAAAGTGGGGACCGGTTGCAGAATTTCACTGTACGGTTTCCGAATCCGTTGTGGATCAAGACGGTGGCCCCGTATTACTACAGAAAGAGCGGGGAATGCTCTTTCTTGTTCTTGTACCGAGCTTTATCTGGGTATTTAGTTTCCAAATTATACCATACCATTCTGTTCACCTGCAATAGATTCGATCACTTTTTTCTCATTTAATGAGAAACCTACAGAAAAAGTGTGACCGCACAGTGCGTAATGGAGGGGAACTTGTAATTATTGATAATTCTGTGACGAAATATTTGTGAAAGAATTACTAATCCCATGATTTCGGGCTTTTCCAGCGATCAAACAAGGAAGAATCTTCATAAAAAATTATTATATTATATGTAAAATAGGATGGATTTTTAATGATGATTTTGATATAATCCACAATAGATGTCCAATCGTTTATCCTAACAAAGGATAACTGGTTCAATAGATTCCTTAAAATTATAGGAGGTAGAAGAATGAGTCATAAGTATGTGTACCTGTTTTCGGAAGGAAACGGCAGCATGAAAAACCTGCTGGGCGGCAAAGGAGCCAACCTGGCAGAAATGACGGTACTGGGAATGCCCGTACCGCAGGGTTTTACGATTACAACGGAAGCCTGCACCCAGTATTATAATGACGGAAGACAGATCAATGAGGAAATTCAGGGGCAGATTTCTGAATATTTGGCCAAGATGGAAGAAATCTGCGGCAAAAAATTCGGCGATGTCAAAAACCCGCTGTTGGTTTCCGTGCGTTCCGGCGCCCGTGCTTCCATGCCCGGCATGATGGATACCATTCTCAACCTGGGTCTCAATGATACCGTGGTGGAGGGTCTGGCCGCACTGACCAGCAATCCCCGCTTTGCTTACGACTCCTACCGCCGATTCATCCAGATGTTCTCCGACGTTGTGATGGAGATCCCAAAGAGCGACTTTGAGCGCGTGATCGACGCGAAGAAGGAAGAGAAGGGTGTCAAGCAGGACACCGAGCTCGACACCGAGGACATGAAGGACCTGGTCGTTCGCTTTAAGGCTTTGTACCGCGAGAGAAAGGGAACCGATTTCCCCACTGAGCCCCGCGTACAGCTGATGGAAGCTGTAAAGGCCGTGTTCCGTTCCTGGGACAACCCCCGTGCGAACGTATACCGCCGCATCAACGAAATTCCGTATGACTGGGGCACCGCGGTCAACGTGCAGTCCATGGTGTTCGGCAACATGGGCAATACCTCCGGCACCGGCGTTGCGTTCACCCGCAACCCTGCTACCGGCGAGCGCAAGCTGTTCGGTGAGTACCTGATCAACGCACAGGGCGAAGACGTTGTGGCCGGTATCCGCACTCCCGAGCCGATCGACCACCTGAAGGACACTCTGCCCGAGGTTTACACCCAGTTCGCAGAGACTGCTCAGCGTCTGGAAGACCACTACACCGACATGCAGGACATGGAGTTCACCATTGAAAACGGCAAGCTGTATATGCTGCAGACCAGAAACGGCAAGCGCACCGCGGCCGCTGCTCTGAAAATCGCCGTAGACCTGGTGGAAGAGGGCAAGATCAGCACCGAAGAAGCGGTTTTGCGCGTAGAGCCCAAGCAGCTCGATTCGCTGCTGCATCCCCAGTTTGATCCCGCCGAGCTGAAGAAGGCTCAGGCGATCGGCAAGGGCCTGGCAGCATCCCCCGGAGCGGCCTGCGGCCGTGTGGTGTTCAGCGCCGAAGACGCCAAGGCGTGGAGCGACAAGGGCGAAAAAGTTGTTCTCGTTCGTCTGGAAACCTCCCCTGAGGATATTGAGGGTATGGCAGTTGCACAGGGCATTCTGACCGTTCGCGGCGGCATGACCTCTCACGCGGCGGTTGTTGCGCGCGGCATGGGAACCTGCTGCGTATCTGGCTGCGGTGAGATCGCCATGCACGAGGCAGAGAAATACTTCACCTTGGGCGGCCAGACCATCCGCGAGGGCGACTATATCTCCATCGACGGCAGCACCGGCAGCATCTACGGCCAGGCGATGCCCACCGTGGAAGCCTCCATCTCCGGCGACTTTGACAAATATATGCACTGGGCGGATCAGGTACGCCGTCTGCAGGTTTACACCAATGCCGATACCCCCCACGACGCAGCTCAGGGCAAGGCGTTCGGCGCGCAGGGCATCGGCCTGTGCCGTACCGAGCACATGTTCTTTGAGGGCGACCGCATCAAGGCGATGCGCGAGATGATCGTTGCCAAAACCACGGATGCCCGCCGCAAGGCGCTGGCAAAGCTTCTGCCCTACCAGCAGAGCGACTTTGAGGGCATTTTCGACGTGATGGAAGAGCTGCCGGTCGTCATCCGCTTCATCGACCCGCCTCTGCATGAGTTCCTGCCCACCAAGGAAGAGGATATCAAAGAGATTTCCGAGGAGCTTGGCCTGACTGTTGAAGAGCTCAAAGAGGTTATCGCGAGCCTGCACGAGTTCAACCCGATGATGGGCCACCGCGGATGCCGCCTGACGGTTTCCTATCCGGAAATCGCAGAGATGCAGACCACCGCTGTGATCACCGCGGCGATCAATATTTCCCGCAAGAAGAACATCAACATCGTTCCCGAGATCATGATCCCGCTCGTCGGCGAGGTCAAAGAGCTCAAGTTCGTAAAGGACGTCGTTACCTCCACCGCGGATAAGCTCATCGCGGAGTCCGGCATTTCGATGAAGTATGAGGTCGGCACCATGATCGAGATTCCCCGCGCCGCTCTGACTGCGGACGAGATCGCGAAGGAAGCGGACTTCTTCAGCTTCGGTACCAACGACCTGACCCAGATGACCTTCGGCTTCAGCCGTGACGACGCCGGTAAGTTCCTCGATTACTACTACGAGAATAAGATTTACGAGTCCGATCCCTTTGCTCATATCGACCAGAAGGGCGTTGGCAAGCTCGTGGAAATGGCCACCGAGAAGGGCCGCGCGGCAAACCCGCACCTGCATGTCGGCATTTGCGGCGAGCACGGCGGCGATCCCACGTCTGTGGAATTCTGCCACCGCACCGGTCTCGACTATGTTTCCTGCTCCCCCTTCCGTGTTCCGATCGCTCGCCTGGCTGCTGCTCAGGCTGCGATCAAGGAAAAGAGAGCCGCTGCGAAATAAAAATAAAAAAATGCGGTCAGCAGCGCCTTTGCGGCGCCAATGACTCTTGCATTACTCTGCATCCGTAATATCAACGAACAGGGCGTGTGCCTCAGAAGCTTCGGCTTTTAGGGTACGCGCCCTGTTTTTTCCTTTGCGCAGAACCAAAAATCCGCGGCAAAAAGGGCGGGATACGGGAAGGCGCCAAATGTGCTTTTTGGAATAAAATGGGGAAACGCCATCCTTTTCCAGTCGCTTACCCGCGATTTGCCAGAATGATTACAGTTCCGTTATTCTCATTGACTTTTCATTTTTGTTCCCGTAATATATCGTCATATTATACAAGCAGCTTTGTTAATACCGGGAAGAAGGTGTTCAGATATGACGAATATCCGTCGTTGTTTGGCTGTAACACTTGTCGCATTTTGCACTTTTGTGTCAATGACGGCAGGCTGTTCTCCGAATCAAAAATCAGTGGGAGTGATCGAGGTATCCAATGCGCAGGAAGCCCCGCAGACCGTGGTAAAGCCGGCCGGTCAAAGCATAGGGAAGCGCTTTGCCGCAAAGCCCGCAAAAAAGCCCCTGATGGACCGCGGAAGCTTCAGCACGTCTTTTTTGACCCTTCAAAAAATGTACGATCTCGCCGCTGTTCCCACGTATGACGGATATAATCAGGCCACGCATCCCAAGATTCTGTATTTCCCCAAGCGCTGGAACGGGTATGAATACTGGATGTCTGTTACACCGTACCCTTTTGGAAATGATGATTATGAAAACCCCTGCATTGTCACCTCAAATGACGGGAAAACTTGGGTAACGCCCGCCGGGCTGAAAAACCCGATTACAGGAGTCCCCTCCGATGTGAAGATCGGCGCGCACTATTCCGATTCCCACCTGGTGATGTGCGGCAATAAAATGGAGATGTGGTACCGCTATAATAAGGGAAACCCAAAGACGAATCGTGCAGACTCCAGCACGGATTATTATTACCGCACCGTCAGCAAAGACGGGCTGAACTGGTCCGTACCGCAGCTGATGCAGAAATCCAACAAGGGCCTGATCAGCCTTGCCGTCAGCTATGAGGATAAAAAGTATGAGTTCTGGTATACCACAGCTCAAAAACGGCTGATGCATGCGGAAAGCGTTGACGGGGCGACGTGGAGTGATCCGCAGCAATGCTCCATCGAGCTGCCGGAAGGATACCTGCCGTGGCATCAGGATATGATCCACTATCAGAGCGTTTATTATCTGCTCCAGACAGGCATTCGGCAGAGGGATTATTCTTTCGCGCTGTTCTTGTCCAAATCCACCGATGGAATCCACTTTACAAAGGGTGTGCTGTTCTACCCGAGCGACAACCCGGTGATCCTGCAAAAAACCTGGCTGTACCGCAGCACCGTATACGCGGACGGCGACACGCTGCGCATGATGATCTCGTACCGTCTGCCGCAGAAAAAATGGTACATGGCCGCAGCCTCTGTTTCCGTTCAACAGTGGAACGATGCGTGCGATTTGCAGAAGCCTTTGATTCTGCCGGACCCCACAATGAAAGCGCCCGCTCAGAAAAAAGCGGAGGAAAAGACCCCGCAAAAGATCGTTCCAAGTCTGGCCGCACAGATGGCGTCGAAAAAAATTCTTGCATAAACTCTTCCCCGCCCGGAATGTCGGAACATTTTATTGTTTCGGCGTCCCGGGCGGGGTTTTCTTTTGGATACACAATATGGTATAATCTAGTAAATTCTGCGGAAAAAGTCGAATTACCGCGAATGTGTTGAGCGAAAGGGGAGTTACCATGCTCTGGAAAGAAAAATATATGCTTGGGGTTCCGCTGATCGACGAGCAGCATCAGGAGCTGTTTCGGCGTGTGACCGATTTTGTTGAGATCGTCAGAAAGCCGGTTCCATGGGAGCAAAAGACCGAACAGGTCAATCAGACCTTGGATTTTATGAAGGATTATGTGGTTACGCATTTTCGCGATGAGGAAAACCTGCAGCGCGAGCTGGGGTATCCCGAGCTGCCGTTGCACAGAAAGCTGCATCAGGAGATGGTGGCCTATGTGCTGGACATTTCGCGCCAATATGAGGAAAACGGCTATCAGGAGCAGCTGATGCAGCAGTTCGCGGGGCGTCTGTTGGCCTGGCTGATCAACCACGTGGCCTCTGAGGATCAGAAGATCGCGAATTTTGCCAAAAGGAAGGAGCAGGAAGCTCATGAATAACACACTGCACCTTTCTTTTTTTGAAGCAACCCGCGAGGTGTTCGAGCTGATGCTCGATCTGCAGAAGATTTCGGAAAGCGCCATTGCGCCCGGGGAGGATGCCTGCGGCAACCTGACTATTTCCATCGGCGTGACCGGCGATTTAACGGGGGATATTCTGTACACGTTCCCGAAAGAAACGATGCTTGAAATGGTGCGCATCATGACCGGCGGGATGGAAGTGAATGAGGTGGACGACTTTGTCACCTCTGCAATCGGTGAGATTTCCAATATCATCAGCGGCAAGGCGATGATCGCCTTGTCAGAAAAGAATGTCACCTGCGATATTCTTCCGCCGAAGGTCATTAAAAGCGAAGAGGGCGTATGTGCTTATCCGGTGGATTCCAACACGAAGATCAATACCGAGATCGGCAGCGTCGGCCTTGAGGTTCGCCTGCAGAGCAAATAACAACATATTATACAGAACAAAGCACCCTGAGCCGAGGATACGAACCGGCTCAGGGTGCTGTTTTTATGTTATTCGGATGTGTTCGGCTCCTCTTGGTCTTCCTGTGACGCAATAGAAGGAATGTGTATGTTGAAGTACAGGCTCAACATCCGGATACTCACCGTAAGGAGTACACTGAGCAGCACGGCAACAGACTGCGGGACCTGCGTCCGGGCTAAGTAATACAGCAGTCCGCCCGCCACAGAGGCCAGAGCGTAGATTTCGCGTCGCAGGATCACGGGAATCCGCTGTACCAGAATGTCGCGGATCATGCCGCCGCCCACACCGGTGAGCATAGCGACAAAGATGCACAGGAAGGCTTCTTTTTCATACCCGGCAGAAATCGCGGCGTCCACACCGATTACGGTGAATACCGCCAGGCCCAGGGCATCGGAGATATAGTAGCTCCAGGTGTAGATGGGGCTTCCGCCGCTCACAAACCGGCGGAAGCGGCCGAGCGCCAGCAGAAGGAATGTAGTGATCGATGCAACGATTAAGTAAATGGGATTCACCAGTCCGACGGGGGGAGACACCCCCAGAATGATATCGCGCAAAACGCCGCCGCCGATCGAAGTGGTGACGGCCAGCAAAAAAATCCCGAAATAATCCAGCTTGTGCTGCATGGCAATAATGGCGCCCGAAATCGCGAAAGCCACTGTGCCGATGACTTCAAACACAAGCAAAAGAGCGGTTGGCATATCGTTTCCCCCTCAGCGCAGGCGGCGCATCCGTCTGATCGCTATGTTATGCGTTAATTGAAAGCGGTGTTCCTTCCCCAGACGTCAGGAAAGCCGCGCAGCCGCAAAATCGTTTGATTCGCGGGACGCGTACTTTGGTCAGATTAGGCCCAGATGCCGCAGGCCTTTTTCAATTCCGCCGCAGAGCATGGAATCCGTGATATAATCGGCAACGGCTTTGGCTTCGGGCACACCGTTTTCCATGGCCACGCCGATCCCTACGGTTTTCAGCATGGTCACGTCGTTCGTACCGTCGCCAAAGGCTATTGTATCTTTCAGGTCGATTCCGGTATGCTGGCAGAAAAAGCGGATGGCCTCGGCCTTGTCCTGATTCGGGAAGGACAGATCGCCCGAGTGGCCGCCCGGGTGCAGATTCAGCACCATCGAACCAGTAAACGCCGGGCGGCACCTCTCATAGTGACCCTGATCGGTAAAGATGCAGTCCACAGCGCCAGCCTGTACCTGCTCCGGTTCCCAGTCGGTGACGATGTAATCCCCCAGATTGTAAACCCGGTTCAAAAGCGCGGTCATTTCAAGGGTTAAATTCCGGCCCCAGCCGTGGCGCATGCCGACAAAATTATAGGAAACGCCGAATGAATCAAAATGCTCCATGATTTCGAGCACGCGCTCGGGTGGGAAGAATTTTTGCAGAATCGTTTCTCCCTCGTATACCACATGGGTGCCGTTCATCGCAATGTAACTTGTAAAAAAGTCCCCGAACATCTTTCGGATGAACGGTTCCTGCCGGCCGGAGCAGATGGCCACCCCGTGCCCGTTTTGCTTTGCAAGCTCAATGGCCTGCAGTGTTCCGTCCGGCACAAAATATCCCTCTTTGCCGGAGGCAAGCAGGGTTCCGTCTATGTCAAAAAAGATCATTTTTTTCAGTGGAATCACTCCTTACGGTGAATTTTATCGCGCTGTTATCATGATACTACCAGAAAAACAGCATCGATTGTTCTCCGCAGAAAAGGCGGGAAGAAAACGCTGCTTTTGGCAGGGGGCTTGTTCGGCTGCTTCGCGATACATAATTGCAGGGCACGGCGGAAACAATAGACCTTGAAAAATCGGAAAGGATCTGAATCCATGGAATATATCAAGGCTTTTGTGGTAGGCGGTCTGATCTGCGTGGTCGGTCAGATATTGATCGACAGAACAAAGCTGACCCCCGCCCGGATTTTGGTGATGTTTGTCACGCTCGGCGTCATTTTAACGGCGGTTGGCTTGTACGAGCCGCTGGTGCAGTTCGCCGGTGCCGGGGCCACAGTGCCGCTGTCCGGGTTTGGCTACGCGATGGCCAAGGGGACGGAAGAAGCGGTGCGCGAGCATGGCCTGCTTGGCGCGCTGATGGGCGGCGTTACCTCCAGCGCTGCGGGAATCGCGGCCGCGGTATTCTTCGGTTACCTTGCGGCGCTCATTGCAAAGCCGGGCGATAAGTCGTAACAAAACAAAACGGGCAGGAACGGGAACAAAAGCTCCTGTTACCCTGCCCGATTTTTTGCTTTCACTTACTGGATGGAGTAATCCAAATAATGCTCCAGCTCTTCTTCGTCCTTTTTCTTCTTTTCAAGGAACAGAAGCGTGGTCGTGACGATAGCAGCTACCGCAACGGCAGCGGAAACAATTCCAAGGATCAGTGCCAACGTATTGTTTTTCCTCATTACAAAACGCCTCCAAAAACAAATTAAGCTTCCCTGTGTTCATTCAATTCATCCGTTTGTCTTTATGATACCCAAAAATCACGCAAAAGTCAATTCACACGCAATCCGTAATGAAAAAGTAAAAAATACCACTCTCTTCCCGCCGAAGCAGGAAAAAATCCAGTCATCCTTCACGGTTTGTGATGGATTCGAATCACAAGGGAAGTGGACGAATGTGAAAAGCGGTATTCTGAAAGTAAAAAAAGCAGAGCACAAAGCTCTGCTTTTCAATACAAAGATTTAGAAAACAACCTGCATCAGGACGCACTGGTTGTGTTCAGTTTGCGGGCAAGGGCAGACTTCCTTCTGGCGGCGGTTTTTTTGTGAAGGATTCCTTTAGCAGCAGCTTGGTCAATCTTCTTTATCGCAATACGAACAGCCTCCGCCTTGTCCTCAGCCTGAGCCTCAAGAGCAAGATTGGCCTTCTTAATCTCTGTTTTCAAAGCAGAATTGATCGCTTTGTTCTGAAGAGTCTTAGTCGCGATTACCTTAACGCGCTTCTTGGCTGATTTAATATTCGGCATAGTCACACCTCCTTTGTCGCATCTGTCATGTAACAGAAATCTTAGCATAAAAAAAGAAAAAATGCAAGAATTTTTTCTTACTTTTCGCAAAGCCTTAATAACTTAATGAGTATATCACAAGAGAGGAGAAAATGCAATGATTTTTCGCACGGATTTGGCGATTGAAGCCACCGAAACGATTACGCATCCGTTCCCGGATATTTCACAGACCGAGGAGCAGCACGGCAGTTGTAAAATTACGCGCATCCGCGTAGAGGGGCCGGAGGGAGCAAAGCAACTGAACAAGGAAATGGGAAATTATGTTACTCTTGAAATGCCCCCGATTTCAGACACGGTAGATCTGGAGGATGAGTGTCAGGAGCTTTTGCGCAAGGAAATTTCGGCTCTGCTGCCGGAGGAGGGCCTTGTGCTGGTGGCGGGGCTCGGCAACCGGCAGATTACGCCGGATGCGCTCGGCCCGCAGACGACGGCGCGGGTGCTTGCCACACGGCATATTAAAGGCGAGCTTGCGCGGGTAACGGGGCTGACCGGCCTGCGCGGCGCAGCGGTGATCACTCCCGGCGTGCTGGGCGATACCGGCCTTGAAACGGTGGAGTTTTTGCAGGGAATCTGCAAGCAGCTGCATCCGAGCGCAGTTGTGGTGATCGATGCACTTGCCGCACGCAGTCTGGCCAGGCTTGGCTGTACCGTGCAGCTGAGCGATACCGGTATTTCCCCCGGTGAGGGAGTGGGAAACCTGCGCCCGCGCATCGACCAGCACACGATGAGCGTACCGGTGATCGGCATCGGCGTTCCCACCGTGGTGGATGTGGAAACACTGGCGCTCGATTTGTTTGGGGGCGACCGCATCCGCACAGAGCGGAGCGAAGAAAAGCTGACGCCGCGCGGCGCGCGTATGGTGGTCACGCCCAGAGAGATCGATCTGCTGGTATCCAGAGCCGCCCAAATGCTGGCCATGGGAATCAACCGCGCGCTGAATCCGAGCCTTTCTGTAGAGGATCTGACAATGCTGACCGCACCGTAAGCGAAAGGTATATCCCCAAGCGTTGACGCATACCAATAGATAGAGTCTGTTTGGGGAGAAGCATATGAAGATTATCAATTTCAAAAAGAAAAAAAGAGGCGGAAGCTCGCCGCTGCGCAATGCGGCGGCTCTGGTGGTTGCCGTGATTTCCGTCGCCTGTTTTATCTCACGTCTTGGGCCGCAGGTGCTGGCCCAAAGAGAAGCGGCAGCGCTGGCTGCCGCCGGATTCATTATGCCCGACGGAGCGACGGCGCTTTTGCGTACAGGCCTTACGGAAGAGGACATCGATCAAAATCCTGAAACGGAGCACAACCAGCCGGAGGAATCCTCCGAAGCGGTGCGCGACCCGGCAGAGGTTCAGAGCTCCTCTCCCTCTTCTTCAGCGCAGGAAAGCAGCTCGCAGACCTCGTCGGCACAAAGCCAGGCGCCCGCGGTCAGCGGCTCCGGCGCACCGATTCAAGAGCTGGCGATTCAGAACTCCGGCGTGCAGTATGAGAATATTTTTGTAAAGAACACCAACCAAAATCACAAAATTGACATTAAAGCTGAATTAGGAAAACAACCTGCGGTCAAAATACAAACAGACAGCAAGCCGCAGGTGCTGATTTATCACACGCATACGACGGAGGCTTATTTGCTGCAGGAAGCCACTTCGGTTCCGCCCGGGGCAGAAAGCAGAAGCACAGACACCACCCGCAGTGTGGTAATGGTGGGCAACGCGATCGCGGCACAGCTGAAAGCGGTGGGAATCGGTGTGGTGCACGATACGACCATCCACGATTCCCCGGCATACAATGGCTCCTATAACCGTTCGAAGCAGACCATGGCCAAAAATTTGAAGCAGTATCCCAGCATTCAGGTCACTCTGGATATTCATCGCGACGCCATGACGGCCTCGAACGGAACGCGGTATAAGCCCACGGCAGTGATCAACGGAAAAAAAGCGGCGCAGGTCATGATTTTATCAGGCTGTGACGACGACGGTACTCTCGGGTTCCCGGACTGGGAATACAATCTGCGCTTGGGCGTGCGGATTCAGAAGCAGCTGTCGGATTTGTATCCCGGGTTGGCTCGGCCCCTCAATTTCTGTCCGCGTCAATACAATCTGAATATGACAAAGGGGTCTTTGCTGGTCGAAGTTGGTACCGAGGTCAACACGGTGGACGAAGCGGTTTATTCCGGCGAGCTGTTCGGCGCGGCCCTTGCCAAAACGCTTTTGGGGCTGAAGTAAATCCTCTGTCTTATATTGTATAACCGGTCATTTCTTCCTCTTCTTCGGCAGGGGAAGAAATGACGTCTTTTCAAGTGGTATTTCGAAGTAAAAGGAGAAGCAATCGTGAAGGATGTGAAAGAAAGGCGCTGCTTTTGGGCGTCATTTTTTACAACACTCTGCCTGATCATGTTGGTGTGCGGAATTATTACCGTAGATTACCAGACCGCGCGGGTCGGTTTTGGGCAGAGTCAGCCGCTGATTCAGGTACTGGTGAGCGAAGAGAAAACCAGCCTGAGCATCCATGTTCTGGGAGCGGGCGGAGAATGGGATATTACCGCGCTGGACCAGTGGGTTCAGAACGCGGAAAACGTGGTGATAACGGCTGTGGAAGAGGGGCAGAAGCTCTTGGAACAGATTCCGTTACAAAAAGCTTACAAATAAGTTCAAAGATTGCTTTTTACGACGATTTTTGCTATACTGATTCGTGTAAAAAAGATAGCAGGCTTTGGAATACAGGACCAGTGTAGGAATAATCGATGGAGGAATCGCGCATGTTCAGAAGAAAACAGGTAATGGTGTCTATGCTGACGCTGATACTGGGCTTTTCCCTCATTTGTACACCAGTTCTGGCGACCTCAACGGAGCCGGCCACAAGTGGACAAGGCCAGTCTCAGACAAATCCGGGTGACACGGGCTCCGTACCGGGCAGCACGCCGGGGCAGCAAAGCTCTTCGGCACCGGCCAGCAGCGCGCCGCCAGCTCAGGAATCTTCTTCCGCTGTAAGCAGCAAACCGGCAAGCTCGTCTTCCTCTCTGGCGTCCTCCAAGACGACGTCGTCCCGCAGTACCTCCTCCAAATCGACGAAGAAAAAGGTCGTGTCGTCGCAGGCTTCTTCCTCTGAGATTTCCAGCAGTGAGATCGGGGAGTTCTGGGGCGTTTCTGAGGTTTCTTCTTCCGGCATTTCTCTGCCGCCGGCCGGTTCAGTCAGCGAGGTGGATAATCTGATCGCCTCAGGCGTGGAGGTTCAAACGCCGAAAACCATGAACTGGTGGGGGGTTCTCTCCTGGGCACTGATCGGCCTTGGGATTCTCATCGTCGTGATCGTATTGCTCAGCACTCTTCGCAGACCGCCTCCGGGTGGGCCGGGCCGCAAGCGCTATCGCCGCCATCCGTTCCCAACGAAGAAAAAGCGTCTGCTCAACGATAAATACTATCGTAATAAATACTATTAATGAAAACGCCTCCGGCTGGTTCCGGAGGCGCCTTTTTGTTCTGTTTTTCAGAAAAAAACACCTTTCGTCTGAATAGAGGGGGCGATTTTCTGTAAAGCAAATCCCTTGCCGCGGGAAGGGGTTCCGGCAGTTTTACTGAGTCAAACGGTAAAAACCAACAGGGAAAGCAAAACTGGGGCTTCCTCTATCTGTAAAGTGGAAATACTTACCAATTAGAAATAGCCTATTTTCCTGCCTTTTGCCTGTTTTTGATTTTTCTATTTGTCAGAGCAAAGAAAAAGGGGAATCCGCCACAGGCGGATTCCCCTTACTTACAATTCCAGTTCTGCGCGGAACACGATCACGGCACTTCCCGAAATCCGGATTTCCACCGGCTCCTTGTTTTGCAGGTCGACTTCTACCGTAATGATTCCGGCCCGGCCGATGGCCTTGCCCTGCAGTACGGAAAAACGCAGCTGCCCGTCTGTCGGCTGCTGGAATCCGTAGTGGGCCAGATACCCGCCCAGCGGCCCGTTTGCGTTGCCGGTAACGGGGTCCTCGCGCACGCCGCTGATGGGTGCAAACATTCTGCCGCAGTACAGGTAGTCGGCGTTTTGCGGCGACGGTGCGAATACATAATAGCCGTTGCAGCCGATTTTTTCGCTCAGGCGGCAGAGCGCGTCCCAATCCGGCTCCAGATTGTCGAGAACCTCCTCGTCCAGAATCGGAACCATGATTTTGCCGAACCCGGTAGAAACCTCCTGAATCGGCCAGCCCTCGCGCAGCTGGTCGGGGGAAAGGCGAAGCGCAGCACAAAGCTCCTGCTTTTGCGCCTCATCAAACGGAAGCCCCAGGCGGAAAAGCCCCTGTGTCATCGCAATACGGATGGAATCATTCTCGCGCACAATATCAACGGGCAGGATTCCCGCGCCGATTTTCTGCATGATCCGCCCGGACGGCAGGTTCTGTTCCAGTGCGCGCACATAGTGGGCTGCAACCGTGGCGTGGCCGCACATGGGTACCTCGCGTACCGGTGTGAAGAAGCGCACCTCTACGTCATACTCCGGGGAGTCGGAGGAAAAAACAAAGGCCGTTTCCGAATTGTTCAGCTCCCTTGCGATCTCCTGCATTTGAAATTCCGTCAGACCATCCGCGTCCAGCACAACACCAGCGGGATTCCCACGGAACCGCTGTTCGGTGAAGGCATCAACCTGATACAAATGGTATTTTTTTGACATGTTTTTCCCTCCTGTAATAAATTCCGTCTCTTTTTTGAAGGCTTATGCTGAAATTCAGCGAACCGTACCGGAGTGGCTCCGGCGCGGAAAGCGTAAAAAACACCTGTTTTGGGAGTGTGACTCTGCCTGTTTTCGGTCGAAATCGTTCGAAGAAACCACACGCAGCGGAAAAATATGAGATAAAAGGATAGGAAGCTGCTGATTTTGATAAAAATAAAATACAATATGTATATTGCATTAGAAATTATCCGATCAGTAACATAGATTGTCCGGTTTTGCAGAGCCGGGGCGAAAAACAAAGAAACCCGCAGGCTATATTTCAGAAATGGCTCAGAGCACACGGGTTTTTCCGCCATCCGGCAGTATCTGTTTTTTGTATTGGTAAGTCTATAAATTTCTTAAAAAGTATTATTTGTGTTACGTTCTGTATATTTTATAGAAAGTTATCCTATTTGGATACAATTGATCTTACTTTGGAGAATTATGAGGGCAGAACGATGTCGTATGCCACCTTGCAGAACAGAAGAACCAAAGAAACGATCAGCATTGGTCGAATCACCTTGGTGTTATAGCGCAGAGCCAATCCGGAGCCGATGTAATTACCCAGAATGCCGAACAGCGCGCCCGGCAGACCCAGAACAAATATAACCTTACCGGCCAGCGCAAAGGTTAACAGTGAAGAGATGTTGGACATCAGGTTGACCACCTTCGCATTTCCAGAGGCTGTGGTGGAATCAAAACGGGTCAGCCCGGTGAACAGAAAGATCAAAAACGTACCGGTGCCGGGGCCGAAAAATCCGTCGTAGGTACCGATCACAAAGCCGATGCCCATGGACAGCGCCGTCAGCAGCGAGGGATTGAGCAGGGTGTGTTCATCTGTTTCACCATGATTTTTTTTCTTCTTTTTCAATGTAATGAAAGCGATAACAGGTAGGACGCCAAGCAGCAGGTAGCGCAGATATTCTTCGTTCAGCACCATGTTCAGCCGCGCCCCAAGCACCGCGCCGAACAGCGCCATCACGCCCGCAACCCCTGCCGTGCGCAGGTGGATTTTTCCGCCCCGAAGGTAGCGGATGGTCGCCGTGAGTGTACCGGCTGTGGAAGACAGCTTGTTTGTTCCCATCGCAAGGTGAGGGGGCAGGCCAATGGCAAGATATGCAGGAAGTGTAATCAGCCCGCCACCGCCGGAGATGGAATCAATAAATCCCCCCAGAAACGTGCAGGTACACACAACGATAATTTGCAGCAGTAAGTCATCCATGTCATTCGCTCCTTTTGGCTGTTCCGCATAGGCCCTTGGCCATATGATTCAGATTATAGCATAAATATCGATGCAGGCCCCAAAACTGCCTGAAATATTCAATGTGAAAGTTTCGCTCCGGTTCGCGGCGTGAGATGATGATATCATCCAATCAGAAATAAGCGTTTAGCAGTTCCGCTTGTTTTAGAAATCACCAAGCTGATGATTCAATGTTCTCTCAGTCGCCCGAAGCTTTGCTTCGGTTTGCGACGTGAGGTTATTATAGCGGAATTCGCCGGGGACTACAATAGAAAATTGCTTTTGGTGAAATATAAAAAATCATAAGAGATCATAGAGAAAAATGATGGGTGTACCAAGGTGTGAAAATAAGCGTTTCTTTTAAAGGTATGTGGCACTCTTGAGCTTGGTGAATGAGAGAATAGAAAGAAAGAATCGGCGCAAAAATTCCCGCCGCAGCAACATGCGGCGGGAAAGCAGCGTATTCAGGAATTCCTGATCTGGCCGTCCCAATAGATTTCTACCTCGTCTCCGTCTTTGAGCGGCTCCAGATAACCGGCTTCGTGCCCATTGACGCGCAGAACGATCGATCCCTGCGGCGTAGTGAGGTCGACATCCACCAGGTTCAGCGTGTCGATCAGGCAATAGGAGGAGCGGTCTGTTTTTCCGTCCAGCCGAACGGCACGCCCATTCAGAATCACAAGGACGGGCGGTGTCGTCGGCGGCGGCGCTTGCTCCTGCGGCGGAGCAGGGTTTTCTTCTGCGGCCTGTTCGTCGGAATGGGGCTGCGGCGGTTCTGGCAACAGCCCGACAGTGCTCGGTACCTGTGGTTCCGGCGCCTTTTTCTGCGCAAGGCGCATGGCTTCCTGTGCGAGCAGATCCGCCAGATCCGGCTGCATTGCGGTTGTCTGCGGCTTCACCGGCTCGGCAGGAGCAAAAACGGACTGCGGCTCCTCGGGCAGAGATTCCGTTTCTTCCGGTAAGGATGTTTCGGATTTCTCCCACTTTATGGGTTCTATCCGGTCGCCGGACCGCAGCGGCGTGTGCGGGGGAACCGCATCTCCGTTCACCAGGAAAGGCATTCCCTCCGGCACACCGGCAAAGGATAACAACTGCTCCAGTGTGCTGACGGGCCGGGTGCGCACCCGGTCGCGGGCGTGGATGGCCTGCGCCGGTGTGCCGGGCTGGCCGTTGACCATGGCGCGCAGACCGAGGGCGATCTCTTCACCGCCCAGAAAAACCGTTCCGGGAGAGTGCAGGTCGATCACCTCGCCCAGCGTGAGCGCGGCATCCCTGCCGTTCTGCGCCGGTTCAAAAAGAATGGAATCTCCCGCCCGCACTGTGTCGGAGAGGGACGCATCCTTTCCGTTGAGCTGTATTTTGGCCAGCGTAGGGTGTTCGCCGTAAATCACTTTGTTTTCTCCGTCGAGCTCAAATACCAGGCTTTTACCGGAGCGCCCCATCATCTGATCGTGCCGCCAGCCGTTCATGAGAAGAACGTCCAGCACCGAAAGGCTGTTGCTGCGGAACAGCTTGGCCCTTGCGCCGTTGAGAAGGATCGTAAAGCTGTCGCTGATCAGATTCAGCGCGGAGGAAACAGCGATCCCCAGCGGCGTTGCAAACTCGGGGGTCGTCAGCGACGGATCGGCCTTGGTCAGGTAAGTGGAAAAATTCCGTCCGCCCAGCGCGACGCGGGCAGGGGGAAGCTCCAAAAGCTCCGCCACGCAAGCGCACAGACCCGGCAGCTTACTGCCGCCGCCCACCAGAAACACGGCGCTCGGCGCTTCGCCGTTCGCTTTCAGAATCTGCTGGCTGATTTCTTCCGCCAAACGCCGCAGTACAGGGGCAACCTTTTCTTTCAGTTCCGCCATTGAAACCTGCTGTTCCAGACCCAGAATATCCTGAAACGAAACGTCTTCCTCCTGCCCCAGCTTCATCTTGATTTTCTCCGCAGTGGGGAAATCCACCAGGTATTCCCGCATCAGCGCTTCGGTGATCTCGTCGCCCGCGATGGTAGCCATCGTGTAGCCCACCACGCCGCCGTCCTTTGACACGGCAATATCCGAGGTTCCCGCGCCGATATCGACCAAAGCGAGGTTTAAAAGGCGAAGGCTCTGCGGAATCGCCGCGTTCATGGCGGCGATCGGCTCCAGCGTCAGGCTTGCAACCTCAAGGCCGCACTTCTGCATGGCGGAGTACAGGCTGTCCACCACCTCGCGCGGCAGAAATGTCGCGATCACGTCCGCCGCAAGCTGCTGGCCGCGGTGGTCGAGCAGACTTGCCAGGGGGTAGTTGTCCAGCAGGTAGCGCGACACGGAATACCCCACCAGATAAAACACGGAGCGGCTGTCCTCTTCGAAAGGGGGTGAAAATTCCTGCTCCGCCTGCTGTACTGCCCCGGCCTCAAGCCGGCACAGAATTTCGGGAGTGATCACCTGCGGGCTTTGCAGATCCAGCTCAAAATGCACCTCGCAGGTGCGCAGAGCGCGGCCGGCCGCCGCCACGCAGACGCGCTTTAACGGGTAGCCCACCCGGGCCTCAAGCCGGCTTTTGACCAGCCCCGCCACACGGCTCACCTGCTCAATATCTTCGATCTGCCCGTCGATCATCGCGCGCTTTTCATGCTCTGCGATTTCCACGGCACAAACCTCAAGCCGCTCGCCCCGGGGCAGGCCCACAATGCCGATGACGCTGCGGGTGCCGATATCCAGCGCAAACACATAGTTTTCCGGCGGGATTTTCTCTCCGGAATCCGTGGCCGGCAGACCCGCCTGGTTTTCTTTTTGCATGAAAAAGACCTCCGCTTCTTCTGTGTTCGCTAAATTTAGACCAAATCATACCATATATATTACAATAAGAAAGGGAAAAATGCAATTATTCCGGGTCTGGAATGCCCCGTCGAATCAGCAAAAAAACAAAACTCCACAGATGCTGGACAGAATACGACAAAGATGATATGATGGTGCTGTTATCAGGCGGAAAGCCCCGGGCGCGGCGCAGTTTTGCGTATTGCTTTGGGGCGGTTATTTGTTTTGGTTGATTGTTGATTCGAAAGAACCGGAGGGAAAGTCATTGAATATTTTGGTGGTGGGCTGCGGGCGTCTTGGCTCCGCACTGGCCGAACAGCTTGACAAGGAGGGCCACGACGTAGCCGTGGTGGACGGGCAGGAGGAAAACCTGCTGCGTTTGTCCGAAACCTTCAGCGGCGTCAAGGTGACCGGCATGCCCATGGATCAGAGTGTGCTGCAGGCGGCGGGGGTCGAAAACTGCGATGCGGTTGCGGTCGTCACCCCGGACGATAATCTGAACATAACGGTCGCGCAGATCGTCAAGAATTTTTTTGGGGTAGGGAACGTGGTGGCCCGGATTTCAGATCCCCGGCGGGAAAGCGTGTTCCACCGGTTCGGGCTGCGTACCGTCTGCCCGACGAACCTGGCGGCGGACGCCATGAACACGGTGCTCACTTCGCCCTGGGAGCCGGTGCAGATGACGTTTGAAACGGCTTCGGTCACCTTTCGCGTCAAAGAGGTGGACGAACAATATATTGGAAAGAGCATTTCTGCCGTTCCAATGGAAGACGGCTGGATGCCGTTCGGCGTGATTCACTCCAACTTTGAATCCGAACTGTACGACCACCGCAACGATATTGTGCTGCGGGCGGGTGAAAAGCTGATGCAGGCGCATGTCAGCGATTAATACTGAATCAATGATTCAAAACGAAAAAAGAGTTCTCGCTCCCATGCCAAGAACAAGGGAGAGAGAACCAGTTTCCTGCACGGTATGAAATGGAAGATCGGTATAAAGGGAGAAATACAATGAAGATAGTAATTATGGGGGGCGGCAAGCTCGGGTATAACGTGGCCCGCAATATGCTCGACCGCAAATATCAGGTGCACCTGATTGAAAGGGAATACGCCAAGTGCGTCAAGATCGCGAACGATCTGGGCGTTGAGGTGACCTGCGGAGACGGCACTGAGCTCTCCATTCTGGAAAATGCCTCCACAAAGGACGCGGACGCCTTTATCGCGGTGACCGGTAGCGATCAGGATAACCTGGTGGCGGCCCAGCTCGCCAAAATGGAGTTTGGGGCCAAAAAGGTGATCGTGCGCGCGAACAATCCCCGCAATCTGGAGGTTCTGCGGACGATGGGGCCGGATATCGCCGTGTCCAGCACAGAGATCATCACCAATATGATCGAGCAGGAGGTCGACCTGTCAGAAATGCATCTGCTGGCAACCCTGAACAAGGGCCGCGCGGGCATCTGCAGCATGGTTCTGCCGGCCGATACCTCTTTGCACGGTGTGCGCCTGATGGATGTTTCGCTGCCGGAAAACACGCTGATCGTTTCCGTCATGCGCGGCGGGCAGATGATCATCCCCAACGGCCGATCGGTCCTCCACGCGGGGGATCAGGTGGTCGCGGTGTGCGAAAATAAAAATCAGAAAAAACTGCTTCATATCCTCGGCGAACGGATTCACTGACAGAGCTATATCGCTTCAGGCCTGCGAAGCATCACGCGATCGCAAAGCTTTCTTCCCAATTTGTTGCTGCGCTGCTGTGTGCCCGCAGGGGGACTTCACCTGCGGATTTCAGTTGTATAGAATGCGTATGCTTTTTCATTTGCGGCGTTTGCCGCTTTTCAGTTTTCGGTGGCCTGCATTTTCAGCAATTTTAAAGCGCTGTTATCCGAGTATAAAAATAGGGAAAGTGAATTGCATTTTTCGAAGAAAAGGAGTATTCTATATTCCATGCCCAAAGGGCATAGTCAGTCGCAAGATCCTGACTTAAAATAAAACTACGGAGGAATGAAAAAATGAAAACATCTGTATCCCGGCGCACCGCATTTTTAGTGCAGGGCGCCATGATCGCCGCCCTTTACGTGGTGCTGACGTTCCTGTCGTCGGCCATGGGGCTTGCCTACGGGCCGGTTCAGTTCCGGCTGTCGGAAGCGCTCACGATTCTGCCGGTGTTCACGCCGGCGGCGATTCCCGGTCTTGCGATCGGGTGCCTGCTTTCGAATCTGGGCAGCCCGTATGGTGTGGTGGACATTGTGTGCGGCACCGGCGCCACTTTGCTGGCGGCGGCCGTTTCTTATCAGCTGCGCCGCTTCCGCCTTCACGGCCTTCCGGTTTTGTCCGCTTTGTCTCCCATTCTCTGCAACGCGCTGGTTGTCGGCGCGGAGCTGGCCTTCTTTTTGCCGTCCGGCTTTACAATGGCCGGATTTTTTGCGGCGGCGGTTTCCGTCGGCGCGGGCGAGCTGGTTGTGCTTGCGGTACTGGGGCTGCCACTGGCGGCGATTCTTGAAAAATCCGGAACGGCACAGAAGATGTTCGGCCAGTCGGGATACTGATTGAAATTTTGAGGGAGTAAGGGAATCCATGGGCCTTGGCACAGTTCTGAGCAAAAAAATGAGAACCACCCCGCCGGTTCGGTTTGTAGTGATCAGCTTTTTGATTCTGATTTTAATCGGCGGGCTGGTTTTAGCGCTGCCGATTTGTTCCCGCAGCGGGCAGGGCACGCGTCTGCCGGACGCCCTGTTCACATCCGTGTCTGCGGTGTGTGTTACGGGCTTGAGCAAGTTTGATACCTGGGTGCACTGGAGTGCGTTCGGCCAGGTGGTGATCTTGCTTCTGATTCAGCTTGGCGGGCTTGGGATCATCACCTTTACCACGGGCTTTACGCTTCTGTTCCGTCAGAAGCTGGGGCTGCGTGAGCTTTCTCTTGCTGCGCGTGAAAATCTGCAGGGGGAGAATCTGAATGTTTCCCAGCTGCTGCGCATGATTCTCACCGTCACGTTTGTGGCGGAGGGCGCGGGCGCTCTTTTGATGGCGCTGCGCTTTGTGCCGCAGTTTGGGCTTTACGGCCTTTGGCTGGCGGTGTTTCATGCCGTTTCGGCTTACTGCAACGCCGGGTTCGATATTATGGGCTTTCTGCAGCCTTATGGCAGCCTGATACCGTACGCGGGCGATCCTCTTGTGATGGTTCCGACCTATGCGCTGATGCTGGTGGGCGGCCTCGGCTTTGTCGTGATCAGCGACGTGTACTACAACAAAATATACCGCCGCATCAAGGGGCAGAAGCCCTCGCCGCTGAGCTTTCACTCCGCGGTAGTGCTGATCAGCGAGCTGGTTCTGCTCGCCCTGGGCATGCTGGCCTTTTTGTCTTTGGAATATGACAATACGCTGCGCGGCATGAACTGGGGAGATAAAATCATTACCGCGTGGTTTCAGTCGAATACCGTGCGCACTGCCGGTTTTACGGCGGTAGATGTGACACAGCAGCGGGACGTGACCACACTGTTCTCGCTGGTGCTGAGCTTTATCGGAACCGCGCCCTGCTCTACCGGCGGCGGTATCCGTACCACCACCTTGGTTGTGCTGGGCGCGACGGTGATCAGTGTGCTGCGCGGACGCGAGGAAACGGTCATCCGCCACCATATGATCAGCCACACAGCGGTATACCGCGCGCTGACGATTTTTATCGGCAACGTGGTGACGGTGCTGGTTACGGCCGGCGTGGTGCTTCTGTGCAATTCCGAAAAGCATGTCGGCGCGATGGTCGCCTTGCAGGAAGCCGTTGCGGCGTGCAGTACCATCGGTATCAGTCCCAGCCTGACTCCGCTTTTGGACGATCCTTCTCTGATCGCACTTTCCATAGCGATGTTCATCGGCCGTGTGGGGCTGGTGTCGTTCGGGCTTTCTGTTTCCGTCCGCCATATGGGCAAGCCGGGCTGTGTGATGCCGGAGGCCCGCATTATCGTGGGCTGATGAAACTGTTCCCTCAAAATGAAATTTATCCCGATGAAAACAAAGAGCTGCTGCGAAACTTTCGTTTCGCAGCAGCTCTTTTTTATTTTTGCAATCGGCAAACCAATTCGTCCGCCGGTTTTTTACATGGGGTACAAATACCCCGCCACTTCTTTTGCCGGTGTAATTGCGGTAACGGTGATCTGCGGCTCCGGTGAGCCCTGGTAATCCTCATAATGGAGGGTTCCCTCCGCCGTGATCCAGCTGTCGGCTTTCAGCTCGCCGGTTTGATCGTACTGGCACAACAGGCCGACCGGCGTCAAATCCGCGACACAGCAGGTCATCATCAGCCGGGCCGGAACAAATTCGTTGTCCTTCATCTGCGTGGAATCGCGGAAGACAAAGCCGGTCATGCGAATGTGATAGCCGTCGTATTTGTCCGGGTTTTCATACAGAGCGGAAATCCACAGGTAAAATTCGCTGTCGCTCACCGTGATGGTTTTGTTCGCTTCGTCCAGTCCCGTCAAGGCGCCGTAGGCAGGCTCCTCCGACTGGCTCGGGAGCTGCTGTGCCTGCTGGGTGGTGGTTCCGGGATTGGTCGCCCCCACATAGCCGGAGGGAAGCGACGAGGAAGTCACCGCGCTGTGCGGGAGCAGCAGAAGCAGAATCGGGATGGCAAGGGTCAGACAGTGCGCCGCACGCATTTTCTGCACGGAGCGGGTACGGCGCAGCAGGCCAAAGATGCCCCATATTGCCATTACGCCAACGGTAAAATACAGGTATGGCAGCGTCTTGGGCGTGACGTACTGCAAGTAGCCGCCGGTGACTGCCAGGTAGAGAATCATGGCGGCAAATGATAAGCAGCAGGCGGCCTCCAGCAGGGCCTGCGGGCTGTGTGTTCTTTTTTCCATAGCCAATCAGCCTCCTACAAAAAAGCGTGCGGTGGTGTATACGACCACAAAGCAGACGGCAAAGCAGACAAAAAGCAGTTTTGCCACGAAACGGCGGGAGAATCCGCCGGACAGCATCAGAACGTTCTTGATATCCATCATCGGGCCGAATACGAGAAAGCCCATCACCGGCGCCAGCGGGAAGCGGGCCGCAAAGCTCTTCGCGACAACGGCGTCGGAGGAAGAGCAGAGCGACAGCAAAAACGCCAGTGCCATCATCAACAGCAGAGAGAGGGCAAAATCCGTAGGGGTCTGCAGCAGCAGAGAGTTCGTTACGGCCACCTGGAAGATCGCGGCGAGAAACGCGCCGACGGTCAGGTATTTTGCCACGCTGAAGAACTCGGCCTGCGAATGCCGCAGCAAGAGCGAAACCTTCTCTCCCGCGGTGGAGGCGTCCCCGGCCCCACCGTAGCAGCCGCACGAGCACATGATACGGTCGTACCCGGCGGAAAGGGCGGGCAGCTTGCCGGGTCGCAGCGCGAACCAGCAGCCGATCAGCACCGCCGAGAGAATCCCCATGCCCACCCGCCCCAGCATGACCGAAAGGTTGCCGTTAAAGGCCGCATAGGTCGAGAGCATTACAACAGGGTTGATCACCGGGGTGGCGGTCATAAAGGTGACCGCGGCGGGCAGCGGTACGCCCTTTCGCACCAGACTGCGGAAGATCGGGATGGAAGCGCAGTCGCACACCGGCAGGCAGAAGCCCGCCAGAATGGCGACCAGCATCCCGCCCGCCAGATTTTTCGGGAAGAGCCGTTCAATGGTCCGCTGCGGGATCAGCACCTGAATCGCCGAAGAGATCAGCACGCCGATCAGCAGAAAGGGGATGGCCTGCAGCATGATGCCGAGAAAGATGTTGATCACCGTGTTCACACGGGTCTGTGACAGCTGGAACATCGCCTCCGCGCAAAGATACAGTGTGGCAAAGGCGAGAATCGACATTGCAAACACCGCGGCGGGGTTTGTTTTCCTGCGGGTAGCCCGCGCCAGAATTTCTTCACGGGAATCGTCGTTCACAACGCGCACGCCGGGGTTGATCTCGCGCAGGAGCCGCCGCGCCTTGCGGAATTCGGCATCTGTAAAAGCGCCCCGCAGCACCGCAAAATCGCACGCGGCAATCTGTTCGGGCAAAGCGGAGCCGGTTCGGCCCAACAGCTGGTCGAGTGTTTGCGCGTCCGCCAGATGGATCATTCGTTGGATCCGGCAGCCGGAAAGCTCCGGATGCGAAAACAGCGCGTACAGCTCCGTAAGCGGCGTTACGCCGTTCCATTCCACCCAGATTTCCTCCGGTGGGGTTTCCGCTACGTAATGGCCGATGCTCATGGCGGTCTTTTCCGGGGAGTCCTCCAGCACGCGCTTGGGCACGATCATCACGTCGCAGCCGGTCTTGTTCGAGATTTCCTCGACCCCCGACTCAAACTGAACGATCAGGCGGCGCATTTTCGGTTCCTGCTGGAAGAGATGGTTCAGCAGGGTCGTTTTACCGGACTCCAGAAAGCCCGTAAGCACATAAACGGGAATTGCCACGCGATCACTCCTTCCCGAAGATCCTTTTGAGCTCCTGTTCGTGCAGGTTGCTGCCGATCAGACACAGAGAGCCGGGCCGCAAAGCACACGGAGTCAGATTCAGTTCGCCGGGCAGGTACTGTACCGTGGCAGGGCCCTTCGGCGTGCTGACAACGCCCTTGGCGCGCAGGATACTGCCCGGTCTGTCTGCTTCGGCGGCGCGGAATGCCGCCTCCAGCTCCTGCCGGGTGACCGTGCGGGAGAGAGAAAGCGCAACGGTATCAAACGCCTCGTGGGCCGAATGGTCATGGTCGCATTCCCCGTCGTGGTGGTGATGCTCGTGAGGATGGTCGTGGCGGCAGTCTTCTTCATGGCAATCCGCCGCGTGCGCGGCAGAGCCGCCAAGCAGAGAGGGGAGATCAAGGGATTTCCAGGCTCCGGCGAAAAGCTGCGCCTTGGGGGCCATAGCGGTCAAAAGCGTTTTGGCGCGGCTGACCTTATCGGGGTTCTGTTCGGTGCGGCTGAGCAGGATCGCGTCCGCATGCCGGATCTGATCCTCATAAAATTCCCCGAAATTGTCTAAGTACATGCGGCAGCGCACAACGTCCGCCACAGTGATCTTGCGCCGTATCTGTGCCATATCCGCGATTTTTGCGGAGCGGCAGGCGATTTCAATGTCGGATAGCTTCCCGACGCCGGACGGCTCAATGAGAATCTGCTTTGGGGAAAATTCCCGCAGCACCTCCAGAATCGCCGCCTGAAAATCGCCGGTCAGGCTGCAGCAGATACATCCGGCGCTCAGCTCCTTGACGGCAAAGCCGCCGGAGCGGATCAGCGAGGTGTCGAGGCTGACCTCGCCAAAGTCGTTCTCGATCACCACGGTTTCCCGCGGGTCGAATACCTCCCGCAGCAAACGGTCGATCAGTGTGGTTTTTCCGGCGCCCAAAAAGCCGGAAATGATGTAAATGTCAGTTTTCATTGGATTCTCCTTATGTGGGGTCACGCGCCGGCGCGCCCCCTGGCTCCAAACAGACTTTTTGCGAGCAGAATGACCACCAGCACGACAACGCCGATCAGAACGATCGTCGCGCCGGGCCGCAGCCGGGCATAGTACGACAGAAACAAGCCCGAAACGGTGAACAGCAGTGCAAACACGATCGACCAAAGCACCGTCTGGCGGTAGCTTCTGGCGATCTGCATCGCACAGGTGACGGGGATCACCATCAGGGAAGAGATGATCAGCGCGCCAACGGTGCGGGCTGCCACCGAGACGGTAACGGCGGTCAGAATTGTAAAAATAAAGTTGACGGTTTTTACCGGAACGCCTGCCAGCCGTGCGGTGCGCTCATCCAGGGTGATCAAAAACAGCTCCCGGTACAGCACCAGAAAGCATACCAGCACCGCCGCGCTGATGCAGCAGACGAGGATCAGCTCAAAGTCGCTGATGGCGACGATGCTGCCGAACAAAAAGCTGTTGAAATTTGCGGCGCTTTTGACAAAGCTCGATAAAACACCGGCCAGCCCGACCCCGGCCGACAGGATGATGGCGATGGAAAGCTCGGAGTATTTGGGGATTTTTTTGCGGATGGCTTCAATGCTCAGCGCAGCGGCGATGCACGCCGCAACCGCGCCCAGGATCGGGTTGATCCCCAGCACCAGACCGGCGGCAACACCCGCAAGGCTGGTATGGGACAGCGCGTCGCCCATCATTGAAAGACGCTTTAACACCACAACAATGCCAATGCAGGGGACAGTGGCCGCCAGCAGGATGCCGACCAGAAAGGCCCGCTGCATAAACTCATAGTCCAAAATGGACACCAAAACCATTCCTTTCAGTGGGGAAGTCTCAAAAACGCAGGATGCCCGCCCTGACCGGACAAGCTGGCCAGAGCGGGAAGAGCGGCATGTTGCCGCTTAAACAGAATACGTTCGATTGGTTTGTTTTGGGGGAATGGGGTGCTTGTGCCGATGCTTCATCTCGTCCAGCAGCTGGGCGTGATTCAGTTCGACCAAAGAGCCGTCCTCCAGGCACAGCACCCGGCTGACGGTATCCATCGCTCCGGCAATGTCGTGCGTAATCATAATAATGGTCAGGCCGGTTTCGCGGTTCAGGCGCCCCAGCAGCTCATACAGAGACTGCACGGTCTGGGCGTCCACCCCGGTGGTTGGCTCATCCAGAAGCATCATCCGCGGGCTTGCCGCCAGCACTCTGGCCAGCATCACCCGCTGCTGCTGCCCGCCCGAAAGCTCGCTGAGCATTCGCTTTGCGTACGGCAGCATATTCACCGATTCCAAAGCCTGGCGGGTCTGCTCGCGCTGGCGCTTTCCGCCAAGGCGCAGAAACCCGGTTTGGGAATACAGGTTCGCACGCACGATTTCCTCCGCGGTGGCGGGGAAATTCTCGCTGGCCGCCGCACCGTTCTGCGGTACATAGCCGATCTTCGGCCAGTCGCGGAAGTGCGAAAGCGCCTGTCCGAACAGCGTGATTTCCCCCTGCTGAGGAGAAAGCTCGGCTAACAGCAGCTTCATCAGCGTGCTCTTGCCCGCGCCGTTTACGCCGATGATCGCCGCGAAATCGCCGCGCTTCAATGAAAAGCTGACATCGGATAGAATCGGCTGCGAGCCGTAGGCAAAGCTGAGATGTTTGACTTCAAGAATCGTGTCCATTCTGTTCGCTCTTTTCTATTGGCTTTCTGCCGGGCCCGGCGGTAAATCAGCCGCCGTTTGCCTCGCGGATGGCCTCGAGGTTTTTCTCCATGATCGAGAAATAGTCCAGCCCCTTGGCCTTGTTTTCATCACTGAGTCCCTCTACGGGGTCCAGCACGGCGGTTTTGGCGCCGGTCGCTTTCGCGATGGTCTGCGCCACCTTCGGGTTCACCAGCTCTTCAAAAAAGATGGTAGTGATTTTGTGTTCCTTGGCGAACTCGATGATCTCCGCCATTCTGGCGGCATCCGGCTCGGAATCGGCGGAAAGTCCCTCGATCGCGACCTGATTCAGACCGTATTCCTTGCAAAGGTAGCCGAAAGCCTGGTGCGCAACGATCAGATCCTTATTTTTCAGCTCACCCGTCATTTTGCGGAACTGGCTGTCCAGCTCATCAGCTTGTGCCGCATATTTGCTGTAGTTCGCCTCGTAGGTTTCCTGATTGGCGGGATCGGCCTGCACGAACGCATTTTTGATGTTCTCCATCTCTTTCTTTGCGTTCAGCGGGCTGAGCCATACGTGCGGGTCGGTTGAGGATTCCTCCTCTTCGGCGCTTTCGCCGGCAGGACTTTCCTCATCCTCATGCTCGCTCGCTCCCTCGAGCAGAGAAATCCCGGAAGAAGCCTCTACCGCAACAAGCTTGTCATTCTGCAGGGAGTCCAGCACGCTGTCCGCCCAATGCTCCATTCCCGCGCCGTTATAAATAAAAACATTTGCATTTTCCAGCCCGACAATGTCGTTTGGCTGGGGCTCCCAGTCGTGCGGCTCCGTCCCCGGGGGAACCAGATTTGTCACTGTCACTTTATCTCCGCCGATTTTTTCGGCGAAATCCTGCATGGTGTAAAAGCTGGTGTAGACCGAAAGCTTTTGGCCTTTTCCCGCACCGGGTGCGCTTTCAACCGCAGAGCTTACAGAGCCCGTACCGCTGGCACAACCAGCCAGCAGCGCGGCGCAAAGCGCTGCGCTTACGAACCCCAGCATCCTTTTTTTCATGAAGTACCTCCTGCTGAAATCAATCGCAAATGAAATTCACTTGCATTTAGAATACGGCTATTATACCCCTCTCATCAGCAGGATGTCAAGAAAAAAAGCGGAAAAAGACATGAGAAAATACGGTTCAGATCGGCTTTACCGCTCGCAGGGGTAGCAAATTCCCCAGTCGGCCCGGATGGAATCCATCAGGCGCAGAATACGGAGCGTTTCCGCGTGGGGCATTTCAGGGCACTCAGTCTGTCCGTGCTCGATCGCATTCAAGCACGAGCGCACCTCATATTCCATACCGCTGATCTGCTCGGGACGGCGGTAAATGCCGACAGAGCAGCGCTTTTCGTCAAACACCTCGATCTGCTCGGGGTTGTTCAGGTTGTCGATGGTCAGAAAGCCCTGGCTGCCGTATACATATGCTCTGCGGTCGCTGACGGCCAGCATGGTGCCGCTGAGTACCGCGAGCTTCTGCCCGGGATGAATCAGGGACAGGCAGTTTTGAATGTCGATCCCATCGGCAGAACGGATGACGCTGGTCGAAACGCTTTCCACTTCGGTACCGAATACCAGCGCGTCCATCGTGAGCAGGTATACGCCGATGTCGAGCAGCGCGCCGCCGCCAAGGGCAGGGTCTTTCAGCCGAGGAAGGGGAGCCAGCGCGCTCATGCTGGCCTGCATTAAAAATGGCTCGCCGATGGTGCCGTCCCGGAGCAATTGGCAAAGCTGTAGGGAAAGCGGCATATACCGCGTCCAGAGCGCCTCGGTGACAAGGAGTTTCTTCTCCGTAGCCTTGGCGAATACCTCTATAGCTTCGCTCTCATTGATGGTAAAGGGCTTTTCGCACAGCACGTGCTTACCGTGTTTCAGACAAAGCAGGGCGTGTTCCCGGTGGCAATTGTTTGGGGTGGCGATGTAAATCAGGTCGATGTCCGGGTCCTGGGCCAGAGCAAGGTAAGAGCCGTAGGCTTTCGGCGCGTCATGCCGTTGTGCAAACGCGCGGGCCCGTTCCTCGTCCCGCGCCGCCGCCGCGAGCAGGCGGACCTCCGGCATACGGCTCAGGGTCAGGGCCATTTTTTCAGCGATGCCTCCGGTGCCGAGAATTCCAATGTTCCATTGGCGCATAGTTAAGTTCCTTTCCGCGCAAGGCTGTTGTAAGCCGCTTAACAATAAACGGTGTTTCGTTTTCCCGGGCTTAGCCGGGAAAGGATGGCTGCTTTGAAAGAAATCATATTTTCATTATATCATGAAACATCAAGCAAGCTGACAAACACGTAAACCGCAGATTCTGAAACCACCAAACTGATGATTCAATGCTCTCTCAGGCATCGAAAGCTTTGCTTTCGCTAATGCCGTGAGGTTATTATATCATAAATGATAAGACAAGCTTCTGAAAATGCTGTCCAAGCTCTCATAAGTACTAAGCTGATGATTCAATGCTCTCTCAGCCGTCCGAAGCTTCGTTTCGGCTTTGCGGTGTGAGGTTATTATATCATAAATGATCCGACAAATTTATGAAAATTCCAGGCGGATTTCGGAATCAATCAGACGGATGATTTCATGCTCTTTCAGACGTCCGAAGCTTTGCTTTCGCTTATTATATAGGGATAAAAGACGCTTTGCAAGGATCGGATTTTCCCTCCCGGAAATTTCCATCCATTTTCTTTTGGGGAATCACAGCGCAGGCGAAAAGAGGAGAAGCTGACCTTGTGAAATGAACGGTTGATTTGTGAATGATTGGATAAAAGAACATTAAAAAAACACATGTCCAATTGGTATTTGCATAAAAATTCTAGACAGAAACGAATTTCTCTACTATAATAGTAACATTAGAACGTCTTTTTTTAAACAAAGTATTGCTAATAAATCTCTTTTTTGTGTCGGTTTACCTCGGAAAAGCACCGGAAAAGCCCCTCTTTTTGATCTGCGGTGCGTCTTTTTATGCTTCAAAGACGGTGAAAGATTCAAAAATGCGGGACGCAGGGGAAAAAAATTCAAAAATGGAACGAAATTTTTAAAAAAGCACTGGACAAATAATGTCTAATGAGAGATAATAGATTTTGTAACAGGAATTGGATTCATATTGTGGGGAATGACTGTGCAATATGGGCTCCAGCCACATTTTTTTTCGGGATTGCTGCCTGGCGCTCCCGTCTTTTTGTTTGATTTGACACTTTTTTCGGGGGGAAGAACGCTGTTATTTTTCAAACAAAGACGGCCGCTTTTTTTGACGGAAGGGTAATGCTGTCCTGCAATTACCGGGAAGGCACGAACCGGCTGACCTGATTGACTGCGGTCAAAATCAAAATTATTGGAGGTTGACATCTAGGAATGAATTGGCACGCTGAAGCTCTAGAAAAAATTCAGGAAACCCTGAAAACGGACTTCAAGCTTGGTCTGACCACTGCGGAAGCGGATTCCCGCCTGCAGAAATATGGTCTAAATAAGCTGAACGAAAAGCCGCCCCGTACTTTCTTCCAGCGTTTTATGGATCAGATGAAGGATGTTATGATTATCATCCTGATGATCGCGGCGCTCATCTCTGTTGTTTTGAGTATTTACAACACAATGAATGGCCACGAGGCTGAGTGGATCGAGCCTATCGTTATCGTACTGATCGTCGTGCTCAACGGCGTGATGGGTGTCGTTCAGGAGAGTAAGGCGGAAGCTGCTCTGGAAGCGCTGAAAAACATGACGGCCCCCAATGCTAAGGTGCTCCGTGATGGTAAGATGCAGTCCATTCCTTCTGCTCATCTGGTTCCCGGCGACGTGATCGAACTGGAGGCAGGTGACTTTGTTCCCGCTGACTGCCGTTTGATCCGCAGCTCCAGCCTCAAGTGTGATGAAGCAGCTCTTACCGGTGAATCTGTTCCCGCAGATAAAGCAGCGACAGACGACATAAAAGAGGACGCTCCTCTGGGCGACCGCTTTAATATGGTACATTCCGGCTGCGCGGTTTCTTATGGTACGGCGAAGGCGCTTGTCATCGGCACCGGTATGGAAACCGAAATGGGCAAGATCGCCGCTCTGCTGGACGAAGAAGAGAAGGGCATGACCCCGCTGCAGCAGAAGCTGGCACAGCTTGGTAAATACCTTGGTATCCTCACTCTGGTGATCTGTGCGATCGTATTCGTTGTCGGTCTGGTTGACGTTGTCGGCCCGCTGGACGGCGAAGATGCGGTAGCCGGAATTCTTGAAATGTTTATGACGGCTGTTTCGCTGGCCGTTGCGGCAATCCCTGAAGGTCTGCCGGCGATCGTTACCATCGTGCTCGCTCTCGGCGTGCAGCGCATGGTTGAGAAAAACGCGATTGTCCGTCAGCTGCCCGCAGTTGAGACCCTGGGCTGCACTTCGGTCATTTGCTCCGATAAAACAGGTACCCTGACCCAGAACCGTATGACTCTGGTGAAGGCGTATACCGAAAAGCAGGGCGTTGTTCCGCTGGACGGCGATCTTTCTGAAGAGACCCTTTCTCTGCTGCGCCTTGGTACTCTGTGCACAGACGGTATTGTGCGCATTGAGGAAGATGGCACAGAGAAACATCTGGGCGACCCGACTGAAACCGCTATCGTAGCCTGCGCCATGCGCAACGATATCCACCGCGCAGAACTGGATTGCTCTGCACCCAGAATCGGCGAGGTTCCGTTTGACTCCGACCGTAAGCTGATGACGACCGTCGTAAAAACCGACGGCAAGATCATTGTTATCGTCAAGGGCGCTCCGGATATTCTGTTCGGCCGCTGCACCTCCGGCGATATTGAGGCGGCGACCCACGCCAACGAACAGATGGCACAGGGAGCGCTGCGCGTTCTGGCAATCGGCAGCAAGGTGATCGATGAAGAGCCCCGGCAGTACACTGCCGAAGAGTTGGAAAAGGATTTGTCCCTCGTCGGCCTGGTCGGTATGATCGATCCGCCCAGACAGGAAGTAAAGTCCTCCATCGCCGAGTGCTACGACGCCGGCATCCAGACCATCATGATCACCGGCGACCATGTAGCGACGGCTTCCGCGATTGCGAAGGATCTGGGAATCCTGCGTGAGGGCGATCAGGCCATCACCGGCGCACAGCTGCAGGCGATGAGCGACGAAGAGCTGTCCGAAAACATCAAGCATTACAAGGTCTACGCCCGTGTTACTCCGTCGGATAAGATCCGCATCGTAAAGGCGTGGCAGAATGAAGACCAGGTTGTTGCCATGACCGGCGACGGCGTAAACGATGCCCCTGCCCTGAAGGCGGCGGATATCGGCTGCGCAATGGGTATTACCGGCACCGACGTAGCGAAGGGCGCTGCCGCCATGACCCTGACTGACGATAACTTCTCTACGATCGTTACGGCAGTCAAAGAAGGCCGCGGTATTTATGACAATATCCGCAAGGCGGTTCACTTCCTGCTGTCGTGTAACCTTGGCGAGGTCGTGACCGTATTCGTCGCGATGCTGCTGTGGAAGGAATCCCCACTGATGCCCGTTCAGCTGCTGTGGATCAACCTCGTAACAGACAGCCTGCCGGCGCTTGCGCTGGGCATGGAGCCTGTTGAGTTCGACGTTATGAACCGTAAGCCGCGCTCCAAGTCCGAGAGCATTTTTGCCCACGGTGTAGGCGCTATGGCGATCGTTCAGGGCTTGATTATCGGTACGATCACGCTGGTTGCATACTATCTCGGCAGCCGTGTTATCACCCCGATCACCCCGAACGCACAGGGAATCGATATTGTACTGGGCGAGAGCATGGCGTTTGCCGTACTGGCAATCTCTCAGCTGATCCACGCGTTCAACATCCGTTCCAGCCATTCTCTGTTCAAGGTTGGTTTCTTCACCAACAAGTACATGAATGGTGCGTTCCTGGCGTCTCTGGCTTTGATGCTGGTGGTTCTGCTGGTTCCGTCCCTTAACGACGTTTTCAATGTAGACTTTATGCATATGCAGGCGTGGTCGATCGTGATCGGTTTGGCCTTTGTACCGCTGGTAGCAGTGGAAATCATCAAGGCGATTCAGCGTGCGTTTGTCAAAAAGGATTAAGCAGGATTCGTTCTATTACAATGAATCAAGAAGCTGGGTTCCATCCGGAATCCAGCTTCTTTTTTTGGAATTGAGCTCTTTCTCTAAGAAACGGGAAAGGAACAGAAAACCGTGAAAGGATTTTTAAAAAGTATTCCAATAAAAACGGTTGGCGTAAGGAAAAATATGCTATATAATAGCCTCAGCAGGCTGAGCCTGCATGCATCTTGCGGGACAGCCGAAACAGCTTCCCTATCATGAAGGGAAGCATTTTCATAAATAGTGTCTGGTATAAGCAAAAGCAAAGTTTTCTATACCAAACGGGGCATGGAATCATCGGCTGAGTGGCCGCGAGAATTTAGATGGAATTTTCGCAGGCCTGTTTGATGATTTATGATATAATAACTTCACTGCACAAACCGGAAACAAAATTTCGTGCGGTTGAAAGAGCGTGGTCCTCGGTTTAGTGGTGCCGAGCACCTGGGTGGAATTTTTATCAGCATGTTTCATATTTTATGATATAATTATCTCACGCCACAGGCAAAAGCAAAGCTTTTGCTTTCTGAGAGCATGGAATCATCAGTTTGGTGGCTGTGGAAAATTGGCGGAATTTTTTGAAGCGATTCAATTGTTTATGATATAATAACCTCACGCCGCAAACAAAAGCAATGCTTTTGGCGGCTGAGAGAGCATTGAATCATCAGTTTTATTATCTAAATATCTCAGGCGGCTTTTTGTAAGCCCATATCGGAATTTATGATATAATTAATCA
>OFDJ01000099.1_pt1 | contig 47580 bp, 48 predicted proteins | sample 1520901 | NCBI WGS metagenome assembly OFDJ01 (sample SAMEA2699035, study PRJEB24076) | metagenome | biome: Human gut stool | place: Spain | collected 2012-11-19 | reverse complement strand
AATCCACGCGCTGGTAGCCCGCTTCCAGCCAGGTGGAGTGCACGTCGTTCCAGAAATACATCGGCCGCACGATGGCACCGTAGTTTTTACGGTTGTCGGTATTATCCTTGCCGTTGTCGTAGTCGTGGAAGGCCAGTAGATATTCCACCTGCGCCTGCTGGGTGAACTTATGGCTGCCCTCGAAGCTGGCGTAGACCGTGGTCAGGTCGTCGGTTTTGTTGTAGACGCTGTTATCCGAGTTGTCGGAATAGCGCAGGATCACCTTGTTCACCCCGCTGTCGTTGGTGTGGCTCAGCACCAGGCCGCCCTGCCAGGCTTCGAGACGCGCGTCGCTGTCCACCGCCTTTGAGTCAAAACCGTAGTTGGCGTACACCTCGACGTCGATCGGCCCGGCCTTGATGTTGTGGGTTTTGGTGGTCAGCGCGTAGTGGCCGTTGTCGCCGGTGTCGGAGCTGCCGGTACAGGTGATGCGCGACGGGTTGGTCTCGTCGGCCATCACTTCCGGGCTGCAGGATTTCACCTGCGACACCGCCGCCACGTCGAACTGCACGCCGCCGATATCAAAGTTCTTTACCCCGGCGCCCTGGCCGTCGTGGTTCATCCAGAAGTAGTCGTTGATCCCCTGTTGCGGACGCTGGTGGAAGTCGCGGCCGGCCCAGATATAGGCGTTGGGGTTGGATTCCAGCACGTTGGTGACCCCGACGTAGGCCTTCTTCAGGTTAACTTCGTCGCTCCAGTGGTCGAACATCACGTTAAGATCCCAGATAGCCCCCTGCGCGCTTTTGAAGGCCTTGCTGATCTGGAATTCGCCGCCGTTGCTTTCGTTGCCCAGACGGCCGATCGCCGAGGCGCCGTTATAGGAGCCGTCGACGCCGACATATTTCTGGTCGCCGGTCTGGAAGTGAGCGCCATAGCGGGCATAGCCGCTGAACTTGAGGCCGAACGGAATGGCCATATCCGGCGAGGCGGCGGTGGTTTCCGGGTTAGTAATCACGTCGACCTTTTTGTTGGCCGCGGCGTCGATTTTTGCCTGGCGGTCGGCCAGCGCTTTATCAACGGCTTTGGCGACGATGGCGTCGATCTGTTCCTGCGTAAATTCTTGCGCCATGACAGAAATTGGGCACAGCGCGGCGACCACCGCCATGGCTAAAGGCAGTTTTTTTACAGTATTCATGGTTATCTCGCTTTAATAATTAATATATTTCAGATAATAACCATCCCATTCTGGCTAGAATAAATAGCCAAAATAAGCTGATTTGTTTTTTAGGGTACAGCGACGCCGGAGAATAATATTCTCGCTAACGTTATTCCATATTAATTAACGCTGGTACAGATGGATTAATTCTTCTGAGAACTCGCGGGCCAGCAGCGAATTCATCAAATGATCCTGGGCATGTACCATAATCAGCGTCATGGGCTGACGCGCTTCACCGGCATCCTGCCCGATGAGCTGGGTTTGCATCTGATGCGCCCGGCGGGCGTAGCCGTCGGCCTCGTTTAAGAGTAAGCGCGCTTCGTCGATATTTCCGGTTCGGGCCGCATGCAGCGCTTCAAAACATAATGAGCGTGACTGTCCCGCATTAACGATAATTTCCATTACCGCATCTTCTAATTCAATCATGTGTATTCCTGAGGTATTTATTATTTAATAATGCAGTGAAAGTCCATTTTCTGCATTATTACGCTGTCATCTTATTATCTCTCCGGAAGGAGAGGGATTAGCTAACGGTTTCTGCTACCGGAACGCTATTTTTGGCTTTCTCAACTTCGGTTTTCATTAAGGAACGTTCATAAGCGCGCAGGAACGGCAGGTAAATGACCGCCGACATTACCATGCAGATGAGACACATCACCACCGGGCTCAGGGTCCAGTTAGCCGCCCACGACGCGCCAATTGGGGCCGGCGTAGTCCACGGCGTCAGCGACACCACCTGGCTCAGCCAGCCAAGACGCGTCGCGCCGTAAGCCAGCACCGCGTTGACCATCGGTACGCAGACGAAGGGGATAAACATCATCGGGTTCATGATGATCGGCGCCCCGAACAGAATCGGCTCGTTGATATTAAAGAAGCTCGGCACGATGCCCATCTTGCCGATGGTGCGCAGATGGGTGGCCCGGCTACGCAGCAGCAGGAAGGCCAGCGGCAGGGTAGAACCGACGCCGCCAATCAGCAGATAGTGATCCCAGAAGCCCTGCAGGTAGACGTGCGGCAGTACCGTGCCAGCCGCCAGCGCCGCCTGGTTTGCCGACAGGTTGGCCATCCAGAACGGGTTCATAATGCCGGTAACAATCAGCGAGCCGTGGATACCGGCGAACCAGAAAATCTGGCACATCAGAACAGAGAGCAAAATCGCCGGCAGCGAGTCGGAGGCGGAAACCAGCGGCTCCAGCAGATGCATGATCGCCTGCGGCAGGATCATCCCGGTCTGCGCTTCGATAAACAGATTCAGCGGATGCAGAGTCGCAATAACCACCAGCACCGGGATCAGGATTTCAAACGAACGGGCGACGCCGGTGGGGACCTCTTTCGGCAGACGAATCGTAATGTTGTTTTGCTTCAGCCACGCGTAAACGCGGGTGGAGTAGATGGCGGTGATCAGCGCGGTGAAAATGCCCTGACCGGACAGATACTGAGTGGAAATTTTGCCATCGGCATAGGGCGCGGCGACCAGCAGGAAAGCCATAAACGCCAGCAGACCGGACATCACCGGATCGAGCTGAAACTGACGACCGAGGCTGGCGCCAATGCCGACCGAGATAAAGAATGTCATTACGCCCATGCTGAGGTTAAACGGCAGCATCAGCTGTTCGCGGTAGTGCTGGGAGAAATCAAGCCAGCCGCGGGCAAAGCCGTTGGTGGTATCGGGTGAAAACGGCGGAAAGATAAATACCAGCATGAAAGAGCCGATGATCATAAACGGCAAGGCGGCAGTGAAGCCATCGCGGATAGCGATAACGTATTTCTGCTGCCCAAGGCGTCCTGCCAGCGGAGTAATAGATTGCTCGATCACGGCAATCATGGACTGATACAGAGAACTCATTTCAACACCTCTCAGTGCGCCGCTGGGATCAGCGACAGAGCATAATTCAGGACGTTGTCTCCCCGCTGCATACCGTAGTCCATCGTATCGATGGGCTGAACGGGAATGTTCAGGGAAGCCGCTTTGTCAGACAGGGTTTTCAACATGTATTTCACCTGGGGGCCAAGCAACACCACCTGATACTGCGGAAACTGCATGTCAAATTCGGAAACGCCATAGGCGTCAATCTGCACCGGCAGGTCACGTTCATTCGCCGCCTCAACCATCTTTCTGACCAGCAGACTGGTGGACATCCCGGCAGAGCAGCACAGCATAATCTTGTACATCGACGACCATCCTCAAAATGTAAAAAGTTATTGCGTGGGTGATTTGATATCAGACGGAAACCGGTTTCCATTTATAAAAAGCAGAACTGTGATAGTGGTCAAGATCTCCTGCTTATAGGGCGGATTTATTGGATTTCGCTCACATTATTCTGTCGATTTGGCGATGTTTTTCGCTGAAATGGAAAATCGGTTTCCAAACAAATGGCGAAATGGATATACTGCGCTGGTCATAATTGAAGCGATTCAGGTTTACAGGATTTTGGCGGGACGCGGCGCCCGCGCAGGGGAAAATGATGTCGACAATCAATGATGTTTCACGACTTGCCGGGGTTTCCAAAGCCACGGTGTCGCGAGTGTTGAGCGGCTCACGTGGCGTGAAGGAAGCCAGTCGTCAGGCGGTGCTGCAGGCGGCGGAAGCGCTCAATTACCGGCCAAACATGATAGCCCAGTCGTTGCTCAGCCAGTCCACCGGCTGCATCGGCGTCATCTGCGCCCAGGACAACATCAACCAAACCACCAGCTATCTCTACGCCCTGGAAAAACAGCTCAGCCAGCACCAGAAACACCTGCTGCTGCGCTTCGCCAACACCAGCCACGGCGTGATGAACTCTCTGGAGGAGTTGACCTGCGGGCTGTGCGATAACGTGCTAATCATCGGCGCGCGTTTTCCTCTGAATATTAACCGCCCGGACGTGGTGCTGGTGGACTGCCTCGATAGCGAAGGCGACAACAGTATTCAGTTCGATCATGCTTTCGCCGCCGAAACCGCCTGTCACTATCTGATTAGCCAGGGGAGACGGCAGATTGCGCTGATTCATCCGCAGAGCAGCGGCTTTGCCGACCAGGTGCTGCTGGGCTACAAGCACGCGCTGGAAAAAAACTTTTTGCCGTTTAATCGCAACCTGGTGTTTCTGGATAACACCTCGCCGTCGGTGGCGGTGCAGGAGCTGGTCAATAACGCCACGACGCTGAACTTTAACGCGCTGCTGGTGAGCGATGAACAGCAGGCGCAGCGCGTGGTGCCGCAGCTGCAGGCGTTTAACCGCGCCGTTCCGCAAAATGTCATGGTGTTTAGCCTCGCCGGATCGTTACAGCTGCCCGGTATCCCGACTATCCCGGCGATTGAATATTCCATGGACGCGATGGCGTCGCGGATCGTCAACTGGCTGACCGAGAAAACGGACAACCCGGGCGGCAGCCCGCTGCGCGGCGATTTAATTATTCCGAAGCACTAAACGCTGCTCTTGCCCTGACCCGCCGCCGTTGGCTGCGGGTTTTTTGCTGGCTGGTTTTTGTCGTATCCCTCACATTATAAATAAAACTCATATCTGACGCCGGATTTTCGAACCGGACAGCCTGCGTGACCTGCCTTAAGTTGAGTACGAAAGTTCCACTCAAAAAACACTAACCAGAACATTCGTACCGCCTGCTTGAGGAAGTCACCCTATGAATCACACGAACGTTGTCGATGTGAAAGCGTGGATAGATACCCGCCCGGTCTCGCGCTTTCAATGGAACGTGCTGCTGCTCTGTTTCATCATCATTATGCTGGATGGGTATGACGCCGCGGTGATGGGCTTTGTCGCCCCGGCGCTCATCGAGGACTGGGGCATCAGCCGGGCCGAAATGGGGCCGATTCTTGGGGCGGCCATGTTCGGCGTCGCCATTGGCGCCCTGGTAGCGGGTCCGCTTTCTGACCGCTACGGCCGAAAGCGAATTTTACTCTGGTCGGTGGCGCTGTTTGCGCTGTTCAGCCTAGCCGGCGCCGTGGCGCAAAGCCCGACGCAGCTGGCGCTGATGCGTTTTCTCACCGGCCTTGGCCTTGGCGCCGTAATGCCCAACTGCGTCACGCTGGTGGCGGAATATATGCCGGAGCGGCGTAAAGGGGTGATGATCACCCTGATGTACAGCGGTTTTAACGTGGGTTCCGGCCTCGGCGGCTTTATCGCCGCCGGTTTGTTATCGCATTACAGCTGGCACTCGGCGCTGGTTTTTGGCGGCGTGCTGCCGCTCGTGGTGCTCCCCTTTATGATCGTGATGTTGCCGGAGTCGGCGATGAACATGGTGGCGCGCCGACTACCGGGCGAGCAGATTGCCAGGGCGCTTAACCGGCTTGGGGGCCAGTTTACGGCTGAAACCGTTTTCCAGCTGAATGCGCCACCCATCACGCGGAGCAGCAAAGTGGCGCAGCTGTTCCGGCATGGCTATGCCCGCGGCACGATAGCGCTGTGGTTAACCTATTTTATGGGGCTGTTTGTGATTTACCTGCTGAACGGCTGGCTGCCAACCATTCTCCGCTCCGGCGGGCTGTCGCTGCAGCAGGCGGCGATGATGACCGGCTTGTTCCAGCTCGGCGGCCCGCTGGGCGGGATCCTTGTCGGTATGCTGATGGATCGCGCTTCGGCGAAAGCCGTGATTGCGGCAACCTATTTCCTCGGCTGTCTGTGCCTGTTGTCCCAGGGGGTGATGAATTTCGGTTCGGCGGCGCTGTCGGTGCTGATTTTTATCAGCGGGATGTGCATTAACGGCGCGCAGAACGGTCTGCAGGCCTATTCGCCCGCCTATTATCAAACCGAGATCCGCGCTACCGGAGTCAGCTGGATGCATGGTATCGGCCGTACCGGGGCTATCCTCAGCTCCACGCTGGGCGGGATGCTGATGCTGGCCGTGCCGGGACACTCGTCGATCTTTTTGGTGCTTGCGCTGCCGGCCTGCCTGGCGGGGATCTGTATTTTGTTGCACCGTATGAATCACGCTAAGCCTCGACTCACAGAGGCAGAACTTGACGCTTTGTCATCCCCCCTCGAACACCGATAAGTGGAGTTATCTGATGGCTAACATTCTCGGCGGTATCGCCGTCTCTCATACCCCGACTATCGGCTTCGCGGTCGATCATCATAAACAGCAGGACCCGGCGTGGGCGCCGATCTTCCAGAGCTTCGAACCGCTGCAGCGCTGGCTGGAGGAGAAAAAACCGGATGCGCTGGTGTACATCTTTAATGACCATGTGACCGCCTTTTTCTTCGATCACTATTCGACTTTTACGCTGGGAATCGACAGTCAATATGACGTTGCCGATGAAGGCGGCGGACCGCGCTGTCTGCCGCCGGTCCAGGGCAACGCGGCGCTCTCAAGGCACATTGGCGCCAGCCTGATGGCCGACGAGTTTGATATGTCGTTCTTTATGGATAAAAAGCTCGACCACGGCCTTTTCTCGCCGCTTTCGGCGCTGTTGCCCTGGGATGAAGCGCAGGGGTGGCCGACGGCGGTGATCCCGTTACAGATCGGCGTGCTGCAATTTCCGGTACCAAGCGCGCGCCGTTGTTACAAACTCGGCCAGGCGCTGCGCCGGGCGATTGAAAGCTTCCCGGAAGATATCAATGTGGCGATTGTCGCGACCGGCGGGCTCTCGCATCAGGTTCATGGCGAGCGCTGCGGATTTAATAATCCCGACTGGGATGCCCAGTTTGTTGATATGCTGGTTAATGACCCGGAAAAGCTTACCGAAATGACCCTTGGCGAATATGCCGAGCTGGGGGGGATGGAGGGGTCCGAAGTGATCATGTGGCTGGTGATGCGCGGCGCGCTATCAGCCAATGTCACCGAAACCTGGCGCGACTATTACCTGCCCTCGATGACCGGTATCGCCACGCTGATCCTTGAGAACAATGCGCGCCTGCCCCCCGTCGATACCCTGACGCGCCATCGCCAGCATATGGCGCAGCAGCTGGCCGGGGTGGAGAAACTGCCGGGAACCTATCCTTTTACCCACGAGCGCAGCCTGAATGGCTTGCGGCTTAACCGTTTCCTGCATCGGCTGATTGAGCCTGCCTGGCGTGAACGTTTTCTGCAGTCGCCTCAGTCGCTTTATGCCGAAGCCGGACTGAGTGAGGAGGAACAGCAGTTGCTCAACGCGCGCGACTGGCGGGGATTAATTCAGTATGGCGCCAGCTTCTTCCTGCTGGAGAAAATGGGCGCGGTGGTCGGCGTATCCAACCTGCATATTTACGCCGCGATGCGCGGGCAGACGCTGGAGGCGTTTCAGCAAACGCGCAACCAGCAGGTAACCTATTCGGTGGCGGGTAAACGTTAAACGGCCCCGTCCTGAACCTGCTGATAAATAAAACGCAACAGCGCCTGCGTCGCCGGGGAGGGCAGGCTGCCGGCGCGAAACGTCAGCCCGATACGCCGGGTGGTATCGGGCAGGGGAACCGGCAACACGCTGAGCAGCCCATTGTCAGTTTCAAAACGCATCTGGCTGGCGGAGACCGCCGCCAGCATGTCGGAGCCCTGCAGCAATCCTCGCACCATCGCCGCATCCCCGGTCTCTACCGTCGGCTGGGGCAGCGGCAGCCCCAGGGTGACAAACGCCTTATCCAGCAAATTGCGCGCCGGCGCGTTGGCGCGCGGCAGCACCCATTGCGCTGTCGCCAGCTGGCTGCGCGGGTCCGGATGGCGCAGCAGCGGGTGGTTATTACGCAGTAAAATCAACATATCCTCTTCGAATAACGCTTCGCTACAGAGGTCCGGGAGATCTTCATCCTGGCGCAGGGCGCCGATAATAAAATCAATATTACCTGCCCGCATATCGGCGACCAGCGACTCATACGGGCTTTCATTGGTCATGAGGGTGATGCCCGGGTGCTGGGCCAGAAAGGCGGCGATGGCGGAGGGCAGTAGCCGGGTCCGGCTCAGCGGCAGGGCGCCAATGCGCACGGTGCCCTCCAGCACCCCGCGACGGGCAGCGAGATCGCTCCAGATGTTTTCCAGCTCGTTGAGCGCTCTGCTCACCGGGGGATAGAGTAGCTCCGCGGCAGGCGTGGGACGCACCCCCTCTGGCGTCCGGCGAAATAGCGCCGAATCCGCTCCTTTTTCCAGGACCTTCAGCGCGGCACTGACCGCCGGCTGAGTGATCCCCAACTGTTGCGCGACGGTTTGGGTATGGTTGACGTGATAGAGCTGAATAAAAATGGCTAAGCGGCGGGTATTGAACAGCCAGCCGGCGTCCGCCAGCGGGCCGCTGCTGCGGGTATGGTGCTTCTGCAGCAGCGCCGGGATGGCCTGCAGGTCGTCAATCGCCCGCCGGGCGCGCGGCAGGATGCACTTGCCATACTCGGTGGGCACCATGCCGCTGTAATGGCGTTCGAACAGCGTGACGTTCAACGCGGCTTCAAGATCGCGAATAGCCCGGGTTATCGCTGACTGCGTGCGGAATAAGTCATCGGCCGCGCGTGAGACGCTACCGCGCAGCGCGACCTGACAGAAAAAGCGCAGCTGCATGATATTTATAATTTTATCGTGCTTTCTCTTTAGCATTGTTCGTCAGGCCTGAAAAAGTGAGTGAGACGACAACATAAATAAAAATCATAGCCTTCGCAAGTTAACGAATTACCTCCCCACGACGGGACATGACAAGCTGAAAAAAACAACAGAGGAAGCCATCATGTCTCATCCGGTTAGCGAAAAAAGTGCCCTTGTCGTCAGCGCCCACTCGGCCGATTTCGTCTGGCGCGCGGGCGGTGCGATAGCGCTGCATGCCCTGCAGGGCTATCAGGTCCATGTGGTCTGTTTATCCTTTGGCGAGCGCGGCGAGTCCGCCAAACTGTGGCGTAAAGGCAACATGACCGAGGAGGCGGTGAAGCAGGTGCGTCGCGAAGAGGCGCAGGCCGCCGCCGCGATCCTGGGCGCCAGCGTCGAATTCTTTGATATCGGTGACTATCCGCTGCGCGCCGATAAAGAGACGCTATTTCGTCTGGCGGATGTGTATCGCCGTATCCAGCCCCACTTTGTCCTGACGCACTCCCTGCACGATCCCTATAACTACGATCATCCGCTGGCCTCCCATCTGGCGCAGGAAGCACGGATTATCGCCCAGGCAGAGGGCTATCGCCCCGGTGAGAAAATTGTCGCTGCTCCCCCGGTTTACTGTTTCGAACCGCACCAGCCGGAGCAGTGCAACTGGAAACCCGATGTGTTACTGGACATCACCGCCGTCTGGGAGAAAAAGTATCAGGCCATTCAGTGCATGCAGGGTCAGGAGCATCTGTGGGAATACTACACCCGCGTGGCGCTGCAGCGCGGGGTGCAGGCCAAGCGCAATATCGGCATCACGGCCGCGCGCGATATCGTTCACGGCGAAGCCTTCCAGAGCATCTTCCCCCGCGTAACGGAGAACCTGGCATGAACCTGATAAATAAAAAAGGCCTTGTGATCCGCCATCTGCCGCGTCATGACGAGGCGGTTTTGCGCCGCTGTGAGGCGGCCGGGGTGGCGACGCTCCATGAAGCCTGGGATCGTCAGGGGCTGATGGGGCCGGCAATCCGTCCGATTCAGCAGGGCGTCAGCCGGGCGGGCAACGCGGTAACCGTGCTGGTGACGCCTGGCGACAACTGGATGTTTCATGTGGCGGTCGAGCAGTGCCGCGCCGGCGATATTCTGGTGGTGGCCCCGACCTCGCCGTGCGGCGATGGCTTCTTCGGCGATCTACTGGCGACGTCTCTCCAATCGCGCGGCGTGGTCGGGCTGGTGGGCGATATCGGCATTCGTGATTCGCAAACGTTGCGGGAAATGGGATTCGCCGTCTGGTCCCGTCAGGTTTATGCCCAGGGGACGGTGAAAGAGAGCCTCGGTTCGGTTAACGTCCCGGTGATATGCGCAGGTCAGCTTGTACAGCCGGGCGATGTCGTAGTGGCCGACGACGATGGCGTCGTGGTGCTGCCTCACGCCCGGGTCCGTGATGTGCTCCATAAAGCGGAAGCCCGCATGAGCAATGAGCTTGCGAAGCGTGAGCGGATGCGCAATGGCGAGCTGGGGCTGGATATTTACGCTATGCGTCCGCGTCTGGCGGAAAAGGGCCTGCGGTATTACGACCGCGCAGACGAGGTGGAGGAATAAATGGCGCAACGCGGAATCCCCTGTCTATGGATGCGCGGCGGCACCTCTAAAGCGGCCTGTTTTCTGGCCGACGATCTGCCTGCCGATCCGGTGCGACGTGATGCGGTGCTGCTGGCGGTGATGGGCTCGCCTGATCCCCGGCAAATTGACGGGATCGGCGGCGCCGATCCGCTGACCAGCAAAGTGGCGATTATCCGCCGCTCCGCACGGCCTGACGCCGATGTGGACTATCTGTTTGCCCAGGTGAACGTGGCGGCGGCCACCGTGGATTACGGCCAAAACTGCGGCAATATTCTTGCCGCCGTTGGCCCTTTCGCCATCGAGCGTGGTCTGGTTCGCCACGATGCGCCGCTCACTCGGGTGCGTATTTATATGGAGAACACGGGGCAACTGGCGGTGGCAGAGATCCCCTGCGATGCCGACGGGGTCGACTACGCCGGCGAGAGTCGTATTGATGGCGTGCCGGGCAGCGCCAGCCCGATCCTGCTCCATTTTCTTGATGTGGCGGGCTCCAGCTGCGGGGCGCTGCTGCCGACCGGCCGGGTTCGTGACCGTTTTGACGGCGTCGAGGTGACCTGCATCGATAACGGAATGCCGGTGATCCTGCTGCGCGCGTGCGACCTCGGTTGCACCGGCTATGAGACGCGCGAACAGCTGGATAATGACGACGCGCTTAAACGTCGCCTGGAGTCGATTCGCCTGCAGGCCGGGCCGCTGATGCAGCTTGGCGACGTCAGCCAGCGCACGGTGCCCAAGATGACCCTGATCGCCGAGCCGCGACACGGCGGCGCCATCAGCAGCCGCACCTTTATCCCCCACCGCTGCCACGCGTCGATCGGCGTATTTGGCGCGGTGAGCGTGGCCAGCGCTTGTCTGCTCCCCGGCTCTGTCGCGCAGGGCCTGGCGCAGGTAGCGCCAGGCGATACGCCGCTGCTCAGCGTCGAGCATCCGACAGGCGAATTTAGCGTGACGCTTCAGCTTGATGCTGACGGCGCCCTGGCTGGCTGCGGCCTGTTACGCACGGCGCGACTGCTGTTTGCTGGCGAGGTTTTTATTCCGGCCCGCGTCTGGCCGCGTGAGGAGTGATGATGACAATCGCGTTTATTGGTTTTGGCGAGGCGGGTGGCATTCTGGCGGCGGATCTGGCCCGTGAGCATGCGGTGACCATTTGGGATTGCAAGCTCAATGGCCCGGCGCGAGAGGCAATGCTCAGGAAAGCCAGTGATTCGCGCGTTCAGGTGGAAAGTTCACTGGCGCAGGCGCTGGAGGGGGCCACGCTGGTTTTTTCTACTGTGACCGCCGGTGAGGCGCTAAAGGTGGCGCAGCAGGCGGCCGCGCTGCTGCAGCCGGGACAATATTTCCTCGATCTCAACTCCGTGGCGCCGGAGACGAAACGGCAGGCGGCTGAACATTTTCTGCCGGGCGCCTACATCGATGTCGCGGTGATGGCGCCGGTACCGCCGGCCCGATTGCAGACACCGTTATTGATCGGCGGGCCGCAGGCGGAGGCGATCGCGCCGCGTCTGCAGGGGCTGGGGCTGAATGCCCGCTATGGCGCCAGTACGGTGGGCCAGGTGTCGGCGATAAAAATGTGCCGTAGCGTGATGATCAAGGGTCTTGAAGCGCTCACCACAGAATGCCTGTTCGCGGCTCGTGAATACGGCGTTGAGGAGGAGGTGCTTAGCTCCTTGCATCATAGTTTCCCCTCTCTGGGCTGGACAGGCGCGTTCCCCGACTATCTGATCAGCCGGGTGGCGGAACATGGCATTCGGCGCAGCGAAGAGATGGAGGAGGTGGTGAAAACCCTACGTGACGTGGGGAGCGTCGGGATAATGAGCGAGGCGATCGCGAAAAGCCAGCGCCAGCTGCCGGAGCAGATGGCCGCCCGTAGCCTGAGCTACAGGCAGCTTATGCCGTTTGACTGGAAAACGCTGGTCGCGAGGCTGAAATAACCGCTATTTGGCCGGACAGACGATTTTGTCGATTGCGGCCTGGTAGCTTTTCTGGTTATTGCGCTCCTTCGCCAGCGTTGCTTCGCGGACCGCGTTCTTGTTACCGTCGGTCGCCAGCACTTTATTGGCAAAATCGTTGTCGCTGAGGTGGCTTGCTGGCGCGCATTTTTCCTTCACCGCTTTGAGCACCTGCTGTTTTTGCTGCTCGAACTGCAGGCTTTGCAGCGGTGATTCGGCCCACGCCGACGTGGCGCTCAGGGCGGTGACCAGGCATACCATCCAACATGCTTTCATCAGGCTTCTCCTTCCGTAATCGCTTCCGTCAACTATATGCGCAGGCGGGAAAACTCGCAAATAGTGGTCAGTTTAACTTATTGAAAATACAATTTTTATCGCCTGCTCAGGCGGCTCTCACCCGCCGCCGCGAGTCGATGGCGATCAGCACCACCGACGCGAGGATCAGTAGAGTGCCCAGCCAGTCCGGCAGCGTGAAGGTGATCCCCAGCAGCAGGAGCGATAGCAGGGCGCTGCTCAGCGGTTCGGCGCAGCTGAGGATCCCGGCCTTTGCGCCGCCAATCTTCTGCGCGCCGTTGAGATAGAGGCTGAAGGTCAGCGAAGTACCGATCACCACCAGGTAGAAAAAAGCTAACAGCAGGCTGCCGTTAACCACAAAATCGGTGCCCTGGCCGCCGTAAAACGGCAATAGCATCGCGCCGCCGAACAGCATGCTCCAGCCGACGATGGGCAGCGTCCCGTAGCGGGCAATCAGCGTTGAAGGATAGGTGGTATAAAAGGCGGCGGCAAACGCCGAGGCGATCCCCCAGAACAGCGCCGCCGGCGAAATCGACAGCGTCGTTGGGTTGCCGTGGGTCACCAGCAGAAAGGTGCCCGCCAGCGAGGTGCAGATAGCCCCCAGCACCAGCGGAGTGGGACGCGCTTTGCGGGCGAGGGCGAACCAGGCGACGATGATCGTCGGCGACAGAAACTGCAGCACCGTGGCCGTGGCGGCATTGGACTTTTCAATGGTCATCAGAAAGGTGAACTGCACGGTTAGCGCGCCAAACAGCGAGAAAAACAGCAGGCTTAGGGCGTCGCGGCGGTTTTGCAGCACGCGGAAAATGCGGTCGCCGTGAACAAAGCCGAGCATCAGCAGGATCAGCCCGGCGAACAGCAGACGCGTCATGGTCAGAAACGGCGACGACATCTGGCTTTCCTGCATAATAAATTGCGCACACACCCCGGAACTGCCCCACAGCACGGCGGCAATCAGTACGTTCAGCATCCCTTTTTTGCTGGAGCCCATCTTTTCCTCAAGCGAAATATGACAAAGGGGAATCATAGCATGCGCGCGCCCGGGCGGCGGGGCAGGAAATGGTAGTCGGGCGCGGCGGCGTAACTATTTTGCAGGCCCGGTAAGGCGAAGCCGCCACCGGGCACTACCCGACAGTCGCGTTCTAGCTTAAATCGACATTTTTACTGCCGAACAGCCAGGTGAGGACAAAGCCGCACAGGTAGGAGACCGCCAGCCCGCCGGCGTAGACCGCCATCCCGGCGTAAATTCCGCTGCCGGAGGTCATCAGCGGCAGCGCCACCAGACCGGACGGACCGAACACCGTGTTCAGGCCGACCGGCAGCCCCAGCCAGGCGATCAGTCCGACGAAGAACCCGCCGCAGGCGCCGCCGAGGCAGGCGGTGACAAACGGCTTCATCCGCGGCAGGGTGACGCCGTAGATCAGCGGCTCGCCAATCCCGAGGAAGCCCGGAATAATCGCCCCTTTAATCTGGGTTCGCAGCAGCGAATCGCGCTTCGCCCGCCAGAACAGCGCCAGCGCCGCCCCCACCTGCCCGGCCCCGGCCATCGCCAGGATCGGGAACAGCGAGTTAAAGCCCTGGGCGTCCACCAGCGCAAAATAGACCGGGACAAACCCCTGATGGACGCCAAACATCACCGCCAGCAGGAACAGGCCGGCCAGCACCGCCGAGCCAAACGGGTTGCCGTTAAGATGCAGGAACAGCCATGACATGCCGGTAAATAACCAGCCGCCAATCGGCATGATCACCGTAAAGGTCACCGCGCCCATGATCAGCAGCGTCACCGCCGAAGTGAGGATCATATCGAGGTTGGCCGGCATCACCCGCCGCACCTGGCGTTCAACCCACGCGCCAAGGATAGCGGCGATCAGTACGCCGATGATATTGCCGCGCGGATCGATGCCATGGCCGAAGAAGGTGGAAATGCCGGCGTAGAAGCCGCTAGTTGCCTCCGGGTTGTAGCCCAGCACGAACAGCGAGGCGATAATCGCGCCGTTCACGCCGGAGCCGCCGAACGCCTTCTGCGCGTTATAGCCAATCAGGATACTCAGAAAGGTGAACATCCCTTTGCTGAAGACCTTCATATAGCCAATCAGCGCCACCAGGCTGGCGTTCGGATGGGCGTTCTCCAGCACGAAAACCTGTTCCGCCAGGGTGGCGAAGCCCAGCAGCAGCCCGACGGCGATAAAGCCGGGGATCAGCGGCGTAAAGATAGTGGCGAATTTGGCGAGAAACTTCTGCACCGCGCTGGTCTGCCTGCCCTTCAGCGCCTGCTTTTTCTCCGCCGCGACGTCGGCCAGCGTCGGCGCGGCGGCGGGCGCCGCCTCCAGCAGGCCGTTCATCATTTCGGCGGCGGTTTGCGCCTTGCCGGGGCCGAGCACCACCTGGAACTGCTCGTCGCTGACGATCACCCCCATCACGCCGTCAATCTGGCGGATGGCGGCGCTGTCGGCCAGACTTTCATCGCGCAGGGTCAAGCGCAGGCGCGTCATGCAGTTGCCCGCCTGCGCGACGTTTGCGGCGCCGCCCACGTGGGCGAGGATCCGCGCTATCATCTCTTTCGTTATTTTTGCCATTGCCCGTTACCTGTCTGTCGGCGCTCAGGTGTTGCTGAGCGCCTTGCGGATATAGCCGTTGTTTTTCGCCAGCAGCGACTGCGCCGCTGCGGCGCTTAAGTCCGCCAGCACCATCACAATCGCCGTTTTACAGTGGCGGCCGCAGGCCTCCAGCGCCTTCTGGGCGGTGGCGCGATCGCAGTCGGTGGCCTCCATCACGATAGAGACCTGGCGCTCAATCAGCTTGGCGTTGGTCGCTTCGACGTCGACCATCAGGTTGCTGTACACCTTGCCGACGCGGATCATCGCCCCGGTGGAGATCATGTTCAGCGCCAGCTTCTGCGCGGTGCCGGCTTTCAGGCGGGTAGAGCCAGTGACCACTTCCGGGCCGACCACCGGGGTGATCGCCACGTCCGCCAGCTGGGCCATTTCGCCATGCGGGTTACAGCTGACGATGGCGACAAAGGCATTCTGACTATGGGCGTATTCCATGGCGCCAATGACGTACGGCGTGCGTCCGCTGGCCGCCAGCCCCACCAGCACATCGCGGTTGCTGAAGTTCAGGTTCTGCAGATCCATCGCCCCCTGCGCTTTGTTGTCTTCCACGTTTTCCACGGCGCTGAGAATCGCTTTATGTCCCCCGGCGATGATACCCACCACCTGCTCCGGGCGGGTGCCGAAGGTCGGTGGGCATTCACTGGCATCGAGGATCCCCAGACGCCCTGAGGTACCCGCGCCAATGTAAATCAAGCGGCCACCGGCCTGCAGCGCCGCCGCGACCTTATCCACCACCTCGGCAATCTGCGGCAGATAGGGCGTTATCGCCTGGGCTACCTGCTGGTCTTCCTGGTTTATCACCGTCAGCATCTCGAGGGTGGAGAGGGTGTCAATGTTGGCGCTGTTGGCGTTACGTCGCTCGGTCAGCAGTTTGCTCAGGTCGATACTCATAGAAACCTCGTTATTCTCAGTGGCGCGCAGTATAAGGAATTATTTATTCCTTGCCTGTGAAGAGTATCACGATTAGTACGCGGAAAATAATAGGAGAATGGTAGATATGGCGGGAAATAGTGCGGTAATAAATCTGGAATATTTTATTACCGCAGCAGGAGATTAGCGTGCGTCGCGCGGTTTGCTGAGGCCCAGCAGCAGCGCCAGCAGGTAGCAGATGGCCATCGCGAGGCTCATTTTCAGCATCGTTTCGCCGCCGAGACCCGCCAGCGGCGCGGCGATGCCGCCGAAGACAAACATCAGGGTGCCCATCAGCGCGGACGCGGTCCCGGACTGCGCGGCGTCGACGGCGATCATCGCCTCCGCGCCGGCGACGGTGCTGATGCCGCTCATCAGCGACACGGTAAAGAACAGGCCGACCAGCGCCAGCACCGGCAGATGCAGCCAGGCAAACAGCAGCATGATCGCCGCACAGCTCACGGCCAGCGTCAGGCCGCCGCGCAGCAGGCTTTCGGCGCTAAAGCGGCGCGCCAGACGGGAAAAGATCATCGCGGCGATGATCAGCCCGATACCGTTCAGACCGAACAGCAGACTGAACTGCATGGCGCTCATGCCGTATTCGCTCTGCATCACGAAGGAAGAAGAGCCGATGTAGGAGAACAGCCCGGCCATCATAAAGGCCTGAATCAGGCAGAAGCGCAGAAAGCGGCGATTTTTCAGCACCGGCTGGCCGCGTTGCTGGCGGGCGGCATGCGCCGCTGTGGCCGGCCGCGTTTCCCGCAGGATCGCCAGGCTCATCACCAGCAGCACGCCGCCAATGGCGGCCATCGTCCAGAAGAGAATTCGCCAGTCGAAGGCGGTGATGACGTAGCCGCCCAGCACCGGGGACAGCACCGGCGCAATGCCGTTCACGGTCATCAGCAGGGCGAAAAACTGGGTCAGCAGGGTGCCCTGGTATTTATCGCGGGCAATGGATCGCGACAGCACCGAGCCGCCGGCGCCGGCGAAGCCTTGTAAAAAGCGCCAGACAATCAGCATGTTGATATCGCGGGTCTGGGCGCACATCGCCGAAGAGAAGATAAACAGCAGCAGGGACAGCGCCAGCGGTTTCAGGCGGCCAATGCGGTCGCTCAGCGGGCCGAAAAACAGCTGACCCAGGCCGAGACCAATCAGCGCGGCGGTCAACGACAGCTGGGTCTGGGTGCTGGTGGCCTGCAGCTGCTGAGTGATCTCTGGCAGCGCCGGTAGATAAAAATCCGTGCACAGCGGGCCGATACCCGACAGCAGGCCGAGGATCAGCGCCCAGGAGAGGGAAACACGTGCCATAACGATTCCTTGTAGAGGCCGGGCTCGGTCGCCCGGCGGGTAAGTTTAACTGGCGCCGCCGCCCAGCGACTGCCAGAGGGTGATCCGGTTATTGAGGTCGGTCTGCTGCAGGGACAGCAGCGTCGTTTTCGCCGACCACAGCGTGCGCTGAGCGGTGAGCACCGACAGATAATCGCCGACCCCGGCCTGATAGCTCTTCATGGCGATATCCAGCGATGTCTGCTCGGCGGCGACATACTGCCGCTGAGCATCAAGCTCTTCGCTCAGCGTTTCCCGGCGCGCCAGCGCATCGGCAACGTCCTTAAACGCGCTCTGAATCGATTTCTCGTAGGTGGCGATCAGCCCCTTTTTCTCCGCTTCCGCATAGCGCAGCTGCGACAGGTTGCTGCCGCCGGTGAACAGCGGCAGGCTGATGGAGGGGGCGAACGACCACACCTGCATCCCGTGGCTGAACAGCGACGACAGCGAGTCGCTGCCGACCCCGGCGCTGGCGGTCAGGGAAATCGACGGGAAGAAGTTCGCCCGCGCCGCGCCGATATCGGCATTGGCGCTCTTCAGATTGTGCTCCGCTTCCTGAATGTCCGGCCGACGCAGCAGCACCGACGACGACACGCCCGCCGGCACCAGCGCGATGCTGTTATCCCCGAGACTCTCGAGAGTGCCGGGCAGCAGGCTCTCCGGCACGGTTTCCCCCGCCAGCAGGTTAATGGCGTTTTTATCCTGCGCCACCAGCGTGCGATAGCTGGCGACGCTGGCGCGCGCCTGCTGATAGACGCTTTCCGCCGAGCTTACATCGCCGGCTGAGGCGGTGCCAACCGCCATCTGGCGGGCGACGATGTTGCGCGAGTTTGCCGCGCTGTCCATGGTCTGCTGCGCCAGCGCCAGATTGCTGTTATCCGTCGCCAGCGTCACCCAGGCGGTGGTCAAATCGGCAATCATCGTCAGCCGGGTATTCTGCGCGGTGAATTCGCTGGCAAGCCAGGTTTCGCGCGCCGCGCGCGACAGGCTCTGGTTCTTGCCGAACAAGTCCAGTTCGAAGCTGGAGACCGCGCCGTCGGCCTGTGAAGCGGAGCTCAGGCCGCTGGCCACCGTTTTGCTGCGGGTGTGGCTCAGTTCGGCATCAACGGTGGGAAACAGCGATGCCCGCGTTTCGCCATACTGGGCGCGCGCGGCCTCGATATCGGCCAGCGCCTTTTGCACATCGCGGTTGCTGTTCAGCGCGATGCTGACCACTTTTTTCAGCCGCGCGTCATTGACCACTTTCTGCCAGTCGCCGACCACCGCCGTCGATTCGCCGTGCGCCCCGGGCAGGGTGGCCGGCACCGGCGCGGCCGGGCGATCATAATGCGGGTCAAGCGAGACGCAGCCCGCGGTCAGGAGCGCGATAAACATAAAACTTAAACGAAACATACCTTACTCCTGAGAAGGACGTTGGCGGGTGAAGAGACGCTTCACCAGCACGAAGAACAGCGGTACGAAGAACACCGCCAGCAGGGTGGCCGTCAGGGTGCCGCCGATAATCCCGGTGCCGATCGCCACGCGGCTGTTGGCTCCGGCGCCGGTGGCGATGGCCAGCGGCAGCACCCCGGCGATAAACGCCAGCGAGGTCATGACAATCGGGCGCAGGCGAGTCTGCGCGGCGCGGATCGCCGCCCGGGAGAGCGAATACCCCTCATCCACGGCGGATTCAGCGAACTCCACGATCAGGATGGCGTTTTTCGACGACAGGCCGATGGTGGTCAGCAGCGCCACCTGGAAGTAGACGTCGTTGCTTAAGCCGCGCAGCGTCGCCGCCAGCGCCGCGCCAAGCAGGCCGAGCGGGATGACCATGATCACCGAGAACGGCACCGACCAGCTCTCATACAGCGCCGCCAGGCACAGGAACACCACCAGAATCGAGATGGCGTACAGGCTCATCGCCTGGCCGCTGGCCAGCTTTTCCTGCAGCGAAATGCCGCTCCACGCCCAGGTGGAGCCCGCCGGCAGGCTGTCGGCCAGCTTTTCCATCTTGTCCATCGCCGCGCCGGAGCTGAAGCCGGCGGCGTTTTCGCCCTGGATCTCAAAGGCGGCGGAGCCGTTGTAGCGCACCAGGCTTTCCGGGCCGTATTGCCAGTGGGTGGTGGCGAAGGCGGAGAACGGCGTCATGCTGTTATCGCTGCCGCGAACGAACCATTTGCCAAGGTCCGACGGCACCGCTCGCGCGTCGCTTTCGCCCTGGATATAGACCTTTTTCACCCGGCCGCGATCGATAAAGTCATTCACGTAGGTACCGCCCCAGGCGCTGGAGAGCGTATCGGTCACGTCGCTCAGCGACAGCCCCAGCGAGACGGCTTTGTTGTTGTCGATATCCACCTGCAGCTGCGGCATCTGCGGCAGATCGTTAGCGCGCACCGACTGCAGCTCGCTGCTCTGGTTGGCCGCCGCCAGCAGCTGGCTGCGCAGCTTCATCAGGCTGTCGCGGTCGGTACCGCCGCTGGCCATCAGCTCGAAGGTGAAGCCGTTGCTCTGTCCGAGGCCGTCCACCGACGGCGGGGTCATGGCGAAGAGGGTGGCGTCGCGGATCGTCCCCAGCTCTTTGGTGGCGCGCAGGGCAATGGCCTGGGCGGTGTTGTCGTCCCCTTTGCGCTGCGACCAGTTTTTCAGCGACACGAAGGCCATCCCGGCGTTCTGCCCGCTGCCGCTAAAGCTGAAGCCGTCGACGGTGAAAATGACATCGGTATTGGCTTTCTCTTTGGTGAGGAACCAGTCGGTCACCTGGCGGCGCACCTCGGCGGTACGCACCGCCGTCGCCCCGGCGGGCAGGGTGTACTGGACCATGATCTCCCCCTGGTCCTCCACCGGCAGGAAGCTGCCCGGCAGCTTCCACATCGCCAGCGCCATCGCCCCGCAAATCAGCGCGTAAGCGCCCATCATCACTGCGCCCCGGCGCAGGCCGCCGAGCACCCGGCGCTGGTAGCCTGCCTCCGTGCGCCCCCACAGGCGGTTAAAGGCGCCGAAGAACCCTTTGGTGTGCGGTTTGGAGTGGCTGAGCAGCGCGCCGCACAGCGCCGGGGTGAGGGTCAGCGCTACCACCACCGACAGCATCATCGCCGAGATAATGGTTACCGAGAACTGGCGATAGATGACCCCGGTCGAACCGCCGAAGAAGGCCATCGGCAGGAACACCGCCGACAGCACCAGGGCAATCGCCACCAGCGCGCCGGAGATTTCGCCCATCGATTTTTCGGTGGCTTCGCGAGCGGGGAGCCCTTCGTCGCGCATAATGCGCTCGACGTTCTCCACCACCACGATGGCGTCATCCACCAGCAGGCCGATCGCCAGCACCATGGCGAACAGCGTCAGGGTGTTAATCGAGTAGCCGAACAGGGCCAGCACCCCGAAGGTGCCAAGCAGCACCACCGGCACCGCCACCGCCGGAATGAGCGTCGCGCGGAAGTTCTGCAGGAACAGATACATCACGCAGACTACGAGGATAATCGCTTCGAACAGGGTCTGAATCACGTCCTCGACCGAGATTTTGATGAACTCGGTGCTGTCCTTCGGATAGGCAATATCGTAACCCTGCGGCATCTGACGCTGGAATTCGGCGATTTTGCTTTTCACCAGCGTCGCGGTGTCCAGCGCGTTGGCGCCGGGGGCCATCATCACCGCGATCCCGGCGGCCGGGTGGCCGTTCAGATTGGCGGTGGCGGTGTAATCCTCGCTACCCATCTCCACCCGCGCGACATCGCTCAGGCGTACTACCGAGCCATCGGCCTGGCTTTTCACGATGATCGCTTTGAACTGGTCAGGGGTTTGCAGCCGGGACTGCGCGCGCACGGTGGCGGTTAATTGCTGGGCATTGGACGACGGCAGGGCGCCGATTTTACCGGCGGAGACCTGCACGTTCTGCGCCTCAATCGCCGACTGGACGTCGGAAGGCATCAGCGAGTAGGAGGCGAGTTTGGTCGGGTCCATCCAGACGCGCATCGCGTATTCGGCGCCGAATACCTGCAGGCTGCCGACGCCCTCCACGCGCGCCAGCGGGTCCTGCATATTGCTGACCAGCCAGTCGGAGATATCGGAGCTGGTGGCGCGGTTGGTTTTGTCATACACCGCAAGGATCAGCAGAAAGCTGCTCTGCGATTTTTCCACCGTTACGCCGGACTGCTGGACTTCGCTCGGCAGCCGCGATTCCGCCTGCTGCACTTTATTTTGTACCTGCACCTGGGCGGTGTCCGGGTCGGTCCCCTGCTCAAAGGTGACGGTGATGCTGACCGAGCCGTCGGAGCTGCTGGTGGAGCTGAAGTAGAGCAGATGGTCGAGGCCGGTGAGCTGCTGCTCGATGACCTGGGTGACGCTGTTCTCCAGGGTTTCGGCGGACGCCCCGGTATAGGTGGCGGAGATTTTCACCGCCGGCGGGGCGACGTCCGGGTACTGGCCTACCGGCAGGGTGCGGATCGCCAGCACCCCGGCGAGCATAATCAGAATGGCGATCACCCAGGCAAAGACCGGGCGACGCACGAAGAAACGGGAGAACATCAGGCGTTGCCTCCGTTATTGTTGACGGCGACGGCCTTCACTGTCTGTCCGGGGGCCACTTTACCGGTGCCTTCGACAATCAGCTTGTCGCCCGCTTTCAGGCCGCTCAGCACCAGCCATTTATCGCCGTAGGTGTCGCCGGTTTCCACGGTACGCTGCTCAACTTTGTTGGCGGCATCGACCACCAGCGCCGTGGCGTCGCCTTTGGCATCGCGGGTGATCCCCTGTTGCGGGGCGAGGATCGCGTCGTTCATGATGCCTTCATCGATGCGCGCGCGGACGAACATCCCCGGTAGCAGGACGTGCTGCGGGTTGGGGAAGATAGCGCGCAGGGTTACCGAGCCGGTAGATTCATCGACGGCGACTTCGGTGAGCGCCAGACGCCCTTTTTCGGGATAGGTACTGCCATCTTCCAGGGTTAACGTCACGCTGAGGGTGTCGCTGTTGCTGGCCAGGCTTTGTTTGCGTAAACGCAGGAGATCGACGCTGGATCGCGTCAGATCAACATACATGGTGTCGAGCCCGCGGATCGTCGCCAGCGCGGTATCCTGATCGGCGGAGACCAGCGCCCCCGGCGTAACCGACGAGATGCCGATGCGCCCGGCAATCGGCGCGGTGACGGTGGTCCAGTTCAGGTTAATGCGGGCGCTCTCCAGCGCCGCTTTCTTCGATTCCACGCTGGCCTTGTCCTGGGCGCAGGTGGAGGCGGCGTCGTCAGCATCCTGGCGGGAAACGCCGTTATCCCTGACCAGCGACGCGTAGCGCTGGGCCTTCTGGCAATCGGAGACCACCAGCGCCTGGGCCTGTTTCAGCGCCGCCGCCGCTTCGTTCCAGGTCGCGCGATAGCTGGAGGGATCGATCTGGTAAAGGGCCTGCCCGGCCTTCACCATATCGCCTTCGGTAAACAGGCGTTTCTGGATGATGCCGCCCACCTGCGGGCGAACTTCGGCGCTGAGCGAGGCGGTGGTGCGGCCGGTGAGCTGGCTGACTACCGGCACCGGCTGGCTTTGCAGGGTGACCACGCCCACTTCCGGCGTGGGTTGCTGCGGAGCAGATGTCTGCGCATTATCGCATCCGCTAAGGAGAAATAATGCTGTCGCGATGGGAGCTATGATGTATTTCATTATATTTTCTCAAGATATAAGACGTCCGCCCCGTTTATTTAAAAACGAGGGAATAGGTTGGGTGCTGAGGCATTTTCGGGTGAGCGAAAATGACAAAAAAGGAACACAGATGTTCCTGAACGTGATTGTTATTGTGTCTCCGCTGAAGCCAACCTCTTCGGTCTTCAGGAGGTGAAAAGCGCATCTCCTCTGGTTTTGTGGTGAGAATGATCATTCTCATTTTTCCCCATTATACGATCCATCGCGATAATGGAAAGGTTTTTTTGCTTACTTTTAGAACGCAAAAAATTAAGGCAAATAATCATGGAGAAAATAAGAATATTTTGTGAAAGTGGAGAGGGAAAATAACCATTCGGCAGCGCGATACTGGAGATAGTTAATGACACTAATCATTACAAAAAGCATTAATCCCGACGATCAACAAGAATTGTTTGCCGGTCTGCGGCAGTATAATCAGCAGTATCTCGATGCGGCGCAGTTTGGCGATCTGGGGATTTACTCGCGCGATGCGCAAGGGGTAATGCAGGGCGGGCTGATTGCCAAACGCAAGGGCAACTGGCTGTGCATTGAGTATCTGTGGGTTAGCGAGACGACGCGCGGGCGCGGGCTGGGGAGCGAGCTGATGCAGGAGGCGGAACAGCAGGCGCAGGCGCAAGGCTGCAGCCATCTGCTGGTGGATACCTTTAGTTTCCAGGCGCTGCCGTTTTATCAGAAATTAGGCTATCAGCTGCAGATGTCGCTGCCCGACTTCCCGCACGCAGGCATGCAGCGCCACTATTTGTCGAAGGCGCTGTAACGATCCTGGTATCCCCGGGCGGTCAGGTACCGTACCTGTGGTTGTGCCGGATGGCGGCATAAAGGCCTTATCCGGCCTACACAGTCCTCCCGTAGTTTCGCCCCACCCAGGACCGGCAAGCGCAGCGCCGCCGGGCAGGATATCAGGCACGGCACCTGTATTCTTGCCGGATGGCGGCGCGTGGTGCCTTATCCGGGCTACAAAAGCGTCAAAACCACGCCTTAACCTCCAACGCCGTGGCCCATTAACGCCAGCGCGTGGCTGACGATGGTCTGGCGGTTGACCGCCTGTAAACGCGGATCGCTGTGAATACGTGAAAATGGCACCAGCACCAGGCTAATCACCGTGGTAAACAGCAGCTCCGGCGCCAGCGCCGGGTTAATTTTCCCCTCCTGCTGCCAGCGACGCACCGTCTCCAGCATCACCTGAAAACGCTCCTCGCCGAAGCGGGCATCCATATGCTGGCGCAGAATCGGCATCTCGCCGATGATCTCCTGCATCCACAGCGGCGCGAACCAGGCGTTTTTCTCCGCCATATGCCCCAGCGTTTCGACCATCATCGTCAGCGCCAGCACCGGGTCCTGTGGATGATCGACAAAGATGCGGCTGATGTGATTGCGCAGCGGCATAAAGCGCTCCTCAATCAGCTGAGTCACCAGCGCATCCCGCGAGCTGAAGTAGTAATGCAGCATCGCCGGCGTCACCCCGGCCTCTTTGGCGATGGCGTTCAACGATACGCGGCCCGCCCCGTCGCGGGCAAACAGCGTCAGGGCGATGTCCATCAACTGTTCGCGGTTGGCGGTACCCGGTTTTTTACCGCGCGGCCGACCCGGGCGGCGGGGAGCATCCTGATCCTTTTGTGCTGTCATGATATGGCGATCTCTTGACCCGACTCATTCTTTCACTAAATATTAATTATGCATTTAATTAATTTCAAGCGAGCGTTGTAATGACTTCTCAAGTCGCTAACCCACCGGTGCAGTCGATACGCCTGCTGTTCAGCGCATTGCTGCTGGTGATGCTGCTTTCAGCGCTGGATCAGACCATTGTCTCCACCGCGCTGCCGACGATTGTCGGCGAACTGGGCGGGCTGGACAAGCTTTCCTGGGTGGTCACGGCCTATATCCTCAGCTCCACCATCGCGGTGCCGCTGTACGGTAAATTTGGCGATCTGTTCGGCCGCAAAATCGTGCTGCAGGTGGCGATTGGGCTGTTTCTCGTCGGCTCCGCGCTCTGCGGGCTGGCGCAGAATATGACCCAACTGGTGCTGATGCGCGGCCTGCAGGGGCTCGGCGGCGGCGGCCTGATGGTGATCAGCATGGCGGCGGTCGCCGACGTCATCCCGCCCGCCAACCGCGGCCGCTATCAGGGGCTGTTCGGCGGCGTTTTCGGCCTGGCGACGGTGATCGGCCCGCTGATCGGCGGTTTTCTGGTGCAGCACGCCTCCTGGCGCTGGATCTTCTATATCAACCTGCCGCTCGGCCTGTTCGCGCTGCTGGTGATCGGCGCGGTATTCCACAGCAGCAATAAACGCAGCCAGCATCAGATTGACTGGCTGGGGGCGATTTATCTCAGCATGGCGCTGCTGTGCATCATCCTGTTTACCTCGGAAGGGGGCAGCGTCCATGCGTGGAATGACCCGCAGCTGTGGTGCATTCTGGCCTTCGGCATCGTGGGGATCATCGGCTTTATTTACGAAGAACGGATGGCCGCCGAGCCGATTATTCCGCTGGCGCTGTTCCGCAACCGCAGCTTCCTGCTGTGCAGCCTGATCGGCTTCGTCATCGGCATGTCGCTGTTCGGGTCAGTCACCTTCCTGCCGCTCTATCTGCAGGTGGTGAAGGAGGCGACGCCCACCGAGGCCGGGTTACAGTTAATCCCGCTGATGGGCGGCCTGCTGCTGACCTCGATTATCAGCGGGCGGATTATCAGCCGTACCGGTAAATATCGCCTGTTTCCGATCCTCGGCACCCTGCTCGGCGTGACCGGCATGGTACTGCTGACCCGCATCACCATTCACTCGCCGCTGTGGCAGCTGTACCTGTTTACCGGCGTGCTGGGAGCGGGTCTGGGGCTGGTGATGCAGGTGCTGGTCCTGGCGGTGCAGAATGCGATGCCGGCGCAGAAGTACGGCGTCGCCACCTCCGGCGTGACCCTGTTCCGCTCGATTGGCGGCTCCATCGGCGTGGCGCTGTTTGGCGCGGTGTTCACGCACGTGCTGCAGAGCAACCTGCAACAACTGCTGCCGGAAGGCGCGGTGCTGCCGCCGGGAATGAATCCGGTGGCGGTCCAGCACCTGCCCGCGGATATCCGCCTCGACTACCTCGACGCCTTCGGCGCGGCGATCCACGCGGCGTTTCTGATGGCGGCCGGCATTATGGCGGTGGCGTTTGTCCTCTCATGGCTGTTAAAGGAGGCGCCGCTGAAGACCGCGACGCATTAAGCGGCCCCGGCGATGCGCAGCAGTGCCTGACGCAGCGCCGGTGCGGCAAAATCGATAAATTTGCGCAGCTTAAGCGGCGCCAGATCCCGAGCGGTATACAGCAAATGGACCGGCGCCGGATCCGGCTCGACGTTTTCCAGCAGCAGACGGAGCTCCCCGTGGCGCAGGCCATCCAGCGCCTGATAATGCAGTAAGCGGGCCACCCCCACCCCCAGCCGCGCGGCATCGGCGGCGCTCTCTGGCGTGGTGACGGATAGCACCGGCGGCAGGTTAATCAGCTGGTCCTCGCGCTCAGCGGCGCGAAAGCGCCAGCCGCGATAGGGCATCGGCGATTCAATGCGGATGATCGGCAGCGCCGCCAGATCGCGCGGCCGCTGCGGCTCGCCGTATTTCGCCAGCAGCGCCGGATGGGCGCAGGCCACAATCCGCATGGTGCCGAGGCGGGTGGCCACCATGCTGCTGTCCGCCAGGTCGCCAATCCGCACCGCCAGATCGACATGGTCGCTCACCAGGTCGGCATTGCGATCGCTGAGCAGCAAACGGACGCGAATTAGCGGGTAGCGGGCGATAAATTCACTGATTACCGGAAGAACGTGCTGGCGTCCAAACATCGTCGGCGCGGAGATCACCAGCTCACCCTTTGGCTCCTGATATTCGCCCGTCGCCTGGCGTTCGGCGTTTTCCACCTCCTCAAGGATCCGCCGCGCGGCGGCGACATAATCGCCCCCGGCGTCGGTGAGCGTCAGTTTGCGGGTGGTTCGCGCCAGCAGGCGTACGCCCAGCGCGCTCTCCAGTTCGCCAATATGGCGGCTGACGGTGGTCAACGGCATATTCAGCGCCCGCGCCGCCGCCGACATGCTCCCCAGCTCGGTCACTTTCACCAGCAGCGCCATCGCGCTTAATCGATCCATTATTCTCCCGTTTTGCGGAAAGATGATTGCCACTTTACCCGTATTATCATTCTTCACAGTACAGTCCATGATGGCGCCAGACAACAGGAGGCGCTATGGCAGCAACCTTTCTCGATATCGCTATCACCCCGGACGTGATGGATGTGCAGCATGAAATGGGCAGCGACTCGCTGTGGCAAACGCCGCGCAGTCGCCGCCAGGCCGACCGCTTCGGCGACAGCGAAGCGGGGATGATCGCCACCCGCGACAGCTTTTATCTGGCGACGGTGTCGCAGAGCGGCTGGCCCTACATTCAGCATCGCGGCGGCCCGCCGGGGTTTCTGCATCTGCTGGATGACACCACCCTGGCGATGGCCGATTTCGGCGGTAACCGCCAGTACATTACTACCGGCAATCTGCGCGGCAGCGACCGGGCCTGCCTGTTTTTGATGGATTATCCGCGCCGTGCCAGGCTGAAAATCTACGCCACCGTCGAGGTCCTGGCGGCAGAGGACCACCCGCAGCTGCTGGCGCAGGTGGCGCCGGCCAACTATCGCGCCCGCATTGAACGTCTGTTTCTTTTTCATTTGCAGGCGTTTGACTGGAACTGCCCGCAGCACATTACGCCGCGCTACAGCGCGCAGCAGGTGGCGGAGTACAACCAGAACCTGCAGCAACGTATTCATGACCTGGAGCAGGAGAATCAGCGCCTGCAGCAGCAATTAGCCCGTAGAGGAGAGTAAGCATGACCGAACAACGTCCCCCGTTACCGCCGTTTACCCGCGACAGCGCTATCCAGAAGGTCCGCGCCGCGGAAGATGGCTGGAACAGCCGCGATGCGGAAAAAGTCGCCCTGGCCTACACCGTGGATAGCGAATGGCGCAACCGCAGCGAATTTGTCCACGGTCGGGGGCAAATTGTTGAGTTCCTGCAGCGAAAATGGCGCAAGGAGCAGCAATACCGGCTGATTAAGGAGCTGTGGGCATGGCAGGAGAATCGCATTGCCGTGCGCTTCGCCTACGAGTGGTGCGACGACAGCGGCAACTGGTTTCGCTCGTATGGCAATGAGAACTGGGAGTTTGATAAGCATGGACTGATGCAGACGCGCTACGCCTGCATCAACGATCTGCCAATTAGCGAAAGCGAGCGCCTGTTCCACTGGCCGCAGGGGCGCCGCCCGGACGATCATCCGGGGCTCAGCGATCTGGGGCTGTAAAACCGGCGCTGCGCGACGGATTAATCGGCTTTCGGGAAGTCGACCACCGTGTCGTTAACCCGGTTCACCATGTTGGTGAACAGGATGGCGCTGATGGCGCTGATAATCTCAATCACCTGCTGGTCGCTAAAACCGGCGTTGCGCAGCGCGGCGACGTCGGCTTCCGGCAGCGTACCGGTGGTGGTCACCAGGGTCTGCGCGAATTTCACCAGCGCATCAAGCTGCGCCTCTTCCGCATACTCCCCGCGGCGCAGGGCATGGATCTGCTCGCTGCTGAAGCCGGCTTTTTTCGCCATCAGGGTGTGCGCGGCCAGGCAGTAGTCACAGCCGGTGGCTTCGCTGACCGACAGATTAATCGCCTCCAGCTGTTGGGCGCTGAGGCTGCCTTTATGGAGCATCGCATTGTGCGCCAGCGCCTGCTGCAGCGCCGCCGGCGAGTGGCCGCCGATGGTCAGGTAGGCGTTCGGCACTTTGCCCATCGCTTTTTTGATCCCGGCGAAAATATCGGCGGCTTTGCCGGTGGCGTCTTGTTCACGGATATCTGCTAAACGGCTCATGGTTAACTCCTGTTGTTATCGAGGGTGTGTTGGCAATGGGGTCATCTTAGGCGCTTGCCGCATGCTAGACTGGCGGTCTTCGTCTCACCTTTTTGTCTTATCGTCTCAGGAGAAGCATGGACAGTCTCAGTCATCTGCTGGCGCTGCTGGCGCCGCGCTGCGAAGTGAACCTGCACTGTCGCTTCGGCGGCCGCTGGCAGGCCGGGCACCAGCAAATGCGCAGCGGCGTGGTGCCCTGGCACGTGGTGCTGCGCGGCGAGGGGCGGCTCAACGTCGGCGGCCAGACTCATCACCTGCGCGCGGGAGATGTCGTCCTCCTGCCGCACGGTTCGCCGCATCTGATGGAGAGCCTGGTGGAGTGGGGCCAGGTGCTGCCGGTGGCGCACCGGTTTAACGGCACGGTGACGGAAATGCGCGCCGGCCCGGCGGAGGGGGCGCTGGAGATGCTGTGCGGCGAATTCTATTTTGGTCCGCACGTCAGCTGGCTGTTCAGTGAAGCATCGACGCTGATCCATCTCCATACCGATGCGCGTGAAGACTGCCCGGAGCTGGACGCGCTGCTTAATATACTGGTGCGCGAGAGCCTGGCGCAGCGTCCCGGCGGCAGCGCTATCGTGCGCAGCCTCGGCGATACGCTGCTGGTGCTCCTGCTGCGCATGCTGCTTGGCGAGCAGCAGCCGCCCGGCGGGCTGCTGCGCCTGATGAGCGATGAACGCCTGATGCCGGCGGTGCTGGCGGTGATGGCGACCCCGGAGCAACCGTGGACGCTGGAGAGTATGGCCGCCCGCGCGTTTTTATCACGGGCCACCTTTGCCCGTCATTTTGCCCGCGTCTATCACCTGACGCCGCAGGCGTGGCTGTCGCAGCTGCGAATGGCGCTGGCCGCCCGGCTGCTGCGCCTGGAGCGTCAGACCAACCTCGAGGTCATTGCCGAACGCTGCGGCTTTCAGTCGCAGGCTTCCTTCTCGAAGCGCTTCAAAATGCGCTATGGCGTGACGCCGGGCGAGTGGCGACGGGGCTAGCGCCTCGCGTTTCGCGAAGATGATTTTATTTCCAGTTGCGTGGTTTGCTGTTTATTACCCGACCCGAAAGTCGCTATAGTTTTGCACGAAAAAAACAATGACAGTCAGGACAGACAGGGTGAAGAGGATGAGATTACGTTTACGGGCCGCCGCCGCAGTGATGCTGGCGGGTCTGGCGCTGGTCGGCTGCGACCAAAAGGGTAATGAAGCGAAGCACATTAAGGTGGGCGTGATTAACGGCGCCGAGCAGGATGTGGCGGAAGTGGCGAAGAAGGTGGCCAAAGAGAAGTACGGTCTGGAGGTCGAGCTGGTGGGGTTCAGCGGCTCACTGCTGCCCAACGAGTCGACCAACGCCGGGGATCTGGACGCCAACGTCTTCCAGCATCGGCCTTTCCTTGAGCAGGACAACAAAGCGCATAATTATCATCTGGTGGCGGTCGGGAATACCTTCGTCTTCCCGATGGCCGGCTATTCGCGCAAGATCAAGTCAGTCGCCGAACTGAAAGACGGCGCGACGATCGCTATCCCCAACGATCCGACCAACCTCGGGCGGGCGCTACTGCTGCTGCAAAAAGAGAAGCTGATTACCCTCAAAGCCGGGACCGGCCTGCTGCCGACGGCGGTGGATATCACCGACAACCCGCATAACCTGAAGATCATGGAGCTGGAAGGGGCGCAACTGCCGCGCGTACTCGACGATCCCAAAGTCGACGTGGCTATCATCAGCACCACCTACCTGCAGCAAACCGGGCTGTCGCCGGTTCGTGACGGCATCTTTATCGAAGATAAAAACTCGCCCTACGTGAACATCATCGTGACCCGGGAAGACAATAAAGACGCGCAAAACGTGAAGGAGTTTATGCAGTCGTACCAGTCGCCGGAGGTGGCGAAGGCGGCAGAGACTATCTTCAACGGCGGCGCGGTGCCTGGCTGGTAAGCCAACACACAGGGAGAGGCGCGTATGGTACGCCAACGGCAGGCTGACCTGCTGCTGATTGCCGCGACGGTGATTGCCGCCTGCGGCTGGATATTTTCCCGCGAGGCGATCGCCGGCATGCCGGTGTTCGCGTTTCTTGGGCTGCGTTTTTTCTTCGCCGCGCTGCTTCTGCTGCCGTTCTGCCGCGGTTTTCGCCCGCAAAAGCAGCACTGGCCAAAACTCATCATCAGCGGACTCTGGTTTGCGCTCAACCTCTGCCTGTGGATCTATTCGGTCTCCACGACGGCGTCGCTCGGCGAAGGGGCGTTTATCATGAGCCTGTCGATGATGTTCGTCCCGCTGACCGCATGGGTGATGATGAAGGTGCGCCCGCCGCGCGCCTGGTGGGAGTGCCTGCCGATCGCGGTGGTAGGCCTGGGGCTGCTCAGTCTGCATATGCCGATAGCCTTCCACCCCAGCCAGGGCTGGTTTTTGCTGACGGCGCTGGTGCAGTCGATCTGGTTCTGTTACACCAGCCGCTGCGCGCATGAAGTACCGCTGATCCCCCTGACCACCGTGCAGCTGGCGATCACCGGTATCGTCGGGTTGACCATCTCCGCTGCCGTTGAACGCTGGGACCAGCCGATGACCCTGCCGACTCTCGGCTGGTTGGTGGCCAGCATTGTCATCGCCACCAGCCTGCGCTTCGGTCTGCAGATGAAGGGGCAGAAGTACGCGGCGGTGGCCAGCGCGGCGATCATGATGGTGCTCGAACCGCTGCTGACGGTCATTGCCGCCGCGCTGTGGTACGGCGAACAGCTGCCGCTGCAGAAGATTATCGGCGGCGTGCTGATCCTCGTGGCCCAGCTGTGGTTCCGCTGGCGGATGCTTAAGCCGTAAGCGAGCCGCTTCGCCGCTGCGCCATCAGCTGCAGCAGCGGCACCAGCGACAGCCCGTCCGGCATCTCGCCGCGGGCGATCAGCTGGTTTATCTCGTCGAAGGTAAACCAGCCGGTCTCCATCACCTCATCCTGATCTGCATCCATCCCCACCCAGTGTAAACCGGTGGCCAGCCAGGTGATAAACAGCTGATCGCTGCTGCCGTAGGAGGGGTTAAAGCGAATGATCTCCTCAACGCGTTGCGCCTGCCAGCCGGTCTCTTCCCGCAGCTCGCGCAGCGCGGCGACCGCCGGATCTTCCCCTTCATCGACGCCGCCAGAGGGGATCGCCCACACCACCTTATCGATCAGGTAGCGGTAGTGGCGAATCAGCAGCACCTTCTCATCCTGGATGGCCACAATCCCCACCGCCGGGCGCGGGTAATGAATGGAATAAAAGTCGCGGCGTTCGCCGGGGGCAACATCAATACCCACCTTACGCATGCTGAACCACGGCGTCTCGGCGATGACCTGCGGGTCGTGCATATCGGCGGCGGTCAGTTTCTTTTTCATCCTGCCACTCCTGTCAAAAATTGAGCCTTAAGAACAACATAGCCGGAGGCGGATGGCAACCGCCGCAGGTTGGCCCGATTTCATCGATCATTGCCCAAACGCCCCTGTTGAGCCAGGCGGGGACTCAGTACGATGTTCGTCAGATGACCCCACAGGAACGCCAACATGAACATCACCCACATCCGTAATGCGACCCAGATTATTGACTACGCCGGGAAAAGATTTCTCATCGATCCGATGCTGGCGGACAAAGGCGCCTGGCCGGGTTTTCCGGGCACCGCGCGCAGCGAACTGCGCAATCCGCTGGTTGAGCTGCCGTTTTCCCGCGATAAAATTGTCGACGTTGACGCGGTGATCGTCACCCACACCCATGACGATCACTGGGACGCGGCGGCGATCGCCGCGATCCCGAAAACCCTGCCGGTGTTCGCCCAGCATAAGGCCGACGCCGCGCTACTGCGCAGCCAGGGATTTCAGGATCTGCGCCTGCTGTCGGCAGACAGCGAATTTGCCGGCGTGCGTCTGCTGAAAACCACCTCCGGGCAGCATGGCAGCGACCGGACCTACGCGGTGCCGGCGATGGCTGAACGCCTGGGCGAGGCCTGCGGCGTGGTGTTTCGCCATCCGCAGGAGAAGACGCTGTGGCTGGTGGGGGATACTATCTGGCGCGATGACATTGCAGCCGACCTGCTGAAGCTGCGCCCGGACGTGGTGGTCCTCAACGCCGGCTACGCCCACGTCATCGGCTTTGGCCCGATTATCATGGGCAAGGAAGATCTCCTGAACGTGCACTTCGCCCTGCCGGAAGCGAAAATCATGGCTATCCACCTCGAGGCGGTCAACCACTGCCTGGTGAGTCGGGAAGAGATGCGCCAGTATGCGCTGGATAATCAGATTGCCGATGTGGTTTCTATCCCGCAGGATGGAGAAACCGTCGTTTATTAACATGCGTAAGGGGAAGAGACGATGAAACTCACCGACGTGGCGATTGTCGCTGTAGAGGGCTTTAGCCCGTTTCACTACGCCGTCCCCTGCATGCTGTTTGGCGATTCGGTTTCGGAAATCAAACGCTTTAATCTGCACATTTGCGCCGAGCGGCCGGGGCTGCTGCGCGCCCGCGATGGTTTTGCGCTGTACGCCACCGGCGATTATGCCGCGCTGGAAAAGGCGGATATCGTGGTGGTGCCTTACTGGGGCGAGGTCGATCGACGTCCGCCGCAGGCGCTGCTTGATAGCCTGGTGCGGGCCCGGGATAACGGCGCGGAGATTGTTGGCCTGTGCCTCGGCGCGTTCGTCCTCGGCTACGCCGGGCTGCTGGACGGCAGGCGAGCGGCGACTCACTGGGAGTTCGAGCAGGATTTCCAGCGCCGGTTTCCGCAGGTGCAGCTGGATATCAACGCCCTGTACGTCGACGACCAGCGGATCATTACTTCGGCGGGCACCGCGGCGGCGCTGGACTGTTGCCTCTACATCATCCGCCAGCGTTTCGGCAGCCTCGCGGCCAACCAGATCGCCCGGCGGATGATTGTTTCGCCGCACCGCGAGGGCGGCCAGGCGCAGTTTATCGCCCAGCCGGTGCCGAAAAACACCCGCGATGCGCGAATCAACTGCCTGCTGGATTATCTGCAGCAGCATATTGCCGAGCCGCACAGTCTCGATTCGCTGGCCCGGGTGGTGGCGATGAGCCGCCGTACCCTGACCCGCCACTTCGCCCGGGCAACCGGGATGAGCATTACCGACTGGCTGACCGCCGAACGTCTGCGCCGCAGCCAGACTCTGCTTGAGGCGGGCGATCTGCCGGTCGAGCAGGTGGCGGAGGCGGTGGGCTATCTTTCAGCGGTCACCTGGCGCCAGCAGTTTAAAGCGCGCTTTGGCGTCAGCCCGACGGAATGGCGGCGTACCTTTCGTCGCGGCGCTTAGCCGGCGAGGGTCGCACTGTCGATCACGAAGCGGTATTTCACGTCACCCTTGACCATTCTTTCCCAGGCTTCGTTGATCTCATCGCCGCGGATCAATTCGATATCGGCGACGATGCCGTGTTCGGCGCAGAAGTCGAGCATCTCCTGAGTTTCCGGAATACCGCCGATCATCGAGCCGGCAATTGACCGGCGGCGGAAGATCAGATTGAACACTTCCGGCGACGGATGCGGCGTGGCCGGGGCGCCAACCAGCGTCATGGTGCCATCGCGTTTCAGCAGCGTGGTGAAGGCATCGAGATTGTGCGGCGCCGCCACGGTGTTGAGGATGAAGTCGAAGCTTTTGACGTGGGCCGCCATTTCGTCGTCGTTGCGCGACACCACCACGTCATCGGCGCCCAGCGCTCTGGCCGCATTACGCTTGGATTCGGAGGTGGTAAAGGCCACCACGTGGGCCCCCATGGCATGGGCCAACTTGATCCCCATATGCCCCAGGCCGCCGATGCCGACCACGCCGACTTTTTTACCCGGCCCGACGTGCCAGTGGCGCAGCGGCGAGTATGTCGTGATCCCAGCGCACAGCAGCGGCGCGACGGCGGCCAGCTGCGCTTCGGGATGGGTTATCCGCAGCACGTAGCGTTCATTGACCACGATCTGCTGTGAATAACCGCCAAGCGTGTGTCCCGGCGCGTCCTGGGTCGGCCCGTTATAGGTCAGCACCATGTGGTCGCAGTAGTTTTCCAGCCCCTCAGCGCACTCTTCGCACTGTTGACAGCTATCGACCATACAGCCGACGCCCACCAGATCGCCGACGGCGTAGCGCGAGACGGCGTTGCCGACCGCGGTCACCCGACCCACAATTTCATGCCCCGGCACGCAGGGATACAGCGTTCCCGCCCATTCCGATCGCGCCTGGTGGAGATCGGAGTGGCAGACGCCGCAGTAAGCGATGGCGATCTGTACATCCTGCGGCCCCGGGTCGCGGCGGGTGATGGCCATTGATTCCAGCGGCTGGCTGGCGGAGTAGGTACCAATAGCGTTGATCAGCATAGCGAAACCTCTTCTTGATGAATGGACTCAATAGAACGGGAGGGGAATGCGGGTGGTCAGTGGCATCGATAAGCGTAGCCTGGACTGGCCGAGATGCGAGGGGGAAAGCGGTAGAGAAACCCTCAGGCGCGGCCTTAACCAGCGCAGTAAATAATAAGATGGCCTTATCTTTATCGCCGCTAAGCCTTATAGGTATTTACGGCATATAGTATTATTTATTCCTGTAGAATAGAGATAAATAGTTATTGCAGATAATGATGCTTACACTCTTTTTATCCCCGTAACGTCTTGTCTTTTATTCGTTATTTCACCTGTTGATACTATGATTCTCAATGAATCACTTTTTCAACCTGACCTGATGGCATAAAAACCATGTCGATACCTGCAGCCAGCCCCTCTACCGACCAGGCGTTAACGTCCTTTTACTACGGAAGACAGACAAAGCCGTTATTGGCGGTGAAATCCCTGTTATCTGCGTTCCTACCCGTCAGCTCACCCTTTGCGCTGCCGCGATCGACCTATTATCGTTTTCCGCCGACCCGGGAAGAATCTGGAATAATTTTAATCGAAGAGGGGATTGCCTCCGTTTGCCATGCGGAGAAGAGCATGGTTGTATCAACGATATTTGCCCCTTCGCTATTGGGATTAATCGATGGTTACGGCGCGTTTAATGGTATCCCGGAAAAAAGCCACTGTTCCGTATTTGCTGAGACGGATTTGCGCGGACGCTGGATAGGACACCAGGTGGCGGTCGAGATCCTCAATGAGAAAAACCTGTGGCAGGAGATGGCTCATATTCTGGCGCAGCGACTGATGGTGTTGAGGATGCGTTCGCAGGAGATGGTGGGGGTGGATTCTTATCCGATGGTGCGAACCCTGCTAACAGAGTTGGCGGACTACCCGGAGGAGTATCGTCGCCAAATTAATGCGTTAAGCTTTATACAGCGCCGCACCAACCTGTCGCGCAGCCGTGTTATGTCGATTCTGGCAGAGCTGCGCAAAGGTGGTTACATTACGGTCCATCGCGGGGTGCTGGAAAAGATAACCCGCACGCTTCCCGCCCACTTTTAAACCCGCGCGGCGGAGGGGCGTGATTTTCCCACCCCTCGTCAGCCGGTGGGCTAAGGCTCAACCGGCGTCAGAAAGTCCAGCCGCAGCGGCTCAGCCAGCAGAGACTCCATCTGCGTCATAAACGCCTGAAAATAGGGCATCGCGACATGGGCATCGAGGGCGTCCTGTCCCTGCCACGCCTCGCGCATATAGAAGGTCTCCGGCGCGTCGCGCAGCTGAAACAGGGCATAGTCGAGGTTGCCCGGCTCCTGTCTCGTCGGCAGGAGCAGCGCCTGCAGGGCCTGGCGCAGGGCGTCCGTTTGGCCCGGTTTCGCCTTGAGCACGGCGATAAGCGATATCATCTTAAAACCCCTCCAGCACGATCTTGCCGACGGCGCGTCCGGTTTCCAGCTGGCGATGCGCTTTCTGCAGATTGGCGGCGGTGATGGCGCCGTAATGTTCGCCAAGGGTGGTTTTGATAGTGTGGTTGTCGATCAGCGCCGCCACGCGGTTGAGCAGCTGATGCTGGGCGATCATATCATCCGTCTCAAACATTGAACGGGTGAACATAAATTCCCAGTGCAGGGACAGGCTTTTCGCTTTCAGCGGCACCACGTCCAGGGTCTCCGGGTCATCAATCAGCGCCAGCTTGCCCTGCGGGGCGAGGGCGTCGATCAGCGCGTTGAAGTGCTGCTCGGTATTGGTCAGGCATGGCGACATGGGTTACCGACGTGATACCAATGCGCGCCAGCTCGTCGGCGAGCGGCTTGCTGTGATCGATCACATGGTGCGCGCCCGCCTCGCGGACCCACTGCTGGCTCTCGGGACGCGAGGCGGTGCCGATCACCGTCATGGCGGTCAGTTTACTGGCCAGCTGGGTCAGGATAGACCCCACGCCGCCCGCCGCGCCGACGATTAGCAGCGTGTCGCCCGCATTGCCGCCTTCCTCAACGCCGAGACGGTGAAACAGCAGCTCCCAGGCGGTGATCGCCGTCAGCGGCAGCGCGGCGGCGGAGGCATTATCGAGGGTGCGCGGTTTGTGCGCCACCAGGCGCTCATCCACCAGCTGATATTCACTGTTGCTGCCGGCCCGGCCCAGCGCGCCGGCGTACCAGACTTCGTCCCCGGGCGCGAACAGCGTCACTTCCTCACCGACGGACTGCACCACGCCAACGGCGTCCCAGCCCAGCACCCGCGGCGTGTCGCCCTGAAAGCCGGCGCGCACTTTGGTGTCTACCGGATTGACCGAGATAGCCTTCACAGCGACCAGCAGATCACGCCCGTGGGCGGTGGGGATCGGCAGGTCGATCTCGGTTAAAGAAGGGATGTTGTTGCCGTCAGCGGCGGCTTGAGTAATGGCGATAGCTTTCATAACTGCTCCGGTCTGTGATTCGGGTGAATGAAAAGATGGAGCCATCGTAGACCGCTGCCGGGAGGGGAAAAACGGGCTAACGGCAATAACAGTTATATGCAGAAAGTGAAAATCAGCCCACCTGATAGAAGTCGAGCATCACCCCATCCTGGGTCCGGCCACCGGCGCAGATAAACAGCGAGGTGGTTAGCCAGCTGAGCGCGGGAGCATCCACCTCAAAGGTGGGCACGGTGCGAAAATAGATGGCTTCAGGCGGAATATCGCTAAAAAATCGCATATCGTCGGCGAAAAGCTGGTCATGATACTGGGCCGGCACCCGGCGGATGCCATTGTTTTCCACATAGACCGTGCCTTCCGCCACCTGCAGGGCATAGCGGGCGGACAGCCTGCAGGTGCCGTCGGGTTCGATTATCTGGCTGTCGACGCCGCCGGGTAATACGTGGCCGCGAAGTTGACCCGAGACGCTGCCGCCGACAATCGGGATCAGCTGGCGCTTACCGGTCTGCGGGCTGCGGGAGACGATTATCGGTTTATCAACCTGGATGGTAATGGAAAAACAGTGTCTGAGTTCGGGGGTCATTATGGCTCTCCTGTTTCGGTTGGTAACGGCACGCGGCCACCGCGCCAGTGTAACGGGTTTGCGAGAGACAAAATAACGCAGGGTTTGGATAAAAATGATTGGCTGGGATGATGAGTTTGGGGGGCTCAGGTTGGTAGGGAGTGGCTGTGGGGGAGCAGGGGCAAACTGGCGGAAGATCACAGGAGTGATATTATTGATTTAACTTGTTGTTTTTAATTAAACTTATAATCATGTGGTTATTTTTTTATACATATGATTATACACATTTGTTTGACTGACAAGCTATCTATAGGTAAAGCACCAGTGACCGTTCTTATCTAAAAAACTTTTTTTTAGAGAAACTGTTCACACTGTTCACTGCGCATTTTTATCTTTACTATTCATATAGTTATGTGGTTAATAGTTGGTGAACAGTGAACACTTTACTATTCACCTCCACAGGTTATAGGTACAAGCGTTATAGTCTGCTTTGAGCGAGGGGCGGAAGTTTACTCACTTAGCCCGTATCCACTATTGGTGGGTAAGATCAGATGCGGTATGCACACTTTGCACCTGACCATTTCGCAAAGGCTGCATTACCCCCCATTAAATCAAGTAGGGTCATTTTAAATTTTAATTTACAATTGCTTATCGTAGAAGCTAATTTGGCTACGGTTTTATAAAGCTAAAGCTCTTGACCACTGACTTCAAGCGTATGAAAATGTAATTTTTATAAAAATTGATTGATTTTTGAAGGAATAAAACATGTGCATACCTCATTATGAGTGTAAAAGTGATCACAGAGCTCCTGACTGGAATAGAAATGAAAAGAGTAAATGGGTGATCACTTTTCAAGAAGAGAAACAAGTATTCTTGGATGGTTTTAATGCTCATTGGTTTCAGGATGAAATCATCTGGTCTTTAAGAGCGGTAGGTAATACTTTGGAAAAATTAGGTGAAGATCATCGCCCTCGCTATGTGCCTAAAGGTAAGAAATATACAGAACTTGTCATAGCTAAGTTCGTTGAGCATAGAGAAAATTATTGGCACGGCTACCCTGTAAATGTTCTTACTGACTCTCCATGTAGTGAAGTTTTTAAAGTTTGGAGCCAGACCCCCGGAATCCCTAAAAGATCAATCATGAAACTGAATAAACCTAGATAACGGGGGGATATAATGGCTGAAATTAATATAAATATCGCTGGCGATTTTATTGACTCATTTATATATTCTGGAGTTTTATTTACAGTCGATACAAATGGAATTCTTTGTTCTTATAGCTGGAGAAATTTGGTAGATAGTTACTTTAGATTATATACAAATCATTCTAAATTTCACAATAAAATCCTTGACTGCAGAGAAGGAAATAATTCAAAAATTGAACAAAATATAACAATTGTTTTTGAAAAAAAATTTCTTGAAAAGAATCAAAAAGGAACTTGTTGCGATTTAGATGTATGGAACACTGATTTAGATGTAAAGGATAATATACTCTATATCTCCTCAGAACGTGGCCTTGTTTCTTTGCCATTCCTAGAAGAATGGGATAATGGTAAGGTTATGAAATTTAACCAACTTATCCCTCTATGGAAAGAAGCAAAAGTTTTTGGGCTCAGCACAGGTTCCTGGGGAAGAACTATTCTTGCAGCAGGTGATAATGGTGCGCTTGAAATAATGAATAATGGTGTAGAGCAATTACAAAAAATTGGCTTCCATAAAAACAAAGAGAAAATTATCGATAGTAATATTTGCTTAGACTGCGAATGGAGCTCCAACTCCACTTTGGCAATTCTAGACGGGCTAAACAGTAAAGCAATGTATATGTTCGACTCAATAGACAGTGACTCTAGGTTTAAAAAAAATAACAACAGCAATCAGAATAAAATAACAGAAGATGATATAAAAAAAATAGCATCCATTCTAAATAAAGAGACAGCAAAAGATATATCTAAAAATGAAATACAGCACTCATGGTTCGAAGGTAGTAGGTTATATGCTGTAGATTCAAATAATAAAAGCTTTTATTTCAAATCTGGTAGTTGGGTAGAAGCTAAAGGCTGGGAACTAAATGAAAGCGATGCAGTATTAAAACTAAAAAACATCACTGCTGGGAAATTTATTGAGACTGAAAGCGACGAATTGTTTAGAGTCGCAAATGGAAAGAAAGAACTTTTGTCAGAAGATTTTACATCTTGGCGAGTTTTTCCTAGATCAAAAAGTTATCAAGATAGAATTCATGTAGTAAAAGATGAATATCTTCAAGTAAAGATATTTAATATTTAAATTAAATTTGACTTGACGCGAGGCAGGTAACTGTGTCCGCGTCAAATTGTAAGTATCCCAGCAAAGCGAACTATCAATTTTTAGGGAGTCTCTGGTACTTCAACATCCGCCTCTGGCACTGAGAGATCTGTTAGCTTTCTGAGGAAAAAGTTTTTTCTGGAAAAACTGTTCACACTGTTCACTCGGTGTTTTTGTTATTTATTTTCATTATGTTAGCGGGTGAATACTCGGTGAACAGTGAACACTTTACTGTTCACTCTGGCCGGTGTGCCGGTAAAAAAAGACCGGCAATGCCGGTCCGGGTAGGTTATGTTGCGGTGGGTTCATCGCACTTCGGCAGCCAGTCGGCGTTGCTTTCCTCCCTGAGGGCGAGATTGGTCTGCATACCCTGATTTGTGCGGCGCTTCTCGTAATTCAGACCGTACTCTTTCAGCATGGCTGAGAGCCCCTTGCCGAACATGGTCAGGCTGAGTGCGTTCCTGTAGCCGTGGGCCTCCATGTACACCAGATAGGCGTGATACAGGTACAGACGCGGCTGGCGCGGGATAATGTTGGCGTTCCCCATATACATCCCGTCGGGCTCCGGCAGCGCCTCCAGATAGCCGCAAAAATCAAACGTCGGGTCAGCATCACGCTTGATGCTCAGTGCCTCGTCTGAGTTCTGCTGCGACTGGAGCAGCGCGCGGGCACTCATCGGGTCGCTGAACTGCTGCATCAACTGGCGCACGATGACGGCCAGCTCGCGGGCGATTTTATCCCTGAGCTGCGGGTCGCGTTCTTCCGGCGCTATCTGCTCCGGGAAGTGGATAATCACCCGGCGGCGTGACACGCCGCCGCTGCGGTCGGTGAAGCGCATCGGATTGTTGTTCACGGCCAGAATCACCGCCGGAATGTGCGTCGAGTACGGATTCTGGTATTTCGGGTCAACGGAGACCGCATCGCCGCCGGTGATGGCCTTGAGCCCCGCACCGTCACCGCTCCATTTCTCCTGGTCAGGCAGACGAATGAGCGAGAAGCCAATCAGGGAGGCACGTTTACGGGGGTCTTCCAGCGTGTCGATATCGGCTGATGTGGCGTTATCCTCTCCGGCCAGCATCGTGGCGATTTCGGCGAGAATACTTTTCCCGCTGCCGCCGGGGCCGGTCACTTCGAGAAAGAGCTGCCAGTCGTAGCGGTTCGCCAGCACCATAAACAGCGCGGCCAGGATCACGTTACGTTTTGTCGGGTTGCCACTGGCCGCCCGGTCGAGCCAGCGCCAGAAATTCGGCGCGTGGGTCTCCAGCGTTTCGCCCTCCACCGGCGGGGTGAAATCCACGTCACACAGGGTGCGCAGCCAGTGCGATTTACTGTGCGGGCTGAATATACCTGAGCTGGTGTCGAGCACCCCGTTGCGAAAACCAATCAGACGGCGTGCCGGTGCATCCTGCTGCGGAATAATCAGTTTCAGGGTCTCCACCACCGACGCAATTCTCCCCGATGAGAACGGGGCGCGCAGGCGCTGGAACAGTCCGGCCACGTCGCGGGCAAAATCAGACGGCGTTATCACCTTCCAGATGCCGCTTTCATAGCGGGACAGAAGCTGGCCGTTGGCATCCACGGCCAGCGCTTCGCCGTAATGTTCATGCACCCGCATCGCCTTATCGCTGGCGCTCATGGCGGTAAATTCCGCCTCGCTCATGGTGTCAAAGGGGCTTTGTGCCGCTGGCCGGATGGCGGCATAAATGGCTTTCCGCGTGGCGTCTTCCCCTTTCAGCATCATCGCATCATTCCAGTCACCAAATATCGGCGGCAGGGCGACAATGCCCTCACAGGCCTGAGCGGCTGCGGTGGCTTTGTTCTGGCCGTCGCCGTTAAGGTCACGGTCGGCGGCGAGGATAATCTGACAGGCCGGGTGCTTGCTGCGGGCCAGGCTCGCCAGAGAAAGAAGGTTCGCGGACGACAGCGCCACCATGACGGTTTCACCGGTCAGGTGATACACGCTAAGGGCCGTCGCATAGCCCTCCGCTATCCACAGGCGTTTCCCGGCCTGTTTCTGCCCGTCGATAAGATGGCATGCCCCTTTGACCTGCCCGCCCTTCAGGGTGCGCTTGAGCCCCTCAGCATTAATAAGCTGGAGGTTAACCAGCGCGCCGGTTTCGTCATACAGCGGCACCACCACATCACCGGCACGGTAAGCCACGCCGCCGGTTTTGTGCGACGTGGTCAGCGTCAGACATTCCCGGGCGGGAAAGCCCTTGCGGGTCAGGTAGGCGTTGCCGGTGGCCGGGCGGGTTTTCTCCAGCAGTCTGACGGCCAGCGCGACCGCTGCTTTGCGTTCGGCCTCCGTACCGGCGTCTGCGGCCGCCATCACCTCCGGGGCTACCGGCGGCAGATTCCCGGTGACGGCGTTCACCTTCCCGGCGGCCTCGGATGCCGATATGCCGAACACCTTCTCAACCAGTTTCAGGCCGTCACCGGCGCCGCACTGGTTACAGAACCATGTGCCGCGCCCCTCTTTATCGTCAAAGCGGAACCGGTCAGCCCCGCCGCACACCGGACAGGCCTGATGGCGGTTTTTTATCACTTTCATTCCCAGCGCCGGGAGAATGCGCGGCCAGTGGCCGCACGCCTGTTTTACTGTGTCCGTTACGTTCATTTTCATGGTTTTCTCCCTCAGTGCAGTACAGGCGATGTGATATGGCGGGCGCAGAGCTCATCCATCACGGCGAGCCCGAGGAAGGACAGCGACGGGGCGGCTTTCAGCGGCCCGGCCTGCATCAAATCTTCCAGTAATGCACAGGCAATCAGACGGCCTTTTTCCTCGCCATGCTGGCGCAGGTAGAAGCCCTCCAGCTCGGCGGCGATGGCGCTTTCCAGCGCGTCGAGGGTGAGGTGAGGATAGCGGTGCTGACGTTCGCACAGGGTCAGCCAGGCACAGGCCACGGCGCGGCGATACAGGGCGGCACGTAATACGGGCGGCAGAGGCGTTTTCATACATTGCCCTCCCCGGTCAGCCAGCGCTGGTTGCAGCGCTCGACCACGCCGTCGAGCTGGGCCGTCATGAGGTAAATCACGGAGGTAAGCTGCGACTGTTGCGCCGGGTCGCGGCGCAGGGAGGTGCAGTCCTGCTCCTGCATCATCGCGCTGACAAAGTGGCCGACGTTGCGCAGGTGCTCAAGGCATTCGAGTTCTTTAATGCTGAGGGTGGTATGTTTCATGCGCGCACCTCCGCCACCGGCAGACGACCGGCAAACGAGAGGACGTAATCGCGAACGAGGGAAAGGCGTGCGGCGTGCTCGTCACCGGCGACGGCGCGGAGCATACAGATACGGGGCTGACGGTCTGCGCGGCGAACGGCGGCAAACACAAAGACAAACTGCGGGTGTGACGGAGTGAGGGTCGTAGCCATAGGGGCAACCTCCATTGAGTAGCGGTTAACGCCACCACCGGAGTTCTCACGCTCGGGTGGTAGCCCAGACGGGGGTGAGAAACCGGCCTCAATGGGTACCGGCCAGCCCGAAGGCTGCCCCGCCTGAGCCACCATTACGCAGATACAGCAACGGCTTAAGAACCGATGCGTAAACAACAGGTGCACATAGGCATAGACACAAAAAAAGACGCATGGCGCGTCCGGTGTCGCCACTGAGTAACTCGGGTTCTCACGCCCGGCTGCCGATTTTGCGACAGCGGCAAAACTATACCTGGAAACGACGAAGGGAAGCAAGCCAGAAAAAGGGGCTTTTTGCGGAACGGGCATCATCATGCGTCATAGCCCCGGTTGCGTTCGGCGATACGGTCGGCCATCCACCCGGTGATTTCCGACTGCGCCCACGCCACATTTTTTCCGCCGAGGGAGATTTGTTTCGGGAAAGCCTCCCGGCTGATGAGGTCGTAAATCGTGGAGCGGGACAGGCCGCACAGATGCATCACTTCGGGCAGGCGAATAAAACGCTCCTGAGCGGCATCAGAAACCGGCATCAGCGGCGCGGCAGGGGCTGAAGACGGGGAAGAAAAAGCGGTGTGCATCGGGCTACCTCATAAAGTCCATACAGTGCCGGTCGTGTCCGTCCGGCCTCGGGTAGCTCTCTATTTTGTGAATATTTTCTCTGAGGGCAACAAGTCATTTTGTAGTGGCCCACCACACAACAGAACGATTTTTAGACAGTGGCAAACGTTGGTCATCTTTTGGTAAACGTTGGCAAACTGGTGGCCCATTCCTGATTACTTTTATTTATATATTATTATTTTTTAATCGCAAAAAAGACTAAAGGAGCAGGGCTCCGTCAAAACAGAAAGGTGAACAGTAGTGAACAGTCGGTGAATACTTCTGACCTCAACTGTTCACCACTTAACTTACTGTATTACTTATTCTTTTATTTAAAGTGAACAGTAGTGAACAGTTATATGTAAAAAAACAAACGGTGAGTATGCTTTTCCTGAGACCTTTCTCTGGCAAGCCGGGTTTTGACGTCCTGTTTGTGCCAGAACTGCCACAACCGCAACAGGTCGTGTTGTTGTGTGTGCCCCTGCAGAATCACCTCATGTTGAAATCACGAGGAAACCTGCCATGACCGACACCACCTTTATCCCTGATTACCTGAAACCGGCGCTGGATCGACTGGCCGCCGCCAGAGCGGCCCATCTTGAACAGGCCCGCCGGATGGAGGACACCCTGACGGCCATCACCCGCGCAGAGGAGCAGAAAGCGGCGCTGGAGCAGGACAACGGCAGCGACACCCGCACATGGCGCGCCGCTTTCCGTGCCGGGGGCGCCATGCTGACCGATGAGCTGAAAAGCGGCCATATCGAACGCGTGGCCCGCCGGGAGCTGGCGCAGGAATGTGACAATCTGACCGAAGTGCTGGCCTTTGAGCGTGACCAGTTGAAAGCCACCTGCAACAGCACCGCGCGGGCATTCCGCCAGGCGCATCATGCTGTGCTGAGTAAATACGCTGAGGAAGAGCTTAACCGCGCGCTGAATGACACCCTAGGGCCACTGGTCCGGGCGATGGTGCTGAAAGCGGAGGTGATGGCAAACCCGCTCGCCAACACCATCGGCCATCAGGGATATATCGAGCCGGAGAAAGAGGTCATGCATCAGGTGGTGACCTTCCTGACCGGGAAAGTGAGCGCCTTCTCCGTCACGCCAGCCGATGAGCCGGTGCTCTCCCTGACCGGCTTCCCGGCCGTCGCGCTTGCGCATATGGACCACGACGCCGCCAGCACGCCCGGCGAGCGTAAGGTCTGGCAGGAGAAAATGCGTCAGCGCGAGGCTGACCTGAAAGCGCGGGGGCTGCTGCCATGATGCACTGTCCGTTCTGCAAAAAGTCGGCGCATGCCCGTACCTCCCGCTATCTGTCGGAGAACGTCAAACAGCGCTATCACCAGTGCACCAATATTGAGTGCTCGGCGACGTTCCGCACCACTGAAGCCATCGACGAGGTTATACGTCCTCCGGCGGAGAAAACGCCGCCTGTCGCGGAGCCGGTCACACCCCCGGCACCCCGTAAAGTGCAGGGCTGCTACAGCTCGCCATACCGTCATTAATCAGGGGAGAACTGACCATGACCACCCTTACGCTACAGCAGGCCTTTGAAGCCTGTCAGAATAACAAAACCGCCTGGCTGAACCGTAAAGCCGAACTGGCGGCCGCAGAGCAGGAATATCAGGAACAGGTGCTGGCCGGGGATGAGCGTATTCCGGGCAGAATGCAGACACTGCGCGACATTATCGATGTCAAAAAATGGGAGATAAATCAGGCCGCCGGACGCTATATCCGCTCCCATGAAGCGGTGCAGCGCATCAGTATCCGCAACCGGCTGAATGACTTTATGCAGGCGCACGGGACAGAGCTCGCCGCCACGCTCGCCCCGGAGCTGATGGGACTCAGCCAGCAGCCCGCACTCCTGACCGGCCATGCGCTCGACCGTTCGGTGCATTACCTGCGCGAAGCGCTGTCCGTGTGGCTGAGTACCGGTGAAGAAATTAATTATTCCGCAGAAGACAGCGATATTTTAACGGCCATCGGATTCAGGCCTGACGCGGCTTCGCGGGTGGATAATCAGGAAAAATACACCCCCGCACAGAGCCTAATTTATTCCCGCCGGCGCACGGAACTGGCCGGCAGATAGCCCCGCAAGAAATCCCCCGAAAATACCGCTATTTTTCCCGAATTAAGCCATGCATCCACAGGGTGCATGGTTTTGCATGCACTTTCCCGTCCCGTCACTCCCTTCGCAGCCCTGCCCCGGCACGGCCTGAGCCTGCCCATGCACCTGCATGAAAACCTACCCACGAAGCGGGCAGGCGAGGCGGGGAAAGCACTGCGCGCCAGCGGTAAAGTATTTATTTAATGATATTTAATTTGGCGGCCTGAGCGCGTCGCTGCGATGCGCGTGTTCTCGGGAGTGTCGCGGTGGGTGGTGCGTTGCTGTTCGGGGGCGTGGTGAGCCTCTGAGGCAGACAGACACGGGGGTTAAGAAAAAACGCTTGAGGCCGCAAAAATCAGTCACTTTCAATAGCGAGGGGAAGTTGTAGAAGTGCTCAGCCCCAGCTATGCATTCATCTGATCTATTTGTGCCGTTATAGGCCTTGAACCATCCGTGCTCCTGCGTGTAAACCATCTCATAAAGTGGGCAGTAGTGATGAGAGGTTTTGCGCGCAAAGGCTTTGCAATTTATCTTCTCTGGCCTGAATAAATATAACCAGGCCAGAGAGATTGCGCTCTTCCGTTAAGTTGCATGAGATAATTACTTTGGCAAATTATTTAGAGCAATGCTTTGCTCTAAACACTCTTTCACGTATTTAATGCATTCTGCTAGTTCAAATATGGCACCGCGACGGAAAGATTTTGGCATTCTTTTATGATAAGTGCTTAGGCTTGAATATAACTTATTAAGATATGGTAGTTCCCCAGAGAGAAAATCTGCAAGGTTAGAGAAGTTATACAGAGATGATAGATGGTTTGAGAACAGTTGGATGTCGTGAATTGTCCAAGTTTTTTTTATTCCATCAGTGATTAAGTTAACTGATCCTACCCGCGTAATATGGACACAACCCTAAGCGAGGTTCTGGTTTTCAAA
>OFDJ01000077.1_pt1 | contig 53429 bp, 45 predicted proteins | sample 1520901 | NCBI WGS metagenome assembly OFDJ01 (sample SAMEA2699035, study PRJEB24076) | metagenome | biome: Human gut stool | place: Spain | collected 2012-11-19 | reverse complement strand
GCGACGGGGGTCAGAATGTACTCGTAGCCGAGGAAGGCGTAGGAGGCATACGCGATGACCCTCGGCAGCAGTGAGGTAAAAAAGAACAGATTCACAAACCAGTAGGTATAGGCGGTAATAAAAGCCCAACGTCCACCCAGCGAGCTTTTCACCCAGGCATAAACCCCCGCTTCGGAGTTTTTATTCAGCGAAACAAATTCGGCGATGATTAAGCAAAACGGAATAAAGTAGAAAATCGTCGCGAGGAAAAACATCGGTGCGGATGCCAGACCAAGCTCAATATTATTGTTGATTACGTTATTAAAACTATAAACCGCGGCAAAGGTGAGTGAAAGTAAGCCGAACTTGCCGATGGTATTACGTTTGGTATCAGACATAGCACATCTCCGATTCCTGATTATTATAGGGTACTGGCGGCGCAACGTCGGCGCCGCCTGTGTTTTTATTTATTATGAAAATAACCATCTTCGATGGTGACTTTGAGTACGACTTTTTTCACTGCGTTATTACAAATAAAACGATAGGCTTCATGGTTGTCACAAATAACCATTTGTCCTTCGTGCACTTCGACGGTTTTTCCACAACCTTTCAGATATTCGCGATCGGTTTCATCGCGATAATATTCAACCACCTGGAGATCCTCTTTGGCGGCATACTCTATTTTTTGCTGCCCTTGCAGGTAGTAATGGATCTCAAAATAACGACGATGACCGGTAAACAGCGCATCGGTCGCGGAGTCTGTCTCCACGCGGTAGCTCAGGGAATCACCGATAGAGTGGGCGACGCCTGGCTGAATATTGTCAATATTTTCAATAGCCTCGACGCAGCGTTGCCATTTCCGACCTGAAGCATAGCGTTGCTGGAACTGCTCTAAGTTGTCGATGATCCTCATTTTGTATTCTCGCTGTGCATATTCGTGGAAAAGAACCCGGTGCCAAAGGCGCGGTTGGCGGTGGTTTGAGCGCCAGATTCGCTGCCGGAAACCGGCAACAACGTGAAGCCGTAGCTGAATGACGTAAACCAGACGCGCCAGGAATCGAGTACTTCACTTCCCCACGAGTTGGAACCTAAGCCCAGCAACTGGTGGTCCAGATTCAGGGTGATGTCATCGCTACGCTGTAGCGCGTTGCAGTGTTGTGCGGCAAAGATATTTTCTGGCGTATAGCGCCAGGCGCTCAGGTTGACAGGGCGCTGCGGAACCACCAGCAGACCGTTGCCGTGGCGGTTGGTTAGCGTTGCCCAGCGCACGTCCTGACGATTGCCGTTGTTTTGCGGGAAAGGATAATTTTCGAACATCTCATCCACGCTGCTGCGCCAGATGTCGATGATGTTGGCCTGCTGGCTATCGGCATAGTTTTCACCTGGACCACGTCCGTAATACGCCACCTGGCCCAAATCACCGTTGATGCCCATAGTGAAACCGATGCACGGAATAATGTCCCGGTACTCGCCGTAAGGCTGGCCAGAAAGTTCCACATTCAGCTGACCGTCCGCGGCAATACGCCAGCGATAGGTGCAGCGCATACCGAAATCGAATACCGGCGGGGCGATAATGGTCTGGCTGGTTATCAGCAGCGCATCATCGGTTTGCTCAAGGGTAAACTCGCGCAGATGCTCCTGCATAATCTGTAAATGATTCGGCTGCCAGAGACCTTCGAACTCTTGCTTGTGGTTATCAATGGTCGGTTTGAAGAAATTAATCTTCGGCTCGCGGGTAATCAGCTCTTCGCCATTGACGTTCCAGGCGATCGGTTTACCGGTCAGCTTTGAGAAGGTCAGATGGAAGTTATAACCGCGAACGGTGCAGCTCTGGCGGCTGTCTTCCAGCGTCAGAGGGTTGGCGTTTTGCAGGCTAAACGGTACGGCAGTCGCCGTTCTGGCCTTCAGCGGGAACTGATAAGTCGCGATGTGATGCCCGGCTTCGCTGTATGACGTGCGGGAATCTTTCGTCACGGTGACGTTAAGGAACGCTTCGCGCGCATCCAGCTCCGGCAGTGCGCATTGCAGCAGCGCGTCGCTGTTGGGAAGAACGTCGCGCAGTTTTATCTGCTGAACAGAGAGCGTATCTCCTTCGGCGCGAACCTCAATATGCAAGGTGTAGTCGTCAAGCGTGGTGAACCAGAGTTTGTTTTCTACCCGTAGCTCGCCGCGGGCCAGATCCTGTGCGCGCACTTTCACCGGCGCAATTACCTGCTTGTACTCTTTCAATCCCGGTCCTGGGGTTTGATCGGAATAAATCAGGCCATCAAGGCAGAAGTTGTAGTTGTTCGGATAGTCGCCGTAGTCGCCGCCATAGTTGTACCAGACGTTGCCGTCGTCATCTTTAGCCTGAATCCCGTGATCGCACCACTCCCAGACATAGTGCCCCTGAATGCAATCATGCTGATAGAAGACGTTCTGATATTCCGTTAGCCCGCCGGGACCGTTGCCCATGGCGTGAGCATATTCACAGATGATGCGCGGTTTAGGATGCGGATATTCACCAAACTCATTCATCAGCGGCACGCGGGTGTACATGGTGGAGATGATATCCACCACTTCAGCGTCACGATCTTCTTCGTAATGGATCAGACGCGTGTCATCCAGCGCTTTCGCAGCGTGATACATGGCGCGGATGTTACAGCCGTATCCGGATTCGTTACCGAGCGACCAGATGATGATCGAAGGGTGATTTTTCTGCGCATGGACGTGGCGCACGATGCGCTCAACGTAGACATTTTCCCACAGTGGATCGTCGGTGATCCGACTGATATTGCCGATATTGGCGAAGCCGTGAGATTCAACGTCTGTTTCGGCCATCACGAACAGGCCGTAGATATCGCACAATTCATAGAAGCGCGGATCGTTCGGGTAATGGGCGGTGCGTACGGAGTTAATGTTGTGCTGCTTCATTAACAGCAGATCTTTTTCAACGCGATCCATACCGACAGCACGGCCCTTAAGATGATCGTTATCGTGGCGGTTAACACCATGCAGCATCACGTAGCGGTTATTGATGTAAAACAGACCGTCGCGAACTTTAATATCGCGGAATCCAACACGCTGTGGCACGACCTCAAGGATGTTGCCGCTGGCATCTTTCAGCGTCATCACCAGATGGTAGAGATACGGCGATTCCGCCGACCACTGCTGCGGCGCGCTAACCTTGAAATGAAAAGCGGTCTGCGTTTGTTTATCCACTTTCAGGGCATTAATCACATCGCTATGCAGCGCCTTCTCACCGTCAAACAAGGTGTATTCGAGCGACGCTATCGCTGGCGTAGAGGCCAGGTTTTCCAGCGCAATGTCGCAGGAGAGGGTGGCGTCGCGATAGTCATCATCGAACTCGGTGCGAACGGTAAAATCCTGAATGTGGGTCGCCTGTTTGCCGACCAGATAGACGTCGCGGAAAATTCCCGCCGACCACCACATATCCTGGTCTTCAACGTAGGTGGAATCAGCCCATTGCATTACGCGAACGCACAGCAGGTTATCACCGGTCTTCACCACCGCGCTGATATCAAATTCGGCCGTCAGGCGGCTGCCTTTACTGAAGCCAACGTACTGACCATTCACGTAAATTTCGAAGTAGGTTTCTACGCCATCAAACTTAATCAGCGTCTGTTTGCCCTGCCAGCCTTCGCTGAGGGTGAAAATGCGCTGATAGGCCCCGGTGGGGTTATTGGTCGGAACGTAGGGAACATCAATCGGGAAAGGAAAACCTTCGTCGGTATACTGCAGCTTACCGTGTCCTTCCATCTGCCACATGCCGGGGACGGTGATGCTGCCCCAGTCGTTCATAAATTGCGACGTAAAGGCTTCCGGCACCTGTAGCGGATGCTCAAAGAACTGAAAATTCCACTGACCGCTTAGCAGCTGAAAGAGGCTGCTGGTTTCGCGGGCAAACGAGCGAGCCTGCGCAACGGAGCCATAAGAGAAAAAATATGCGCGTGGCGCCAGTCGATTTTCGTGGGTGAGCTGAATGTTTTCCCAGCGATTCATAAGGCCTCCCGGTGGAGAAAAATCGGAACCATTCATTTTAATGGTGAGTAAGTGTGATTGATGGTGATTTTAGTAAAAGTTTTACTAAAATATAGCGAGTGAGGTGATTTACTTTAACTGGATCACGAAAATAATTCGGACGCGGAAAAGAATGCATGACAATGCGCGCCCGGCATCAGAAGAAACCGGGCGGGTTAGCGGGGGATTTTAGCGGGTGGTGCCGCGCAGTTTCAGCTTGCTGGGAACAAAAACCAGCAGGGGAAGCGCACGCCCGTCACGGGCTTTTTCGAACAGCAGGTTGACGCCCTGACTGCCCATCATTTCCGAATGAATGCGAACGGTGGAAAGCGGAGGAAAGGTGAAACGCGCCGTTGGGATATCATTAACGCTAATCAGCGAAATATCCTGCGGAATATTCAGACCACGCTCGTGGATGGCGCGCAGAACGCCAATGGCAATCGAGTCTGAAGCCACAAACAGGGCGCTGGGATAGTCGGGTTTCGCCAGCATTTCTTTAGCCAGTTCATAGCCTGATGAACTGGAAAAACCGCCGCGATAGATGTCCTGTTCAGAAACGACCTGCTGCAGGCGACCGTATTCGACAAACGCGGCTTCGCGGATATCGGCCTTGCCTGGCTGGTCTTCGCCGCCGATGAAACCAATGCGGGTGACGCCCTGGGCAATGAAGAAGTCGATGCTCTCTTTGCTGATGCGGGCCAGATCGATATCGACGGCGTCATATTCGCTGCCGGATTCATGGAAATCGATAAAGCAGATGTTGTCGGTAAGCGCTGTTGCCGCCTCGCGCAGAGCGGGAGAAGGCTTGCCGACAATAAGAATGCCGGTAATGTGTTTGCTCTCCGGCAGCCCACTGTGCTCATAGCAGTTGGTCAGTTCGATCCCGAGTTTCTCACACTGGGTTTCAATCCCATGGCGGATCGCGAGGTAGTAAGGATCGTTGATTTCCAAATCTTGCTGATAGCTGTAGAGCGCCAGAATATGCTGGGGGCCGAGCGCACTAGTCTGGTTCTTTCGGGCGCTGCTGGTTTTGTACTCCAGCTTTTCCGCGATCTCCAGAATGCGATGCTTAGTCTCTTCTTTTACATTCAGCGTGGGGTCATCGTTTAAAACCCGGGACACTGTCGCCAGGGACACGCCAGCTTCGATTGCGATGTCTTTAAGTGTTGCCATGTTTGCCTTTTCCCTGAGTTACCTGCGCATTGTAAATGAAGTGCTTATCTATTCATCTGTTTTCAGTAAAAAAAGCATGATTAATTGACATGCTCGGGGTAAAACTGGGTTTTCAGAGTGTGATGAGTACGTCATTTTCCCGCTTTTGAGAACAATGCTCGGAAAATATTTTGCTAGTATTTAGTAAAATTTTACCAAGGGAGAAAATAATGGATACCGTCGCATTTGCTGATTTTGCCCGAATGGAAATACGTGTTGGAAAAATCGCACAGGTAAAGCGCCATGACAATGCCGATAAGCTGTATATCGTACAGGTAGATGTGGGAGAGCGTACGCTGCAAACCGTAACCAGCCTGGTGCCTTACTACAGTGAAGAGGAGTTGATGGGCAAAACGGTGGTGGTGCTGTGTAATCTGCAAAAGGCCAAAATGCGCGGTGAGACATCAGAGTGCATGCTGCTGTGTGCGGAAACCGACGATGGCAGCGAAAGCGTACTGTTGACGCCAGAACGCCTTATGCCTGCTGGTGTGCGGATTGTTTAAGTTAGGCTAATTGCCGGATGGCGGCTGCGCCTTATCCGGCCTACAAAAGAGTGTCTTTTATAGGCCGGGTAAGGTTGTTACATTTGCTCCACGCTCACCCGTAATGCTGCCAGGGCTTTGCGTGTCGATCGCAATACCAGATCGCATTGCTCGATCGTTAACGTCAACGGCGGTTCGATGCGGATCGTCTTTGCATTGTTAAGCGTGCCGGCAACCAGCACCCGCTGGCGGAACATCTCACTGGCAAAGTTGTAGCCGATTTCATTATCGACAAACTCAATCGCCATCAGCATGCCCTTGCCGCGAACATCATGTACCAGGTCCGGGTATTCCCGCGCAAGCTGACGGAAACCATCCAGCAACATATCGCCTTTCTGCTCCGCCTGAGCCGGTAAATTTTGCTCCAGCAGGACGTTAATGGTGGCCAGCGCCGCCGCACAAGCGAGCGGGTTACCGCCAAACGTGGTGGTATGCAGGAAAGGATTGTCGAACAGGACGGAGAACACCTCTTCGGTGGCAATGGTCGCGCCAATGGGCATCACACCGCCGCCCAACGCTTTGGCCAGACACATAATGTCGGGTTGCACGTTTTCGTGTTCGCAGGCGAACATCTTGCCGGTACGCCCCATGCCGGTTTGCACTTCGTCAAGGATCATCAGCGCGCCAAACTCATCGCAAAGTTTACGAACGGCGGTCAAATAACCTTGCGGCGGCAGGATCACCCCTCCTTCACCCTGGATCGGCTCGAGGATCACAGCTGCGACATCGTCACCGGTCTTTTTACACTCGCTGAGCATGGTGCGCATTGCGTTAATATCGCCAAACGGCACATGACGGAAGCCCGGCAGCAGCGGCATAAAAGGTTTACGGAAGGTGGATTTAGCCGTGGCGGACAGCGCGCCCAGTGATTTACCGTGGAACGCGCCGCTGGTGGCAATAAACGTAAATTTACCGCGCGGCGATTGATACGCTTTCGCCAGCTTCAGGGCTGCTTCAACCGACTCGGTCCCGCTGTTACAGAAAAAACTGTATTTCAGTTTACCGGGTGCCAGTGCGGCGAGAGTTTTTGCCAGCATGGCCCGCAGAGGGTCAAGTAACTCCTGGCTGTGCAGAGGTTGCTTCGCGAGTTGATTCTGTACGGCGGAAACCACGACTGGATTACGGTGCCCCACGTTGAAAATTCCAAAACCACCCAGGCAATCGACGAACTCCTGCCCCTGGGTGTCGACAAGCGTATTCAGGCTTCCCGCTTGCCACTCTACGGCTCCGTAATCCCCGCCTGCAGTTACAGATTTTCGATACTCTAAGAACCCCGGATTGACATGCTCCTTGAAGTACTCAATCACCTCTCGGTTTAACGATTTCATTTCCTCATGATCAAGCGTGCGCTTTTCGATGAGATTCAGTGCGTGTGCGCTGCAGGCCAGGGCCGATGCGCTGGAAGGTAACCTGTTCAAAATATGCTCCCGGAGCTCGCGTATCACATGATACTGATTTAAGTATTGCAGGGATTGCGCCATTCCGGCGCGCTTAGCAAAAATCGGGATAAACACCAGGAAACATCTCATTTGTGAAACATTTAATGCTGTTGTTTAACATTTGCTGGCGTTTTGCCCAGGTCAGGAGCCTGAAAACAGATCGAATAAACGCGAATTTGCGCTAAAAATGGGCAATATTTGCACTGTGACGGTGCGCAGGTAGAAGTGACGTTGAATAGTTACTTGGTGAAAGTATTTTAAATCAATGGATTAGAATGCGTACAGATTTTGAGGTTTAATCGCAAATTGCGATCTAAATCAAATTTAACAACTAAAGATAAAAAAATTATCGCCGAAATAACATAAGCCGAAAGAGTTAACAACCAGATAACCTGCACAGGACGCAATCATGTCTTCTCATCCCTACGTTAGTCAGCAAAATACACCGCTGGATGATGATATCACCCTCATGTCTACCACCGATTTGCAAAGCTATATCACCCATGCGAACGATACTTTTGTCCAGGTCAGTGGCTATCAGCTGAATGAATTGCTCGATAAGCCGCACAATCAGGTTCGTCATCCGGATATGCCAAAAGCGGCGTTTGCGGATATGTGGTACACCCTGAAGCAGGGCGAGCCATGGAGCGGGATTGTGAAAAACCGGCGTAAGAATGGTGATCACTACTGGGTGAGGGCCAATGCGGTGCCGATGGTGCGGGAAGGACGCGTGACCGGGTATATGTCGATTCGTACCCGGGCAACTGACGAGGAAATTGCGGCGGTAGAGCCTTTATATAAAGCGCTGAACGAAGGACGTTGCAACCGGCGTATCCATAAAGGACTGGTGGTACGCAAAGGCTGGTTGGGTAAACTGCCGGCGATGCCGATTCGCTGGCGGGTGCGCAGTGTAATGGCCTTCATGTTTATTGTACTGTCGGCCGCGTTGCAGCAAATGGGCGCTGAATGGCCTTTACTGCTGATGAGTGCGCTGGTGATGATGTTGGGAACGGCTATTTTCGAATGGCAGATTGTGCGTCCTATTGAGAATGTCACCCGTCAGGCGCTGAAAGTGGCGACCGGTGAGCGGAACAGCGTGTCGCATCTTAACCGTAGTGATGAACTGGGCCTGATGCTGCGAGCAGTGGGCCAGCTTGGGTTAATGTGTCGCTGGCTCATTCACGACGTCTCCAGCCAGGTGAGTTGCGTGCGCAGCGACAGCGAAACGCTGGCGAAAGGCAGCGACGATTTAAACAAGCATACGCAGCAGACCGTCGAGAACGTGCAGGAAACGGTGACCACCATGAATCAGATGGCGGCATCGGTGAAACAAAACTCAGAGACCGCCGCCGCGGCCGATAAGCTCTCTATTGCCGCCAGCAGCGCGGCAACGCACGGCGGTGAGGCGATGGATACCGTCATCAAAACCATGGACGATATCGCCAACAGCACCCAGCGGATCGGCACCATTACGACGCTGATTAACGATATTGCCTTCCAGACCAACATTCTGGCTTTGAATGCCGCTGTTGAAGCCGCGCGGGCGGGCGAGCAGGGGAAAGGGTTCGCCGTGGTGGCGGGAGAAGTACGTCATCTTGCTAGCCGTAGCGCCAGTGCAGCCAATGATATTCGCAAGCTGATTGATGCCAGCGCTGACAAGGTGCAGTCCGGATCTGACCAGGTTCACGCCGCAGGACGCACGATGGACGATATTGTGGCGCAGGTGCAAAACGTCACTCAGCTGATCGCCCAAATCAGCCACTCCACGCTGGAACAATCAGACGGTCTTTCCAGCCTGACCCGCGCGGTGAATGAGCTGAGCAACATTACACAGAAAAACGCCGAACTGGTTGAAGAGAGTGCGCAGATTTCCGCGATGGTGAAACATCGCGCGGGTCGTCTGGAAGATGCGGTTACGGTGCTGCATTAATACTAAAAATACAGGCGGAACGTCGGGCATACGGGTTCCGCCTGCTGTGCAGATTAATCCAGCTGAGTAATATCCAGCGCAGCGCGATCGATAATACCGATGATTTTTTTGATCTGCGCATCGCTGGTATCACCATGATTGACCCGTAGATCCAGCACGGCTTTGAAGTTTTCCAGCGCGCGTTTCATCTGTGGATTTTTGCGTAATTCAAAACCCACGCAGCGGGCTTTAATCCGTTCGTGGATATGTTCCAGATGTTCACGGTTCTCATCCAGCCACTGCTGGCCCTGGGTCGTGATCGCAATCTGTTTACGCCCACCTTCCTCGTCGCTGACGGTGATCAGTGCCTGATCCTGCAAGAAATCCAGCGTTGGATAGATAACGCCCGGGCTTGGGGTGTAGTTACCCTGAGTCAGGGTTTCAATCGCTTTAATCAGTTCGTAGCCGTGGCTGGCGTCGCGGGTCAAGATATCCAGAATCACCAGGCGTAATTCGCCGTGGCCAAAGAACCGCTGACGACGACCACCGCCGCCACCACGACCGTGGCGATGTCCGCAACCCTGCTCGTGGTGATGTTCTTTGTTACAACCTTCATGGCGATGTTCTTCACCTTTGCAGCAACCTGCATGGTGCTCGTTGTGGCGGCCTTCATGGTGATGTCCTTCACCCTTGCAGCAGCCTTCGTGTTGGTGCTCAGTGTGCTTACAGCAACCTTCATAATGGTTTTGCATCATCGTCTCCTGATGTTGTTTAGATATATCTAATTTATATCTAAAAATTATCAGTTTGCAAGTCTACAAATTATATTCTGTATAACGTGATGATTATTAACTATTTTTATATGGGTGTGATAGCCGGGTAATCATAATTTAACTATATCAAAAAGTGCTTGCAATATTTTTGATTAGCAATCATTATCATTTAAAAATCAATTTAGATATATCGTATTATCTTCACAAGGCGAAAAAATGACAAAAAACATCTCACGCTACCCACAGCGCGTTCGCAATGAACTGCGTTTTCGAGAACTTACTGTCCTGCGCGTAGAGCGTATTAGCGCGGGCTTTCAGCGTATTGTACTGGGCGGTGACGCGCTGGACGGTTTTAGCTCACGCGGCTTTGACGACCATACCAAGGTCTTTTTCCCTGAACCGGGCAGCAACTTTGTACCACCTGTCGTCACCGATGAAGGCATTGTCTGGGCGGACGGTGTACGTCCGCTCTCCCGTGACTACACGCCGTTGTATGACGAAGCGCGCCATGAGCTGGCACTGGATTTCTATATTCATGACGGCGGCGTGGCAAGTACGTGGGCGATGAATGCCCGTGAGGGTGACAAGCTGACGATCGGCGGGCCGCGCGGTTCTTTGGTGGTGCCAGAGGATTATGCGTATCAGGTTTACGTGTGTGATGAGTCGGGAATGCCCGCGTTGCGCCGACGCCTGGAGTCGCTCAGCCGTTTGGTGGTACGTCCGAACGTCACGGCGCTGGTTAGCGTGCAGGATGCAGCCTACCAGGACTATTTTGCCCATCTCGACGGATTTACTCTTCAGTGGTTTATCGGCCATAACGAGCAGGCGGTGAATGAACACTTATCGCGGCTAAGCATGCCCACAGACGATTATTTCATCTGGATCACTGGCGAAGGAAAGGTGGTCAAAAACCTGAGTGCTCGTTTTGAAACCGAGGCGTTCGATCAGCAACGGGTTCGTGCAGCGGCTTACTGGCATCAACGCCGTTAATCAGTAATTAGAGGGCGGAACGCCAAACGCCTGGCGGAATGCGTAGCTAAATGCCGCGGTACTTGAATACCCAACGTCGAGTGCCACGGCGGTTACGCTTTTATTTTTCTTCAGCATTAATACTGATTCAAGTATTCGCATTTTTTGCTTCCAGACGCTGAAGGGCAATCCGGTTTCTTTTTTGAAATGACGTGAAAAGGTACGGGCAGACATACCCAAATGCTGCGCCCAGTATTCAACCGAATGCTCCAGTGCGGGGGATTCTTGTATTGTTCGGCAGACTTTGGTTAATTCGCGATCCTGCGGCCAGGGTAATACAAAAGCGACTTCCGGGAGTTGCAGAATAATATCGACCAGCACACTAACCAGCTTGCCCTCTTTTGACTGACTATCATAATGGCCTGAAATTGAATTCGTGGCGTAATGAATAAACTCTCTGGCGAAATCACTGATAGCCACTACTTTGCATTCATTGATGCTCTCTTCAAGAAAACCCGGTTTAATATCCAGATTTTCTAAATATACATCATCTAATGCCCAAACCGCATGCTCCGTATTATTTGGGATCCAGATGCCATAATGCGCCGGGATTATCCAGCACTTACCGGCAACATCAATGCGCATGCTGCCTTTGCGGGCGAAATGAAACTGCATAAAAGAGTGTGAATGCTGCGGTACATGGTGGTTGGCTTCCAGGACATAAGAGCGAAAGAATACGTCCTGCGGCAGTTCGGTCATGGAGTTATCCGGGAAGGAGTTCCACTGTTTTTGCGCGAGAGTTTCCATAAATGAATCGTCAATGCTCCCGATGGTGTGTCCGCTGTTCGATAGATCTTGTCCGCGGATCATAATACATACACTCTTTTTTCCATAATAATCTTGCGTAATAATTTTTAGTCCACTTTTGGTAAATACCATGAACTCGCTTTGTTCAGATGCTGTCATCGTCAATGAAACAAATGATAACTGGACCCGAATGGGAAAAGAGCTGCTTTCGCAAGCGGATATCAGAATTAATGGCTCGCGCGCCTGGGACATTCAACTTCATCATACCGGTTTCTTTAAACGGGTATTGCAACAAGGCTCGTTAGGGCTTGGCGAAAGCTATATGGAAGGCTGGTGGGACTGCGAACGGCTCGATATTCTGTTCTGCAAAATCCTGAAAGCAAAACTCGACCAGCAGATGCCAGGTAATCTGAAAGATATTTTACGCATTGCCAGCGCACGCCTGTTTAATTTGCAGTCACGTAGCCGTGCATGGATCGTCGGTAAAGAACATTATGATATTGGTAACGATCTCTTTGCGCTGATGCTTGATCCGCATATGCAATATTCCTGCGGTTACTGGAAAGACGCGACCACATTAGACGAAGCGCAAAATGCCAAATTAAAAATGATCTGCGAGAAGCTGCAGCTTAAGCCGGGTATGCGTTTACTCGATATCGGTTGTGGATGGGGCGGGTTGGCAGAATATGCGGCGCGTCATTATGGCGTGGCGGTAGAAGGCGTTACCATTTCCAAAGAGCAGCAGAAAATGGCGCAGCAGCGCTGTGAAGGGCTGGACGTTAACATTCTGCTGCAGGATTATCGCGATCTTGATAAACACTACGATCGCATTGTGTCCGTGGGGATGTTTGAACACGTCGGGCCGAAAAACTACGACACCTATTTCAGCATCGCTGACCGTTGTTTAAAACCGGATGGACTGTTCCTGCTGCATACCATTGGTAGCAATAAAAAAGGGATGAGCGTCGATCCGTGGATCAATAAATACATTTTCCCGAACGGTTGCTTGCCGGCAATTTCCCATATTGCCGAGGCCAGCGAATCACGGTTTGTGATGGAGGACTGGCATAACTTCGGCAGCGATTATGATAAAACGCTGATGGCCTGGCATGAGCGCTTTAATCAGGCCTGGCCGGAGCTGTCTTCACGTTACTCCGCCACCTTCAGAAGAATGTTTAATTACTATTTATGCGCTTGCGCCGGGGCTTTCCGCGCCAGAGATATTGAGCTTTGGCAGGTGCTGTTTAGCCGCGGTGTAGAGGGCGGCATCCGTGTTTATCGTTAACGTTCTGCCGGATGGCGGCGCAAGCGCCTTATCCGGCCTACAAAGGTTTGTACTCGCAGGCTTGATAAGCGCAGCGCATCAGGCACTTCTTCGCCGGATGGCGGCGCAAGCGCCTTATCCGGCCTACATAGGTTTGTACTCGTAGGCCTGATAAGCGAAGCGCATCAGGCATTTATGGCTTAGCTCAATTCACTCTCTGCCAGCGCTTTAAATACCATCGCGACGGCGTGCGCGCCGGGGTCCATATTTCCGAGCAGGCTTTCGCTGCTCAGATACGATGCGCGACCCGCATTGGCTTTGCTCGACAAACAGGTTCGTTCGGCTCCCGCTTGCGCGGCGTCGAAGGCGGCCTGCAGATTTTGCGGCTGCGTGAGCAGCGAAGTCAGAGCCGGTTGCAGCGCATCAATCATGGTGCGATCGCCTTCGTCTGCGCCGCCGTAAAACTTCATCTGCGCCAGTCCCGTATTCAGGGCTTCGGCAACGTTAGCTCCCTGTTCCAGTTTCTGCCCTGCGGCAGTAAAGAAAATAGACATCAGCACACCGCTGGAACCGCCCATCACCACGGTTAGACGTTCGCCAATCAGCGCGAACAGCGTGGCAAGATTATCCAGCGGCAACTGCTGACGATGCAACAGACCGGCAATTTCCCGCGCGCCTGCGGCAAAGGTTGAACCGGTATCGCCATCGCCGACTTTGGCATCCAGCGCATTAAGATGGGTCTCCAGATCGGAAAGGGTTGTGGTGACAAGCTCCACAATCCCGGCCACCAGGGCATTTGCCGAAGGCTGGAATTCCACGCGTGCGCTACGCTGAGATGACGGTACACAGCTGATTTCACGCGGTGGGACCGGCGTCGGCCAGTTACTGGTTTCCACCTCTGTGAGCAGCGCTTTTTCGATGCTCTCTTCCAGCACGATGGCCGTCAGTGAAAAGCCTTTCATATCCAGCGCGGTGACCAACGAGGCCGGGCCAATCAGCCAGTCGATACGCGGATGCAGCGGGCTGCTGGCCAGTTCGCGGGTAATGATGGCCATTTCGGCAACAGAAACGCCGCCAAGATTGTTAATCATCACCGCCAGACGGCCGGTTTCAGGCAGGGCGGCCAGCAGTTTATCCACCATCAGGTTCACCACCTGCGCACTGTTCTGGGTGTCGATGACCGAGGCGCCTGGTTCGCCGTGAATGCCCATACCCAGCTCCGCGTGGCCCGGATGATGACGCGGGGCGGCGTCGGTTTCTTGCGGCAAATGACAGCTGGAAAGCGCAACACCCAGACTGAAGGTGTTATTGGCCGCGTATTGCGCTTCACGCAGGACGGTGGCGAGGTTGTAGCCGCGTTCGGCAAAATAGCCCGCGATTTTATGCACCAGGATGGTTCCCGCAATGCCGCGCGGGTGTTTGTTATCCGGTAGGGAGATGTCATCGCCGACAATCAGCATTTCAACGTTGTAACCAAGGCGACGGGCTTTCTCGGCGGCAAGACCGAAATTAAGACGGTCACCGGTGTAATTTTTCACGATCAACAAACAGCCCGCCTCACCGGTTACCGCCTGAATGGCGGTCAGTACCGCATCTACGCTCGGGGAAGCGAACACGTCGCCACAGACCGCGGCCGTTAGCATACCTTTACCGATAAACCCAACGTGCGCGGGTTCGTGCCCTGAACCGCCGCCGGAAATGACCGCCACGTTATTTTTGTTAAGGTCACGTCGGACCACGATACGAATAGCCGGATCGCTTTCCAGACGCGCCAGGTTATTCCACGGGCTGGCGATAATCGTACCGTCGATGACGTCGCTCACGAGATGGGTGCGTTGATTAAAAAAGAATTGAGACATAACGGCTCCTTGAGGTTGAGTGTAAGACAAACCCCCGGAAGCATGGTCATGGTGCGGAGGCGATAGAGAGATTCTGGCGAAGTCAGCGTGGAAAAAAACAACGTTAAAATGAGTTTCATTACGGAACGTTGTTATTGTTTTTTGTTCCGAAATGAAACCGAAAAGAACGGGGAACGACCACAATGCGAGCTTGCTCGACTTTTTCCTCTCGCGATGAATGCAGGTCACACTGCACTGTCAGCTTTTTTTACCGGTATTTTGGCAAGTGAGTGGGTAAAAGAGAAAGTGAGATTCGTCTGTGCCGGAGATTTGGTGGTGAATGAACGGATCGGGATCGCAAACCTTATATTTTTTATGGTTAAGCGTTCCAATATGAAACATGTGTTGTTTTTATCTGTTTCATATCAGAACAAAAAGACGAAAGATTTTTTTGTGCACGCCTCGCCATACAGTTATTGCATCGCTCCGGTACCTCCCGTTTTCGCCGTCAGCATCAGGCTAAACAGGTTAACGCCAGGGCTCACCATGTAAAAACATGTACTTATTTGAGGATGAAAGGAATGCTAAAAGTTATTCAATCTCCAGCCAAATATCTCCAGGGTCCTGACGCTTCCACCTTGTTTGGTCAATACGCTAAAAATCTGGCGGACAGCTTTTTCGTGATTGCGGATGACTTCGTGATGAAGCTGGCGGGAGAGAAGGTACTAAACGGCCTGCACAGTCATGACATTAGCTGCCATGCGGAACGCTTTAACGGTGAATGTAGCCATGTTGAAATTAATCGCCTGATTGCCATTTTGAAACAGCACGGTTGCCGCGGCGTGGTTGGGATTGGTGGTGGGAAAACGCTGGATACCGCCAAAGCGATTGGCTACTACCAGAAGTTGCCGGTGGTGGTGATCCCGACTATCGCGTCTACCGATGCGCCAACCAGCGCGCTGTCCGTTATCTATACCGAAGCCGGTGAGTTTGAAGAGTATCTGATCTACCCGAAAAACCCGGATATGGTGGTAATGGACACTGCAATCATTGCCAAAGCGCCGGTACGTCTGCTGGTGGCCGGGATGGGCGATGCGCTCTCGACCTGGTTTGAAGCGAAAGCCTGTTATGACGCCAGAGCGACCAGCATGGCGGGCGGACAGTCCACCGTGGCGGCGCTGAGCCTGGCGCGCTTGTGCTATGATACCCTGCTGGCGGAAGGCGAGAAGGCACGCTTTGCCGCGCAGGCCGGCGTGGTGACCGATGCGCTGGAGCGTATTGTCGAAGCTAACACTTACCTCAGCGGCATCGGCTTTGAAAGCAGCGGTCTGGCAGGGGCGCATGCGATCCACAACGGCTTTACGATTCTGGAAGAGTGCCACCATTTGTACCACGGTGAAAAAGTCGCCTTTGGTACGCTGGCGCAGCTGGTGTTGCAAAACAGCCCGATGGAAGAGATCGAAACCGTGCTGAATTTCTGTCAGAAAGTAGGCCTGCCGGTAACGTTAGCGGAAATGGGCGTGAAAGAAGACGTTGACGGCAAGATCATGGCCGTAGCAAAAGCGACCTGTGCAGAAGGTGAAACCATCCACAATATGCCGTTCCCGGTAACGCCTGAAAGCGTACATGCCGCTATTTTGACGGCAGACCTGCTGGGACAGCAGTGGCTGGCGCGTTAATCAGTCGTCGGTAGGTTTTTATCCGGCATCTTCTCCCCCTCTGACAGTCTCTGCCGGAGGGGTTGTCTATGGTTAAACAGCGGAAAGGGATATGACGGCGCACACGCATAGCATCGGGAAGGAAGTCTCTTCAGTCATTGCCCAGTCATGGCATCGTTGCAGCAAGTTTATGCAGCGGGAAACCTGGCAGGCGCCGCATCAGGCGCAAGGGCTGACCTTTGAGTCGATTTGTCGTCGCAAGACGGCGTTGCTGACGATTGCTCAGGCTGCGCTGGAAGATGCCTGGGAGTTTATGGACGGCCGCCCGTGCGCGCTGCTGATTCTGGATGAGTCAGCCTGTATTCTCAGCCGTTGCGGTGATCCACAGACGGTGGAACAGCTGGCGGAGCTTGGGTTTCGCGACGGCAGCTACTGTGCGGAAAGCATCATTGGCAGTTGTGCGCTGTCGCTGGCGACGATGCCGGGCCAGCCGACAAAAACTTCTGGTAAACAGCATTTTAAACAGGCGCTGCATCCGTGGTCGTTCTGCTCGACGCCGGTCTTCGATAACCATGGTCGACTGTTCGGCTCCATCTCGCTGTGTTGTCTGGTGGAGCATGAGTGCGTTTCTGATTTATCCCTGACGCTGGCGATTGCCAGAGAAGTCGGCAACTCTTTGCTGACCGACAGCCTGCTGGCTGAATCCAACCGCCATCTGAACCAGATGTACGGGCTGCTGGAGAGTATGGATGATGGTGTGATGGCCTGGAACGAACAGGGCGTATTGCAGTTCCTCAATGCGCGTGCGGCGCTGCTTTTGCATCTCGATGCGCAGGCCAGTCAGGGAAAAAACATTCACGATCTGCTCAATCTCCCCATGCTGCTGCGCCGGGCGATCAAACATGCCCGCGGCCTGAATCACGTCGAAGTTACCTTTGAAAGCCAGCATCAGTTTGTTGATGCCGTCATCACCCTGAAACCGATTGTTGAGGAGCAGGGCAACAGCTTTATCCTGCTACTGCATCCGGTGGAGCAAATGCGCCAGCTGATGACCAGCCAGCTCGGCAAGGTGAGCCACACCTTTGAGCAGATGTCGACTGACGATCCGGAAACCCGCCGCTTGATCCATTTTGGTCGCCAGGCAGCGAGGGGGAGTTTCCCGATCCTACTGTGCGGGGAAGAGGGCGTTGGTAAGGAGCTGCTGAGCCAGGCCATTCACAACGAAAGCGAGCGCGCCAGCGGGCCGTATATCGCCGTGAACTGTCAGCTGTATGCCAACAGCGTACTGGGGCAGGATTTTATGGGCAGCGCGCCCACCGACGATGAAAATGGCCGGCTGAGCCGTCTTGAACTGGCGAACGGCGGCACGCTGTTTTTGGAAAAAATTGAATATCTGGCGCCGGAGCTGCAATCCGCGCTGTTACAGGTGATCAAGCAGGGGGTATTAACCCGCCTGGATGCCCGTCGGTTGATTCCGGTGGATGTCAAAGTGATCGCCACCACCACGGTTGATCTCGCCAATCTGGTGGAGCAAAACCGCTTTAGCCGTCAGCTGTATTACGCGCTGCACTCTTTTGAGATAGTGATCCCCCCGCTGCGGGCGCGGCGTAACAGTATTCCCTCGCTGATTTATACGCGGCTGAATAGCCTGAAAAAACGCTTTTCATCCAGTTTGAAGATCGACGACGACGCGCTGGCACAGCTGGTGGCCTATTCGTGGCCGGGCAATGACTTTGAGCTCAACAGCATTATCGAAAACATCGCCATCAGCAGTGATAACGGCCATATTCGGCTGAGCAATCTACCGGATTATCTGTTTGCCGAACGTCCTGGTCTGGAGACTGCGTCTTCACTGCTGCCAGCCAGTCTGACCTTTACCGCTATCGAAAAAGAGGCGATTATCCATGCTGCTCGCGTCACCAGCGGACGCGTACAGGAGATGTCGCAACTGCTGAACATTGGTCGCACTACCTTGTGGCGCAAGATGAAGCAATACGATATTGATGCCAGCCAGTTTAAGCGCAAGCATCTGGACTAGTTTCTTCAATTCTCGCCATCGAGAACAGCGCGTCTGACAGTCGGTTGATATAGCGTCTGGGTTCATCGCGTAACGTCAGCGTTCTGCTCATCGCGATAAGGATCCGCTCCAGTCGGCGCGTCAGAGTGCGCGCAACGTGTAGCTGTGCCGATGGCAGATTTTTCCCCGGAATAACAAACTCTTTGAGCGGACCGCTTTGCGCCATATTGCGGTCAATAAGCTGCTCCAGCGCCTGAATATCCTCCTCGCCAATACGCTGTTGTAAGCGCGCGAGTCCTTTCTCATCGCTGGCGAGTTCCGCACCCAGTACAAACAGCATCTTCTGCATGGCGTGCAGATCCTGGCGTAGTTCAGCCTGGTGCGTGCTGGCATAGCAGACGCCAAGCTGGGAAATCAGTTCATCCACCGTGCCATAGGCCTCAACGCGGATGTCATCTTTGTCGATACGGCTGCCGCCAAACAGCGCGGTCGTGCCTTTATCGCCAGTTCGGGTGTAGATGCGGTACATTTATTTTATCTCGCTGAAGGGAAGTACTTTGACCAGTTGACCGGCATTGGCGCCGAGGACGCGGAGCTGGGCTGCTCCGGCGCGGATATGCCCACGGATCAGCGCCCGATCTTCGGGCAACTGGGCGTGGGTTAAAGCAATATCACCCGTGGCATTAAGACCCAGACCGACACGTAGCGTTGAGCTTTTGGCCGCAAGTTTGCTCAATGCCAGCGCGCAGTCATGCTCGTCGCAACAGATTGCCCTGCAAGGGACGCCTTGCTCTTCCAGTCCCCAGCACAGCTCATCAAGCACGCGAGTATCCAGCCAGCGTGAGTGATAAAACAGATTTACGCCCGGTGATGAAAGTGACATTGCGCCCCCTGCGTTATCAGAATGCCTGACGGAAGATCTCGGCAATTTCTTTCTCGTTCCCTTTGCGCGGGTTAGAGAAGGCGTTGCCGTCCTTCAGCGCCATTTCCGCCATGTACGGGAAATCGGCTTCTTTGACGCCCAGATCGCGCAGATGCTGCGGAATGCCGATGTCAGCGGAGAGACGGGCAATGGCGTGAATGGCCAGTTCGGCGGCATCCATGGTGGAGAGTCCGTCAGTGTTTTCGCCCATAAATTCTGCGATATCGGCAAATTTCTCCGGGTTAGCGATCAGGTTATAGCGCGCCACGTGCGGGAGCAGTACGGCATTCGCCACGCCGTGTGGCATGTCGTACAGACCGCCAAGCTGATGCGCCATTGCGTGAACGTAGCCGAGGTTGGCGTTGTTGAAAGCCATACCCGCCAACAGAGAGGCGTAGGCCATGTTCTCGCGAGCTTTCAGGTTGCTGCCCAGCGCTACGGCCTGACGCAAGTTGCGTGCGATCAGGCGAATAGCCTGAATAGCGGCGGCGTCGGTGACCGGGTTGGCATCTTTGGAAATATAGGCTTCTACGGCGTGGGTCAGGGCGTCCATACCAGTCGCGGCGGTCAGCGGAGCGGGTTTGCCGAGCATCAGCAGCGGATCGTTAATTGAGACCGACGGCAGGTTACGCCAGCTGACGATCACAAACTTCACTTTGGTTTTGGTATTGGTCAGCACGCAGTGGCGGGTGACTTCGCTGGCGGTACCGGCAGTGGTATTCACCGCAACGATAGGCGGCAGCGGGTTGGTCAGGGTTTCAATCCCGGCATAGCTATAGAGATCGCCTTCGTGAGTCGCTGCTATACCGATGCCTTTACCGCAGTCATGCGGGCTACCGCCGCCAACGGTAACGATGATATCGCAATGCTCTTTGCGAAAGACCTCCAGACCATCGCGCACGTTGGTGTCTTTGGGATTTGGCTCAACGCCGTCAAAAACCACCACGTCAATGCCCGCTTCACGTAAATGGGCGAGGGTTTTATCTACCGCACCGTCTTTAATAGCCCGCAGACCTTTATCAGTAACCAGCAGCGCTTTTTTACCGCCTAACAGTTTGCAGCGTTCGCCGACAACGGAAATAGCATTGGGGCCAAAGAAGTTCACATTTGGCACCAGGTAATCAAACATACGATAGCTCATAATATACCTTCTTAGATTTAAATTATAATTCAGAGAAACAATTCAGTGCGGCTTCTGCTAATAATCTGTCTTGTTCGACGGTGCCACCGCTAACGCCAACGGCACCAATTAATTTACCGTTTAATATGATAGGTAAGCCACCGCCGAAAATAACAATGCGCTGTTGGTTAGTAAGCTGCAAACCATATAGCGAAGCGCCAGGTTGTACCGCGTCGGTAATTTCATGGGTACCCTGGCGCAGGCAGCAGGCGGTATACGCTTTATTAAGAGAGATATCACAGCTGGTGACAAACGCATCGTCCATGCGTTGCATTAGCAGCGTATTCCCGCCGTGATCCACCACAGAAAAGACCACCGGAACGTTGATCTCAAGCGCTTTAGCCTCAACGGCCTGCGCCATTTTTTTTGCAGCCGCCAGCGTAATGGTGGCAATTTGTTGGCTCTTATTCACAGTATCTCCTGAAAACGTTGTAGGGCTGAGGTCACGAAACATATCGCGCAACCGCTATTTTTATCATTGGCTTTACCTTATTTTCTCGCCGCACGTTATTAAGTCAATAGAGCAAAAATTTCAGAAATATCAAATCCACGTTCCCGGTTTTTCGTTTATTGATAATGATCATTTAACTTCATCACAATTCATGATGGATATTCCTGAATTGCGTTTCAATATGAAACGATGCGTTTTTATTAGGTGCCAAATTGGAACGAAATTAATTTTATTTTTTTATTGCTTGGCTCATTTAGAGTTCGGCCATTGCTGATGAAAGGCGAATGCCGGGTGTGGTGTCCCCGGTAATGCGGCCCGGCGTCCCTATTTTTTACCTTTTGAGTCAATAAATCATGAGAAGATCAAAACGATTCGAAGTGCTTGCGAAGCGGCCTGTAAATCAGGATGGGCTGATTGGCGAATGGCCTGAAGAGGGGCTGATCGCCATGGAAAGCCCTTACGATCCGACGTCGTCGGTGAAGGTAGAAAATGGTCGTATTGTTGAGCTGGACGGTAAGAGCCGCGCCGAGTTCGACATGATCGACCGTTTCATTGCCGACTATGCGATTAACGTGGCCGAGGCGGAGCGCGCCATGCAGCTCGACGCGCTGGAGATCGCCAGAATGCTGGTGGATATCCACGTCAGTCGGGAAGAGATTATTGCCATTACCACCGCCATCACCCCGGCGAAAGCGGTGGAAGTGATGGCGCAAATGAACGTGGTGGAGATGATGATGGCGCTACAAAAAATGCGCGCCAGACGCACTCCCTCCAACCAGTGCCACGTGACTAACCTGAAAGATAACCCGGTACAGATAGCCGCCGACGCTGCTGAAGCGGGGATCCGCGGCTTTTCCGAGCAGGAAACGACGGTCGGGATCGCCCGCTACGCGCCGTTTAACGCCCTGGCGCTGCTGGTGGGTTCCCAGTGCGGTCGCCCCGGTGTGCTGACGCAATGTTCCGTTGAAGAGGCCACGGAGCTGGAGCTGGGGATGCGCGGGTTAACCAGCTACGCCGAAACGGTATCGGTATACGGTACAGAGTCGGTGTTTACCGACGGCGATGATACGCCGTGGTCCAAAGCGTTTCTCGCCTCGGCCTATGCGTCGCGTGGCCTGAAGATGCGCTACACCTCCGGCACCGGCTCGGAGGCGCTGATGGGCTATTCCGAAAGTAAATCGATGCTTTATCTGGAGTCACGCTGCATTTTTATCACTAAAGGCGCGGGCGTACAGGGGCTGCAAAACGGTGCGGTCAGCTGTATCGGCATGACCGGCGCTGTGCCGTCAGGGATCCGCGCGGTGCTGGCGGAAAACCTGATTGCCTCAATGCTCGACCTTGAAGTGGCCTCCGCCAATGACCAGACCTTTTCCCACTCCGATATTCGCCGTACTGCCCGTACCCTGATGCAGATGCTGCCGGGTACTGACTTTATTTTCTCCGGTTACAGCGCGGTACCCAACTACGACAACATGTTTGCCGGGTCGAACTTCGACGCTGAAGATTTCGATGATTACAACATTCTGCAACGCGATCTGATGGTTGACGGCGGTCTGCGGCCGGTGACGGAAGAGGAAACCATCGCCATTCGCAATAAGGCCGCACGCGCCATTCAGGCAGTGTTCCGCGAACTTGGCCTGCCGCTGATTAGCGATGAAGAAGTCGAAGCTGCTACATATGCTCACGGCAGCAAAGATATGCCCGCGCGCAATGTGGTGGAAGATCTGGCTGCCGTGGAAGAGATGATGAAGCGCAATATCACCGGGCTGGATATCGTCGGCGCGTTGAGTTGCAGCGGCTTCGAAGATATCGCCAGCAATATCCTCAACATGCTGAGACAGCGTGTTACCGGTGATTACCTGCAAACGTCGGCCATTCTGGATCGCCAGTTCGACGTCGTCAGCGCCGTCAACGACATCAATGATTATCAGGGACCTGGTACCGGCTATCGCATCAGTGCCGAACGCTGGGCGGAAATTAAAAATATCGCGGGCGTGGTTCAGCCTGGCTCAATTGAATAAGGCGGTACACCGTGGAATGCACAACTGAACGTAAGCCGGTTTTCACCTTGCAGGTAAGCGAAGGCGAGGCGGCTACAGCGGACGAACGCGTAGATGAGGTGGTGATTGGCGTCGGCCCGGCCTTTGATAAGTATCAGCATAAAACCTTGATTGATATGCCGCACAACGCGATTTTGAAAGAGCTGGTTGCTGGCATCGAAGAAGAGGGACTGCATGCGCGAGTAGTGAGGATCCTGCGCACCTCGGATGTTTCTTTTATGGCATGGGATGCGGCAAATCTCAGCGGCTCAGGCATTGGGATTGGTATCCAGTCGAAAGGAACCACGGTGATTCATCAGCGCGATCTGCTGCCGCTAAGTAACCTGGAACTGTTTTCTCAGGCTCCGCTGCTGACGCTGGAAACCTATCGTCAGATTGGTAAAAACGCCGCGCGATATGCACGCAAAGAGTCGCCTTCGCCGGTGCCAGTGGTCAATGACCAGATGGTGCGCCCTAAATTTATGGCCAAGGCCGCGCTGTTTCATATCAAAGAAACCAAACACGTGGTGCAGGATGCTGCGCCTGTCACGTTGCATATTGCACTGGTAAGGGAATGACCATGAACGACAACACCATGACCGCGCAGGATTACCCATTAGCCACCCGCTGCCCGGAGAAAATCCGGACGCCTGGCGGCAAGCCGCTAACCGACATTACCCTTGAGAATGTGCTGGCGGGCCGCGTAGGGCCGCAGGATGTGCGTATTTCTCAGCAAACGCTGGAGTACCAGGCGCAGATTGCCGAGCAGATGCAGCGTCATGCCGTGGCGCGCAATTTTCGTCGTGCGGCAGAACTGATTGCGATCCCGGATGCCCGCATTCTGGAGATCTACAACGCGCTGCGACCGTTTCGTTCTTCGTTCGCCGAGTTGCAGGCCATTGCCGATGAACTGGAACACACCTGGCACGCCACGGTGAACGCCGGGTTTGTCCGCGAATCGGCAGAGGTATACCAGCAGAGAAATAAGCTGCGTAAAGGCAGTCAGTGACGGAGGCAGCATGCCGTTAATTGCAGGGATCGATATCGGCAACGCCACCACTGAAGTGGCGTTGGCGCAGGATGGCCGGTTTATCGGCAGCGGGATTGTCGCCACGACCGGGATGAAAGGCACGCGGGAGAATATCGCCGGGGTGGTCGCGTCCCTGCAGCAGGCGCTGGATAAAACGCCGTGGTCGCTGCAGGACGTGGCAAAAATCTGCATCAACGAGGCCGCACCGGTGATTGGCGATGTGGCGATGGAAACCATCACTGAAACCATCATTACCGAATCAACGATGATTGGCCATAACCCGCAAACGCCCGGCGGCGTTGGCGTGGGCATGGGAACCACCATCGCCGTGGAGAAGTTGGCGGCGTTGAGCGAGGATCGATTTGCCCAAGGCTGGATACCGTTGGTGGGTGAGGAGATGGATTTCCTTGAGGCGGTTTGGTTTATCAATGAAGCGCTGGATCGCGGCGTCAACGTGGTGGCGGCCATCCTGAAAAAAGATGATGGCGTGCTGGTGAATAATCGCCTGCATCGGCCAATACCGGTGGTTGATGAAGTCACTCTGCTGGAGAAGGTGCCGGAAGGCGTGCTGGCGGCGGTGGAAGTGGCGGCCCCGGGACAGGTGGTGCGGGTGCTGTCGAATCCTTACGGTATCGCGACCTTCTTTGCCCTGACCCCTGAGGAAACGCAAACTATTGTCCCCATCGCCAGAGCGCTGATTGGCAACCGTTCCGCCGTGGTGCTGAAAACCCCGCAGGGAGATGTGCGATCAAGAGTGATCCCGGCGGGTAAGATCTTTATCCGTGGTGAAAAGCGTGGCGGTGAAGCCGACGTAGCGCAAGGCGCGCAGGCCATTATGCAGGCGATGAGCGCCTGCGCGCCCGTGTGTGATATTCGTGGTGAAGCAGGCACGCACGCAGGCGGCATGCTGGAGCGGGTGCGAAAGGTGATGGCCTCGCTGACCGGTCATGACATGAACACGGTGCATATTCAGGATCTATTGGCGGTCGATACATTTATTCCGCGCAAGGTGCAGGGCGGCATTGCCGGAGAGTGTTCAATGGAGAACGCCGTGGGCATTGCGGCGATGGTGAAAGCCGATCGTTTACAGATGCAGGCCATCGCCAGTGAGCTGAGCGCCCGGTTAAATACCCCAGTTGAAGTCGGTGGTGTGGAGGCCAACATGGCCGTAGCAGGGGCGTTAACAACGCCCGGATGCGCCGCACCGCTGGCGATCCTCGACTTAGGCGCAGGATCTACCGATGCCGCCGTCATCAATAGCGACGGCGTAGTGAAAGCGGTACATCTGGCCGGCGCGGGGAATATGGTCAGCCTGTTGATTCAAACTGAGCTGGGCTTAAGCGATGCATTTCTGGCGGAGGAAATAAAAAAATACCCGCTGGCAAAAGTGGAGAGCCTGTTCAGCATTCGCCACGAGAACGGAGCGGTGGAGTTTTTTCGTGAACCGCTCAGCCCGTCAGTATTTGCCAAAGTGGTGTATCTGAAAGAGGGCGAGCTGATCCCGGTCGATAACCAGACCTCGCTGGAAAAAATCCGTCTGGTGCGTCGACAGGCTAAAGAGAAGGTTTTTGTGACCAACTGCCTGCGCGCGTTACGCCAGGTGTCACCCGGTGGCTCTATTCGCGATATGACTTTTGTGGTGCTGGTAGGCGGTTCTTCGCTGGATTTCGAAATCCCGCAGATGATCACCGATGCGCTGGCGCATTACGGCGTTGTCGCCGGGCAGGGCAATATTCGAGGTACCGAAGGGCCGCGTAATGCGGTGGCAACTGGGCTGGTTTTAGCCGGAGAAGCAAAAAAATAGCGCAGAAAACAGCCGCGCAAGCGTTTAGCTGCGGGGTAAGTCAAATAAAGGCGATGTTCTCTTTGATATCCCGGCGGAGTTGGGTACATAGTATAAATGTGTCTCTCACGTGGTTAATTTTAAGGATAAGAGCATGCCAACAGCAATTGAGAAAGCATTGGATTTTATTGGTGGTATGAACACTTCGGCGTCAGTACCACATTCAATGGATGAAAGTACCGCTAAGGGAATCTTAAAGTATTTGCATGACTTAGGTGTGCCAGCGAGTCCGGAAGTTGTGATGGCACGGGGTGAGCAAGAGGGATGGAATCCCGAGTTCACGAAAAAAGTGGCCGGATGGGCAGAAAAAGTCGCCTCCGGTAACCGCATCCTTATCAAGAACCCAGAGTATTTTTCAACCTATATGCAGGAGCAGCTCAAAGAGCTAGTGTGAGCTGACTATCGAATTAAACTCTAACGGACGTTTCCATCCCAGGATGGCGGCGTCCAAAAGCGCCGCCTCGCTTCTGATTAATCCCGATTGCCAACCTGGTGCGTTTAAAACGCGTGGGTAACTCTATATCTTAAAAATAACCACGCTTTTATTATCTGGTTAAACCTCTGACGATCTCCATTTCATAAATTACGCCATTTCGTTTTGTCCTTCTGGGCGGCGTCCGCTCACCAACACGAAGTGTGTTTTTATACTTTCCCGACTGGAATCATCGTTTTTTCATGAATGTGTCACTATAGCTAAAAGCCTCAATTACGAATGTCTCATTGTTCAGCCATTCGTTACCCTAGGAATATATCTATGTCTGCTAAAACGCTGTATGAAAAATTAGTTGAATCGCATACCGTTCGGGAACTTGATAACGAAGGGCATGTTTTACTTTATATCGATCGTTCGATACTCAATGAATATACCAGCCCACAGGCATTTAGCGGGTTAAGGGAACAAGGACGGTCGGTACGGCATCCGGAAGCCTTCCTACTGAATGTTGATCATGTTAATCCCACCCGACCGCAGCGCGATATGCTGATGACGGATCCCGGCGGTCAGTTGCAGGTTGACTATTTTCGGGAAAATGCTGCTGATTTTGGTATCACGTTATTTGATGTGCTGGACCCACGACAAGGAATAGAACATGTCGTTGCCCATGAGCAAGGGCTGGTCATGCCCGGAATGGTAATTGCGGCTGGCGACAGCCATACCACCACTTACGGTGCGTTTGGCGCTTTGGGATTTGGTATCGGCACGTCGGAAATCGAACACCTGCTGGCTACTCAGACGCTGGTGTATCGTAAGCTGAAAACCCTGCGTGTCAGCGTTAAGGGTGAATTACCTTTTGGTTGTTCTGCAAAAGATATCGTTCTTGAATTACTCGAACGTACTGGCGCAGATGGTGCGACAGGATATGCCATCGAATTCGACGGTGAAACAATCAGTGCCCTGAGTGTTGAGGGGCGAATGACGCTTTGCAATATGGCTGTGGAGGCGGGGGCTCGCGGCGCGATTATTGCACCGGATGCAAAGGTTTTTGACTATATCTACGGGAAACCGCAAATGCCCTCAGGTGAACTCTGGGAGCAGGCATTGCAGGAGTGGTCGCAGTTGAGTAGTGATGCAGATGCGGTTTTTGATAAGACCGTGACGATCGACTGTCTCGATCTTGAGCCTAAAGTGACCTGGGGGATCAGCCCGGACCAAACCTGTGCGATCACCGGCTATATCCCATCCCCGGAACACGAAACGCATCCACTTAAACGCCTCGCGCTTGAGAAAGCTCTCCAGTATATGGATCTGCTGCCCGGTACGCCGGTGAGTGATATTCGTATTTCGCATGCTTTTATTGGCTCATGCACGAATGGTCGCATTGAAGATCTGCGGTCCGTCGCGAAAGTCGTGGCGGGACGCAAAATTGCCAGCCATGTTCGCGGGATCATTGTGCCCGGTTCAACAATGGTCAGACGCCAGGCGGAAGAAGAAGGGCTGGCGAAAATCTTTATTGACGCTGGTTTTGAATGGCGGCAGTCGGGTTGCTCAATGTGCCTTGCGATGAACGAGGACGTGCTGACAGCAGGCAATCGCTGCGCATCGGGTACGAACCGTAATTTCCCCGGACGGCAGGGTGCAGGGGCAAGAACGCATTTGATGAGTCCGGCGATGGTCGCAGCAGCAGCGGTAGCAGGGCATCTGGTCGATGTTCGGACATTACTTCAGGCGGGGGAATGAGATGGATACATTTAAGCAAATTAGCGGGCGAATTGCGCCAATGCTGGAACCGAATATCGACACTGATGTGATTATGCCGAAACAGTTCCTGAAAGGGATCGATCGCCAGGGGCTGGATAAAGGGGTGTTTTTCGATCGTCGTTTTATGGCTGGCGGCCAACCAAATCCTGATTTTATTCTGAACATGCCGGGCTGGCAGGGCGCGACATTCCTGCTGGTCGGCCCCAATTTTGGCTGCGGATCGAGCCGTGAACATGCCGTTTGGGGATTAAAACAGCTGGGCATCCGGGCGCTGTTAGGTACCACTTTCGCTGGGATCTTTGATGACAACTGCCAGCGCAACGGGATCCTCACGATCTCATTAGATGAAGCTGCTTTGTCGCGTCTGGCGCAGCTTGCCGCGAATGCTGATACCAATGCTATCACTGTTTCACTCGATCGCTGCAAAATTACGACGGCAGAGGAAACGATCCCCTTTGTTATCAGCGAACTCAAACGAGAGATGTTGGCTGCAGGTGAAGATGCGATTGCCTGGACACTGCAATATCTGCCAGAGATAGAAAATTTTGAGGCACAGCATTACGCACGTCGCCCATGGTTAAAGCGTCCGGTATCCGCACGTGGCTAAGAAAAGAGATGGTGATGAAACGGGTGCAATGTCGGGCAAGCAATGAAGGCAGGGGACAGTGATGAGTACAATGATTGAATGCGGCGCTTCTCCGTTTATTCCGGGGTTTGCGCTCAAGGATGTTCGTCTGGAAAATGGTCTGACGATAAGAGTGGCTATCGGAGGCAGCGGTTCACCTTTGGTACTGCTACATGGGCATCCGCAGAATCATACGACATGGCGGAAAGTCGCACCGACATTGGCGCAAAATCATACAGTCATTTTGCCGGATTTGCGTGGCTATGGCGACAGCGATAAACCAACGAGCGATCCGGCGCACCGTACCTATTCAAAGCGCACCATGGCGCAGGATATTGTCATGTTAATGGACGCGCTCGGCTTTTCCCGTTTTGCCTTCGTAGGGCACGATCGTGGAGGACGCGTAGGCCACAGGCTCGCGCTGGATTATCCAGATCGTGTGACATGTTGTACTTTTATCGACATTGCTCCAACTGCGACGATGTACGCCTTGACCGATAAATCCTTTGCCACGCGTTACTTCTGGTGGTTTTTCCTGATTCAACCCTTCCCGTTACCCGAAACGATGATTGCGCACGATCCGGCATTTTTTCTGCGTAAGCATATTTCGGGTCAGCTCAAAATAGAGGGCGCGACCTCGCAGGAAGCATTCAATGAATACCTGCGTTGTTACCAGAATCCTGAGATGATCCACGCGATCTGTGAGGACTACCGGGCTGCTGCGACGATTGATTTGGACGATGATGCCGCAGATACGTCGGCGCGTATCCGGTGCCCGTTGCAGCTGCTGTGGGGCGGACTGGGAACAGTAGGGCAACTGTATGATGTGGTTGATACCTGGAAAGAAAAGGCGCTGAACGTTCAGGGGGAAGCATTGCCTTGCGGACACTCCCCGCAGGAAGAGTGTCCTGAGTACTTTATCCAGAAACTTCAGTCCTTTTTACATTCAGTGTTATAACTCGGTCATCCTTTGCAACTTCGCACTGATGCTATGAAAACGACGCCTGTAGGAAAAAAACATCGCCAGCCCCTTGAGGGCTGGCCTTCTGTTGAAGATCTTTTCGTTTTTGTCACCGTTGCTCGCAACGGTGGATTTGCCCGGGCAGCGCTGGAGCTGGGGCTATCTCCCTCCTATATCAGCAAACGTATCGCTATCCTTGAAAAATGTCTCAACGCCCGGCTTTTTTTTCGTAATAACAGAGTGATGCGCCTCACACCGGAAGGCGAAAATGCGCTGGGTGGGGCTATGCAGGTCGTCAGTGAAATGGATGGTTTTGTAAGTCGTCTGGATAATCAACGTGGCGTGTTGGCTGGTAATATCACCATCAACTGCTCATTTGGTTTTGGGCATAAATATGTCGCAGAGGCGCTGTCGTCATTTATGATCGCCTATCCTGATATTACGGTAAAACTCACGCTAACGGATCGTGAAGTGGATCTGGTGGAAGAGGGGGTCGATATTGAAATTCGCGTTGGGGATGACATCAACGAATTGTATATCGCACGGCAGTTAGCCACTAATCGACGGATCCTGTGTGCTTCCCCTGAATACCTCGAACGCCGCGGCAAACCAGAGTCTGTTAGTGCGCTTGTGCAGCATGATTGCCTGATGATTCAGGAAAAAAACTCGGCATTTGGCAATTGGATATTAACAGACGGTAAGCAGCAGACACATTGCCGACTAAACGGTTTTCATTCTTCCAACAGCGGCAGTGTGGTGCTTATTTGGGCACTGAAAGGCCATGGCATTACATTGCGGTCGGAATGGGATGTTGCGCAGTATATTGCACGAGGTGAGCTGGTTCACGTGTTGCCTCAGTGGTATCAGGAAGCGAATATCTGGGCTGTATATACCCGGCGTTCATCAAGTTCTGATCGTATCAAAACCTGCATCGATTTCCTCACTGAGCATCTTGCGCAATGCTTGCCAGGCGGCAAATCACCGGGCGTGTTGTGAGCAGTCGGCATCAACTGTAGTGGTGCCGGATGCTCTTACTTATGTTTACTGTGGCGGCATTGTGTTCCTCCACGCATTATAAGTAAGTGACACCGTGACTGTCAGACGGATCGAATAGCAACGCGTGGAGTGATTCAACGAGCATTGAGATATTTCTGTTCGTATTTTTTAACACTGCATCGATTTTGAAACAACTTTTCAAAGCACGAATAGCTAAAGGAATTTGCTTTCACAGGCTTCCATGCTTTTTTCTCTATGCGTATCTATTTTTGGTTGCGGCAGGGTAAAAGCCGCCGTAAATTTGCGCAGCTTCGTTGTACGAGACTACTACAACAAGTAGATCAATATTTTTTCCCGCAGAGTCGGGGGAATCCATTCAAAAATGAGATAGCGAAAAATGAAAAAAATTATTCTTGCTGCCGTTCTGGCTGCCGCAGCATTCGCTGGCGTGGCTAATGCTTGCCCGGCTGGCACTCATCCGCATGGCGGTACTGGTAGCCACCATGCAGGCGGTACCTGCTACTAAACTAATATCCTTATTAATTTGATAGCCAGCCCACATTAATGTGTGGGCATTTTAATTGTTTCATCCGAAATAGTTGAGATTCAATATAAAATAATTAAGGTAGATGATTCTGTTAATCAAATGTGTGATTGTTGTTTGTATTAGTGTGGTGAGAAATATTCATACAGCATGGTTATTTATTGATATTGTAAATTTTTTTCTTGTATTGTGTTAGTACTGATTTAATCGATACGTAGTTTTTTTATTTTAAATAGGTCTAACAGAAATAAAACATAATAATATAAATTATAGGCTTAAAGTTTTAATGAATAAATTACTTTTATCTGCAATTATCGTAGGGGCTTATTTTTGCGCCCACGCCATATATGAATCAACGGTAAACAACCTGCGACACTATTGCAACATATGGCACCGAGACTGTACGTGTCTACCGCTACGGTAATATCGTGACGTACAGGATGAGTAAGTCCAGAAGTGCGGTGATGGTATTTTCAACAGCCAACTGGCAAACCAGATAACCAGCTGTAGCGACGATGCTGAAGAACCTGATAATAGTGATGGATGCGGCATGGGTACAGTTATTCAGCCTATATCTGGAACGTAAAACCCAAAAAAAATTCCGCAAGCGGCAGGTAGTAATTAACCGCTCTACGGGGTAAAACAGACCAAAAGAAAAGTGATGATGAAAGCAAAAATTTTAGCCCTTGCATTAGCAGTTTCCATATCTTCCCTGGCGGGTTGCACAACGACTCCACCTAAACCTGCTATGCAAATGACCGATGCAGAACTTTGTACCACCTACGGTTATTCAATGGCGATGGGGGATTCAAATCGTATGCTTGAAGTTGGTAATGAAGCACAGAAACGTATGGATGCGCACGGCGGCGTATTGAGTGTACCAAAAGAAACTTGCCAGGCGCTTTCACAAGCTGGTGTTAACCAGCTTGCTCAGGAACAAGCCGAGACCGCACGATCACAAGCTGCATGGGCGGCTATCGGGCAAATGGGGCAGCAGATGCAAGCCCAGCAAGCGCAACAAGACGCGTATAACAATCAGCAGATGCAGCAGCAACAGCAAATGATGCTGATGCAGCAGCAGACGCAAGCGCTTCAGGGCATCAACCGTTCGCTGGGCGGCTGGTAATAATGAACACGTCCACTAAAAAGGTGCTAATCAAGATTTAGTCAATCATTACACTGATAGTTGTGGCGGGATGACATTTCTGATATCTGAGGTAGAAAGGGATCAAAACCTTATCTGACCCAAATTCGACGCAAACAAAAGGACTTAGATAATCTCTTGTCTAAATCCTTGTTTTGTTTGGTGGCCCCTGCTGGACTTGAACCAGCGACCAAGCGATTATGAGTCATAGAATACCTGTTTTCTCAAACTTTCTGATTTGTTCTGGCTTGTACTTTAAATTGCTTTAAATCATGGTGTTGTGGCTTTGTCGTCGTTTTGATTTGTTCCTAAATGTTCACGGCAGTAATATCGTTACCTGACCCATTACCTGACCCAAAATTTGATTGGGTCAGGTAAGCGAAAATGAACAGGTGATGACGTGGCAACGCATTTAACGGATACGGCAATACGCGGGCTCAAGCCTAAAAGCACGTCCTACTATGAGTGGAGTAATAGCGGCCAACGCGGCGCAGGGCGGCTTGGCGTAAAAGTGCAACCTTCTGGCAGTAAGGTTTTTTACTTTCGCTATTACGTTGATAAAGGCAAGAAAGAGAAGTTTATCCAGTTGGGTATCTGGCCTGAGATGAAACTGGTGACGGCCAATGAGCTGGCGAAAAAGTATGGCGCATGGCTTATTGAGGGCAAAGAGCCGCAACAAGAGCTTGAGCAACAACGTCTGGCCGAGCAGCACATCATGCAGCTACATCTTTCACAGGGTTCGTTCGAAGAGCTGGTGCATGGCTATGTTAACAAGATGAAGCTCGACAATAAGCGGACTTGGGCTGATGTGTTGAAACGGCTAGAGAAAGAGTGCTACTCAATTATCCCTCGAGAAATGAAAGCAAAAGACGTCACGTCCTCCCAGGTTAAAGAAATTCTGGCTGGCATCATTCAACGCGATGCAGTTGTCCACGCGAACCGTATCCGTTCGTATCTGATGGCCGCGTTTAATTACGGTCTGAAAGCGGATAATGATCCTATGAACACCAGTGTAGGCATCACGTTCGGACTGCAGATTAACCCTGTTTCAGTTATACCAAAGCAATCTGCTGCGGAGAAAGTCGGCGATACTTGGCTAACGCTTGAAGAACTGCGTTTTGTCATGGAGCGGTTCGTAGAGGCCACCAACGTTGGGCCACTGATGCAGCATCTGATTCGCTTCTGCGTATACGCTGGTGGGCAGCGTCCGTTTGAAATGATTGCCAGCCAGTGGAGTGCTATTGATTGGCAACAAAAGACGTTGCTTGTCATAGCCGATGTATCGAAAAACAAACGTGAGCACCTGATCCCGCTGACTGAATCGGCATTACAGGAATTAGTCTCGGTGAAAGAGCTGACAAAGGAAAGCAACAGTCCCTATATTTTTCCTCTGTCGACCAACGGCGAGCGGCCAGTACGTACTGATAGCCTGGCGCGTTCTATCATGTATTTCCGGGCCTTTAATCCTGAGTTTAAAGTTTTCACGGCGCGAGATTTACGCCGGACCTGTAAAACGCTGATGGGAGAGGCGGGGATTAGCAAAGAGATCCGTGACCGTATCCAGAATCATGCTTTGAATGATGTCAGCTCGAAACACTATGACCGTTATGATTATCTGTCTGAAAAGCGCAGGGCGCTTGAGGTTTGGGAAGACCGGGTCAACAACTATCAACGACAGCAGGAACACAATGTCGTGAACCTGTTCGGACGGAGGTAATGCTTGTCAAAATATGAGCTTAATTCAGCAGAAGAACGTTATCAGCCCGGTTCAGGTGATTTGGTTCTAGCGAACAAGCTGGAGATTATCGATGCCGCTGAAATGGATGCGCTGGAATCTGGGCTGTTGCTCATGTTGTATGAGCAGCTATTTATCAGCCAGCAACCACCAGCAACCTTGAGTTTTGAGCATATTCGTGAGTGGCACCGCAAATGGTTAGGTAATGTCTACGACTGGGCTGGAAAGCTCCGTAACGCTAACCTTGCAAAAGATGGGTTTCAGTTTGCTGCTGCGGACAGGATCCCGTTGCTGATTGCAGGCTTTGAAAAGCAATACCTTTCCCGCTTCACGGAATTGAACACACTGTCTCGCGCCGAGCTGGCTGGTTTTTTGGCTGAATGCCATGTGGAATTTATTTTGATCCATCCCTTTCGGGAGGGTAACGGGCGTTTGTCGCGCTTACTTTTTGATGTACTGGCGGTTCAGGCGGGTGTTGGGGTGCTAGATTACAGCTTATGGGATGAGCATAAAGCATTTTACTTCAAGGCGATTCAGGCTGGTGTGTCAGGTAACTTTGCCCCCATGATCCGGTTGGTTAGCGATATTCTGCCTGATTAACGAGCCAAACCAACCGCTTTAGCCTGTGCCTGAAAGCGCTTGAGCTGCTTCTCGATTTTCTCTACAGAAACGCCGGTTTCAATTGCAGTAGAGCTGGCAACGGTGCGGAAGAGCTGCGTTTTAGTGACCAAAGGATGCGCTGTTTTCTTTGTCATGGGGAGAGCCTCATAGTTGATGCCTTCATTCTAGTTCGACCTGATAATGCTCACAAGAGGGGCTCGATATTGTGCCATTTACGCATAGCAGGTGCTTGGCGCGCGCGGCTAAGCAACGAGCAGATTGATTTACGGACGTCGAGGCATTTTCGCCCACGTTTGTTAACGCTGTGTCGATTTTGAAACAATTTTTCAAAGCACGAATAGCTAAAGGATTTTGCTTTCTCAGGGTTCCGTACTTTTTTCTCAATGAGTATCTTTTTTCAGTTGCTGCGGGGCAAAAGCAGCCGTAAATTTGCGCAGCTTTGTTGTACGAAACTACTATGCAAGGCAGATAAAAATAATTCTCCGCAGTGCCGGGGAATCTCCTAAAAAATGAGATAGCGAAAATGAAAAAAATTATCCTGATTGCCATTCTGGCGGTTGCTGCATTCACTGGTGCGGCGAATGCTTGCCCTGCGGGCACCCATCCATATGGCGGAACGGGCAGTCACCATGCAGGCGGCACCTGCTACTAAAACCATTTTCCAGATTAATTTTATTGCCAGACTACGTTATTGCGTGGGTCTTTTAATTGATGAATTCTCAATAGCAGATATTCAATCCCAAAAAGATTAAACCAGATAGAGGGTTAATCTTATCGGTAGCTGCTTGTTTCCATTATTACAGGAAATACCATGAAACTTATTAAAGCAGCTATTGTTGCTGTCACCTTTGCTGCATCCTTATCTGCTTTCGCAAATACCACCTACAGCACCTATGGAAATACGACTTACGGCAGTAACGGTACCACCATGCAGACGTATGGCAATACCACCTATGGTAGCAACGGTGCGACTGCTCAAACCTATGGCAACACAACCTACGTGAACCAGGGTAACCAGAGCACTACTTACCAAACATACGGCAACACAACTTATGGCAGCAACGGCACCACAGCGCAAACATACGGTAATACAACGTATATCAACGACGGTCACGGCAACACCAGCACCTGCCAGGTGTACGGTAACCAGACTTACTGCAACTGACAGCGGTGAGAGTTCCCAAATTTAGTCAACCATTACACCACTCTGCATGGTTGGATAACTCTTCACCAGAGTCCTGATCTTGCGCCAATGAAGTTAGCAACTGAGCGGGCATATTTTCATCACCTTTCCAGTTCTTCGAGATGAATAAACATCTTGCAGAGCAAATTTCTTGGTGATTTTTAAACGTAATACAGACTCGTTATTCCATCATCCTGCTGAAATCGCAAAACTCACATATTCGAGATAACACATGACTACAGCTAAAGCCGGAAAGCTGCTGGCAAAAGCCCTCAATAATACCTCGCGTGAGGAATCGTTAACGGCCTTTGGAATGGCTTTTACCTATGCCCAGCGCGGTGGCTTTGCGCTGTCGTCATTGCATCGTATTGAGATTGTGGAAACCCAAAACGCCGGTATCAGCAGTGAACGTGAGACTGAGCTGGTGGAGAAATACAATCGTACCTTGAAACGTGCCAAAGAGCTGGCTTCAGAGCTTGAGAAAAAGCAAGCCATTCACGATGGCATGCTTAAGGTCGCTCAGGATTACCGGAAATGGTTCGAGCAGGGCCAGGCAGAAAATAAAGCGTTGGCAACGCGATTGGAAGAAGTCACCAAGTCGGCTCAAGCTGCACTGGAACTTAATGTTCAACTTTCTGCGGACTTTGAAGCGCTACAGACTCTCAAAGGCGATGCCCGATATTATGAGGAACAGCTTTTGATCTGCCGTGAAGAAGCCCGTCGAGTTAAGTATGGAGCTGACAAAGAACATTTCTCTGTGATGAAAAAGCTAAATGCGGAGCGGGAAGATAATCGGGGAATTCGGATCAAAAATCAGGCTTTGGCGCGAGATTTGGACGTTAAAACCCGGGAAGCGATCCGCCTTTCGGGTGAACTGGATTCTGAGCGGAGCCGCCACGCGCAGACTGTTAAAGACCTGCATCGTTCCAGGCAGCGCGAACTTGATCAGATAGAAGCACATGCCAATCAACTGAATGCCGCACAGCAGCAGATCGAAGCCCTGAAACGCGAGCTGGCAGAAGCTAATGCCCCTGGATTCTTCAAAACTCTATTTAACTGAATTCAGCAATTTCCGGCAGGAAGCTGGACTTAAAGGAAAGAATGATGAATCAAAAAATTAAAGTCGCAGCGTTGTGTATATTCGCTTTTGTTGCACTAAACTCCATGATCGGTAAGCGGATTCCCTTCTCTGATGTGCGTAATAGCGCAGTCGATGATCGTGAATGTTATTTGATGATGGATGCGCTGGAGCTGCTGCGTAAAGCCCTGGCTGATGTTGGCTACGCGCCGCGCTGAGGAACCTGGATGAAACGTTTACTCATTGCCACCGCACTGGTGGCCGTTTTCACCCCGGCAGCGCACGCGGCCACCCTGGGCGAACACAAAGACTGTTCTAAGCCAATCAACGCGCAGGCGCTCACTGAGCTGGCGCAATACCCGGAATACAAGGCCGACCCGAAAACGTACAGCGCCGCGCTGGTGGCATTTTGCGAGCAGGGTAAGACATTTGACACGCTGGGTTACGCCGCGCTCCAGGACAAAGCGAATACGCTCTCTCAAGGCTGGTCTGACAGCCATTTCAAAGGCGATGCTCGCGGCTCCCGATTCGCGGGAATGATGAGTTATAGCCTGTACTGGGCGGTAATGAACGGCTACACCGGCATGGATGAGCCAAAGCCCAAACCGAAGCCTAAGCCAACAAACACCACACCGGCAATATCGATGCCGGAATGCGAAGGCATTGCCCGCACGCTGACTGAGAACGCGATCCCCCGTGGCGTAACCGTCACCCTCCAGGAATTCAACAAAACAGCAGGCGAGCTCTATATGACCTGTGCTATCGGCGGTAATGATGGCCACCAGCGTAAAAAGGCCGCACCAGACTGGATTCAGTACAACGGCGGGGCATACCTGGACGCATATCAGCAGGGCTATGCGATCGGAGAACAGCGTTGAGCACAAAATGAGTTATAACCCTCAAACTGATGCGATGAACCCGCGTCAGCTCTACAAACAACTTATCTGGTGGGCACAAGTTCATCCTGTTGCATCAAATTGCTACGGCGAAGACCATCACATAATCCAGCGAGCTATTTTCCGCCGTCATAACCGGCTTTATCTGGAGGCTTTAACTGTTCGCCTGACTGCCTGGCACCATTATATCGCTCATCGTCTCTATGCTCGCTGGAAAGAGACAGCACCCGCCTGGCAGGCTGTCTATGCCATGATGCTCGATAAACGCGGAAGGAAGGGGAGGGGGCGTCAAGATATAACTGATGGCGTAACACCTGAAATGTATAACTTTGCCAAAGAGCAGGCCATGATGCTGCGAAGTATTGATCCCACATGGATAGAGCGTAATCAGGCTGGTTTGGTGAAGCGGCAGGCTAATGGCCATGCAGATAAGCTGGCGGCAGCTCAAGCACTCCGCTGGCAGCGTGAAGGTGAACGCGAGCGCATGGGTGAAACCCTACAGTCTTCAATGACTGCCGCAGTATTAGCCCGGCGCGAAGCTACGATGCGTGATAAATATCATTCTGATCCGGAATGGGCGGCGAATCGTATGGCGAAAGTGAATGAGGCCTGGGGTAGGCCGCTAATCACTATCCGGCTCATTGACGGGTATCAACAATTCTGGCCTTTAGTGGCTGATGCTAACCGCGCTTTAGGCGTATCAAATGGCAAGTTCTCAATGGTGGCCAATGGTAAAAGGTGCTCTGCTGGTGGGTATGGTGCACGTTACGCCACGCCAGAAGAAATTGCTGCAGGGAAAGCGCTGGTGGTCGTCGAAGTTCGAAAAGTAAAAACAAAGAGTAGACCGGTGACCCGGATAGATCCTGATGGTACGGAAATCCTGTTTGATACCGTACCAATTGCGGCAGCGGCAACACCAGGCGCATCTGCTTCTAAAATTTGCCTTGTCTGCAAAGGTAAACGGGAAACCAATGCCGGTTATCGCTGGCGATATAGCGAATTACAGTAGTTAGGGTGCTGACTAATACAATCGCCCAGATCATTCGTAAAAAAACGCATCCGGTCGCGTTTTTCACATCCGGTGAAACGTGATCACTACGGCTAAAGCCTGTCACAGCAAGGGCTGGCAGGTGGAGATCATTTTTTGTATTGGTTTTTTCGGTGGTTTTTGATGATCACTTTGGAAAATGATCATCATGTTTTCGCTCAGTAATTCACTTTCAACTGTATGATTTATTGGGATTAAACATCGTTACGGCCAGGCGTGACAGTGAGCGTTTATCCACTTTTATCTGCAGTAATTCGTAATCATTTTGCATTTTCAACCAGTGCTCGGGCGTTCCGCCTAGCACATAGCTGAGCCGAACGGCAGTTTCTGGCGTGATCCGCGAGCTGCCGTACACCAGATAATGACAGGCTGAAAGGCTCATGTTCATCGCTCTGGCGAAAGTGGTCAGCGTTATTTCATTCAGGGCCAGAATTCCTCTGATTCTTTCTGCCGGGACAGGGCTTTGCAGATTTTCATATCCTTGCATCCGGCGAGAGCAGGAGCGAAGAGCCCTGCGCTTCACCTGACGGGCGCGTTCGTAGGCATAATCAGTTGGCATGACGATGGTTCCATTTACAAGCGTGCTCTGGTGCCCAGCCCGGTCACCAGGAATGGGGTTTTGCGCCATTCTAACCTGTAACTGATGAGTGCAGGACGTGGGTAACGCGCTCATTCTGGCCACCGTTCATTTCTTTGTCCTGTATCGTTTGCGATAGTTCTCGTAGCGGGTATTATTTTGCGCACTGCATTCCGAAACAGAATTTTTGCCTGTGCACATTCGCACTATGGCTGCGATATCTCCGAGGGTTTTATGACTAACACTAACTTTTCTCAAACGGCTGCGTTTATCTGGTCGGTGGCTGACTTGCTGCGCGGTGATTTCAAGCAGTCTCAGTACGGGCGCGTGATCCTGCCCTTTACGCTGCTGCGTCGTCTTGAGTGTGTGTTGGCGGAGACCAAAGATGCGGTGGTGGCAAAATATGATGAATTAAAAACCAGCCCACTGCCGGAAGATGCCAAAGAAAAGTTTCTACTGCGCGCCAGCGGGCTTTCCTTCTTCAACACCTCGAAGATGGATCTTGGCAAGATGGGCCAGAACGACATCAAAGCCAACCTGGAGAATTACGTTCAGTCATTCTCGCCTGACGCGCGTGAAATCTTCGAGCATTTTAAATTCAGTGAGTTCGTCGGCCTACTGGAAGACGCCAACTTGCTGTTCAAAGTAGTAAAGAAATTCGCCACCACCGATCTCAGCCCGAAAGCGATTTCCAACTATGAGATGGGCCTAGTGTTTGAAGAACTTATCCGTCGTTTCGCGGAAAGTTCTAACGAGACCGCTGGTGAGCACTTCACCCCACGCGATATCGTGCGTCTGACTACCTCGCTGGTGTTCATGGAAGATGATGAAGCCCTGACGCAGCCTGGTATCATCCGCACCATTTATGACCCGACGGCCGGGACCGGCGGCTTCCTCTCTTCAGGCATGGAATATGTGCATGAGCTTAACCCTAACGCGGTCATGCGTGCTTTTGGTCAGGAGTTGAACCCGGAATCCTACGCTATCTGTAAAGCCGATATGCTGATCAAAGGTCAGGATGTCAGCCGCATTAAGCTGGGTAACACCCTCTCTAACGACCAGCTGCCGCTGGACCAGTTCGACTACATGCTCTCTAACCCGCCGTTTGGTGTGGACTGGAAGAAGATTGAGGGCGAGATTAACGACGAACATACGCAGAAAGGTTTTAACGGTCGCTTTGGCCCGGGCCTGCCGCGTGTTTCCGACGGCTCGCTGCTGTTCCTGATGCACCTGATCAGCAAAATGCGCGACAACCACAATGTGGATGGCACCGTGAGCAACGGTGGGCGTATCGGGATTATCCTTAACGGTTCCCCACTGTTTACCGGTGGTGCGGGCAGTGGCGAGAGCGAAATCCGTCGCTACATTCTGGAAGCCGACTTGCTGGAAGGCATTGTCGCGCTGCCAACGGACATGTTCTACAACACCGGCATTGCCACCTACGTCTGGATCCTCTCCAACAAGAAAGCGCCTGAGCGTAAAGGCAAAGTCCAGCTGATTGATGGTACCAACATGTGCGGGAAAATGCGTAAATCGCTGGGTTCCAAGCGCAACCTGATGGGCGAAGACGATATCAAGCTGATCACCCAGACCTTTGGTGATTTTGAAGTAGTGGATGCTACAACCCTGGAAGAACTGGGTCTGGAAAAAGCCGCCGAGAAAAAATCCAGTCGTGGCCGTCAGCCTGCCACCGCCAAAACCGAAGCGCCGAAAACCTTCGCCAGTAAAATCTTTAACAGTACTGATTTTGGCTATCGCCGCCTGACCATTGAACGCCCGCTGCGGTTATCCGCACAGGTGACTGATGAAGCGATTGCGACTCTGCGCTTTGCGCCGAAGCCGTTTAACGCGCCGATGGAACGTCTGTATGAAGAGTTCGCGGCCCAATGGCAGGCGGATAACTACGGTGATTTCTCCGTACTGGAAGCAGAAGCGCGCGCCATCATCAAAGCTGAGTTTGCCGAGCTGAAAGAGAAACAGATTAAAGATCTGCTCGACAGCAAACTGTGGCTGGCGCAGCGCGCCTTGATGGAAAAAGCGCAGCAGATTCAGACGGCTCTGGGTACGCAGGCGGGTGGTAAAACGCTGGTGAGCAATGACTTCAACCAGTTCCAGTTGACCCTGAAAGGGGCAATCAAAACGGCTGGCGTGAAGCTGGATGCGAAAGAGAACAAGCAATTTATCGATGCCATCACCACGAAAAACCCGGACGCTGAGCCGGTGGTGAAGAAGGTGCTGAAAGAAGCCGCTCAGCCGCTGTACGGGGCATTTGAATACAAAGGCAAGGTTGTTGAGTTTGAACAAGACGGCGAACTGCGCGACAACGAGAGCGTGCCGCTGAACCCGGCGGTCTCCACCAGCGACCTGATTGAAAACTACTTCAAAGCAGAAGTGCTGCCGCACGTGAATGACGCGTGGATCAACGCCGATAAGCGTGATGCGAAAGATAACGAAGTGGGGATTGTCGGTTATGAGATTCCGTTTAACCGCCATTTCTATGTTTATCAGCCGCCGCGCCCGCTGGAAGAGATTGATGCCGATCTGGATGCGGTCAGCGCCGAGATTATGAAACTGCTGCAGGAGGTACATTCCTGATGGCTAAGTATAAGGCGTATCCAGAGTATAAGGATTCTGGGGTTGAGTGGTTGGGGGATATTCCGACCCATTGGGATTGCACAGCATTAAAACGCTTATGTTCACTTATCACAGGCTTAACTCCCCCAACTCAGAACGAAGATAACTATGCGGATGAAGGATATCCTTGGGTTAGGCCTGAAGATTTAAATGAAAGTGGATTTGGGACACATGCCTCTAAATATGTTAGCGACATCGGTTGGAAATTGCTAAGGCATATTAAACCTAATTCGACACTGATTTGTTGTATAGGAACAATAGGGAAATGTGGCTATGTAAAGGAAACTGTTTCAACTAATCAGCAAATTACCGCCGCTACTTTCCGTGATTGTGAACGATTCAATTATTATCTTTTGCAGTCTGCCAGAGCACAGCTTGAAGAGTTAGCTACTGGAAATGTTTTAAAAATCTTGAACTCCGAACGACTTGGAGCATTAAATGTTGTAAAAGTGAATCGTAAGGAAGCGAATACCATAGCAGAGTTCCTCGATCACGAAACCACAAAAATCGATGATCTGATCGAGAAGCAACAGCAACTGATTGAACTGCTGAAAGAAAAACGTCAGGCAGTGATTAGCCATGCCGTCACCAAAGGGCTAAACCCTGATGTGCCGATGAAAGACTCTGGTGTTGAGTGGTTGGGGGAAGTGCCAGCGCATTGGAAAGTATCAAAATTAAAATACTTCGCTTCTATTCAAGGCGGTTTTGCATTTAGCAGTGATTCTTTTACTCATGAGGGTGTCCAAATTTTAAGGATTGGTAATCTCTATCAAAATAACCTTGAGCTTGAACGGCAACCTATATTCCTCGATGTTAATGAACTCGATAGATTTAGAGATTTTGTTATTTGTAAAGATGATATTTTAATGTCGCTCACTGGTACATTAGGAAAGCGTGATTATGGATTCGCTATAAAAGTTGATCGAGATGATGTTTTTTTGTTGAATCAACGTGTTGCGAAAATAACTCCTGATGAAACCAGACTCTGTCGAGACTTTCTGCTTTATATCCTATGGTCTGATTCATACTTAAATCAGCTATATTCTTTACCATCAGGGACTAAACAAGCAAACCTTTCGAATAGTAATGTTACTGATATTCTTGTGGCATGTCCGGCAGAAATATCTGAGCAAAAATCTATTATAGAAATGGTTACAAAACAGATGGAAGTATTTGATTCACTGATGGATAACTCATTAAGTTTAATGGAGTCTCTCCAAGAGCGCCGCACCGCCCTTATCTCCGCCGCCGTCACCGGAAAAATCGACGTCCGCGATTGGGTTGCCCCTGACGCGCAGGATATTGAGGCATCACAGGAGGCCATCGCATGAGCATGGACAGCACCAAAGAGCTGATTTTCCAGAATGAGATAATCGCTCAGATGGAGGCAAAAGACTGGATTTGTGGCAAAAGCGACGGCTACGATCGCGAACGTGCGCTTTACTCACAGGATGCGCTGGCCTTTGTGCAGACCACGCAGCCGCAGGAGTGGGAGAAGTTTGCCAAAATTTATCCTACCGATACCGAGCGTCATTTCCTCGATGCGCTGGTGGCGCAGCTGAAAAAAGCGGATATCAACGCCACCGATATGCTTTCTCGTACCTACGGCACGCTCGGCGTGCTGCGTCACGGTATCAAAAGCCATAATGCGCGTTTTTCCCTGTGCCAGTTTAAGCCGGAACATAACCTCAATCCGGAAACTCTTGCGCGCTATAAACAAAATATCTGCCGTATCGTGCCGGAGCTGGTTTACAGTCCACATGCGTCGAAGGCCGCATTTGAAGAAACGGGCATTAAGGCCAAGAAGTGGCGTATCGATCTGGTGCTGTTCGTCAATGGCCTGCCGATAGCGACGCTAGAACTGAAGTCTGAATTTAAGCAGGCGGTGCAGAACGCCATTACGCAATATAAGAAAACGCGTTTGCCAAAGGACCCAGGCACCAATAAACCCGAGCCGCTGCTGACCTTTAAACGCGGCGCGCTGGTGCACTTTGCCGTCAGCCAGTACGAAGTGTTTATGGCAACCAAACTCGAGGGTGATAAAACCTTCTTCCTGCCGTTTAACAAAGGCACCCATGACGGCGGTGCGGGGAACAATATCCCGGAAGATGCTAACGACTACGCCACCAGCTACCTGTGGAATGAGGTGCTGCTGCCGGACAACCTGCTGAAAATTCTCGCCAGTTTCGTGCATCTGCAAATCGTAGAAAAAGAAGATGCCATTGGCCTGAAGTACAAAAGCGAGAGCCTGATTTTCCCGCGCTATCATCAGTGGGATGTGGTGAACAAACTGATCACCGCCGCCACGGTGGAAGGCACCGGCAATAAATACCTGATTCAGCACAGCGCGGGGTCGGGCAAATCTAACTCTATCGCCTGGACGGCCCACCAGCTTTCCCGCCTGTACGATGAAAATGGCGAGAAGCAGTTCCACTCGGTGATTGTGGTGACGGACCGCACCGTGCTTGACGATCAGCTGCAGGACACCATCTATCAGTTTGAGCATCAGGATGGCGTGGTCGGGCGTATTAATAACAAAGAGGGCGACGGTTCTAAATCGGAGAAGCTGGCCAGCGCGCTGGAAAACTCACAGCCGATTATCATCGTCACCATCCAGACCTTCCCGTTTGTCCTGAAGGCGATTGAAAACAGCGTCAGCCTCAAGCAGCGTAAATACGCGGTGATTGCCGATGAAGCGCACTCCTCGCAGAGTGGTTCTACGGCGCGTCAGCTGAAAGAGGTGCTGATGACCGAAGAAGCTGATGACGATGTGGAGATGTCTTCAGAAGATATTCTGGATGCCACCGTCGCCGCGCGTAAAGGCAGCAACAACCTCAACTATTACGCCTTTACCGCTACGCCGAAAGCCAAAACCCTGGAGCTTTTTGGCCGTCGCCCTAACCCACAGGAACCGGCATCTAAAACCAATAAGCCGGAAGCGTTCCACGTTTACTCCATGCGTCAGGCCATCGAAGAAGGCTTTATTCTTGATGTGCTGAAGAACTACACCAACTACAAGGTGGCGTACAAGCTGTTGCAAAAGCTGGATGATCCTGATCGGGAAGTGGACAGCAAGAAAGCGAAGATCAAACTGAACCAGTGGGTGTCGCTGCATGACCATAACGTGTCGCAGAAAGTGAAGGTGATTGTTGAGCACTTCCGCAAGCATGTGATGCACTTACTGGCTGGCCAGGCGAAAGCGATGGTGGTGACCAGTTCGCGTAAAGCAGCGGTGCGTTATAAGCTGGCATTCGATAAATACATCGCCGAGCAAAAGTACGACAAGATAAGTGCAATGGTGGCGTTCTCCGGAGAAGTGGAATTCCATGAAGATGACCACAACAGCCTTGCGCTGCTTAACCAGAAGTTCACCGAAATCAATATGAACCCAGGCCTGAAAGGCCGGGATATGCGTAAAGCGTTTGATACCGACGACTACCAGGTGATGCTGGTGGCTAACAAATTCCAGACCGGTTTTGACCAGCCTAAGCTCTGTGCCATGTATGTGGATAAAAAGCTGGGCGGCGTGGAGTGTGTGCAGACCCTGTCTCGCCTGAATCGTACCTATCCAGGGAAGGCGCAGTCCGGCACCTTTGTACTCGATTTCTACAACGAGCCCGACGAGATTCTGGGAGCTTTCCAGCCGTACTACCAGACAGCGGAACTGACGGATGTCAGCGATCCGCAGCTCGTCTTTGAACTGTTTGAAAAGCTGCGTACCAGCGGTATTTTCCTGTGGAACGAGGTAGAGCAGTTCTGCGAGGCGTTCTTCAGCAAAAACAAATCCAATGCGGCCATTAGCAATATCTGCAAACCTGCAGTGGAGCGCTGGAAGCATCGCTACACCTCAGCGATCGATGCCTATGTGCTGGCCAAAGAGATGTTTGAACGCACCAAAAAGACAGGCGATGTTGTGCTGATCACCAATGCGGAAAACACCTTTAAAGAGTGCGAGAAAGAAAAAAGTAAGCTGGATATCTTCAAGAAAGATCTCGGTAGCTTTGTCCGTTTTTACGAGTTTATGTCTCAAATCGTCGATTACGATGACAAGAATCTGGAAAAGCTGAGCCTATTTGCTCGTCACTTGCGTCCGTTGCTGCATGAGCAGCGCATCGAAGAAGATGAGATTGATTTAAGCAACGTGGAGATGAGCCATTATCGCCTGTCGAAGCTCCACGAGCAGCATCTGAAGCTGCAGGAAGATGCGGCGGAATACAAAATCACACCGGGGAATGATGTCGGCACAGCGAAGCCGAAGGACAAGAAAGAAGAGTTTCTGTCGAATATCCTGGCGCGTCTTAATGAGCTGTTCGTTACCGATAATCTCACTGATAAAGACATGATTAATTATGCCTTCGCGGTGCGCGACAAGCTGTCAGAAAACCAGGCGGTGATGACCCAGATTGCGAACAATACGCGTGAACAGGCGATGCTGGGTGATTTCCCGAAAGCCATTGATGATGCCGTGATGGACAGCAATGACGCCCAGCAGGAGATGATGGTGCAGTACCTCTCTAACCCTGAACTAGCGAAAGGCTTTGCCCGCGTGGTGTTTGATATGTTGAAAGGGGCTTAATTGTTGCACTGATTGGGAGCAATAGGGCAGGGCATCACCGAGAACAGATGATGTGCCTGCTTGGTTTCTTCTGACTTCTTGAGTCAGTTGCGTTCATTTACAGGAGCAAGCTATGCCTACCGTAGGTTGGATTCAGGAGACGGCCATTGACCTCTTTCTTGAACGAGGTTTTTCAGCGCAAGAAAAAGGGTCTGCGACCAAATTTAAATGTCGTGAATGCCCGATGGAATTTTCTTCTATAGCAGAGCGTAGCCAACATGAACGCCTTCATCCTGTTGCGAATCCTATGCTTACCATCGATGGGCGAGAGGTCATGGGAGATAATTTCAAGCTTACTCGAGCGGTGGGTCCGGAAGACATTGTATTAAGTTGTGTTGATGAAATTGAACTGAACGGTGATGTTCTCGAACACCCGGACGAGTTATTGAAACAACTCTGTTCAGCGAAGAAAGGCTTTTTTGATATCAAGCTATCGCGCCGGGGGATACGTCCTAAGCGCATTAAGATTGATTTGCTGGTGGCCTCTCTGACTCAGCTTGAACAGGTCGATCAGAGTTTCTTACGCCTGTTTGGCCGGGATGATTTCGATGGCGATACGATATCTCATTTCATAAGTGAAACGGAGGGCTGCGATGAAGTTATCTGGTACAGAGATGGGCTTATTCGTTATTTACATGGCGTGATGGCGAAGGATCAGCGCGCTGAACGATTAACCACTGAAGACTTTGCAAAGTGTTTTAATCGTTCACATCAGTTGCTTGTGCAGTATCCCACGGCGTTATCGTATTCACTGTCTCAACTCATTAAATTCTCATTTAATGATTTTTCAGATTTCCATGGGCGATCGTCTATTTCTCGTCTGGATGACGCGTTGATGCTCTTCCGTGGGGATACTATTTTGATCAATGCTGGCGACCAGAATGTCATTTTAAAATTACCGACAGACCATATTACCAGCCGTATTCTGAATGATTATGTCGCCCATTTTTCACGCTATACACTGGAAAGCCTCGAGCTGGCTATCGACCAGATTAACATCTCGAAACTGGTTAATCAGGATTGCCAAAAACTGAATTACCTTCGTTATCTCAAGGCGACGGAGGAAGGTAATCTTAAAGCTCAGCGTAACTACGGTACAAAATTGAAATATAGTGAAGTTTTTAACGTTACAGTTCCAGAATCAGAGGCTTCAGATGTCTGAAAATAAAGAAAAAAAGACAGGGACCTTATCCTTGAAACGAAACAAGGATCATGCAGAACCCCAAGTTAATCCAGCTGCCACTGAAACTGAATCAGTGATTGCCGAAACCCAGGACGAGTTCGACAAGGCAGAACGTTTTTCAGACAAAGCGTCGTCAGAAGTAGCTGCGAGCAGTAGCAAAGCGAATGATGCTGAAAAAATAAAAACACTAGAGAGTATTTTAAACCAGCTGTTTATTCCTGTGACGAATAAGGATGGCAAGGTGCGTGCAAGTGCGCTAACTCAGGCATTGCAGTCTGATTTAAAGCGCATACAGCAGCCCGGAAGAATATCTAACGAGGTACTTGAGAAACTGGTTGCATCTGTCGGGATGTCAGATCCTGAGTTCAACAAACTGTCGCAAGTAGTAATTCTCACTCAATCGAATCATGAGGTTAGCAAGGTAGTCCTCGATTTTGCCGTAAAGGCATTAAGTGAGCATTGGGTGGGCAAACACCTAGGGTATTCAAATCTATTTCTTTCGGAGGCTGAACCTCTGAGTTTGAGTAATCCGGGGATTCTGGCGCACTTAACCCGTAGCTTTAGCGAACGCTATGAAGCAAGAATTACGTCGATTAAGGAGCAGCTTAAGCAGAAAGAGGGCTCAGATAAATCATCTTCTTCGCTTCGCTCACTAACTCCGGAGCATCTTCGCCAGCAATGCGAAAATTTGCTGACTATCTGTTATTTGTGGGCAGTAGAAACAGGTAAATGTGATGTAAAAATAGGCATTCAGGCATTCGAAAATCGCATCTTAGAGCGCGGTGATGGCTTAATCAATGAGAAGAAAATTTGTGGCTTTCTCGCTTCTCAACTCAGCGAGTCGCGAAGCGGGATCGCAGACACGATTAGCTATTATGAAGAATTATTGAGCAGCACTCGTGAAGGGCAGCGAGGCACTGAGACTAGAAATGAACAGCTCAGAAAAAATCTGAATAAAATTGAAGCGGAAAAGGCTCAACTGACACAACAGGTTTCTGCACTGCAGCAGGAAATTGAGCTGCTAAAAGTTAGCCTTAGTCAGGTTAAAACCCAGTCTGAAGAGCAAGTGCTTGATGATAAAGCTCAGCGTGTACACCTGAAAGATGACGTCAGTAAGGCAAAATCACGCGCTTTCAACCTGTTAAATGAAGATGTTATGGAACCACTTAAATTATCTCTTAATGCGTTGCAGAGAGAAAAGCCGAAGGTGGAAATTGCGACACATTATGTCGAGCTGGTCCTTGAAAGCATTGAGAGAGAATTATCATGGTTCAGAAAATAGGTATCGATTTTGGCACCACAAACAGTCTGATTTCGGTGGTGACGCGTGCTGGGAAAATTAAATCATTCGATGACTTAGGACGACCTCACCCTTCAGTTGTTCGCTATGAGAGCGATAAAACCATCTGTGGTAAAAAAGCAAAAGATAAGCTCGATCAGCATGGAATCGGTGTTTTAGGAAATACCGTTCGTGGCCCTAAAAAGCTGTTGGGTTGTTCTGATATCAATGTTGATGGGCGTTTACTCAGTCCTGGCGAAGTGGTGACTGAGTATATTCGATATCTTATTGAACACGCCCGAGATGAAGATGACGAAGAAAGTGCCGATTTGAAGAATGCAGTGGTGACTATTCCTGTTGCGATGGGAGGCCGCGAGCGGCAGGTACTTCGTGAGGCATTGCTAAACGCTGGTGTCTATGTTGAGAGCTTTGTACATGAGCCTCTTGCAGCCCTCTATGGCTATTTTCGTGATCAGGAAGACCCTAAAGGGGCACTAAGACGATTCGAAGGCAAGATGTTACTGGTGTTTGACTGGGGGGGCGGTACCCTTGATCTAACGTTATGCAAGGTGGTTAATGGCAATATCCTGCAAATCCTGAACCGCGGTAATAACTCCGTGGGAGGAGACTATCTTGATGATGCTATTCAGAAGTATGTTGAGCAAAAGCATGCAGAGCAGCACAACTGGGACGATGAGAGCCAGCTAGAGCGTAGTCCTGGTATGCTAGCCAAATTACAGGCGGCCTGTGAGCGTGCAAAAATCACGCTTTCAACCCACGATAAGACTTCTATCTTTGTACCTGACTACTACCTTGGTGAAGGGGAAGAGTCGGAAATCGATTACTGGTTAACTCGAGAAGAGCTTGAGACTATTTCTAAACGATTAATTAGCCAAGGGATTAATGAAATCGATGCGTTGTTAGCTGATAATCAGGCCGATATTGATAGGCAGACGATCGCTTTGTGTCTGGCTACTGGTGGCATGGTTAACATGCCTCTTATCAAACGGCAGTTGAGTGAGTTGTTTGGTATTGCTTCGCTTGAGATTTCAAAAAAGGGAGACCGTATTATTTCTGAGGGCGCAGCCTGGATCGCGTCGGATGAGTTGAAGCTGACATTATCAAAGCCTTTTGAACTACTCGAAGCACGCAATTCGATGCTGACTATCATCCCTGAGGGGACATTGCTACCGACCCGTGGAAATTCGATCAGCTATCCACAATCCATGTATTGCACAGACCCTCGAGATGGAAATGCACTTGCGTCGTTTAAACGACCACAAATGGTAGGTAAAACAGCTGCCGCAGATCCGCGTACCAACTACGGTGAATTGGTTATCCCGATTAACCCGGATTTTCCCCCTCTGGAAGAGAGAATTGAGCTGGAAATTAGCATCGATGAAAATCTGATTGTTCATGTTTCTGGTGTTGGTGGGGATATGCAGATCCCGCGCTCGACAGAGTTTTATGATCTTGAATTCGGTCTTGCAACGATGGCGGTTCAGCCGGAATCAAAAAAAAAACGGCTTAAGTTAAAAGGCGAGAAAAAGCTTCCTTATGGCTTGATGATCAGAGCAAATGTGACGCCTGATAAAGAAGACTGGGAACTTGTCCCAGGGGAGCTTTTGAAAGCTTACAATGACGAACATCCATTTCTGAGGAAGACTTTGACGGAACAACAGAGAACCGAATTTGTTCGTTATCAGCCATGCAGTATTTGTGGTGCCCGGTGGGGTAAACATTGTTGCTCGAATGGCTGAGAAAGCTGATTCACCTACCTAAGACCTTTTATGGTTCTAATTATTCAAGTGTTTTGCAGCCAGTAAAAAATTGCTAGCTGCAGAACCCTTGGCGTTCATCAGTTCACTAAAACAGGTCAGAGTTTCAGTGATTATCCTCACTCTGATTATGTCCCTTGAGGAGATAGTCATATGTAAAGAGCGATTCACTGAACACCATGTCATTACGGTTCTGAAGTTCCTCAACGTCAGTCTTACCGGCCTAAAAGTACGTTCAACGTTTGTGTGGGCAGCTGGCTACTGGCAGAGATACTTCGATTACCGTATCGTCTGGTTTTGATGTTGAAACGCTTTTTAGTGATGTTTTTCGCCAGATAGCTCAGCCTATAAATAATCAATCCGAGTAAATGGCTTTTGCCACGTTTCCAAAAGTAATAACAGTTAGATGGCAGGCTGAAAGTACCCTTGGAAGAGAACTGCCAACATTCTTCTATCATTGGGATGAGTTTCGCTGGATGCTGTATTTTCTGGCCGTTAGCCATTAACACACAGTGATAATGCTGTTTCGGGCTGCGACCATGCTCACGAACCCACATCAGATGAAACCAGGTACCAGGATATTGTTTCTTCAGTGTGCTTGCCAGTGTCTGACTGAACTGGCTGATGACCTGATTAGACTCGCTGTGTTCTTTGACATGCAAGTCGAAACGTAGCACCAGCACTTTAGTCGATTGGCTGAATATCTCAGTAAGGCAGTCCATCATCGCACGCATGATTTTAGGCTCAGGATATACCGCACGCTGAGGCCATTCATACACGGGTAAGGCATAACCTTGATAGATAAAGGCACCAAGTTTTTTTCTTGATATCTGAAACGGATTCATGGGTGTGCTGGTGGACATATATTATAAATAATCCTGAGTTAGTTTTGGCAATATGGCCATGAGGCCTGTAGCTCTGGTGGCTTATTGTCTGTAAAAATTACGCAATTCAGGTTCATGCTTGTGATAACTAAAACCCGCAGGCTCCGGGAGCCTGCTGATTTTAGTTATATCCTTTAGCGCTTAACTATTTCTGGCGGCCAGCCCACAATGCACTGACCAATTTTATGAGGTGGGGGAAAATCACCATTACGTATCCAGCGGTTAAGCGTCGGTAAGCTGATGCGAAGAAAAAGGCACACTTCAACTTTGTTGAGGTAACGGCGGAAAGAAACCGGTGCCATATTATTGTGAGAGAAAATATCCATATCGGACTCCCTAACGCTGGTGGCTCCAGATTAACAAATCAGAAAGCAGCCATGCGCAACTGTGAGAACCCAGTTTTTTGCGCGGGGGAAATTTGCCCTGATTTTCTAGCTCCCATGCACGAGAACGAGAGATGCTGGTAATCGATTTGCGCTCATCTTCACGTACCAATCTGTCGACAGTCAGTCCATAGGTTTTTAGAATGCTAAGGCGTTGTTCTGGTGAAACTTCAAACATTGATAATGCCTCTTTGGTTTTAATAGACAGGAGGCATTCTGGTTCGTACGACTGGGGACGTATACCGAACCACTTACTGGTTCGGTGTTGATGGCTCAAAAAATGGTCTAAGCCGACCTTCTTTTCTGAGCAAACGTAGTTTGTCTTCGATAGCACGCGTGGCGTCAGGTCCGTCCTTAGGCGAGTTATCTGGATTTAAGAGGATTTTTTTGCTCTGGGGTAACTTAGGATTTTCTTTGAAGAAATTGATGACATCTTCATGTATGGCAGCATTTACTTCTTTTAACGTAAATGAAGCATCTGAAGGTCTGGGAGAGTGAACTTCCAAAAAGGCCATTGCAAGATTATGAATATGATTCTTGACTGTCTCCATGCGTTCATGGCTCTTTTGACCACCATTTTTCCGTTTTTTAGTTTCTCGCTGGTTTTCATCTTTTCTCATGCTGTTTACAACATGACCTGACTCTACAAGCGCGATTTTGTTGAAGCGATCAGATAGGTAACGCTTTACGTTATCGAGGTATAAAATGTTCAGGAAGTTTAAAATCTGACCACCAGCCAATATCTGGTAATCAGCCTTTAAATCTGTTGTTGAGTCAGGACCCATTCCTGCAATTTGTTGCTTTAACAAATGGCCGCTGTCTTCGAAACGGACCTTGTAAACTGGCTCCAATCCATTTTCAGCCTCCAGCAAGTTATATAGGGCAACCTTAAGATTTGATAGCAAATCCTTATCGTACTTACTCAGGTTTGGGGGGGCTTCGCTGACGAGTCGTTGCAGCAGAGCATGGATATCCGAGGCAAAAGTGTTCATGCAAACCTTTAGTCTGGAAGTTGGCATTTCAGGTTCGAAGCCAAAACGTTACCTGACCCATTACCTGACCCAAATTTGACGCAAAGAAAAAGGACTTAGATAATTTCTCATCTAAGTCCTTGATATATTTGGTGGCCCCTGCTGGACTTGAACCAGCGACCAAGCGATTATGAGTCGCCTGCTC
>OFDJ01000072.1_pt1 | contig 54857 bp, 63 predicted proteins | sample 1520901 | NCBI WGS metagenome assembly OFDJ01 (sample SAMEA2699035, study PRJEB24076) | metagenome | biome: Human gut stool | place: Spain | collected 2012-11-19 | reverse complement strand
CCTTTGGCGAATCTTTGCTTACTTTCTTTTCGCAAAGAAAGTAAGTGCCCGCCCCAGCATGAGGGGCAAGCCCGCGCAAGCGAAATCCACACGCGGGGGCACTCGCTAAAAATCACTCTTTCCCAATCAATACAAAAAAGAAAAATTTCACCTTGGCATAAGGTCAAACCCTGCGCCAGCAAAAATCTTCGTGGGAAATCCCGCGAAAAATTGTTCTTTTCGCTTATTGTGAAGAACAAAGCTTCAACAGAATACATGTTAAAATGTCACAGGCACCAGCATTGGCCTGCCAATCAATGGAGGAATTTGTTTTGTTCGGTCTGAAGAAAAAATTGTTCGGAAGTCAAATTGAAATCAACTGCGATTATTGCAGCCACAATACAGGAACCGAAGAGGAGCCCAAGTGTTCCAAAGGCCTGACGATCAAGGAGGACGGTTCCTGCCGCCGCTTTGCTTATGATCCGCTGATGCGCACCCCGCGCGCGCTGCCCCCCTTGCGGGAATACGATATGGATGATTTTACATTGTAAATGAAAGCGCCTTTCTCCGCAGTAGATGGGAGGAAGGCGCTTTCTGTTGTTCCTTTATTCTTTTGGCTGCGTATCGTCCTGCTGCTCTTCAACGTATTTCTGGATTCCCTGCAGAATCCGTGTTAAAAAGGGTGGAAGCGCAACGCCGGCCGCCTGAATATTTTCCAGGATACTCAGCAGTTCGTTTACCGTCAGCCAGACAGCGACCAGAGAGGCCACCGCAAAGCGGACCGGAACAGGTTCCAATCCGGTCTGACTGCCCGCATACATCAGCAGGTAATCAATCGCGACCCCTACGCCCACCAGAGCCCACATGAGGATCTTTTTAATGATCCCCCGGATGCTTCGATAAGAGCTGACCGCTTCTTTTCGGTAAATAGAAGCCATAATCCCTGTAATATAGTCGGCCAGACTGGAAAGGACCAAAAGATAAACGGGAACCGCGAGGATTCCAAGCCGGGCGGAAAGCACCGCAAACATGGCAGCCAGACCGGCTTTGATTTTGTCCATATTTTCGCCCCCAGACACCGCTTACAAAACATTGAAATTGCAGTTGGCGGTTTCTTCCTTTGATCGTACCTGAATGTGCGCGTGGCGCACCGGCGGCTTCAGTGCCGTAACATCGATCAGCCACCCGCGCCCCTTTGCATCCAGACGCGGCTCCGAAGCCTGGATGACATCCCGGCCCGTTACAGTTACTTCCGGTTTTTCTTTGCATCTGGCCAGAACAGTGTAAATTTCACCCGGGGACATATCCTTGCTTCTGGTATCAAGAGAAAGAGGGGAATCTGTCTGTACCGGAGGTGCGGTCGCCGGAAAATTATTAAAGCCTCCCCTGCGTATGATTTCGGGATAATCCTTAAAGGAAAGGTTTAAATCAACATCTCCCGTTCCATTTTTTACACCGGGCACACGCCCCGTATTGCTGTGCTGCCAAATAGATGCGGGGAATTCATTTGACATTTGCGTATGATATTGAGCCAGCCACAGATCAAACTGTTTGATTCGGCTCCAGTCCAGATGATTTCGCAAAACGTTCAGATTTGCGTAGACTGCCACGTAATACCCGGCCTGCTGCACTTGATTGCACCAGGCCATTACAATATCCGTCAGTTGATCTCGCGGAAGTCTCAGAATAGTATCCTGTTCCACATCCAAAGCCACAGGGTATTCCATTTTGCAGCCCCGGACCACGTTGAGAAAAAACACGGCTTCTTTTGCCGCTTCTTCTGTTGTAACGGCATGCAGCCAGTGATAGACGCCGGTATGCAGCCCGGCCACCGCGGCCTTTGTCAGGTTTTCACTCATGCTTTGATCTGCCAGTGTGTGTCCTTCGCTGGATTTTATCATGGCAAAGTCGTACCCGGCTTCTTTTACAAGCGGCCAGTCAACCTTACCTGTCCCATTGTAGACATCGATTCCTTTTCTGGTAGACATGATAACGCTCCTTTCCCTACCATAAGATGCAAAAAAAGGGAAACTTGCTCTTGTTTATGCAAGTAATCCCCCACTTATTTATATTTTGATTGCAGAATTCTTCGTTCGCTCTCCCTTTGGGAAAATCAGATGGTTTTTATGGATTTGCCCGAACGCAGAAGTTCCCACGGCAGATATTGCATGATATTTTTTTGCCACAACCCCCGTTGGGTATAGCCATTTGTTATAAAATATACTATAATTGAAAAAATTGTGTTAATTCCTCCTCCCGCCGAATGCAGAGGAGGAAATCGCTGCTTTGATGACAGTTCCGGTAAAAATCACTGGAGGAAATACCGATTTTCCCCGCACCCTTCCTCTGGAAAGGATACAACGGCTTGAATGGATAATCTGATCTTATCTGCGAAGGTAATCGCCCCTCTTTGTGTTTTGATGGCACTTGGATACTTCGTAAAAAGCAAAAAAATGGTCAGCGAGCAAACGGTAGACCAGCTGAACAACCTGGTTTTCCGTATTTTTCTGCCGACCATGCTGTTTTACAATATCTATCAGACGCACTTGAACGGGACGGTGCGGCCGCGCCTGATGCTTTACGGTCTTTCCGCCACAGTGACGATGTATCTCCTGTCAATTCTGATCGTTCTGCTGACGCTGAAGGATAACCGCCAGCGGGGCGCTGTGGCGCAGGCTTCGTTCCGCAGCAACTTCGTTATTTTCGGCCTGCCGGTCACCGCTTCGCTGTTTGGCCCGGAAAAAGCCGGAATCACAGCTCTTTTGATCTCTCTGATCGTACCGATGTACAACGTGCTCTCTGTAATTTTGCTGGAAGTGTTCCGCGGCCAGAAAATCCAGATCGGGTCGATTGCAAAGAAGATCGCCACAAATCCGCTCATCATCGGCGCGGTATTGGGTCTGAGCTGCCTGTTTTTCGAAATCCGCCTGCCGAGTGTGGCAGAGGAAATCGTCGGCGATATTGCCGGTTCGGCCACTCCTCTGGCTTTGATCGGTCTGGGAGCTTCTTTCTCATTCGCCGACACCCGGGCCTACCGCAAGCAGTTGACAATTGGTGTGTTCAACAAGCTGATTTTCGGTCCTCTGCTGTTTCTTTCCATTGCCGTTGCACTGGGCTTCCGCAATGAAGAGCTGGCGTCGCTGACGGGTATGCTGGGCGCTCCCGTGGCGGTATCTTCTTACACGATGGCACAGCAGATGGGTTCTGACGGCAAGCTCGCGGGTCAGCTGGTGGTTTACACCTCGATCTGTTCCATTGTGACCATGTTTCTTTTGATTTTTGGTCTCAAGCAGCTTGGAGTGATGTAATATTCACAGTTTTTTCCAATTTTGGGCGCAGACGTATAAATATCGTCTAATTGAACGATAAAAATTTATCGATCTCGCGTTTGATTCTTTGAAAGGCATTGACAAGCTTTTCGTTTTACTTCATAATAAGTTTCACTTGTTTTTAGTTTCTCTGCACGAACAGAGACCCTCATCCCAACAGAAGGGAAAGACAAGCCGATTGAAAAAGAACGCTTATCGTGGTTTTACCGCGCATTCTCTGAAGCTGATTGCAGCCGCCGCCATGCTGGCGGACCATTTTGCATGGCTGTTTCTGGGAACCTATAGTGCGCCCGGCCAGCTTCTCCACGTGATCGGGCGAACCACAATTCCAATCATGTGCTTTTTCATCGCGCAGGGATATTACCAGACCCGCAGCCGTACCAGATATGCGGCGAGACTGGCTGTCTTCGCGGTGATTTCTCAGATACCCTATCACTATTTTATGACGGGAAACCTGAATGTCCTGTCTACCCCTGTTCGCCTGAACGTGCTGTTTACACTCCTGTTCGCTCTTCTCTCTCTTTCGATTCTGGACAGGATGCGGTATCAGCCTTTCTGGTGGCTGGGCTTGATGCTTCTGATGCTGCTGGCTTCCTTTGGCGACTGGTCGGTCTTTGCGGTGATCTTTACGATGATCTTCGCAGCAAACCGGCTTGACCTAAAGCGTCAGATGCTTCTGTTCACGGGAGCTGCCGCGGCCACTGCCGGTTTTCTGGCCTGGAGCAATTCCCTGCTCAGCGACGCGCCGCCGTGGGGCGGATTCTTCCAGTTCGGGCTTCTTCTGGCTGTTCCCCTGCTGCTCTGCTACAACGGGCAGCGCGGCACTTCCCCTGCGGGCAAATGGTTTTTCTACGTGTTTTACCCCTTGCACCTGATTGTTTTGACAGTGATTCATCAATTTGTTATCTAAGTGTACTGATCTTTCATAAAACGGGCGAAAAAAGAGCTTTCTCCCCCGCCGTAGGCGGGGGAGAAACTGAAAGTTTCTTTCTACTGTTTTGTGGGCAATTTGTATTAAAGGAATACTTAAAATTATTGGAGGTGGACTGAATGTCTAAACGGGAAAACGTTTCCATGTCCGTGATCCGGCGGCTCCCGCGTTATTACCGCTTTCTAACGCATCTGAAAAAAATGGGGATGACCCGTATCTCTTCCAAAGAGCTGTCTGAGAAAATGGGTCTGACCGCTTCTCAAATCCGCCAGGATTTAAACTGCTTTGGCGGATTTGGACAGCAGGGCTACGGCTACATTGTCGATCAGCTGCAGCGGGAAATCGGGGGAATTCTCGGGCTTTCGAACTCTTATAAGGCCATTTTGATCGGAGCCGGCAATCTGGGACAGGCTCTGGCGCTACATATGGCCTTTACCACGCAGGGATTCCAGCTGGTGGGAATCTTCGACAACTCGCCGTCGAAAATCGGCACCGAGATCAACGGCATTACGGTAACCGACACACAGCGCCTGAAAGAATTCTGCGAGGCGGAGCAGCCAGCCATGGCGATCCTCTGCATCCCGCGGGAAAGCGCCGAAAAGCTCTCTGAACAGCTGTACGGTCTCGGTATCCGCAGCTTCTGGAATTTCAGTCATTTTGATATTTCGATGAAATACCCGGACGCCGTAGTGGAAAACGTCCATTTGAACGACAGCCTGATGACGTTGTGCTACCGCATTTCCGACCATCAGGAGGAAAAAGACGCTTCGGATGATACTGCCATTTAAGAATAAGGCCGAATAAAGAAATCAGGGTGAACAGCTTCGGCCGTTCACCTTTCTCTTTTGGCTTGGAACTCAAGGGCGTATCCCCCGCCCCCATATTTTCATGCAAATCACATGGCAACCGGCCAAAGAAATCAGCATCCGCTTTACGGGGACGCTCCGCCATATAAAATATTGATGCAAGCATATCCGCATGCTTGCTATGTGTGTATTCCATATTGATATTGTTCATAGAGAGGTGGCCGTTATGATAACAAAAAACATACTGCCCGGCGAAGTATATCAGTTAGCGGAATGTTTAAAAGCTCTTGCAGAATACCACAATCAGGTTTCCGCCCATCATTCGGGATTCTACCCGTGGCGCCCTATCGAGGATACGCTGGAGCTGTTTCGGGAAGCTCTGAACAGCAAAACGTCGATGATCTCTGCGATAGAAGAATCAAACGGAATCGTTGGATTTTGTAAGATCGATATACACGGAGAAAAAGGAAAGCTTGATTACCTGATTGTCAAAGAGGAATACCGCGGCAGGGGCTATGGGGCGCTGCTGATGGATTGGGCAATGAGAGCCTTTTGTGAATGCGGCGCAAAGCATGTGGAAGTAAAAATAATTGATGGGAATGCCGCGGCGCAGAGATTATATGAAAAGTATGGTTTTGTTATGAACGCGCATATTTTGTGGCGCATTCTTTCCAACGATCAATCATAATGATATTTTGCGCGGTTATGGGATGAATACGAACAAAGAATAACGGGATACAGATCACTTCGCCGCTCTTGCTGTAATTTCCTTTTGAAACCTGCTCCTGACACGGCGTTTTTCTTTTTGCAGAGCAAATCGGAACGCAGATAATTTTTTATACAAAAACAGCATCCTTTCTTTGCCTGATAATGGTCGAAGAAAGGATGCTGTTTTTCCGTATCGTTTTTTGACAATGGGTGAATTTTCCGGATGACCCGTTTCGCTGAATTTTACGTGATATCTATTTTTCCATCATCTCAGTCAAATAGGGCAAAGCATCTGCAACCTGTATGCCGACAATTGGCATAGATACCAGCATGGCGCTTTTGATCTCATCTTTACTTGCGCCGAGTTCTGTTGCGCGGTGAATATGAAATGGCAGTCCTTCATACATCTTTGTCGACACAAGAACAGCAATATATGCTAATTCATGCGTCTTTTTATCAAGAGCGCTTTTCTCCGACATTTGAAAGATAGCATCCATAAATGCCTGACCCACACCGTATGTTTCTGTCATAAACAATTCAAAACCGTTTGTTACTTTTTCCATGATAATTTCATCCTTTCTTTTGTACATTGTTTTAAAACAACTACCTATAAAGACAAACTCAAAATGCAAAAGATACGGTTTGAATAAAAAATAATAAATTATTAGGATTCCTTCACATCAGCATGGTCAAAACACTTTGATACCATTCATCAGGCGGCTTTTGTTCCGGCATATGACGATACAAGTACATGACTCTTTTTCTGACACTTTCATCATAAGTATAGTTTTTCTGTTCAAAATCCAATCTGTCAATCAGTTTTTTGGCCTTGCTCTGCAGGTTGGAACGGTTCAGAGAAAACGCGATCCATGCTTTACAGGAGCAAGGGTTCTTTTCATAAATGATACTGCAGTGATCGGCAAAAAAAGAATCGATATTCATTCTGGCCCGGTATAACAATCCTTTCGCAGCACCCTTGGAAATATCCAGTATTCCGGCGACATGCTCGATGGGAAGCCCATACATATCCACTAGAGAAAATACGATACGCTGATGTAACGTCAGCTTTCTTACCATCGCCAAAAAACACCCGTTTTGCAAACTCCTGATTTCTTCCTCAACGATCACTTCATCCTCTGGCTGCGGTGTTGCATTGGTCAGCAGAACGCCTTCCCTCTCCAGCTTTTCCCATTCGACTGGCTCCGCTAAATATTTTTTCGGGTCCTTTTTGGCCCTGTTAACGAATTCATGGAAACAGATTGTCCTTAACCAGCTTGCCAATGCCTGTTCATTTTCCAGGGTATCCAGCTTTTGCATTGCTTTTAAAAAAGTGTCCTGCGTTACATCGAATGCATCTTCAGGATGACAGGTCAATTTGAGAGCATAGTTGAAAATATACTGATAATAGTTTTGATACACATCACATAGATTCATTTTGTATCCTCATGAGAAGCACGATTGTATTCTCGTTTTTATTAACGCTGCGAATATGCTGCTGCGGATATTTTAGCACAGCAAACCACCGTCGTAAAGCAGGCTCTGATTTTCTGCAACAGACCGGGGAACTCTCTGTAATCAGACGGAATCGCTGATTTTGCAAGACCGATATACACAGAGAAACTCCATATAAAAAACAGCATCCTTTCTTTGCCTGATTAAGGGCAAAAGACAGGATGCTGTTTTTATTCCTTCCCGTCTCGGTGGGAAGCACGCAATTTATCAAGAATCGCCTTTTCCGGCGGATGCTCCGGGTACAGAAAGTTGCGGACGCGCTGCTGGCAGTCCGTATCACCACAGTAATAGAGGATGTCGCCCTCGCAGAGAACCGCGTAGGGCCCGGGAGAAACCATCATCATCTCTCCCCTGCGGATCCCCAAAATCGTTGCGGTCGTATAATGCCAGAAATTAAGATCGGAAATCGAAAGATTCAAATACGGTGTTTTGGACGTGATTTCAATTTCAAACGGGATAAAGGGGTTGAATGCCTGAAAGCGTTCTGTTCTGTCCAATATTTCAGAAATGGACTCCGCCATGTGCTCGGCCTCTTTGCGCTGCCGATCCAGGCTGTCCATAATATTCTTTTTCAGGTCGTACATGGACTTAATATCCATAAACTGCTGAACGAAACGGACCGCGTTATCGTAAGAGAGAATCACGACTCCGCTCCCTTTTACCACCGAAACGATCTCGAGATCGGACAAAACGGCAATTGCACGGCGAGCCGTTTCGGGCGAAACACTGTACTGGCTGGCCAGTGCAGACCGGGCATACAGCCTGTCGCCCACCTGGTACCTGCGCTCAACGATCTTTGCGGCAATATCCGCCGCAATCTGTTGATATACGGGAGCAGATACCTTGATTTTATGCTCCATGAAATTCTAACCCTTTCGTATTATCATCAATTTACTTTACAATATGACCTCATGTGAGTTCAACGACTTCTTCCCCCGCCTGCGGCGGGGGAAGAAGTCGTTCATTGTCTCAAGTGATACTATTCAACCGAAGTTTCTCTTTTATATTCCTTGGCAGCGCCGACAAAACCGCGGAACAACGGATGCGGGCGGTTCGGACGGGACTTAAACTCTGGATGGAACTGTGCGCCCATAAACCACGGGTGATTCGGAAGCTCCATCATTTCAACAATCCGGTTGTCGGGGGATCTGCCGCAGAATACGACTCCGGCCGCCTCCAGGCGATCGCGGTAATCGTTGTTTACCTCATAACGATGGCGGTGGCGCTCCGAAATCAGCGGCTGCTCATCGTACAGTTCAGATGCCTTGCTGCCAGCCAGCAGCTTGCAGGGATATTTGCCAAGGCGCATGGTTCCGCCCAACTGAACCACATCCTTCTGCTCGGGCATCAGATCAATGACCGGGTTGCTGGTCTGGGGATCGAATTCAGCGGAATTCGCGTCCTCCAGGCCAAGGACATGGCGGCTGTATTCCACAATCGCCATCTGCATGCCAAGACAAATACCCAAAAACGGTACCTTGCGCTCACGCGCGTACCGAATCGCGGTGATCTTGCCCTCGATCCCGCGCTGGCCAAAGCCGCCGGGTACCAGAATGCCCTGCACTCCCTCGAGAACCTCCGCCACATTTTCGGACGTGATCAGCTCGGAATCGACCCAGCGGATATCCACCTTGACGTGATTGCCGATGCCGCCGTGGGTCAGCGCTTCGGCCACGCTCAGGTAGGCATCGTGCAGATCCACATATTTGCCCACCATGGCAATCGTGACGGTTTCCGTCAGCGCCATGGCGGTGTTGACCATTTTGATCCATTCCGTCAAATCCGCGCCGTGGGTATCCAGACCAAAGTGCTTGCAGACAATATCATCCAGCCGCTCTTCTTTCAGAGCCAGCGGCACGGAATACAACAGCGGAAGATCCAGATTCTGGATCACGCAGTTTTCTTTTACATTACAGAACAGGGCAATCTTCTTCTTCTGATCCTCACCGACCGGCAGTTCGGAACGGAGAACAATAATATCGGGCTGAATTCCGATGGAAAGCAGCTCTTTTACGCTGTGCTGAGTAGGCTTTGTTTTCTGCTCGTGAGACGCGGCCAAATACGGCACCAGCGTCACGTGGATAAACAGGCAGTTATTGCGGCCGATCTCTGTCGCAAACTGACGGATCGCCTCTAAAAACGGCTGGCTCTCAATGTCGCCCACCGTGCCGCCGACCTCAATGATCGCTACATCCACATTCTCTTTGCCGGCCGTGATGCGGCTCTTGATTTCATTTGTAATATGCGGGATCACCTGTACGGTTGCTCCGCCGTAATCGCCGTTGCGCTCTTTCTGAAGAACATTCCAGTACACACGGCCCGAGGTCACGTTGCTGTTCTGCGTCAGGTTTTCATCGATAAAACGCTCGTAATGTCCCAGATCCAAATCGGTCTCTGCACCGTCATCGGTTACAAATACCTCGCCGTGCTGAAACGGGTTCATCGTACCTGGGTCAACATTCAAATACGGGTCAAACTTCTGCATGGTCACACGCAGTCCGCGCGACTTCAGCAAACGCCCCAAAGATGCTGCAGTAATTCCTTTTCCCAGGCCAGACACTACACCGCCGGTCACAAATACAAATTTCGCTGCCATAATTTCCTCCTACCAGCAATTGCCCTTTTAAAAAATAAATTCCCCACCAAACTGCTGGGGAACACAAATTACCGCATTTTATTATATCGCCTATCCCAGCGGGTGTCAATCGGGATAGGCGATATTTTGTCGGATTCGTAAGGAGTTCCAAAGATAAGAGAAAAAACAACACTTTTTTCCCGGAACAATCAATCCATTGCAGCTGCAAAACGGATTTTTCACATCACAATTTGCAAAAACAGATAGAACGGCGTACGAAAAATCTTTTTCAAAATCACAAGAAGACGATAAGCCGCGAATGATTTTGATTTTCCAAAAGGGAACTTACCTCAATCAGCAGGGATATTATGATTCAAGTGACTGCCGGATCTGCTCTTCAAAATGCTTCTGCGGCTTTACTCCCACCTCTGTCCACTGCTTCTGGCCGTCCTTGAACAGAATGATGGTGGGGATGCTCATGATGCCATAGCGGCGGGCCAGCTCCTGGTTATCGTCAACGTCTACCTTGAGAACGGTCAGGCTGTCTTCAAAGGTTTTCGCGAGCTCTTCCACAATCGGGGCCACCATACGGCAGGGGCCGCACCAGCTGGCCCAAAAGTCGACGAGCACCAGCGGATTTTCAGTGATCAGCTGATCAAAATTTTCTTCGGTTGCATGAATCAGTTCCATTGTTATGATCTCCTTTTCTGTGATCCTAAGAGCGTGTCGGCAAACTCCGGAACGGTTTATTCTCGATCTGCACACACGCTTCAGAAATTAGCCCTGATATTTTTCCAGAGTGATCTTTGTAATTGTCACGTCGGCAGTGGGCTTGTTGCTGCCGTCGACCTCTACCGCTGCGATCTTGTCTACCACATCCATGCCCTCAAATACCTGAGCGAACACGGTGTGGCCCTTCTTTGTGGTGCTGTAAGCGCCGTCGAGCGTGGGATTGCCGCCGTTTTCCGTATACAGCTTTTTGTAGGTATCCGAAATCTTGCTCATATCTACCCAGCTGCCGTATTGCGTGGTAAACGCGTCGGGGCTCTGTTTGTACACGTCGTAGCCCTGCTGATAATACTCCCAGCCGGAAAACGCCGAAGCCGGGGCCTGATTGATAAAGAACTGGCTGCCGTTGGTATTGGGGCCGGAGTTCGCCATTGATACCGCACCGCGGAGATTGATCAGCGATTCGCTGAATTCATCCTCAAACGCTTTGCCGTACACGCTTTCGCCGCCGGAGCCTGTCGCGGTGGGATCACCGCCCTGAATCATAAAATTATTCATCACCCGGTGAAAGGTAATTCCGTTATAATACCCTTTCTGCGCCAGCTGCTTAAAGTTGTCTACTGCCTTTGGTGCAGCCTCCGGGAAGAAACGAAGCTTCATCTCACCCATGCTGGTTTCCATCACAGCGATTTCCTCGCCGGCCGCGGGCTTGTCCAGCTGATAACCGAGCTCTTTCTTTTGCTGGCCGCCACAGGCCGTTAAAAGCAGCAGCAGGGAAAAACCAACCAGCGCCGCGCGGATTCTTTTGCGCATCAAACCACCATCCTTTTTTCGATCAATTTGGTAATATTTTAGTCTATTTCATGAAAATATGCAAGCTTTCCCAGCAGAAATCGATGCCATATGATGCACGCCGGGGGGCCTGAATCGGCGGAACATTTTGATTTCTGTATTAGGCGCGCGGTTTTTTGCATATAGATGTTCTGACCGGAAAAAGGAGGTAAAAGAATGGGCCTGAATACTTATAAGCCCGAGGGCTGGAAGATTGATACGCCGGAGAACCGGGCTGCCATGGCAAGCATGACCGCCCTGATGGACGCATGCCGGGATGAAAAAATACTGGAGGGCCGGGCGCTAGTTTGTGACAGCTTCCACAATTTGCTGGTGGATTTGGGCTGCATGAAAGGATTGATTCCCCGGGAAGAGGGCGCTCTGGGCATTCGGGAGGGCACCACCCGGGATATTGCCATCATTTCCCGCGTGAACCGGCCTGTCTGCTTTATCATAACCGGATTTCAGAAGGATGATGCGGGCAATCCGATTGCTGTGCTCTCGCGCAGGGCGGCGCAGGAAAAATGCAGGAGAGAGTACATAGAGAAGCTGCGCCCCGGCGACGTGACGGACGCCCGGGTCACACATCTGGAAACGTTCGGCGCTTTTGCGGACATTGGCTGCGGGATCATCTCGCTGCTGCCGATCGATGCGATTTCCGTTTCTCGCATCGATCACCCCAGAGAGCGGTTTACCGTGGGGATGGATGTTCGCACCATCATCAAATCGATTGAAGGGGATCGCATTACCCTTACCCAAAAGGAGCTGCTCGGCACCTGGGAAGAAAACGTCGCCCTGTTCCACACGGGCGAAACCGTGGCGGGGATCATCCGCTCCACCGAGCCCTATGGAATTTTTGTCGAGCTGGCGCCGAATCTGGCCGGGCTGGCCGAAATCAAAGAGGGCGTACTGCCGGGGCAGCAGGCCAGCGTTTACATTAAAAGCATTTTGCCCTCGCGCATGAAAATCAAACTTGTCATTATCGATACCTTTGATTATTCTTACCGCCCGATTCCGCCAAAATACTTTTTTAAGGGAGATCACATGGATCGCTTTGTCTATTCGCCGGAATGCAGCGATAAGCAAATCATAACGGAGTTTCTATAAATAACAGAAAAGGCCCGCGAAGCAGTAACACAAACTGCTTCGCGGGCCTTTTTTAGTCTTCTTTTGACTCGAGCTTTAGAATATGAGAATCGATAATCTGGCGGAAGGTCTGGTTGCTGCCGCGATTGCCATGCTCATCCTTGTAATGCAGCGGGCGGTAATGAGGGGTCAGCGTCTGCTGCTTTAAAAACTGCAGGGCTTCCTTGCGGCTGCGCGCGTGTTCAATCACGCCCGCCATTTTTACGGCGTACATCGCGTCATACGGCTCCAGACGATAGGCTTCGGCAAAATTGGTGAGAGCGGCCTCGTGCTTCCCCAGATTTTCCTGTGCCTGCGCCAGAATCACATACATCTCCGCGCGGCTTTTGGCCCATCGGCTGATGGTGACGCCGTCCTGGATCATCGTCCCATAAGAAAGGCGGTCCCATCCCGAGGTTTCCAGATACTGCTGGGCATATTTGGCCGTCAGCTCGTCATTTCCGCCCAGCCAGCTGCACGCGGTGGCGGCAATATAAAGCTGCTGCGGCGTTTTTGGAGTGCCACAAAGAGAAATCACCTTGCTCAGACGTTCATGATCATTTTGGAGCTTTGCATACAAACGCTGCGCCTCTTCCTCTTCTGTATAATTGACAGGGATCGAGGCCCCGATTAATCGGAATAAAGCTGCCGCTAAATCCGGGCGGCTATTGGCTGCGGATTCCATTGACAACACCCACTTTCACTTCTATGAATGCCTCTATTATATCATAAATTCCGATACAAGCCAGCAAAAGATTCGCCCGGTTCCCCGGAATCACGAAACAGATGATTCAATGCTCTCTCAGGCGCCCGAAGCTTTGCTTCGGCTTGCGCCGTGAGGTTATTATATCCGCAGTCCAGTTATTTCTCAAGAGGGGATTCTACAAAAATAAATTCACCATTTTCGAAATCGCATACAACCCGGTTCCCTGCGTGCACTTTTCCTTCCAGCATCAGCTCCGAAAGACGATCCTCAAGCTTTGTCTGAATCGCGCGGCGCAGCGGACGAGCCCCGTAGATCGGGTCAAAGCCCTCTTTGGCGATTTCCGCCACGGCGGCCTCGGCAAACTCTGCAGAGATACCGATTTCACTCAGGCGCTTCTGCAAGGTCTTGAGCATACGCCCTGCGATTTCGCGGATATCCTCATCGGTGAGCTTATGGAACACAATAATGTCGTCCACACGGTTCAGGAATTCGGGACGGAACGTGCTTTTCAGCTCGCCGAGCACCAGTTCCTTGACCTTTTCGCTGTCCAGCTTCTGGTTCTCCTCCGACGCAAAGCCAAGGCTGCCCTTTTTCTCGGTGATCAGGCGTGCGCCGACGTTCGAGGTCATGATGATCACGGTATTCTTGAAATCGACCTTCCGGCCCTGCGCGTCGGTCAGACGGCCATCCTCCAGAATCTGCAGCAGGATGTTAAACACATCCGGATGCGCCTTTTCGATTTCGTCGAACAACACCACCGAATACGGCTTGCGGCGCACGGCCTCAGTCAGCTGACCGCCCTCATCGTAGCCCACATATCCGGGAGGCGAGCCAACCAGACGGGACACGGTGTGCTTCTCCATATATTCCGACATATCCAGACGGATCATCGCGTTTTCGTCGCCAAACATCGCTTCGGCCAAGGCCTTGGTCAGTTCGGTTTTACCAACGCCGGTCGGCCCGAGAAAGATGAACGAGCCGACGGGGCGTTTCGGGTCTTTCAAGCCGACGCGGCCGCGGCGAATGGCTCTGGACACAGCGCTGACGGCCTCTTCCTGCCCAACCAGACGCTGATGCAGAGTTTCTTCCAGATGCAGCAGGCGCTCGCTTTCCTCTTCGGTCAGCTGGACCACGGGGATTCCTGTCCACACAGACACCACGTTTGCGATATCCTCGGGAGTGACCTCTCCGCCCTCATGCGAGCGCTTCTCGGTCCACAGGTTCTTCTGCCTTTCCAGCTCTTCCTTGGCCTTTTTCTCTTCGTCGCGCACCTTGGCGGCCCGCTCGAATTCCTGCGCGTTGATGGCGGCGGCTTTCTCCTGCTCCAGCTCCTTGATGCTCTTTTCCAGCTCCTGCAAATCGGTAGGAGCGGTAAAGGCACGCAGGCGCACACGGGAGGACGCTTCGTCCATCAGGTCAATGGCCTTATCCGGCAGGAAGCGATCTGCGATATAGCGGGAAGAAAGCTTCACGGCGGCGTCGATCGCCTCGTCGGTGATCTTGACCTTATGGTGCGCCTCGTACCGGTCGCGCAGACCCTTCAAAATCTCGATCGCTTCCTCTTCGCTCGGCTCGCCGACCATGACGGGCTGGAACCGGCGCTCGAGAGCGGCGTCCTTTTCGATATATTTGCGGTACTCGTTGATGGTGGTCGCACCGATCACCTGAAAATCACCGCGGGCCAACGCAGGCTTTAAAATGTTCGCGGCATCTGTGGAGCCCTCCGCGGAGCCGGCGCCGATGATGGTATGCAGCTCATCGATGAACAGAATAATGTTCCCCGCGCTGCGCACCTCGTCCATTGCGGCCTTGATTCTCTCTTCGAAATCGCCGCGGTATTTGGTACCGGCAACCATGCCGGTGAGGTCCAATGTAATCACGCGCTTGTTTTTCAGAAGCTCCGGCACCTGGCCCTCCGCAATCTTCAGGGCAAGACCTTCCGCGACGGCTGTTTTGCCGACGCCGGGCTCGCCGATCAGGCAGGGATTGTTCTTGGTGCGGCGGGACAGAATCTGAATCACGCGCTCAATTTCCGTCTGACGGCCGATCACCGGATCGATGCCGCCTTTTGCAGCCAGCGCGGTGAGATCACGCCCGAACTGATCGAGCGTTTTGGTAGCGCTTTTACCGCCCTTGCCGGACGAAGTCGATGACATGCCGGGAGCGGGAGCGGAATCCTCCCCGCTGCTCAGAGCGGAGCTGATCTCATTCAGAATGTCGCCGGACTTCGCGCCAAGCGACTGGAGGAAGCGCACACCGTAGCTGTCGCCCTCCGACAAAATCGCGATGAGCAGATGCTCGGTTCCCACGTAGTTATGGCCAAGCCGTGCGGCCTCCATGACGGCGATCTGAAGAATCCGCTTGCTGCGGGGCGTAAAGTCATCCGCGGAAAGGCTGGTTTTTGTGCCGGTTCCGATCTTTTCGGACATCAGCTGTTCCAGCTGTGCGGCTGTCACCTGCAGCTTATTCAATACTGTGGCGGCCACGCCCGTACCCTCTTTCAGCAGGCCTAGCACAATATGCTCGCTGCCGATATAGGTATGCCCCAGATTTTCCGCCGATTCAATGGCAAGGTTCAGCGCAGTGTTTGCTTTTTCTGTAAATCCGTTAAAACGATACATAGATCGTCCCCCCTTTTTTATGTTACATTCAGCCGCTGAGATACAATGCTTGCGCGAAGCGCATCCCGCTCGGCTGTGGTCATTTTCTTTGTCAGCATCATGGTAGCAGGCTGTACCTGCACGATCAAACTGTTGATGGTGTCGTACGAAATTCCGGTGAGAAGCTCCGTGGCGACTCCCATTCTCACGTAAGAGATCAGCCGCATAAATTCGTCGCTGCTGAGAACACGGGCGCTTTTCAGAATCCCGATGGAACGGAAGATCTGGTCCTGCGTTTCCACTGTTTTCACCAGCTCCGCCCGGGCTGCTCGCTCCTGCGCGATCAGCTGGCCCGCGATGCTTTTCAGGTTCGCGATCGCAGACTGCTCGCTCAGGCCCAGCGTCACCTGATTGGAAAGCTGATAGATCGCCCCCACCGGCTCGCTGCCCTCGCCGTAAATGCCGCGGATCACAAGGCCCAGCTTTGACAGGCTGGACGCTACCCGGCGCATGGCGCCGCTTTCCTGAAGCGCCGGCAGATGCAGCATCAAAGACGCCCGCATGCCGGTGCCCAGATTGGTGGGGCACTGGGTCAGGTAACCCAAATCCTCGTCGAACGCGAAATGCAGGCTCTCATTCAGCAGAGCGTCCACACGGTCTACCATCTCGTAGGCGCCCTCCAGATCAAGGCCCTCACACATCACCTGAATCCGCAGGTGATCCTCTTCGTTGATCATGACCGAAACGGTTTCGTCCTGCGTCAGCAGAAGACCGCGGCCGTTCGGCGCCGAGATAAACTCCGGGCTGACCAGATGGCGTTCCACCAGGGAGACGGCCTCGTTCTGGCTGATGTCGTCGAGACTGATGAACCGAAAATCATTGGAAATGGAGCTGTTGCCGCGCATCACGGCATCGCGCACCGCCTGCTCCACCTTTTCCCGCTGCTCGGCGGTCATCTTTACCGGGAACGGATAATCGCTCAGGTTGCGGGCCAGCCGCACGCGGGTACTGATGACCACGTCGGCCTCCTGCCCGCTTTTTTCATACCATTTCTTCATGCTTTGCCGCCCCCCTCCAGCGCTTTGATCTCGTCGCGCAGCACCGCCGCACGCTCAAAATCTTGGCTTTCGACCGCCTCGCGCAGTTCTTTCCTTTTGCGGCTGAGCTCCGTATCCTCCTGCGGGGCCACGCTCAGCTTTGCCTCGGGCTTTACCCGCAGGGCCCGGCTGCTCGGGCGCTTGCCAAAGTGCTTGGTGTTGCCGTGTATCCTCTGGATCGACGGCATCATGCGGTCGCGGAAGGTATTGTAGCATTCGGCACACCCGACCTTGCCGCTCTGGGCGATCTCCCCAAAGGAAGAGCCGCACCCCGGGCAGCGGACGGTGTCTGTCATTTCGGGAACGGGGTTCCCGAAGAAACTGCCAAGCAGGCTGTTAAAATCCAGCGCAAAGGGGTACAAAAAATTGCCGTACCCCGCTTTCTGCGCGCATTCGCCGCACAGAGCGTATTCGGTCAATTCGCCGTTCACAATGATTTTTACATACGTGGTCGCCGGGTTTTTCCCGCACATCTGACATTTCATGACAATCCCTCCTAAAAGCTCAGATCTGTGTCATCAGCATATGCTTAAAAATCGCGGCGCGAAGCACATCCCGGTTTTCTTTCGGTACATTCTGATAACATCGGTCGTTCAGAGCCGCTGCCATAATGTTTGCCGCTTTTTCCGAAATAATATCGCGCTGAAGCAAATTTGAGAGCATAATGCGCGCCGTCGCGCTGTCGAGCGAATCCCCGACGGAGTTGACCGTGTGCATGATCGCGCTGCTTGCGTCCATCTGAATCTGTGTGATGCGGATATACCCGCCGCCGCCGCGCCGGCTTTCTACCAGGTAGCCCTGTTCGGGCGTAAAGCGAGAGGTAATCACATAGCTGATCTGACTGGGAACGCACCCCAGCGATTCGGCCAGCTCGTTTCTTTGAATTTCTGCTCTTCCGTTTTCTTCTTCCAACAGTGCCAATATATAATTGGCAACATGATCACTGATTTTCATAATCACCCTTCCAGTCGAAGTTTGATTTTGACTTTCTTTGACTTTATAAATCTTATTATAAAGAGCAGCCGCTCGATAGTCAAAGTCAGTTAAAGTCAATTTCCACTTATTTTACCAAACAGTAGCAATTTAACTCGCTCAGCATATTATTTTCTAACGATTATAAATTATTTCTTGCGTTTTTGCTGCCCCGCCCTCTCCTATTGTATTCATTTGGGCGGATTTCAAGCGCCGAAAAAAAGTATTTGCGGAGAATTTCCCGCTAGAAATGACGCAGCAAAATTATTGTAACACCATTTCTCCGCATGCAATATACTATAGTGTAAACCGAAAGGAGGAATACAATAATGTGTAACAATAATTCTGGCTTTGGTGGCTGCTGGTGGATCATCATTTTAATCCTCATTCTGTTTTGCTGCGGCGGCTGGGGCAATAGCGGATGCGGCGATTGTGGCTGCAACAACAATTGCGGCGGCTGCGGCTGCTAATTCCACAATCAGCAAACTACCGTCTAACCCGCACACGAAAAGGGAGCTGTGGAAACCCCACAGCTCCCTTTTCGCAAGCAAGCTTTTGGCTTTGTTTATCAAATCAAGAGTCTCGCCTGTTTCGGCTAAAATTGCGTCCGGCAGCGTCAATCATGCCAGGAATACGGTAAGTATTCCTGTGCCGCTTCCCTGCCGGGCATCATTTCATCCCGAAAATCCGCCGATTCTTCTTTGATAAACAAGGCCTAGTTTTTTGTTTCGTTTTTGGATTGGTATAACAGCAGCGCCTGCGCGAGCTGATCGGGACACGACGTATTTCTGCGCCCGCAGCGGATTCCCCGCAGCCGCCTGATCACATCGTCGATCTTCATCCCCTGCACCAGAACGCCGATCCCCTGGCTGTTGCCGCTGCAGCCGCCGACAAACTGCACCTGCTGGACGGTATCGCCGTCCACATCGAGAACGATTTTTGAAGAACATACACCGCTGGGACGAAATTCATACTGCATTGCTTTGCCCCCTTTTCTGTTTTTCAGAATGCTCAAACCGGTGATTTCTTCCCTCTTCTTTCGGCGGGGAAGAAATCATCATTTTTTTAGATCAGCTGCCAATCAGCCGCCGGATTTGATCTTGCGGCTTTTCTTTTTGAGCGCCTCGAGCTGCTCGTCGGGAGCGGTAAAAGCCCCCAGCGCGCAGGAATGTGAGGTGTACATTCCGTGAAAGTCGGAGCCGCCGGTCATGAGCAGGCCCCGCAGGCGCGCCAGCGCGATGTACTGGGGGACATCCTCTTCCTTGTGAAGAGGGTGCCATACCTCAATCCCATCGATCTCTCCCCGATCGGCCAGCTCCAGCATCAGATCGTGGCCGTCATACTGGCCGGGATGCGCCATCACCGCAACGCCGCCCGCCTCGTGAATCTGCCGGATGACATCGTGCACATCGGGATATTCGATCGCGCAGTAAGCAAGGCCGCCGCGCGGGCTGAACAGCTTATGAAACACCGAACCGAACATTTCGGTGGTATAGCCCGCATCGATCAGCGCGTGCATGATATGCTGCTTGTAAATATTCGTGCAGCCCTGTGCGCGGCGCAGGATCATTTCTGCCGGAATCGGATACAGCCGCATGACCTTCTGCATCATAATATTGGCGGCCCGTTTGCGCGATTCACCGATGCGCTTGCACAGACCCTCCAGCCGGTCGGGGCTTTCACAGTCATACCCCAGAATATGTACTTTCCTGCCCCGTGCGTTATCGTAAGCAGAGATTTCGATTCCGGGAATGACCTCCACCCCCTGGCGATCCCCAAAAATCTTTGCGCGGGTCGCGCCCGCAAAGGTATCGTGATCGGTTACCGCAATCGTACCGATCCCCTTTATTTTCGCCAGCATCACCAGTTCATCAATAGAAACCGCGCCGTCCGACATTCTTGTATGACAATGCAAATCCGCTGCCATATCATAATCCCCCCATCAATCCTTCATATTTAGTATATCAAATCGAAAAATAAAATGTAAGCTATTTCTTCGTGTATCATCAACGGATCGAAGCGGGCTTCCCTGAAAATGGCGGTTTCTTCCCTGCCGAGAGCGGGGAAGAAACCGCAGTCATTTTAAAGTTACATTGTTTCTAATCCGTTATCATCAGATGAGGACACAGGAAAAAGGGAACAAGCCAAAGCTTTTACAAGCCCGGCTTGTCCCTGCGCAATCATACAGTAATTTTACTTTCAAAAAAGCCATTGGATGCTCCCTCGCCTTTGGCAAGGGAAAATTACTATTTTCACAGAAAATTATTTTCAAATAAATTCGCAATACAGACAGAGCTCTATTTTTTCAGAAGCAACTCTGAATTGAACTTTCTCGCGGACAAAAACAGCAGAAGCACATCTGCCAGAATCAGCACAAGGCCGGCCAGCAGAGTCCAGAACGCATCGAGGTAAATCAGCCCTGTAAACTGGCCGATCAGCACCAGCACCAGCGGCAGGACGATATAACCCGAAAGCTGCATGGATTCCAGATAGCTTTTCGACCGGCCGGAAAGCAGCACCATGAAAATGACGCCGAACACCGTTGCGGCGGGCGAGAGCACAAACACAAGCGCCAGCCAGTTCCAGTTGAGAAAGAACGGCATGTTCAGAATCAGGTTGCCTGCCCCGACCACAATGGAAAACGTGACAAAGGAAATGGTCGAAATCAGAAAGGACAGCGCCGCGCACCCCGCTACCTTTGCCTTGAACAGGCTGCGGGCCGAAAGCGGAGTCAGCAGCAGCGTCTCCATCGTTCCCCGTTCCTTTTCCCCCACAAAGCTGGCCGCGGCCGACGTGGTGGAGGACATCAGCGGGATCATCAGGAAGAACATGGGACAAACCAAGTTCACCATCAAATAGAACATGGACTGCTTCAGATCAAAATCGTCCAAAAGCTCCGGCGGCATCAGCTTCATCATGTTGTCCACCCCGTTGAGCTGATCGGACGGAGCGTACAGCACCAGAAACAGGTACAGCGCCGGCAGAAGCACCACCATGCAGATCGGCACGCCAATCAGCGTGCCGCGCACACTGCGAATATGCCAGACCTCGTTAAAATCCTTCTTAAAGACAGCGAGCTCCGGCTCAGACAGCAGCTTCATTTTGCCACCTCCTGACCCTGCAGGCAGGAAAAATAGACGTCTTCGAGTGTGGGGCGGATCAGCCGCGCCTCATATACGGGAATGTCCTGCGCGACCAGATCACGCAGGATCGCGGGCATTTCGGCCTCGGACGCGATTTCCGTTTCCCAGTACTCCCCGTTTTTGACAAAGCTGTGCAGGGTCTGCTCCGGCTCTGTGCGGATGCCCGCTTTGATATGGCACCCGGCGCCTTCGCACAGGGCGGCAAAATCCCCCTGCAGAATCATCTGGCCGCGGTACAAAATCCCGTAGGTGGTGCACAGATCCTGCGCATAGCGCAGCTGATGCGTACACAAAAAGACGGTAACGCCGCTCTTTTTCGCCAGGGTGGAGATCATTTCATTCACCGCCTGGGCCGATTCGGGGTCAAGGCCGCTGGTGGGCTCGTCCAGAAACAGAACCTGCGGCTCGTGCATCAGCGCGCGGGCCAAAGACAGGCGCTGCATCATTCCGGTGGAATACTGGCCCGCCTTCTGATCCCGGGCCTCCCAAAGCTCCAGCTCGCGCAGCAGCAGCTCGGCTCTCTCTTTGGCCTGGGCCCGGACGAGCCCGGCCGTCTGGCCGAAAAACTCCAGATTCTGCTGACCGGTCATATTACCGTATAGATGGGCGGTTTCCGTCATGACCCCGCACAGGGCGTGAACCCTCTCCGGCTCGTTCTGCGGCGAAAGGCCCATCACGGAGCATTCGCCGGCGGTGGGACGCAGAAGCCCGGTCAAAAGCTTGACGGTCGTCGTTTTGCCCGCGCCGTTTGGGCCCAGAAAACCGCACACGCCCCCCTGCGGCACCCGAAGAGTCAGCTCCGAGAGTGCGGCGGTCTTCCCGTCATACGATTTTCCCAGGCCCTGCGCAGCTATGGCGTTCATTGGGTCATCCGCCTCCTTTTCGATACGATCAGTCATGCCGCATGATAAAGCGGCCGGTTTCTTCCCCCGCCTGCGGCGGAGGAAGAAACCGCTATATTGGTATCAGACCGTTTGAAAGTACATGAATCTATTATGCTCTCTGCTCCATGTGAATGTGCGTCAGATCGTGAATTTGCTCCAAATTTTCTTTAATGCCGCGTTTGTCGGCAGCGGCCAGCAGCTTTTGACGGTTCTTCATCAGCTTCTGCACCGGCTCTACGCCGCCAGGCCCGGCAACACAGCCGCCCTCGCAGGCCATGCCTTCGATCAGGTCTTCCTGCATACGGCCGGCGTTCATCACCATCAGCTGCTTTTTGCATTCCTTGGCGCCGCTGCATTTTACGCAGGAAACCGGCTGGTCAAAGCCGTCCTCGGCCAGAGCAGCCTCTACCGCCGCGGTAACACCGCCGCTAACGGCAAAGTTCTTGCCCTTGATGCTGCCGTCCTGCACGTTCTCCACCTCAAGAGTTTCTACCTCGATCTCTTTGGCGCTGAACATGGCGGCCAGCTCTTCAAAGGTCATCACATAATCGGCAGTATTCTCCGCCTTCTGAATTTCGAGCTTCTTCGCCACACAGGGGCCAAAAAAGACAACCTTTATGTCCGGCTCATTTTCCTTTAAGTACCGCACGGTCAGCGTCATGGGAGACGCCGTATGAGAAATGTTGGGCTCGAGCTTCGGGAAATGCTTTTCGATCATATCCACAAACGCCGGGCAGCAGGAGGTGGTCATCTTCTTGCCCTCCGCAACCACTTCCTTGAGCTCCTGCGCTTCGTGGTAGGCGGTGGCGTCCGCGCCCAGAGAAACCTCTACCGCATCGGCAAAGCCAAGCCGGCGCAGGCCCTCTTTGAGCTGACCGACATTCGCGGTTCCGAAATGGCCCTCAATGGCGGGGGCAAACACGGCGTATACCTTTTCGCCGGACTGAATCTCACGGATGACGCTCACCATGCTGGAACGGTCTGTGATCGCGCCGAACGGGCAGCCGGCCATGCACGCGCCGCAGCTGATGCAGCGGCTGTAATCGATCGCGGCCAGACGGTACTCGTCCATGGTGATGGCGTTGACCGGGCAGGACCGCAGACAAGGGCGCATGGTGTCTGAAATTGCGTTGTACGGGCAGGCAGCGGCACAGCGGCCGCACTCCTTACATTTTGCCGGGTCGATATACGCGCCGCGTCCGGTAACGCTGACCGCCCCAAAGGGACAGGCCGCCACGCATTTCTTCGCCAGACATTTCTGACAGTTATCCGTAACATTAAAGCGGTTGATCGGACACCCCTCGCACGCGGCCGGAAGCACACCCATTACGGCCTTGTCCTCCTGGCGGGGGAGATCTTCGCCGCAGGCCGCCGAAACGCGTTCACGGATGATTTCGCGCTCACGGTAAATGCAGCAGCGAAATGCGGGCTGCGGGCCGGGGATGATTTCATAGGGAATATCCCCCAGATGCTCTGACAACTGATTGTCATAACTCAGGCGTGCCACCGAAGACAGCACTCTATACTTGAGCTGCTTTGCGTCATTGTCATACTTCATGCTAAAATCCACCCTACTTTTATCATTGTATTTTTATTGCGTACAATTAAAAGCATAAGAAACGTTCCGCAGCTTTCACAAAGGGTTGCGGAAACAGTTTCATGTTATCTTTGTGATTATTATAACATTTCAACTGTATAATAACAAGAGAGAAATAAAAATGATCTGCAAAAAAACAGAAAAAAAACCGAAATGATATATCCTGTGAACCGCACAGGATTCTTTGGTTTTTTCTGTGATTCCATGTGGGTTTTCTGAAATACTGGGCAGCCTTTCTTTCAATTTTCATACGTTTTTATTCAAAATAATTCATAAATATCAATTTTCACCAGATCACTTATGTAATACATATGTACTCCAACAGAGGACAGCAGTCCCTGCTCCGGCGAATTTGCTGAACTTGCTAAAATGCAAAAGAGGCCATGGGAAAAAGTTCCTGATTTTTCGATGAATTATTCTTCATATAACGCAAAGTTTAAAAAAATAAAATAAAATTTTTCTTGCATTTTGCGGTTGTTTATAGTACAATGCATCTCGAAAGAAAAGTAGGATCAAAGCCTATTTTGAGCGAAGGTGAGCCTTCACCCTCGCGGCAACAACTTTTTTTGACCATTTCTTTCGCACCTTGCGGGAGAAATCAAACGCCATACGGACAGCTGGGTCAAAATGCCGGTTGGCAACTTTCGTTGCCTTATTGATTGAGCCGTTGCTCAAATTTTATAAGTTGGTTACTTAAAACCGTGTGCTTTTCGCACATTACGCTTGTGAAACAATCAATAAGAGTAGTAAAAGTAAGTTATTGCTATATAGACTCTGATTCTCTGTACTTTTGAATAAATAACAGCGGACTGACGCGCCTTTGCGCATGGCCCGCTCGAAATAAAACAAAATCGACAGAATTGTGACTCAAGTGATAAAGTGCGACACACGCCGCGCTCACTTTGGGTCTTTTTTTATTTTCTCCCCACAAAAAATACGCCGGAAATCAGGTGACGGTATGGAAAACAAACTGAAATTATATGGCTTTAACAATCTGACCAAATCCCTCAGCTTTAACATCTATGACGTCTGCTACGCCAAAAGCGAACGGGAACAGCGGGATTACATCGCTTATATTGACGAACAATATAATTCCGAACGGCTGACCGGGATTCTGGAACGCGTGACTGAAATGATCGGCGCGCATGTACTGAATATCTCAACACAGGATTACGACCCGCAGGGCGCGAGTGTCACCTTCCTGATCGCGGAGGAATCGATGCTGGCGGGACGCAGGGCCGGCACGCGCGCGGAGCTTTCCGGCGAAACGATGGTGGCACATCTCGACAAAAGCCACGTGACGGTGCACACCTACCCCGAATACCACCCGGACACCTTCCTCGCAACGTTCCGGGTCGATATTGACGTTGCCACCTGCGGCGAGATCACGCCTTTGAGCACACTAGACTACCTGATCGGCAGCTTTGACTCCGACATCATCACTATGGATTACCGCGTGCGCGGCTTTACCCGCGACGTAACCGGCAAAAAGCTGTTCATGGATCATAAGATGACGTCGATTCAGGATTTTATCGATGACAAAACCCTGCGCAAATACGACGCGATCGACCTGAACGTATACCAATCGAATCTGTTCCATACCAAGATGCTGATCAAAGACATCAATCTGCAGAACTATCTGTTCAATACCGACGTTTACGAGCTGCCGCCCCAGGCACGGCTGAAGATCACAGACAGCCTGCGGCGCGAGATGATTGAAATTTTCACCGGCAGCAACGTGTACTGAACGGAAAGGAGGCCCTTTGTTGAGCAAACTAGACCAAACCCGAATGCCCATCCGGCAGGCGCTGCTGGATTTTGAGGCGGAACGAGTGGTTCCTTTTGATGTACCCGGGCATAAGCACGGGCGCGGAAACCCCGAACTGACCCAGTTTTTGGGCGAGCGCTGCATGCAGCTTGACGTCAACTCCATGAAGCCGCTGGACAATCTGTGCCACCCGGTTTCCGTGATCCGTGAGGCGGAGGAGCTGGCCGCGGACGCATTCGGAGCGGCGCACGCTTTTTTTATGGTGAACGGCACCACCTCTGCCGTGCAGGCGATGGTGCTTTCTGCCTGCAAGCACGGGGATGAGATCATCCTGCCGCGCAACGTGCACCGCAGCGTGATCAACGCGCTGATTCTGTGCGGTGCGACGCCCGTCTATGTCAATCCCGAAACCGACCACCAGCTCGGTATTTCGCTCGGGATGCGCCTTTCCGCCGTGGAGCAGGCAATCCGCGAGCATCCGAAGGCGCGGGCGGTTCTCGTAAACAACCCCACCTATTACGGCATCTGCTCGAACCTGAAAGCCATCACCGAGCTGGCCCACCGGAACGGCATGCTGGTGCTGGCGGACGAGGCGCACGGCACACACCTGTATTTTGGCGAAGACCTGCCCCTGTGCGCCATGAAGGCCGGGGCGGACATGGCCTCGGTGAGCATGCACAAATCCGGCGGCTCGCTGACCCAAAGCTCGTTTCTGCTGGTAAACGGCGGCGTGAGCGCGGGGTACGTACGGCAGATCATCAACCTGACCCAGACGACCAGCGGCTCTTATCTGCTGCTGTCGAGCCTCGATATTTCCCGGAAAAAGCTTGCCACCGAGGGCAAAGAGATTTTTCGCCGGGTGGTGGAAATGGCCGAGTACGCGCGCGGCGAGATCAACCAGATCGGCGATTACTATGCCTATTCCCGCGAGCTGATCAACGGCGACACCGTGTACGACTTCGACACCACAAAGCTTTCCGTCAACACGCTGGAGCTGGGTTTGGCCGGAATCGAGGTTTATGACATTCTTCGCGATGAATACGATATTCAGGTAGAATTCGGTGACCTTGGCAATATATTGGCGTATCTGTCCGTCGGCGACCGCCACCGCGATCTGGAGCGGCTTGTCGGCGCGCTCGCGGAGATCCGCCGCAACTACAAGCGCGACAAAACGGGCATGCTGCGCATGGAGTACATCTCCCCCATCGTAGCGGTTGCGCCGCAAAAGGCTTTTTACGCCGAAAAGGAGGCTTTGCCCCTTGCGCAGAGCCCCGGGCGCATCTGCAGTGAATTTGTCATGTGCTATCCGCCGGGAATCCCGATCCTTGCCCCGGGCGAGCTGATCACCGGCGAGATACTGGAATATATTGAGTACGCCAAGGAAAAGGGCTGCTTTTTGACCGGCCCGGAGGATTTGAATCTGGAACGGCTCAACGTAATCAAGGAGGAATAAGCGGTGGATTTATGGTTTACTGAAAAACACGCGCCCGGCGTTAAGCTTTCCATCCGGGTGGACCGGCAGCTGTACAGCGGGCAGAGCGAGTTTCAGCGCATCGATGTGTTTGAATCCGAAGAATTCGGCCGCTTTTTAACGCTCGACGGCTACATGATGCTGACAGAGCGCGATGAGTTTATTTATCATGAAATGATCGTCCATGTCCCCATGGTGGTGCACCCCAAGGTGCGGCGCGTGCTGGTGATCGGCGGCGGCGACGGCGGCGCGGTGCGCGAGCTGATCCGCTACCCCGAGATCGAGCGGATCGACTTAGTTGAGATCGACGAACAGGTAGTCACGGTCTGCCGTGAGCACCTGCCGTTTACGGCCTGCGGCTTTGACGACCCGAGAGTGAAGCTCTATTTTCAGGACGGGCTGAAATTTGTGCGCCGTCAGAGCGAGGAATACGACCTGATTCTGGTCGATTCCACCGACCCGTTCGGCCCCGGCGAGGGCCTGTTTACCCGGGAATTTTACGGCAACTGCTACAAGGCGCTCAAAGAGGACGGCATCATGGTCAACCAGCACGAAAGCCCGTTCTACGCGGTGGACGCGCTGGCCATGCAGCGGGCGCACAAACGGATTGTGAAATCCTTCCCCATCAGCCGCGTGTATCAGGCGCATATTCCCACGTACCCCTCCGGCCACTGGCTGTTCGGGTTCGCGTCGAAGGAATATCACCCGCTGAAAGATATGGATACCAAGCGCTGGAAGGAACGCGGCATTCCGACCCGATACTATAACACCAAGCTGCACAGGGGCGCGTTCGCCCTGCCAAACTATGTGGAGGAGCTCCTGAAAAATGTCGAACACATTGACTAAAAACATTGAAACCTTTCTGGGCTGCGACAGCGAATACGAATCCGCAAGGGCCGTGCTGTTCGGCGCGCCGTTTGATTCCACCACGTCGTTCCGCCCCGGCACACGCTTTGCAAGCCGCGCCATGCGGGGCGACTCGTTCGGGCTGGAAACGTACAGCCCCTATCAGGACAAGGATTTAACGGATATTTCCGTATTTGACGGCGGCGATCTGGAGCTCTGCTTCGGCGACACGCAGAAAGCCCTTGCGCAGATCGAAGAATTTGCCGCGGGCATATTGGAGGACGGCAAGCTTCCCGTGATGATCGGCGGCGAGCATCTGGTGACGCTGGGCGCGGTTCGGGCCGCGGTGAAGAAGCATCCTGATCTGCACATTCTGCATTTTGACGCGCACGCCGACCTGCGCGAGGAATATTTGGGCGCGGCCCTCTCCCACGCGACGGTGCTGCACCGCTGCTGGGACTTGGTGGGCGACGGAAAAATCTTTCAGTTCGGAATCCGTTCCGGCGACCGGAGCGAGTTTTTGTGGGGACGGCAGCATGTATCCACCCACAAATTCAACTTTGAGGGGCTGGAAAAAACCATTACCTCCCTTGAGGGCAAACCGGTCTACGTTACGATCGATCTGGACGTTCTCGACCCGTCGGTATTCCCCGGCACGGGAACGCCGGAGCCGGGCGGCGTCAGCTTTTTGCAGCTGCTGCACGCGGTGCTGGCGCTGAAAGGGCTGCATGTCGTGGGCTGCGACGTAAACGAGCTCTCCCCCGTTTACGACCAGAGCGGCGTTTCTACCGCGGTCGCCTGCAAAATCCTGCGGGAGCTGCTTTTAACGCTTGTCCCCGCTTCTGATGAAAAAAAAGAGATCAAATAAATCGTTCGTAACGATTCGTCTGAGTCTATTTGAGAAACGATACAGGCCGCCGGGAACTGAATCAGGCGGCAAATCCCCGCAAGGGAACAATACAGGAGGTATCCTATTATGGGAAAAGCACTGATCATCGGCTGCGGCGGCGTTGCGAGCGTTGCCATTCACAAATGCTGCCAAAACAGCGACGTTTTTGAGGAAATCTGCATCGCGAGCCGTACCAAAAGCAAATGCGACGCGCTCAAAGAAAAACTCTCCGGCGGGAAAACCATCATTCACACCGCGCAGGTCAACGCCGACAACGTGGACGAGCTGATTGCGCTCATCGAACAATTCAAGCCCGATGTGGTACTGAATCTGGCCCTGCCGTATCAGGATCTGACCATCATGGACGCGTGCCTTGCGACCAAAACCAATTATGTGGATACCGCGAACTACGAGCCGCTTGACACCGCGAAATTTGAATACAAATGGCAGTGGGATTACAAGGAGCGCTTTGAAAAAGCGGGTATCACCGCGCTGCTCGGCAGCGGCTTTGACCCCGGCGTGACCGGCGTATTCTCCGCCTACGCGCAGAAGCACCAGTTCGACGAGATCAACTACATCGATATTCTCGACGCGAACGCGGGCGACCACGGCTACCCCTTTGCCACCAACTTCAACCCCGAAATCAACATCCGCGAAGTGAGCGCCAAGGGCAGCTACTGGGAAAACGGCGAATGGGGAGAGCCCGAGCCGATGGAGATCAAGCGTGTGTACGATTTCCCCGAAATCGGCGAAAAGGATATGTACCTGCTGCACCATGAGGAGCTGGAATCCCTTGCGCTCAACATCAGGGGCATCCGGCGCATCCGATTCTTCATGACGTTCGGCCAGAGCTATCTGACCCACCTGAAATGCCTTGAGAACGTGGGCATGACCTCGATTGTGCCGATCGAATTCGAGGGCAAACAGATCGTGCCGCTGCAGTTTTTGAAAGCCGTTCTGCCCGACCCGGCCTCACTCGGCCCGCGCACCAAGGGCAAGACGAACATCGGCTGCATTTTTCAGGGCAAGAAGGACGGCAAAGAGAAAACCTATTACCTTTATAATGTATGCGACCATCAGGAATGCTACCGCGAGGTAGGCTCGCAGGCCATTTCGTACACCACGGGCGTTCCGGCCATGATCGGCGCGGCGCTGCTGATGACCGGCGTGTGGAATAAGCCCGGCGTGCACAACATTGAAGAGTTCGATCCCGATCCCTTTATGGACGCGCTGAACAAATGGGGCCTGCCGTGGCAGGAGAGCTTTGCCCCCGAGCTGGTTGACTGATGATGGAACGAACAGCGCTTTATTTACAGGCCCCCTCCCCCTGCTTTGTGGTGGATGAAGCCCTGTTGATTCAAAATCTGGAGCTGCTTTCTTTGGTGCAGGAGCGCACCGGCTGCAGGATTCTGCTGGCGCAGAAGGCCTTTTCCATGTTTTCGCTGTACCCGCTGATTGGCTCGTATCTGAGCGGGGCGACGGCCAGCGGCTTATATGAAGCGCGGCTGGGCCATGAGGAAATGGGCAAGGAAAACCACGTGTTCTCCCCCGCGTACCGCGACGAGGAGTTTGACGAGATCACCCGCATCTGCGGCCACATTGTGTTCAACTCGTTTTCTCAGTGGCAGAAGTTTGGGGGCCGCGCGCTGGCCGCCGGGTGTGAATGCGGAATCCGCATCAACCCGGAATGCTCGACGCAGGATCACGCGATCTACGACCCCTGCTCCCCCGGCTCTCGTCTGGGGGTAACGGCCGCGAATTTTCACCCGGAGCTGCTCAACGGCATTTTGGGCCTGCATTTTCACACACTGTGCGAGCAGGACGCCGACGCGCTGGAGCGGACACTGGATGCCGTGGAAGAAAAATTCGGGGCCTATCTACCCCGGATGAAATGGCTGAATTTCGGCGGCGGGCACCACATCACCCGCCCGGGCTACGATGTGGAGAAGCTGGTTTCCCTGATCGACCGCACACAGCAGCGCTACGGCGTGCAGGTGTATCTGGAGCCGGGCGAGGCCGTCGCGCTGAACGCGGGCTTTCTCGTCTGCACCGTGCTGGAGATCGTGGAAAACGGCATTGCCAACGCGATCCTAGACACCTCTGCCGCGTGCCACATGCCGGATGTGCTGGAAATGCCCTACCGCCCGCCCCTGCTGGGCGCGGGACTGCCGGAGGAAAATTCGTACTGCTACCGTCTGGGCGGGCCTACCTGCCTTGCGGGCGACATCATTGGGGATTACTCCTTTGACCATCCGCTTGCCCCTGGCGACCGGCTGATTTTTGGCGACATGGCCCATTATTCAATGGTGAAAACCAATACGTTCAACGGGATGGCTCTGCCGTCGATCGCGATTCTGGACCAAAGCGGCAAGCTGCGGGTGCAGAAAACCTTTGGGTATGAGGATTTTAAAGGGCGGCTGTCGTAAGCCGCAACAAGCCCCGGCATAAGGAAGCATACCGCGAAAAATGGATCATCACAAAAAAAGCCTCCTATCGCAGAAGAAGAACTGCGGCAGGAGGCGTTTTTATTCTGAAAATTCGTCGGCGTCCATTCCTTTTATGCCCATATCGAGCAGGGCCTTTGCAAACAGGCCCTGACCGGGAATCAATTTACCGGAGAAGCTGCCGTCATAAATCTGCCGAACGCCGCAGGTGGGGCTTCTCGGCTGCAAAATAGCCAGATCGACCGGCACGCCCCTGATTTTTTCAAGCGCCAGACGAACCCCCTCCCGAAACTTTTGATCCACATCATTTCCCAGGCAATCCACGACTTTTCCGTTTTGGATTTCAGCGGGATTACGCGGAGCGCCCAAACCGGCCAGTATTTCGGGACAGACAGGGATGACTTCTTTATCCGCTAAAAACGCGGCGACGTGCGGGTTATTATTATTGCCGCCGTTGTATTTACAGTTTTCGCCGAGCAGACACGCGCTGACCAGTACGGTCACGGGAAGGCCCCCTTTTCTCTCGCGGGATTTGAAAGCAATGGCTTTCAGAATCCTGCGTTTTCATTTTACTTTTGTCCTATCATAACACGCATTGCGGCAGATTTCTATCGTCAGTCGCTATTCACCCAGCAAAATGAGGGAACGGTCATTTGCTATACCCTCAAACGGTCAAAGAACCCCGGTTTTCGGTATTGAAAACCGGGGCTCTTTTTATCAGGTTTTTTCTCCCTCAAAGGTGTTGGTACAATGCTATCTTGGTCAGCCTGCCGGGTCTATGTCTGGCGACCACAGAACGTTTCCATGCGTCCGGCGAAGGTTGTCCCGCTACTGATTCTAAAGTCTCAGATGACCAAACACCGTTGTAAAATAGAGATAGATGATCGGTGTACCAATGAGAAAAGAAAGGATCGTTATCGCCGTCTTTGCCCGGCCTTCCTCTTTCAATACTTTCCTGAAAAGCTGATATGCCAAGATGCCGATGATGCCGCCGCAGGTGTTTAATATCACATCATCAATATCACTCGCGCCCAATCCAGAGATAAACTGCATCAGTTCAATTGCCATGGAAGTGATGATTACGATCAACAGGCTTTTCCGAAATGTTTTGCGCTTTTGTATGACCTGAAGAAATAAGCCAAACGGGATAAATACAACGATATTTCCAAATATATTATAAAGTACGAAGGATTTCGACATGGAATCACTTCCGCCTGCATACTCCCAAATCGTTTGAAATGGGATTAAATTGTAGCTGCGTGATATGATCCGATTTGGATCAAACATCATGTTAAACCGAAAAAACAAATCTATCATCATAAAGACATAGAAAGCGGCAATTACATAAAATAAGATATTAATCGTTTTTCTCATCATACGATTTTCCCCTTCCTTCTCATTTAGGGTTCAACGGGTTGTCCATCATTGTATAATATATTCTAACCAAAGGCAACACCAAACCGGGCTTGCTTCCCTTTGAGCAAGCCCGGTTTGGTGTTCAGGAACATTGAGTTACCGCGCCCTTTTTTTCTTTTCAATTTGGGTTTGATTCAGCAGTATTTTTCCTTTGCTGAAACAGAAACAATTCCAGCAGAGCAGACAGCGGCAGGTTATCCGTAATCAGTTTGAAGCGCCGCTCTTTCCCATCCCGGCAAACCTGTACCGCCTGCAAGGCGGCAAGCTTCCGTTTCTTGCAGGGCTGAAGCCGAAGCAGATACTCGCAGTCATCCACCGGTATCGTCACCTCATAGCTTGCATCAAACGCACCTGATTTCCCTTGCCGATTTAAGTAACTGCATACCTGCTCATACTGCTCCTGACGAACTCTACGGACAATCATTTTTCAATTCCCCCTTATTTTTATCCCCAGTATTGATCATAACGATATATGTCCATTATACGGCATAATGGAGAAAAGTAAAGAGGGGGAATAAAAATGATTTCTTACGCTCCGTTATGGGAAACCATGAAACGGAAAGGTGCAACTACCTATACTCTAAGAAATAAAGGCAAGTCTGAAAATATTAGTGGTTCTACTTTGCTGAGACTGCAAAACAATGAGTCCGTATCCACCAATACACTGAATACTCTTTGCAATATCCTAAAATGTGATCTGTCTGATATAGTAGAATATATACCGGATTAGCAGGGCCTTTCAAATAAAAAGTCACAGCCACCCCGAAAAGGGATGGCTGTGACTTTTTATTTCGTTGTGTTTTACTCTTCGCCCAGGCAAACCAGCCTGCCGTCTTTTTCGATCAGGACATCATCAAAATACACGGTGGGGTTATACAGCACCATGTCGATGTGAACCGTGGAACGCGGCGGCTGGCCGTAATAGAAGCCGTTGCCCATGGCAAAATGCAGGGTTCCCCTGGCCTTTTTCTCTTCCTCAAAATCGCCGTTGAACATGCAGGCCGGGTTCAGACCGAGACCAATTTCAGCGATATTGTCGCTGTCTTTGATCTCTTTGATCTGGCGGCGGATTTCTTTGCAGATTTTGGGATCGCCGCCGACTACTTCTACGATCCGTCCCTTTTCCACGCGCAGCTCCACGGGGATGGTGGGGCAGCCGTAATAGCAGATCGGCCCGTCTACCACAATGGTGCCCTCCGTCGTGCCGATGACCGGGCCAAGGGAGACCTCTCCGTCCGACCATGCCATGGCGTCGCCGGGGTTTCTGGCGATGCCGCACTCAATGATCGGTTCCATCTGGTTCATTTCCATCGTGATGTTCGTACCGGCGGGAGTCGTCACCCGCGCGATCTTATGTCCTCTCCAAATTTCCTGGAGCCGAAGCCCGTCGGCATAAACCTTTTCATAGTCCGCGAGCGCGCCGCCACGGGTAAAGTTATCGATATTCCGCAGGCAGATGGAAACCTCTCTCAGGCGCTTTTCGTTGATCAGCTCTTTCAGGCGGTTGTTGTAAATCGCCGCGCCGGACGCCGTTGTCATGCCGACAAACACATCGCAGGCCTCCATCGCTTTCTCCAGCGTTTTGGGGAAAATCGTCGCCTTATCTTTTCCGCGGATCGGCATCATGCTGATGTTGTATTCCGCGCCGCATTTCAGAGCCGCCGCCGCGATCGCATTTGCCATGCGCATATCCGTCTGCGGGTCTATGGCGATCAGCACTTCTTCCCCCGGTTTGACCGCCATCAGATTCGACAGTAAATAGTCCGCGCGCTCTACACACTCAATGATTCTGTTGTCCATAATGAAAAACCTCTCTTTCAATGATTTTGATAGAAAGCTTATGGCTTATAGAAGCCGCAAGCGTGGCATTTTGCTATAAGACTCCCTGCAGGATCAGATTCATATGCGTCATGATCAAAACCGCCATGGCAAAATCCATCAGGAAGCCGCCGACAATCGGCACGGTGAAAAAGGCCTTTGGCGAAGGTCTGTCAAAGTGGGAAACCACCGCGCTCATACTGGCCATCGCGTTCGGCGTCGCCCCCATGGCGTACCCGTAAAATCCGGCGCTCATCACGGCTGCATCGTAATCGCGCCCGACCGCGCGGTAAACGATGAAATAGGCGTACAGCGCGAGCAGAATCACCTGACCGATCAATATGATAATCAGCGGTATGGCGACTTCGACAAGCTTCCAGATTTCCAGGGACATGATCGTCATCGCGAGGAACACATTCAGGAACAGACTGCCGAATACCTCGATTTCTTTGGTATAAATGCGGATGCCCAGCTTTTCGCTGCTGTTGAGGATGATCGCCGCGGCAAAAATCGCGCCGACATATGCCGGGAACACCATGCCGGTCATCTCGATTGCCTTTGAAATCAGCGTTCCAAAGCCCATGGCGATTACGATCTGGAAAAATCCCATATGTAGATGCTCTGTCGGAACGGATTTCACTTCTTCTTCCACAGCAAGCGCGGAATAATCTACCTGGGGCTTCGTGGAATCGCTTTCCTGCCGGGTCATCAGGCGGTGCTTTTCGATCAGCCGCTTCGCGATCGGCCCGCTGACCAAGCCGCCCATGACCAGACCGAAAGTTGCGGAGGTGATGGCGACCGTTAGCCCTCCCGCTGCCCCGTTCTGCTCCATGATCGGGGCAAACGCGGCGGACGAGCCGACGCCGCCCATCAGCGAAATGGAGCCAGCGCACATGCCCAAAAGCGGATTCAGCCCAAAGGCGCGTGCGATGGTAATTCCCCACAGATTCTGGATCACCAGCATAACGGAAGAAATCACGAACAAAATCGCAATCGCGATACCGCCCGCTTTAATGATGCGCAGGCTGGCGCTGAAGCCGATCGTACAGAAGAACGCGATCATAAAGAAATCTTTTAACGCCATATCGAAGGTGAAGGAATAGGCTCCTGACTGAACGCCGATCAGATGAAAAATGGAAAAGATCAAACCTCCTACCACAGGGGCGGGAATACAGTATTTCTCCAGAAAGGGAACCCTTTTGACGATCGCGTTTCCCATCAGGAATACCAATACCCCCAGAAATACGCTTTGAATTAAATTCAGGGATACAACCATGTTTTACCTCCTCTCAATAGACACCTGCGAATTCAACTTACTCAGGAATGTGCACACTCATATGAAAGGGAACCATGGTAAACCGTACAAATTTGAAAGCGCTTTTCGATTTGTATAGGTTGAATATACTACTGAAATTTCGTTTTGTCAATATAAATTTCATAATTAAATAATTATGAAATTTATATTTCAAAGCTTGTCCATTGTTTTTTTTGGCAAACATGTTATAATAACCTCACGCCGCAGGCAAAAGCAAAGCTTTTGGCGGCTGAGAGAACATTAAATCATCCGCTTTGGGATTCCGGTTATTTGAGTGGTGTTTTATGAAGTTAGCTCCAAATTTATGCTATAATGAAAGATGATCCAATTTGCCCGCCAAGGCGGAAGGAGTGGAAATGATGAAAGCGTTGATTACAGGCGCCAGCTCGGGAATCGGCCGCGATATGGCCAGAATTCTGAGCCGCCGGGGGTATGATCTGATTCTGGTAGCCCGCCGCAGAGAGCGGCTGGAGGAGCTGCAGCATCAGCTTCCTTCACAGGTAAAGATCATCTGTGCCGATTTGGGACAGGAACAAGCCTGCTTTGATCTGTACGAGCAGACCAAAGAAGAGAATATTGATATTCTGATCAACAATGCCGGCTTTGGCCTTTTTGGTTCCTTTGTGGAAACAGATCTGCATCGGGAGCTGGAGCTGCTGGATGTCAATGTTCGCGCGGTGCATATCCTGACAAAGCTGTTCCTGCGTGATTTTCTCGATCGGGATTCGGGATATATCCTCAATGTGGCGTCGACTGCGGCGTTTTTGCCCGGTCCGCTGCTTTCCTCCTATTACGCGTCCAAGGCGTATGTGCTGCGGCTGACGCAGGCCATAGGGGAAGAGCTGCGCCGCCGGGGAAGCCATGTGTATATCGGGGCGCTCTGCCCCGGCCCGGTGAACACGGAGTTTGACCAGGTAGCGGATGTGCACTTCAGCGTTCGCAGCATGTCGAGCCAGCGCGTGGCGATGATCGCGATTCAGCAGATGTTCTCCCGCCAGCCGGTGATCATACCCGGCAGTACAATGAAAGCTGTGAAGGTATTGGTGCGGGCGATACCGGATGCGCTTCTGCTCCGGATATCTTATCATTTGCAGAAGAGAAAGCAGGGGCCGAAATCGAATCAGGCAGAAAGGAGTGGCGCGCCTGCCGCGCCGAAACAGGAAGTATGAAAGCAAGAGTAGCACAAGAGGTGGTCTTACTGTACCGCCTGACAGAAGATACAGAGTTGGGGAAAAGCGCGATTGAGGCATTTTCCCGGGCAGGGATTCCCTGTCGGCATGTGGCGCAGGAGCAGCTGGGCGAGACCGTCGGCGCACTTGCGTCTGCGTCGCCTGAGGGGAAAAGTTACGACGGAGAGGTTCCCGAGCGCAGCGCGATGGTGTTTTCGGGCTTTACCTCTAACCGGCTGGATCAGGTGCTCAACCGCCTGCATTCGGTCGACCCGCGGAATCAGGCGATGAAGGCGGTGGTCACCGAAACAAACCGCACCTGGGCGTTTGGGGAGCTTTTGCACGAGCTGACCCGGGAGCGCGAAGCAATCCGCCTCCAGCTGCAGGAGCAGCAGGACAAAGCCAAGGCCGAGCAGGAACAGAGCGAATAAAACCAGAACGAAAAGCATTTTAAGAAGAACAGTATGACGATTCTTTCGGTGAGAAGAGAGTCGAATGATGCGCAGACAGCCATCGCCTATTTTCAAAAGCATTGGGCAAGCGAAGAGAGCAAAATGGTGTATGAGGATTGCATTTTGAACTGTCTCAATTCAGAATCCCCCTTATCGCAATGGTATTTGCTCTATGATGGGGAAAAGCTGATTGGCTGTGCGGGAATGATTCCAAATGATTTTATCAGCAGGATGGATCTGTATCCATGGTTATGTGCCTTGTATATTGAGGAAGAGTACCGCGGTCATTCCTATGGCTCTTTGCTGATTGAGCAAATCAAAACGGATGCCGCAGAATTGGGGTACAAGCATTTATATCTTTGCACCGATCATGTAGGCTACTATGAGCATTACGGGTTTGAGTACATTGCGCAGGGGTACCATCCTTGGGGAGAAAGCGCAAGGATCTATCAGTGCGGACTATAACGGCCGTCGGTCTGTTGATACCATAAAAGAATGGACAGGGCCGTGTAGAATTACCTCTTCTACACGGCTCTGTTTTCTTACTACTCTTTTATTTTACTTCAAAAACGTACGTAATTTTTAAGGCCGCAGAAAAGATGGAGCCGCTGCGGACGCAATCGGCTGCGGGCAGGCCAAATGATCGAGCAGAGCGCAGAGCTGCTGTTCGTCAAAGACACAGTAATCGGCGTTGTCGCGCGCGGCGGGCGCAATCGGACGCGATCCGCCAAAGCCAATCCCTACGCTGGCCAAATGCAGCATTTCGGCGTCACTGGCGCCGTCGCCGACGGCCACAAGAGGAGTGGGGAAATGGCCGACAATCTCTTTTTTGTTCAGATAATAGGAAATCCGGTCTATGTATCCGTTTCTCATGATGGTTTTGGAAGAAAAGCAGCGGCCTTCCATTTGAAGACGCTGCAGCAGCGTCTGTGTCCATACGTCAGGGTTTTCTGTTGCCAGAAAGCAGCGTTCGCGATGAGCGCGGATCCAGGCCACCAGGCGATCATTCAGAGCGATTTCTCCGGCGATCTTTTGGGCGTCCTCCACAGGGATTTGGCGCAGCAGTTCAATCTGCAGCCGAAAGCTTTCTTCAAAGGGGAGCAGGCCGCGTCTGGCCTGCTCGGTAATCTCGGTCGATTTTTCTTCCATTCCGATCTGCCGTGCCAATAGCGGCAGCAGTTCTTCCTGAGTAACGGTTGAATCCAGATCAAATATAAAATAAGGTTCCTGCATGAACGAAAGTCCCTCCTACGGTTGATTCTTTCATTATAGCGGAAAGAATCGGCCGAGAAAAGCGAAATGCCAGAAGATACAGCTTTTAACATTATTTACAAGCCAAAGCACCGATCCGCTGGCTCTGGGGGCACTTTCAGGCAGTTTTTTCAAAATAAAATTCCGTAAATACAGGTCGCTTGACGCCGCTTTTTGGGCGCTGTTTTTGGGCCTGCGCAATTCCGGAAAGAAAGCTGGAAGAATTTACAGCTTGCAATGAGTTACAAAAGTGTTACAATTATGACAACTTATTACAAGCTTTTTCAAGGAGGTACATAGTATGAAACTACGTAAGTTATACGTCGCCGTATTAGCGGTTGCAATTGGTTCCACCGCTACAGTATCCGCGGTTGCTTATCAGCAGCAAGCCGTACCGACCTCGGGTGGAGTAAAATCCTGCCCCACCAGCACGGTTACAAAGAATACAACTACACCTTCCAGTGCAGTAGAAAAGGCGGTCAGCCAGGCGCTCGCATCTGCCGGAAAGAGCACATCCTGCCCGCAGACCACAGTAAGCACCGCAGCCGCCAAGACTACCGCAGCGGCCAAGGCTTCCTCCGGTTCCTCTAACTGCAGCAACACTGCGGTGAAGGCACAGACCACCAGCACCTGCCCGACATCCTCCACGATTCCGGATCTCTCCGCTGTTTTGGATAAGGTCTCCTGCAAGCAGGCAGAAGCTGCAAAAACCACTACTGCCGGCAGCACGATCAACGTGCCCAACTGCTTCCGTCAGCTGCTGGAGCGCTGCGGTGTTTCGGTGCCCGACAGCCTGACTTCTCAGAAGAACTGTGGCAACTCCGGCTCTTCTTCCAGCAGCAAGCCGTCCTCCAGCAAGCCTGCTGATTCTTCCAGCAGCCAGTCCACATCCAGCACGCCTTCTTCGAGCACTCCGGCTTCCAGCAAGCCCTCTTCCAGCACACCTTCCTCTAGTACACCTTCCTCCAGCCAGTCGAGTTCCAGCGCGGTTTCTTCCGCAAAGCCCTCCGACACGCTGACTTATGAGGAGCGCGTTGTTGAGCTGGTCAATCAGGAGCGTGCCAAGGTAGGCCTGAAGCCCCTGACCATGAACCTGAAACTGTCTGAGGTTGCAAGAGCAAAATCTCAGGATATGCACGATAAAAACTACTTCTCGCACACCAGCCCCACCTACGGTTCTCCGTTTGACATGATGAAGCAGTTCGGGATTACCTACCGCACCGCGGGCGAGAACATCGCCATGGGCTACCGTACTCCTGAAGCCGTCATGGAAGGCTGGATGAATTCTCCCGGACACAAAGCCAACATTCTGAACAGCTCTTATACCGAGATCGGTGTGGGCTACGTTTCTGATGGCAGCTATTGGACTCAGGAGTTCATCGGCTGATTTTCGCCAAAGGTTCGATGACGGATCAGAACCGGCCGAATCCGGTACGGTTCGCCTGAGAAAGCAAAGAACAAGTTCATCCTTTTCAAATGATAGAGGCCGCGAAGATTTTCTTCGCGGCCTCTTTTGATCAATATACAATTGCGCCGTATTTGGCGGCGGTGCGTTCGATCAGCTCCAGGTCGATCTGACAGTTGGTGTCTACGATCAGCCGACCCTGTACGTAGCGCAGAGCCGCCTCCAAAATTGTGCGGCTGTCTGTGTGCACAGCCAGCGGCAGGCGGGTAACGGAGCCGAATTGGGAGAGCAGCATCACGTCGTCCAGCGTGTTCAGTTCGATCAGCGCGGCGTTCACCTGCTCGTCGTCCAGATCGATCAAATCCTCCTCCAGAGCGATGGAGCATTCGATCGGTTCGCTCAGGGTGATGTCACTGCCAAGGAAAAAGGCTTCGGTCTCCGTTGCGGACGCGTAGCAGTCCGCGTCGGCGTAATCCGATTCAAAAGAAAACGGCTCCTGCGCGCATTGGTGCAGCGCGCGCCAATGTTCGGGGGTCTGGTCACCGCCGATGCCGAGTACCGGAACCCCGGCGCGCAGCAGGGCCCGTGCCTGGTCTGCAAACTCCTCGGGCGAGAGACCGTCGGAAGAGGGAATCGCGCACAGCGGAACCGATGCGTGAGGCATTACCTCCTTCAGCAGCGGGAGCATCTCGAGCGGAGACATCGAGCCGCCGAGACCGATGGCCTCCACACCCATGGCCTGCAGGGTGATCACAGCGGGTAAAAGCGAGCCGCCGGTGAGCGTTTTGCCGCTTTCGTCCACCGAAAGCGTGACACAGACCGGGAAATCGGAGGTGCGCGAGGCGAGTACCGCCGCCCGCATGTCTGCCATGGAGGACTGGTTCTCGATTAGCACAAACTCCGCGCCGCTTTGCTCCAGTACGCGAATCTGATCGCGGTAGCCGTTGTAAATGTCATCAAAGTCCGCCTGCCCATAAGGGGGCACAAACAGCCCGCTGCTGCCGACCCGGGCGCCTACCGGAACCCCGAAACGCTGCGCGGCGCTGCGGGTGATCTCCAAAAGCCCCGCGTTCAGCAGGCGCACCTGCTCGCGCAAAGCTTCGCGGTGGTCGGGGCAAAAGGCGTGAGAAAAGGCGGTGGGAGCACACAGACCGCCGATTCCGGCAGCAAGCCACTCCTCCTGCTTTTTCCGCAGAAGCTCACCGTTCTGAAGCAGCCATTGCTCTGCACTCAGATCGTCGCCGGCGGAAGAAACGTGAAAATCTTCCGCGGCAGGGCCGCCCAAAAGGAAGGGCAGCCTCCAAGGAACATTCATGATGACATCCTCCTGAAATTGATCCGAACTTTTATGGTAAAAAGCGCACCATAAAAATAAAATTTAAAAGTATTTGTTTTTCAGCGTTACATCGATTCAGGCGCTGAAATTTTAAACATGGAAAGCACATTGCGAATTACGGTGGAAACCGCCGTACAAAGGGCCAGCCGGGCCGCCGTCAGGCTTTCCTCCTCGCCGCGCACGCGGCAGGTGTTGTAGAATTTGTGGAACAGCGTCGCCAGTGTGATCACATAGCGGTTGATGCGCGCCGGATCGTAATCCTTGGCCGCCTGCACGATCTCTTCCGTGAACGACGACAGATGCCGGATCAGCTCCAGCTCCTCGGGTGCGGTCAGCAGGGCCAGCTCGCTGTCGGTGCAGGCGCGCGGGGCGATGCCGTCGCCCTCCAGATTCCGCAGGATGCTGCAGATTCTGGCGTTGGCGTACTGCACATAGTATACGGGATTCTGGGAATCCTGCTGCACGGCCAGATCGAGATCGAATTCCATCTGCGAATTCGGCTCGCGCATATTAAACAGGAAGCGCGCCGCGTCTACGGGTACCTCGTCGAGCAGGTCGGCCAGCTGAATCGCTTTGCCGGTGCGCTTGCTCATGCGAACGACCTGACCGTCGCGGGTGAGCTTGACGAGCTGCATCAGCACAACGTCGAGCTGCTTGCCCGAAAGGCCGATGGCGTCGAGAGCGCCTTTCAAACGGGCCACATGACCGTGATGGTCGGCGCCCCATACGTCGATGCACAGGTCGTAGCCGCGCTTTTCAATCTTGTTGCGGTGGTACGCGATGTCCGCCGCAAAATAGGTGGGGTTGCCGTTCTGACGGACGAGCACCTCATCCTTCTCCGCGCCGAAATCGGTGGCGCGGTACCACAGTGCGCCATCCTTTTCATACGTGAAGCCGCGCTGGGTCAGCAGATCGAGCGCTTCCTTCAGCTCGCCATTGTTGTGCAGCGTGCTTTCCAAAAACCACTGGTCATATTCGATGCGGTATTTTTTCAGGTCATCCTGCATCTTCTGAATGTTGCGGGGCAGTACATATTCCACCAGCTAGCTGCGGCGGGTTTCTTCATCGCACTGCATCAGCTTGTCGCCGAACGCATCTGCGTATAACTTCGCGTTATCCTTAATATCCTCGCCCTGGTAGCCGTCTTCGGGGAATTCCACGGCATCCTCGCCCAAAAACAGCTGCTGGTACCGTGCGGAAAGAGAGGAACCGAATTTTTCAATCTGATTGCCGGCGTCGTTGACGTAGAACTCGCGCCATACCTCAAAGCCCGCCATGTCCAGAACAGCGGCAAGGCAGTCGCCGAGCGCGCCGCCGCGGGCGTTGCCCATATGCATGGGGCCGGTGGGGTTGGCGGAAACAAATTCCACCATCACACGCTTGCGCTTGCCGTAATCGCTGCGGCCGTAGTCGCTGCCCAGCGCGGTAACGTCCTTCAGCACATCCACATAAAAGCGGGAAGAGAAGAAGAAATTCAGAAAGCCCGGGCCAGCGATTTCAAAGCGGTCGAAATAGGTGCCGTCAAGCACCAGGTGCTTTGTGATCAGCTCGGCAATTTTGCGCGGGGGCAGACGGAACGCGCGGGCCGAGACCAGCGCGGCGTTGGCGGACCAGTCCCCGTGGGCGCGGTCGGCCGGGATTTCGAGCGTAAAGGCGGGCATCGGTTCTGCGGGCAGTTCTCCCGCGGCAACCGCGCGCCCCACGGCGTTCAGAATGGCTTCTCTCAGCTCATCAGTGGCTTGCTGTACTAGTTTCGACATCTTTCTGTTCTGCCTCCTTGATGGTTATCAGGATTTCATTGATGCTGGACAAATCCGCATTGATGTCCAGCGTATAATTCACGGCCAGCTCGCCGCCCTTGTCATGAAGGCGGGAATCCACTTCGCTGGTGAACACACCGACCAGCAGCGCGCCAAAGCCGGTATCGTACTGACACTGGTGGCGCTTCCCCTTTTCGAGGATCAGCCGGGTGTTTCCGCCGCCGCGCATCAGGGTAACGGTATTGCCGCCGTCTACCTTCAGCACAGAGGTGGTGGCCGCATTGTTGCGGTCCGGGTCGTATTCCTTATAGACGATAAAGCGGGTATCGCCCTTGGTCACGTAAGAGCCGAGCGTTGTGAGCGTCACTTCACCCACATCATCGTCAATCTTCTGCCGGCCGACGATATTGATCCAATAATTTTCCCTCATGGAACGTCCTCTCCTTCCGGTATCCTCCGGCAAACCGGAAGTACCGCGGTTAGAAATACACTTTCTCAAACGCCAGCTGAATCAGGCGGTCCAGCAGCTCGGGGTAAGAAAGGCCGGAGGCCTCCCAGAGCTTCGGGTACATGCTGATGCTGGTAAAGCCGGGCAGGGTATTCAGCTCGTTGAGCAGAACGGCGCCGTCACTCTTACGAACGAAAAAGTCTACGCGCGCAAGACCGCTGCAGCCGAGCATGCGGTAAGCCCGCAGCGCGTTTTCCCGCACCTCTTCGGCGGTTTCCTCCGGAATGTGGGCGGGGATGAACAGCTTTGCCGCTCCGTTTTTATATTTGTCGTCATAATCATAGAATTCCGCGCCGGAGGCGATTTCACCCACGATCGAGGCTTCGGGCCGCGAAAGGCCCAGAACGGCGCACTCGACCTCCTGCCCGACGATAGCCTCCTCCACGACGACCTTGATATCCTCGCGGGCTGCGCGCTGAATGGCGGCGTCCAGATCCTCGGGGCGGGTGACCTTGCTGACACCAACGGAGGAGCCGGAGTTCGCAGGCTTTACGAATACGGGATAACCAAGACGCGCTTCGATCTTCCCCCGGATCTTCTCCGCGCCGGTGAGGTAGTTATCGGTAAAGAACCACAGGTAATGCGCCTGGGGGATTCCGGCGGTTTCAAGCAGGCTGTTGGTGATCGCCTTATCCATGCATACCGCAGAAACGAGCGACGAGCAGCCGACAAACGGAATGCCCGCCATCTGCAGCAGACCCTGCAGCGTGCCGTCCTCGCCGTTTTTGCCGTGCAGCACCGGGAACACCACATCCACGGGGATGGTTTCAAGGCCGGTTTCGGTCTGGGCCAGAATGCCGTGAACCGTGCGGTCGGGCGAAATGAAAGCGGGGCGGTTTGCGGGATTTTGTTCCCAGCTTCCGTCGGGCAGCTCGGCAGTCTCGCCGGAAAACAGCAGCCATCGGCCTTCCCTGGTAATTCCGACTGGAACGACGTCATATTTGTCCTGCGGGATATTTTGAATCACAGAGGCCGCCGAAACACGCGAGACCTCATGCTCGGTAGAGCAGCCGCCAAACAGAACGGCGACAGTTGTTTTTGACATGATATTCCCTCCGTATCCTTGCAAAATCGCGTGGCGCTCCGAATAAGTGCGTATGGTATATATGATACGCCGGCGGAAGCGCGGTTCATGCACTGCGGTAAGATACAATATTTCAAATATATATCATAGCACAAGTGGGGTGCGGGCGCAATGCGAAATTCGCGGGATTCGGGAGCGGATTATTCCCGGTATTCGCCGCTCAGAATTTTGGGGATGCGCGACGCGGTAAAGGCGAGCAAAGCAAACCAGCTGAGGCAGATTAAAAAATATTGGGCCGCAAAAATCACGGCCATATCGCTGCTGGGGTAAGAAAACATCCGGTCAAACACCAAATCCGGTATTTTAGTGGCCAGCAGTAACAGCAGGGCAATCAAAACATCACCCAATATTTTTTTCCAATGATAATAAATATGCTCTTTCATGTAGTTTCCTCACTTTCTGCAGATGCTTGTTATGTGGAACTAACACAGGCCTTCAGAACCGCACATTTTACAGCGCGGCTCCCGGGCTGTTTTCGGTGCTGCGGTATTTTCTGTTTTATTATCATTTATCATATCACGTATGGTCTGCTCCGTCTATCCGCTCGGATAAAACGGCGTTTGGCATCCCCGCTGAAATTTACAGACATGCCCTAGTGACAATCTGTGAAAAGTAGTGTATACTAAACTATGTATTTTCAAAGCAGAACCATCCACGGGCTGCGCCCGGGCGAATCATAAGCAGGAGTGATGATAGTTGGAACAAAAAGCATTTGACCTGATTGCCGAAAAGGTGCGTTCCGTTCTTTTGGAGCAAGGATTCGAAAGAAAGGGGGACGTGCGGGAGGAACAGGGACAAGCTGCGATATATCTTGGTGAGGATGCAGCATACAGTGTACTGTATGAGCGCAAAGCAGGGCTGTTTCATCTGCGCACCTGTGGGGTAGCCGACGGCAAGCCGGACAACCAGTGGAAGAAGCTTTCCACATGGGCGTTTGACCCCGAATCCGACAGTGCGGCCTATGCGTCGAGCATTGCGGAGGATTTTGCGGAAACACTGGGCGGCAGCGACCGCAAGGCGCTGGTACGCCAGCAGAAAAAGAAAAAGAAAAAGGACGAGGACGCGGCGATTGATCCTCAGTTCCTCTTCAACCGTCTGGCCGGTATTTTCCCGGAGCTGCGCGCCGAGCTCGCGCAGGAGAAGGGAACCTACGAAGCCGTGCGCAGCGTTACTTTTACGCGCGAGCATGTGGTAGGCCGCGTAGAGCAGCTCGCCAAAGCCCATCCGGACAGCGAGCCTTTTAAAAAGCTGTGCAATGTTCTCAATGATATGTACAAGAACGGCGATATGGACGTTCGTTCGATCATTACCATTGTTTTGCTCAACGGGATCAACGACCAGCAGGCGCTTGAGAACCTGAGCAAAAACTTCAGCGAGGATCTTTCCAAGGTGTACGCCAAGGCCAAAGCGCTGAAAGGCAAGAAAGTCCGGCCCGAAAAGAAGAAAAAGAAGCCGAAGTACAGCGGCGAAATGCTCCAGACACTGGATGATCATGTATAAGCATCAAAACCGGGTGTGCCCTGCCGCCGGCCGAGCGGTCGGGCAGGCGCGCTCCGCTTTTCAGTATGTGAAAAAAACAGTTGACCGCCGGATGAATCTATGTTACAATATATAATACCTCAATAAGGGGTTATTTTTTTGCGCCCTTTTAGAGGGAGGCCGTGGTCCTTTACGGATCCAATAATTTTCCGTGAAACGGGAGGTGCCGTCATGAGAGTAAAAGTCACATTAGCCTGCACAGAGTGCAAACAGCGTAACTATGACACAATGAAGAACAAGAAGAACGACCCGGACAGGCTTGAGATGAATAAGTACTGCAGATTCTGCAAGAAGCATACTGTTCATAAGGAAACGAAGTAAGTCGGAGGGAGAAAACAGATGGCTGAGAAGAAACCGAACGCTCTCGTCAGATTTGGCCAGGGCGCGGCAAAGTTTTTCCGCGACTGCAAAAGCGAACTCAAGAAGATTGTCTGGCCTACCCCGAAGTCGGTGTTTAAAAATACCGGCGTGGTTCTGGCAATGATTCTGATTATCGGCCTGTTCATTTTCGGCCTGGATACCGTTTTTATGAATCTGCTGGGACTGTTTATGAATATTGCGAAGTGAGTATGCGGAGGAAATAACTATGCCGGAAGACGTCAGGTGGTACGTGATTCATACCTATTCCGGGTATGAGAACAAAGTGGCATCCAACCTGGAAAAAACGGTGGAGAATCGTCAGCTTCAGGATTTGATTCAGGAAATCCGCGTTCCGACCGAGATGATTACAGAAATCAAGGACGGGAAAAAACGTGAAGTGGAGCGCAAGATTTACCCCAGCTATGTTTTGGTGAAGATGGCCCTGACCGATGAATCCTGGTATGTGGTTCGCAATATCCGCGGTTGTACCGGTTTTGTAGGCCCTACGTCTAAGCCGATCCCGCTTACCGATGAGGAAGTGGCTCGCATGGGCGTGGAGAAGAAAACCGTAGAGGTATCGTACCAGGTGGGCGACTCTGTCCATATTGTGGACGGCCCGCTGGAAGGATTTGTCGGTACAGTCGAAGAAGTGGATCTGGACAAAAACCGTGTTCGTGTCACGGTATCGATGTTCGGACGTGAGACCCCGGTAGAGCTTGAGCTTGATCAGGCGGAGCTGGTGTCTGAGTAAACAATTGGTATAATAAGCGGAACTTCCGCTCATTATGAGGGGCTTGCCCCTGTGGGAGGGACGGCGCAATCGCTGCTGTTCCGCCATCTACCACGAATTTTGGAGGTGCAACAAAATGGCTCAAAAGGTAACGGGCTTTATTAAGCTCCAGATACCCGCTGGCAAGGCAACCCCGGCTCCCCCGGTAGGTCCGGCTCTTGGTCAGCATGGTGTCAACATCATGGCATTTACAAAGGAATTCAATGAGCGCACAAAGAACGACGTTGGTCTGATCATCCCCGTGGTGATTACGGTTTACGCAGACCGTTCTTTCTCGTTCATTACCAAAACTCCACCCGCCGCGATTCTCATCAAGAAGGCTTGCGGGATCGAGAGTGGTTCGGGTGTTCCGAACAAAACGAAAGTTGCAAAGATTACCCGTGAGCAGGTCAAGAAGATTGCGGAACAGAAGATGCCCGATCTGAATGCTTCCAGCGTAGAGTCTGCCATGAGCATGGTAGCGGGAACCGCTCGCAGCATGGGCATTGAAGTCGTAGATTGATCACCCGGGTGGGAGGAATAATCCGATTTTACCACTCAATAGGGAGGAAAACCAATGAAACACGGTAAGAAATATGTAGACGGTGCCAAACTGGTCGACCGCGCAAAGCTGTATGATCCCCAAGAAGCTCTGGAGCTGTGCGTAAAGACCGGCACCGCAAAGTTTGACGAAACAGTTGAAGTCCATGTAAAGCTGGGCGTAGACGGCCGCCATGCGGACCAGCAGGTTCGCGGTGCGATCGTTCTGCCGAACGGCACCGGCAAGCAGGTTCGCGTTCTGGCAATCTGCAAGGGCGACAATCAGAAGCTGGCTGAGGAAGCCGGTGCTGAGTTTGTCGGCGCGGAAGACATGGTTCAGAAGATCCAGGCTGAAAACTGGATGGATTTTGACGTACTGATCACCACACCCGACATGATGGGTCTGGTTGGCCGTCTTGGTAAGGTTCTGGGCCCGCGCGGCCTGATGCCGAACCCGAAGGCCGGTACCGTTACCCCCGATATCGCGAAAGCGGTAAAAGAGGCTAAGGCCGGTAAGATCGAGTACCGTCTTGATAAAACCAACATCATTCACTGCCCCATCGGCAAGGTTTCTTTCGGTACCGAAAAGCTGCAGGAGAACTTCTCCGCTCTGCTCGGCGCCATTGTAAAGGCTAAGCCCGCCGCTTCCAAGGGTCAGTATGTAAAATCCTGCGTTGTGGCTTCCACCATGGGCCCCGGCGTCAGAATCAACCCCAGCAAGGTTGGCGGAATGTAATTTTCTGCCCTACTTGCCTGAACGGTTTTTTCTTGACAAGCTTTCCTAAAAATGATATAGTATATAAAGCTGTTCTTTATCCAAAGACAGCAGGTGCGTATGCTTAATGGAACTGTTCTTTCGGTTTCGGCCTGCCGAGGAAAGAGCCGTTCACTTTATTTGTCTAGTGATTAGTCAAGTGACGCCTTTCCTGCGCCTGCAGGAAAGGCTTTTTTATTGGAATACGCACGATTCCTTTGGATCGATGGAGGTGAATACATTTGCCAAGTGAGAAGATTTTAGCGGAAAAGCAGCAGTATGTTGCTGAACTGAAAGAAAGCCTCAAGTCCGCTTGCGTCGGTGTGATCGTCAGCTATAAGGGCATCACAGTGGCGGAGGACACCAAGCTCAGAAAAGATCTGCGTGAGGCTGGCGATACCTACCGCGTGGTAAAGAACACCCTGTTGTCCCGTGCGCTGAAAGACGCAGGGATCGAGGGTCTGGATCAGGTACTGGAAGGCACAACCGCAATTGCTTACAGCAATGATAACTATGTATCCGGTGCAAAGATTCTGTCTGCGTTTGCAGATAAGAGCAAGACTTTTGAGATCAAAGCGGGTTTTGTTGACGGCGGCGCCGTTGATGCTGCTGCGGTCAAAGAGCTGGCGGAGCTGCCCTCGAAAGAGGTTCTGGTTGCGAAGGCTCTGGGCGGCCTGAATGCCCCCATCACCGGTTTTGTCACTGTGCTGAACGGAACCATGAAAGGCCTCGTCGTCGCGCTCAACGCGATCGCCGAGAAGCAGGCTGCGAATGCCTGATTTCTAAAAATTATTTAAATTTTGATTTGGAGGTTTCATCATGTCTGATAAAGTTGTTAAGTTGATTGAAGATGTTAAGGCTCTGACCGTTCTCGAGCTGTCCGAGCTCGTTAAGGCTCTGGAAGAGGAGTTTGGCGTTTCCGCTGCTGCTCCGGTTGCTGTTGCTGCTGCTCCGGCTACTGCCGCTGCTCCCGCTGCTGAAGAGAAGACCGAGTTTGACGTTGTGCTGAAGGCTGCCGGCGCCAACAAGATCCAGGTTATCAAGGTTGTTCGCGAGATCACCGGCCTGGGCCTGAAGGAAGCGAAAGAGCTCGTTGACGGCGCTCCCAAGAACGTAAAAGAGGGTGCTTCCAAGGACGACGCTGAGGCTATCAAAGCAAAGCTGACCGAGGCTGGCGCAGAAGTCGAAGTGAAATAAGTTTTTTCACAATCAAAAGGATGCTGTGGATTTTCCGCGGCATCCTTTTTTCTTATGTTCAATGAAGATTCAGCTTTCCTTCTCTCGGAAAAATTTTACAAAATGGTTGACAATAACGGGATGGCCTGCTAGGGTTAGGGGAGAAACTTTGGCAGTGTTTTCAGAGCGATCTCTGTTTCAAAACAGCCGGAGTGTGGGGAATAAAGCATCAAAAATCATGATTACAAAGGGAGTGAAGCCATGTCGGCTAGGTATATGAAAAAATCAATAAGAGTGAGCAGACTTTGGATCTTGATCTGCGTTGTGCTGGCTCTGGTTGTGGGGACGATCGCATACTTTTGGGTGACACAGGGGCGTTTTCCCCTGGCCCCGGCAGCATCTCAGGCGGGGAGCGAACCGGTCAGCTCTCAGCAGAACAGCACTGCGGGAATTTCCTCCGCTTTGGAGTCCTCTGCCTCTGCGGATTCCGGGAGCTCATCTTCCGCAGTGATGAACGCGCTGACTTACACCAACAAGGAATATGGCTTTACCTTTGCTCTGCCGCAGGATTTTGAGGGATACACCATCCTGAACGAAGAGTGGGAGGGGACCGACATCAAAAATACCGCCAGCAAGGCGCGGGTGTTCAAGGGCCCGCAGATTACCATCCGTGATCCGCGGTGGACCAGCCAGGTTCCGCGTCAGGATATCCCGATCATGATTTTGACGGTGGATCAGTGGAACCAGCTGCAGAACGGAGAATTCTCCATCGGAGCGGCGCCGGTCAATCCCAGCGAGCTGGGCCAGAATTCCAAATATGTCTTTGCGCTGCCCGCCCGGTATAACTATGCGTTCCCAGAGGGCTACGAAGAGGTGCAGACGATTCTGGATGGTAGCCCTCTTGCTGCCTTTGAGCCGACTTCAAAGAAATAGGCTTGATTTCATTCAAGAGTCTGGTGAAAGGGGGCTGGTTTTATGAACGATTTGAAATGGGAGCCCCTTTCTGTAAACCATGCGGAAGAGTTGCTGGCCCTGTGGGGAGACAGCGATGTCATCCGTTACACTGCGATTCCGGCCCCCTGTTCATTGGAGCAGATACGCAGCAGAATTGATTCCCTGTCCGCTTTTGACGTGTTTGTGATTCGGATGGAAGGCGAGGCAATGGGCGTTGTTGGCTGTATCCGCATGAATGGGCCGGAAGAACGGTATGGAGTTTTTTACCAGCTGAAAAAGATTTTCTGGGGAAAAGGGCTTGCGACTCGCGCGGTGGAGCAGCTGCTGATGAAAATGAAGGAAAAATCCCCGTCCGCCGTTTTTTACGCGGATGTTGTTGCCGATAATATTGCCAGCGAGAAAATATTGCAGCACTTCCATTTTCATTGCATCTCCGTTGAAGAAGACGAATTTGAACGGGATGGTATCAAGCGGGCCGTGCGAAAGTATAAACTATAATGAGAAAGTGCAGAAGAACTGCTTTCTGCACAATGAAAACAGAGAGGCCAAACCCATTTGGGCTGGCCTCTCTGTTTTGTTGCGGCACGGCCGCGGCGCTGTTCTTTATTTTTTCACAACGGGAATCCATACCTCATACTGAGCGTTCTGCGGATCGGGGCTGAAATATACTTCAACGTCCGGTCCGTTGTCATACTCATATCCCGAGGTAGGGAGCCACTCCGTCATAATTCTCTGTTCAAGCTCCTGGATCGCCTGCGGGCATTGGCCTGCGCCGGAAAAGATCGCCCAGGTAAACGATGGTACGGTGTATTCCTCCAGTGTATCGCCTGCCGCCTGCGTGCTTGCGGCCGCAATCCAGTATCTCCACTCCTCTGTGCAGCCGCATACGCTGATTCCCAGGATTCCTTTCGGCTCGCTGTCCATCATAGATGCCAGGCGCTGTACTGTGCCGTCTGTGGCGGCCTTTTGCCACATCTGCGGTACGATATCAAAGTTTTTCTCAATTTCACTGTACAGCGGCTGTGAGACCCCTACAATGCGGAATGCCTCTTTCTGTTCAATTCGGTAGTTCATTTCTTCCACTCCTTTGATCGTGATGGTAAAGCTGATCGGAGGGAATGACTTGATCTCTGCGCCCCGCTCCCGGATCAGGGAAGGGGCGATTCCATGAACGCTCTGAAAAGCCCGGTTAAACGCAGTTGGGGAAGTATAGCCGTATTTCATCGCGATGTCTATGATTTTTGCTTCCTTGTCCTGCAGATCGACCGCTGCCAGCGACATTCGTCTTCTGCGGATGTATTCGGACAGCGGAACCTCCGCCATGTAGGCGAACATCCTCTGAAAGTGATACGGCGAGCAGCAGACGATTTGGGCGAGCTGCTCATAATCGATTTCCTCTGTCAAATGCTCTTCCATATAACGGATGGTCTTGTTTAACCGGTTGATCCATTCCATGTCATTCTCTCTCCTTGTCATAAAGTATAATGAGAATTCGATGTGCCGTCCTCTCTTTTCCTGCACGAATCGGCGAGGGAGTGGATAACGGCACTACAAAAAGTGGCGCCTGATAGACGATGGATATTTTTTTGTTTGTCCAATATTTATTTCAAATTTAGTACATATTAATGGAGGAAGCAGTAAATGGCATAGGAGCAATAAATTATCAAGACCCTGCTGTTTTCATGGGGTCACGAGCAGTCTGATATGATTGAAAGGAGTCATTGTTATGGATGACAAATTGCTGCAGGAGCTTGAATTGATCGATGTTCAGTTAAATACGATTATCAAGAATCAGGTGTTGATCTACCAAAAAATCGAGGAGCTGGAGATGCAGCAGCGCGAAAAAGCGGCAGCCTTATCTCCCGGCCAAGGCTGAGTACTGCCAGTAATTCCCTTTGTTCTCTTTTCCCGATTTTGATATAATTTTACAGAAGTCAAAAAATGGAGGAAAAGGGATGGAACAGTGGAATGTCCTGGTAAATGGCAGGACACATGAAATTATTTTTGAAGGCGGCACTCTTTTGGGGAAAGGAAAGTTTAGGATTGACGATCAGCAGGTGCGCGGTTCGGCTGTTTTGGTAAAAAAGGTTGGAATGTTTTATCCCATAGAAATCGAAAACAGCGAGCTGTTTTTAAAATGCGATCTGAAAAACCATCCGGTGGATATGATCCAGGACGGCCGGTACCTGACGGCCGGCACTCCGCTTGAGGAGGAGATACGGGACACGCTGCAGCAATCCGTAGAGGCACGGGATCCGCTGACAGCAAAGGATCGATCCGCTATGGGTTCACTTCTAACCTTCACTGTACTTACATATGTCAATATGGTTCTTTTTTTGATAGATGCTTCCGTCACGTTCCCGTTTAGCGCAATCGTTCCGGAGATCGTGCTCGAACTGGTTTCCATTGCAGAGGTTCCGTTTGCCTTTCCGATGGCTGTCGGCGTTTTGGTTTCTGTGGCTCTTGCTTCTGTGTATTTGTTCCTGTATTGGAGAGCCCGAAAAAACAACAGCCTTTGGCCTGTCATTGTCTCTCTGATTCTGGTGGCGATGGATACATTGGTGGTTCTTTTTTTAGCGTTGGACGATTTTTCGTATTATATGGTCGATATCGCATTCCATCTGTGGATGCTCTGGTCTTTGGCTCAATTGTGGCGCGTGCGCAGCAAAAAGAGAAAAGAGCTTCTCTTTGAGGAAAATCCCGTGGAATATCCGTCTATGAAATAACAGCAGGAAGAAAGTTAACAAGATACATCCCCGCCCCGAATTGTTTTCGGTGCGGGGCTTTTCATATCATTTTCACACGTTTGCTGCTTTTTACAATACTGCCCGCAATCTTTTTACAAGTGGCAGACGGAATTCCTGCCTGGTTGCTTCGATTCAGTTGGCTGTTTTTTAGGTAAGAATCGATTTATAGGGAAGAGACAAAGAGCAGGAAAGGTAAAAGGCCGTCATAACCTGCATCATGTTTTTAGGTTTGCGTCTTTTGTTTCCGATATTTTCCAGGGGTGCAACCCATCGTCTCACGAAATGTTTTTGTAAAATAACTGGTGTCCGGAAAACCGCATTCTGCACCGATCGCTCCCACTTTTTTATTTGTGGTTAATAACAGGTCAGCGGCTTTTTGAACGCGCAGTTGTTTTACATACTGAATCGGCGGAATCCCAATCATATGATGGAAACAGCGCAAGCACTCGCTTTCGCTTACCATGATGCTTTTTGCTATTCGCGATGTATTCAATTCCTCCGGATAATGCTCTTGTATGTATTGAAGCATGGTTTTCATTCTGTCTGCATTCCGAAACTCTTTGTCAGAGGGGCGGCTTTGAACAGAAGGACAGTTGCTGTTGAGCAGAAAGATCAATTGCGACAAAGCGTTTCGCACTTGTAATTCATATCCTGCATTCTCCGTCAAGGTACTTTCCCATGCCGTTTCAATGGTGCAGATGATTTCCTGATGCCAGAGAGCAGAGTGGTCAAAATGGCTGCATTTCAGCGCTGCGTTTTGCAGCAAAGGCTGAATGTAGTTCTGCCAAAAGATACTGTCGATACTTCCCCCTACCAAACGGGGGTGAAATACAATGGAATGAAGACGGCACCCAACTGATTTCTGCATATACACGGCGTGGAGGATCCCCGCATTGATGAAAAACCCCTCTCCCTGTTTTACAATGAATTGTTCGGAACCCGCAGAAATCATGGCACAGCCTTCCGTTATGACGATTGCTTCCAGTTCGTCGTGCCAATGCCAGGGAACTGGGTCAGAGGAAAGATCTTCATCATAACAAGCAATCGGAAAAAGCGCAGAGCCGTGGTCATTTATCTCTCTGCCCTGCTTATTTGTTTTCAGGTTGCATTTTAATAAGACCATATATCCCTCCAAATTGAAGGTATTCTCATATAAAATAGGAGATATATTGATACATCTCCATCGATAATGATGATATAATCATATCGTAAAATGCGGAGGAATACAATATGGTTCATCTATTGCTGTTCGTTATCTATTTGGCCTTTATCAGTCTTGGATTGCCTGATTCTTTGCTTGGTTCAGCATGGCCGTCAATGTATGGCGAATTCGGCGTCCCTGTTTCTTATGCAGGCATCATTTCAATGATCATTGCGGTTGGAACAATTATTTCCAGTTTGCAAAGCGACAGGCTTACTCGGAAACTTGGAACAGGAAAGATTGCTGCAATCAGTGTAGCAATGACTGCAACTGCATTATTTGGTTTCTCTATCAGTCATTCTTTTTGGAGTTTGTGTTTATGGGCGATTCCATATGGTCTGGGGGCCGGAAGCGTCGATGC
>OFDJ01000071.1_pt1 | contig 54962 bp, 50 predicted proteins | sample 1520901 | NCBI WGS metagenome assembly OFDJ01 (sample SAMEA2699035, study PRJEB24076) | metagenome | biome: Human gut stool | place: Spain | collected 2012-11-19 | reverse complement strand
GAAGAAAGACCGGAGACTTCAGTTTAGCCTGGCACTGTTTTCAGGGAGGAGATCAGTGCTTACAGGAGGAGATCACACATTAGCTTTTGTTTGTATTGTTTAAATATTGCATCCAATTTTGTTAAAAAATTATTTTTTTCAGGAACTCTTTCAAACCTTCCTCAACAGTCAGATACGTGAACGTAAAATCTCCGTGATTGCCTCCTCTTGGTCCTATATAGGATGTCTTTATTCCTGAACCACATGGTGAGCCTTCTTTTTTTGGTTCTAATATATAGAATAAAGTATCACTGTGGTAACTACCCCATGACCCACTAGTGTATTTTATTGTTCCATTCCTGCAATAATCAAGTATTTTATACTCCGCCCTTGGCTCACTTAATTTTATGTTTTTATTAGAAAGCTCGTTATTATTTTTTATTTCATCATATATTTCACAAATCATTTTGTAATATTTATTTTCTTCATGCCCTGTTTTATTCTTCGACTCATTATCACTTTTTATTTCATTCAGCATCGAACCGATATCTATTTTCATTTCAGCCACCGTGTAAAAAATAAGTGCATGCCTGTGTAATGAAGAGCTTTTTTAGACTCTTTAGCAGAATAGTAATCTCTTGCCATCTAAAATGAAAAAACACTTGGGGAAGTGTTTTTTAAGGGTTCAGTAAATGGAGAAGCTCCTGAACCAAGTTAATAGGGCATACAAGACCATTGCCACCAAATTCAGTTGTTCATTTTAACCGTAGTTTGGCACTAATTCCAAGAACTTCACACCAATAATTTTTTGCTCACCACTTACCAAGGGCTAGTATCCGTGACGCTTTGCCTCTATCCGGCTTGGACTCAAAACCGGAGAAGACGCAGCGGCCGGACTGACCTGAGGTACGAGCATACAGTCGAGCTTGAAAAGAACTGTTTTCCGGGACCCAAGTGAGAAATGGGGACAGTTATTGCCATGAGTCCAAGGGGTGTCGGGTTCGCCCTTGGCGGCGCTTTCAGCGCCTGGGTTAGCGGGAGCCTTTTTCACCATCTTCCATGTGTGAACGTGGGTGCATATTTTGTTTTCTTTGCCGGTGATTGGTGACCAAATGCAATAAATACAGATCCAGTGATCACCATAGATTCCTGGTTCCATTGCCGGCTCGTCGGCGGTATGAATGAGGTAATTAGTACAACGCCCTGCTTCATGATGTAAGTTGCAAAACAGCCAACATCAGCAGCAAGCACAGCCTCCAGTTTTGGAGCCATAAGTACCGGAGCACCCGGTTTGCTGGTTTTCGTTGCACGAGTAGCCTGCGATGCGAACAATCGTAACTCGCGGTACGCCTAGCGGCCTAGAATCTCCAAAAACGGAATTGTTAAACACGGTGCAACGATGCCCACGCAGTGACGTGCTCAGCACTATAGCGTAGTGATTTCCTTGTCTCTTTACTGACGGAGTCACCCAGCCCACGCCCATCGATATTTTTACTGAAGTACTTTACAATGTAATTGGCCGGGGTTCCCTTACGTGGGTCGATTAGCTTTGACTTGAAATGAGCGCTGATGTTATTACCCAGCTTGGCGCGACCTTATCGGATAGAAAAACGGCGTAGTAACCCCATGATCGTACTTCTATGTTTTTTTTGCGCAAAAAACACAACAAACGCCAGTGCACTGTACCATTATGGTACGGCGCAGCGAAACGAACGCCATACCAGCGCAGCTCCTTTTATGCATCGCTATGCGGAAAGTGGCCAACATATCAACCAGATAATCGCTACTCTCCCTGACCGCCGAATGATTCCATGTAGGATTTGGCTTCCCGTTCATCAGTGTGGCCTGGTACTTAGATGGACAGGTGATGTTGAGGACATGGCACAGTTACCGCGCATTTCATCTATCGATTCCAGGCCTTTAATACAGGCCATCATCTCGTTATTGTGGTGTGCTGGGTTGCTACTACGCCACAGTTCGCAACGCATTTTATAATTAATGGGGCAAGCATTATTATCATCCCGTTGAAATCTACGTCTTCCTGAGGCCCCCCTCCCCCCGACGGGGCTTTTTTTCCTGCCGCGTGGACAAGTATTTCCCAGACAGATGTGATAAATTTAAAAATATCACTGTTTATTTGACGCTGATGTCCGTTTGCAGCCCAATATGCTGGGGTGACGTTTGGCGTGCTGGAGCTGTATTATTCATGTCAGATTTTATTCTTGCCCGGGTGTCGCAAACCCTCGCTGCGGAACAGTCCCTGGAAACCCTGGTGCGCCAGCTGCTGGAGATGCTGGAGGCGGTAACGCGAATGGAGTCCACCTACCTCACCCGCATTGATACCAACGCCCAGCGGCAGCAGATCATGTTCGCCCACAACAGCAGCGAAATGCAGATCCCGGAAGGATTTTCCGTCCCCTGGGATGAATCCCTGTGCAAACGCGCCCTTGAGGATCAGTGTACGTTTAGCAATGACGTTGCCAACCGCTGGCACTCCTGCATCGCCGCCCAGGAGCTGGGAATCGCTACTTTTTTAAGCATTCCCGTCCGCCTGGCCGACGGCTCTCTGTTCGGCACCCTCTGCGCCACCAGCCGGCAACAACAGCCTTATAACCTCGAAGGCGAACAGGTCATGGGCCTGTTTGCGAAGCTCATTTCCCACTACGTGGAAAAAGACACCCTGGTGCAACAGCTGCAGGCGGCAAACGTCGCGCTGGAGCTGCACTCGTCTACCGATGAGCTCACCCAGCTTCCCAATCGCCGCGCGCTGTTTAAGCAGCTGGCGTTACGCTTTGCCTCCGCCCGCGCCCAGCAGCAGCAGGTCTCGCTTATTTTTATCGATCTCGATGGTTTCAAAGCCATTAACGATCGGTTCGGCCATCCGTGCGGCGACAGCTTTCTGGTGCAGGTCGGCAAACGACTCACCGCTGTCGCGCGCCGGGAAGATATCGTTGGCCGCCTTGGCGGCGATGAGTTTTTGATCGTCGGTAGCGCCCAGCAGCCTGCCGCACAGCAGGCGTATGTCACGTCTCTGCGTCAGGCTCTGTGCGGCGTCTACTTCCTCGGCGAACAGCATATCGACTATGAGGGCGCTAGCTTCGGGGTGGTCACCTGCGATCCGCAGAGTATCGATGTTGAAGCGGCCTTACGCGCTGCCGATGAGGCGATGTACCAGGATAAGAAGTCCCGCCGCCAGGAGAATTTCATTCATATTGACTAAAGTACCGCGATATCCAGTATCATGCAGGGCATCATTCGTGGGTACAGGGACACAATCATGAAATTGGGTATTCTTTTCCCGGTGGCGATCTTTATCATCGCCGTCGTCTTTCTCGGCTGGTTTTTTGTCGGCGGCTATGCGGCGCCGGGTGGGGCATAATGAAAAAAAGCACCATTATCATGCTGGTCGTCGCCATCGTGGCGGTGGCCGGCACCCAGTTCGGCTGGTGGTGATCGCCGCGGCGATATTGCGGAGTTATCCTATCCCATCAATAAGTTAACCCTTTACACTCACGTTATCCGCCGCGGCATTCTCGGCCCCGGGGAATAAGAATAGCGGGAGAAGTAAGGATGAAAAAACCGATCGTGTTACCGTTGATTATTGCGCTGTGCACGCTGTTATCGGGATGCATTATTGACGATGGATATCATCCCCATCGCCACCACCACCATCATCACTATCATGACGACGACTAATGCTTCACGCTGTTGATAAGCCGATAAGACAGGGCGAACCGCGGTTCGCCCGTTGACGCTTAATCCTGACGATCGGCGCCGAGGAAAATAAAGCCGAGGGGGATAGCGAAGAGCGCGGTAAAGACAATGCTGTAAACCGTCACCATCGCCCCCTGCAGGAAGAACATGGACGTCGTCCACTCTGAGTACGGCATATTGTACTCGCTCACCACGCCCCCGAAGGTCGCCCGCCCCACTACCGCCAGCGCGATAGCAAACACCACCGCGAGCGACAGACAGTATTTTTTGCAGTTTTTATTGCTGAGGAGTTTTTGCAGAATCATCGGGGCTTCCTTTTTGCTGAGCGATAAACGGCTGTATATGTAACACCAATGCAATAAAAAATGAAGGGTTTTTGTTACAGGGCAGAATAAGAGACGGCGGGCCGGTCAGCAGGTAACCGGCCCGTGGGGATCAGGACTGCAGGGTAGCCAGGCGCGCGGCGAACCCGACGAAAACCAGACCAATCAGGCTGTTGCCAAGTTTAGCCAGCTTCTTGCGGGTTTTGACGTAGCGGGTGACAAACGAGCCGGAGAGGATCAAAAAGCTCATATAGCAGAAGCTAATCACCTCGAGGGTCAGCGCCAGGATAAAGAACGCCACGCCGGGGGTTTTGGCGTTGACATCGATAAACTGCACGAAAAACGACACATAGAACAGAATCGCTTTCGGATTGGTCAGGCTCAGGGTCAGGGAGCGCTTGAGGATCGCGCTCGCCGGCTCCGCGCTGGCGTCGGACTGGCCGTCGCGCTGGGTCAGCACCGCATAGAGCATTTTGCCCCCGAGCCACAGCAGGTAAATTGCCCCGAGGTAGCGCACGACGTTAAACAACACCGGCGTAGTTTTAATCAGCGTCGCCACCCCGGCGAAGGCCAGAAACATCAGCACTGCGTCGCCAATAAAGACGCCCGCCGCCGCCAGATAGCCTTTCTTCACCCCGTGGGCAATGCCCGTTTTCAGCACGAAAAACGTATTAGGGCCAGGAACGAGGATGATAAACACCGCCCCGACCAGATAGGTTAAATAATTCAGAACACCAAACTCAGCGAACACTCTGCACTCCTTCGCGCACGACTAAAACATGATCCGGCTCACGTTACCCCAACTGTCGGGATTTTGAAAGCGCAGCCTGTGCGGGAAGGTTAATAGACGGAAGGTTCGCCCAGCGGGCGGGTTTTAAAACGACGGTGTACCCACAGATACTGCTCGGGAGCGCGCAGGATCTCGCGCTCAATAACCTTGTTGATATAGCCGGCGGCGATCTGCTTATCCTCACCCGGATAGTCATTCATCACCTCGCTGATATGCAGGCTATAGCCCCGGCGATCCAGCTTACGTACCATGCTGATGCTCAACATTTTCGCGCCCGATAAGCGGGACAGGACATAGGTGCCGTTGGTGGTCGCCGCCTGCGGGACGGAGAAAAAAGGTGCAAAGACGCTGCCCTTGGGACCGTAATCCTGATCGGGCGCGAACCACACCGCTTCACCGGATTTCAAGGCATGCACCAGACCGGTCAGATTGTTGCGATCGATCATCGCTTTGTTCGAACGCAGGCGACCGCGGGTTTGCACCCACTCCATCAGCGGGCTGTTGTGCGGCCGGTAGGTGGCCATCATTGGCCGACACAGCCCCATCGCGCGGCCGCCCAGCTCCAGCGACATAAAGTGCACGCCGACGACCATTACCCCTTTCCCACCGCTAAGCGCGTGATTAAGGTTGGCGAACCCCTCGACATCAAACCATTTTTTGACCCGCTCGTCGCTCCAGAACCAGGCCATGCCGGTTTCGATAAGCCCCATTCCCAGCGACATAAAGTTTTGATCGATCAGCGTCTCGCGCGCCGCTGGCGACATGTCCGGGAAGCAGAGTTCGATATTACGCCGGGCGATATGTTCGCGGCGTTTAAGAAAGCGACGGGAAAGGCGACCAGCGCTGGTGCCGATAAAATGCAGCAGCGGATAAGGCAGTTGCACGATTAACCAGAGGATGCCGAGCCCGAACCAGGTCAGCCAGTTACGCGGGTGTAAAAGTTGTTTATTAAATACGCAGGCCATGATTTTTCCTGTAAACATTAATTATGTGGTAACGCTTAAGGAAAACAGAATCCATTTATCATCATTAGGCGGTACGTACAGCAAGTTCGACAATACTAATCCGCTGAAATTCCCTCCGGCAAGTAAAAAACAGCAAGCTGACAAAAAAACATAATTGCGGCACATATGTTACTAAATGTAAACTTAAATTTTGAACCACGCTTAATATATTCATCATGCATATCATTTTCACGCTAATCATCAGCGTTACTAACGAAAACAACCGAAAGCTGCCGCAGTGTGGCCCTGGCCGCCGGTGGCAGGCGTCCGCTGAGCCGCGCGATCGGCGGCCTGACCGCGTTGGGATGCATCGTAGTCTGGCAAAGCGAGTATTAAACGCGTCCCACTGCGAAATGCATCTTTTTTAATCCTTCAGCATAAGAAAGATTAAAACGACTTTAAGACAACAATTAAGAATAGACTTATTTAAACCTGCTTTTAAAATAAGCGCGGTGCATTGAAATACTGTGCCCGCCGGACAATAAAAAATATTTCTTTACGCCTCGTGGGAAACACAGGTGGAGTGAATGATGGGCAATCATCCGCCATCGATTTGCATGGAAGCCAGGTCATTGAGAAGAACGCACGGCGAGGGTGTGAACACCGCCCTCGCCGCAGAGGATCAGTAGGTATGGAAATATTGCTGAATCAGCTGCGGATCTTTAGTCTGCGTCAGCGCGGTCATCAGCAGTATACGCGCTTTTGCCGGGTTGAGGGAGTCGGCCACCAGCCCGGGCTGGCTGTCATCCGGCGGTACGACGCCGCTGCCGGTACGGGAGGCTCGCACCACCACGATGCCCGCCTGCTGCGCTTTTTTGATACCGGCGGCACTACGTACCGACACCGACCCCGCCCCGGTTCCGGCGTAGATAATACCGTCGGCATGATGGGCGATCGCCGCATCGTACATATACTCCGGATCGTCCTGGTAACCATAAATAATCACCACCTTCGGCAGAACCTTCAGCTGACGCACATCGAACACCGAGCGCAGCGTGTGAATTTTATCCACCCGCGTCTCGAACTGGGGTTTTCCGCCCACCACGACACCAAGATAGCCCTCCTCGGGCGCCCGGAAGGTATCCAGCGAAGTGGCATTAGTTTTGGTGACAAAGCGCGCCGCGCCGATGCGGTCGTTAAGCACCACCATTACCCCGCGTCCCCGGGCATCAGGATCGGCGGCGACCGTGACCGCTTCCAGCAGGTTCATCGGCCCGTCGGCGCTGATCGCCGTCGCCGGGCGCATCGCCGCGGTAAAGACCACCGGCTTGTTGCTTTTCACCGTCAGATTGAGGAAATACGGGGTTTCATCCAGCGTGTCCGTGCCATGGGTGATCACCACGCCATCGACATCGTCCCGAGCCAATAGCGCATTCACCCGCTTCGAGAGCTGGAGAATAATATCGCTGGTCATATTCTCACTGCCAATATTGGCCACCTGCTCGCCCTCGACGTGAGCGATTTTACTCATTTCCGGCACGGCGTTAATCAGCGTCTGCACCCCAAGCGCCCCGGCTTTATAGCCGGTTGTTTGGGTATTGCTGGCCGCCGAACCAGCAATCGTTCCGCCGGTGGCTAAAATAACAATATGCGGAAGACGCGTCTCGCTAAACGCCAGGCTGCTCATCGTCAATAACGCAATGGCAAGTAATGCTCTAAAATTCATACAGGTCACTCCCTTCATAGACATTAATCAAACTTACGCTTGCTTAATGCAAAGGGCTTGCCAGAATTCATTTCTTTTCTGGGGGGGAAATGGTTAACTATCAGACAATAATAAGGTTCTTAGGACGATATCGCCCAACTCTGGTGCACCACTGGATCTGAAACGGGCAGAGCTATGAACCAAAACATTCTGAGGATTTACCTGTTCAGCAACACACAACACGCATTGCGATCAGATTATCGACACTTCCGTCACCGGCGAGAGCATTTTTGCCCGCCAGGTCACGCGAACGGAGAACAGAGATGCGTATTGCCCTGAAGTCGGCCCTGATGCTGACCACCAGAGTCATCCAGATCATTAACCCTGAACTGCACCGGCATATGCAACGAACGGCCTTAATCGCCCTGACGCTGGCGCAAAGGCTGGAACTGCCTGACGAACGGCAGCAGACCATTTTTTGCGCCGCGCTGCTGCACGATATCGGCGTGCTGGGGGATAAACGCACCATTCATTCGCTGGATGCTATCGATAATATCCACGACCCGCATCAGCGCCAGGGTGTGGCGATGCTGGAGGGATTAGCGACCTTCCAGCCCATCGTTCCCTTTATTCGCGATCACCATTTTAGCCCGAACCACCGGGGCTCCCGCGAACAGCACATTGTCTATTTCGCTGATGCCTTTGAACGGCTGCTGCCGGCCGATAGCCACGTTGCCGCCTGGCCCACGCGGGCGGTGGTGGAACAGTTCGTCGCTTTGCATCGGGAGATCGATCCGCCGCTCTGCGATATCCTGTGCGAGGTCGCTGAAAATGCGAACTTCTGGCAGCACCTTCACCCCGGCCATATTCAGCGGCTGCTGGAGATTATTGGCCCCATCAACACGCGCTATCTGGATATTCACGGTCTGAAGGATGTCTGCCTGCTGATTGCCAAAATCGTCGACACCTACAGCAGCTTTACCGCCACCCATAGCATCATGGTGGGGGAAATCGCCCGCCAGCTTGCCCGCTGGATGCAGCTGCCGGAGCCCACCTGCCAGCAAATACAGATAGCCGGCTATCTACACGATATTGGCAAAGTCTATATCCCACTCTCCATTCTCGAAAAAGAGGGCGAGCTGGATGATGAGGAGCTGAGTCAGGTGCGGGAGCACAGCTACATGACCGGCGAACTTCTCAGCGACTATAGCGAGCTCGGCGACATCATTAACTGGGCCTCGAATCATCATGAAAAAATGGACGGCAGCGGCTACCCTCTGCATCTCGAAAAGGAGCACCTGACCCTCGCCGACCGGATTATCTCCATCGCCGATATTTTCACCGCGCTGACCGAAGATCGCCCTTATCGTAAAGGGATGGCCTGGCAGGAAGCCTTACAGATTATGGAAGCGGATGTTATAAATGGCGCTCTGGATAGCGATGTCTTCCTCGTTTTGCGCCACCATGCGGAAACGCTACACGCCATCATTCTTCAGACCCTTGCCCCTCTGCATAGCGAGCGCCGCCTCTGAAGCGGGCCGCCGTCGTGGCGGGGGCGGAGTTCTATAATCAAAACAGCTTCATCTGCATGCAAGGAAATTCACGGTGAGAATCGCCACCATCACTAACTGGGCTTACGGGATCACCGTTGGCCTGACGCTGGCTTCCGGGAGCGCTATGCTCATGGCCTCCAGCGCCGACCGCGTCGAACGCCAGGCAGTACAGCAGCGCCAGGTCTTTGATACCCTCTCCGACGAGGTGGAAAACGACGCCTGGGCGCTGTCTGACCTCGCCCGGCTGTACGTGATAAAGCCTTCACCGGAGACGCTTACGCAATATCAGCAGCTGCAGCAGACCGACAAGAGCATAGAGCAGCGGCTGGGCGGCCTGAAAGATAACGGCGCCAGCCGCGAGGAGCTGGCGCTGCTCCAGGATGGCCTGCGGATCGCCGATGAGCTACAGGATGAACAGCAGGCGGCCCTGGCGCATGTCGCTCGCGGCGATGCGCCAGCGGCCATCGCGGTGCTGTACGGCACCGCGTACGAGACTGAACTGGAGCGCATGCAGACGCAGATCGATCGCTTCCGCCAGATGCTTGAGCATCGCGCCGCCGTCGCTATCGACCAGGCCACCGAGCGCTCGCGGATCTGGCGTACGCTGTCGGAAATCATGGTCGGCCTGACCGCCCTGATGTTTTTGTTCGTCCTCGGCTTCATTCTCAAACGCCGGGTGCTCTACCCGGTGGTTCGCCTGAGCGACGTGGTCCAGCGTCTCGCCTCCCAGGATTATGCGGTGGAGACGCCGCACTTTACCCAGGTGGATGAGATTGGTGACATGGCTCAGGCGATCCGCATTTTTCGCGAGAACGGCCTGGCCCGTCAGCGGCTGGAGCAGCAGCGCGACGCCGACTGGGCGATCCGCGAGCTGCTGGCGCGTATGACTCAGCGGCTGCAGGGCTGTGAAACCATTGAGGATGTGATTAAGGTGGCGGAGCGGTTTGCGCCGAATATCGCCCCGACGATCCCCGGTAAACTGTATGTTCTGGATACCGACCCCTGGCAGATGCGCTGCGTAGCGCAGTGGCTGTCGCCCGCCGGTGAGACGACCCCCTTTTCTCCCGACGACTGCTGGGCGATACGGCGGGGACTCAGCCATCCGCCGGTGCAGGGCGAGCCCGATATCACCTGCTATCATCTGCCGGAGACGCACGCCGGCCAGTCGCTCTGCGTACCGCTCATCGCCCAGGGCGAAGCCATTGGCCTGCTGACTTTCCAGAACGTCACCGCCAGTGACGCTCCTTCCCGGGCCTATCTCGAGCTGATGGCGGAAGCGTTGGGCCTGGCGCTGGCCAATCAGCGTTTGCGCAGCGCCCTGCTGGAAAAAGCGCTGTTCGATTCCCTGACCGGCCTGCGTAACCGCCATCATCTTGACGAAGCGCTGCATTCGCAGATGGCGCTGGCGGTCCATACCCATACTCCGCTGAGCTGTCTGATGATCGACATCGATCATTTTAAAACCATCAATGATCGCTATGGCCATGAGGCTGGGGATCTGGTGATTAAGAGCGTTGCGACCATTGTGCAGCGCGCGGTGCGCGATATCGGCATGGCTTTCCGCTACGGGGGCGAGGAGTTTTTAGTGCTGCTCCCCGGGATTGACGAAGCCGGGGCGCACCAGTGCGCCAGCGAGATCTACACCCAGGTGCGCAATATGACGCTGCGCGATGGTCTGACCGAGATAGGCCAGGTGGATGTGTCGATTGGCATCGCCAGCTACCCGCAGCACACCCAAAGCGATAGTCTGCTGCGCGCGGCGGATGCCGCGCTGTACCGGGCGAAAGAGCTGGGCCGCTCAAGGATTGTCAGCTTTGGCCGCCTGAAGACCAGCTAACCGGGACTATCGCTCAGCGGTATTAAGCAGCGAGATAACTTTCCTTACCACCGCCGAACGAATATGGCGGTGGTAAACCATGCTCAGCTCACTCTCCGCCAGCCGATCCTGGAGATCGATATACACCACGTTATCAAGGCGTAAGGCCCGCGCCGAGAGCGGAACCAACGCCACTCCCACCCCGGCGGAGACCAGGCTAATCATCGAGGTAACGTCGTTAATCCGCTGCGCCACCTGCGGCGTAAAGCCCGCGACGCGACAGGCATCCATAAAAACCTGCTCCAGTCCGGTGCCCTGCGGATCGTCAAGCGAGATCCAGTTGTCAGTGCGCAATGAGGCCAGATTAAGCGCGCCCACGCCGGCCAGCGGATGCTGTTGATAGAGCGCCAGGCAGAGCTTTTCACGTACAAACGGCCTGACCACCAGCGCGTCCGGCGGCGAGGCCAGCGGCGCGCGGATGATGGCGATATCCAGACGCAGATCCAACAGCGCTTCGTAGAGCATTTGCACATCCCCCTGCACCAGCGACAGCTCAATCCCCGGCCAGTCGGCGCGCAGCCGGCGCAGGAGCCCCGGCAGTTTACTGTCGTACATCGCGCTGGAGACATACCCCAAATGCAGCCTCCCCTGCTCGCCCCGCGCGGTGCGCTGGGCGTCCAGCACCGCCTGATCGGCCATTTCCAGCGCCAGCCGCGTCTTGTGTAAAAAGGCCTCGCCCGCGGCGGTCAGAGTCAGACGGCGGTTAGCGCGGGAAAAGAGCACCACGCCCAGGCGCTGCTCAAGCTGCTTAATCTGCTGACTGAGGGCGGGCTGGGCGATATGTAACCGCTCCGCCGCCCGGTGCATATGCAACTCTTCGGCAACGACCACAAAATGGCGTAACGCTCGCAAGGACATGGTAGGACTCCTCCCTACAAATTGATAAGAAAAAGCTTATCAATAAAGCATAAATGATGCAATTGATAACCATTAGCCTGCGAAGCATACTGTGCGCATCGATACGCTAAGGAGAACATCATGACCGCACCGATTCAGGATCTGCGCGACGCCATCGCGCTGCTGCAACAGCATGACAATCAGTATCTCGAAACCGATCATCCGGTTGACCCTAACGCCGAGCTGGCCGGTGTTTATCGCCATATCGGCGCGGGCGGCACCGTGAAGCGCCCCACCCGCATCGGGCCGGCGATGATGTTTAACAATATTAAGGGTTATCCACACTCGCGCATTCTGGTGGGTATGCACGCCAGCCGCCAGCGGGCCGCGCTGCTGCTGGGCTGCGAAGCCTCGCAGCTGGCCCTTGAAGTGGGTAAGGCAGTGAAAAAACCGGTCGCGCCGGTGGTCGTCCCGGCCAGCAGCGCCCCCTGCCAGGAACAGATCTTTCTGGCCGACGATCCGGATTTTGATTTGCGCACCCTGCTTCCGGCGCCCACCAACACCCCTATCGACGCCGGCCCCTTCTTCTGCCTGGGCCTGGCGCTGGCCAGCGATCCCGACGACGCCTCGCTGACCGACGTCACCATCCACCGCTTGTGCGTCCAGGGCCGGGATGAGCTGTCGATGTTTCTTGCCGCCGGCCGCCATATCGAAGTGTTTCGCCAGAAGGCCGAGGCCGCAGGCAAACCGCTGCCGATAACCATCAATATGGGTCTCGATCCGGCCATCTATATTGGCGCCTGCTTCGAAGCCCCTACCACGCCGTTCGGCTATAACGAGCTGGGCGTCGCCGGCGCGCTGCGTCAACGTCCGGTGGAGCTGGTTCAGGGCGTCAGCGTCCCGGAGAAAGCCATCGCCCGCGCCGAGATCGTTATCGAAGGTGAGCTGTTGCCCGGCGTGCGCGTCAGAGAGGATCAGCACACCAATAGCGGCCACGCGATGCCGGAATTTCCTGGCTACTGCGGCGGCGCTAATCCATCGCTGCCGGTAATCAAAGTCAAAGCAGTGACCATGCGAAGCAATGCGATTCTGCAGACCCTGGTGGGACCGGGGGAAGAGCATACCACCCTCGCCGGCCTGCCAACGGAAGCCAGTATCTGGAATGCCGTCGAGGCCGCCATTCCGGGCTTTTTACAAAATGTCTACGCCCACACCGCGGGTGGCGGTAAGTTCCTCGGGATCCTGCAGGTGAAAAAACGTCAACCCGCCGATGAAGGCCGGCAGGGGCAGGCCGCGCTGCTGGCGCTGGCGACCTATTCCGAGCTAAAAAATATTATTCTGGTTGATGAAGATGTCGACATCTTTGACAGCGACGATATCCTGTGGGCGATGACCACCCGCATGCAGGGGGACGTCAGCATTACGACAATCCCCGGCATTCGCGGTCACCAGCTGGATCCGTCCCAGACGCCGGAATACAGCCCGTCGATCCGTGGAAATGGCATCAGCTGCAAGACCATTTTTGACTGCACGGTCCCCTGGGCGCTGAAATCGCACTTTGAGCGCGCGCCGTTTGCCGACGTCGATCCGCGTCCGTTTGCACCGGAGTATTTCGCCCGGCTGGAAAAAAACCAGGGTAGCGCAAAATAAGCAATAGCCGCCGGTAAACGGCGGCATTTTTCCATGCCGCGCGATCCTGAGCGGATGGCGCAGGCAGGATTAATTGATCGCAGCGGCGAGATCTTTTTTCACCAGCTCGCGCTGCTCAGAGGTCAGCTCCTGGCTTACGTCGAAATGGCGATCGGGGCGTTACGCATGGGGGTATTTACAGGGAATGATCCTTCATAAAAAAGAGAGGCGCTTATCACTGCGCTAATAAAGACTATCTGTAGCAAAGGGGGAATTTAAAACTGGAAAATAAAAGAATAGCAGGTAACCGAAACCAGCCCCCGGTCGACCCTCAACCGCAAAGAAAAATATATTCTTCCTTCCAGTAGCGGCCCTGACCTATGATGTCCCCGGCAGAAGTGATTAACCGTTTTTGCTTTTCGGTTTCGATACCCTCAACGATCACATGGCCGGTCAGGGTATGAATAGACTGCAACAGACCGGGCAAAGCGGGGTCGTTTTCTTTATCCCAGAAGTAATCCTTATCCACTTTGACGCAATCGAAGCGGAATCTCTCCAGCAGCGGGAAGGAGGTTCGCCCGCGACCAAAATCATCCAGCCAGACCGGACAAAGCGCCGCCAGCGTGCTTAGCGCCGTCAGCTCGCGGCCGGCGATAAACTCATGAAAATTCTCATTTATCTCCAAAGCAATATGCTTACACGAGCGCAGAAAATCGCAGAGATAGCGGTCCGTCAGAATAAAATGGCTTAATAAATCATCGATATTGAGCGAGATCGGCTTATTATCGACCAGGGAAAAATCAAATACGGAAAGCAACTCGATTTGTCGGGTAAATAGTGCAAGCTTATCGCTTTCGGTAAGCGTGGAGAAAGAAAACGCGGGCGCTGAGGCGTTATTTCGTGCGGGTGCTATAATATCTTTAGTGAGCAATTCCCACGAGTGGCAGCTGCCATCATCGCTAATAGCGGGCTCCAGTACGAAGCGATAGGAGGTATTTTTCGCGTTTTCTTCAACCATTTAAAAAATACCAAAAATAAGAAAGGGTTAAAGCATGTCATATATTTCCCGCCAACAAAAATAGTTTAAAATGATCGATAAGAAACATTCGATAGCTAAAAACTATCAACATATAATTTATTGATCGGTAAAGTGAATTAATATAAATTAGCCACCGCTGTCGCATGCGTTTAGACAACAATTAAAATATTGTTTCAAACCAGCCAGTTACATGACGAGCCGCATCCAGTCGTAGCCACATTACGCTTTTCCCCGGCGGCAAAAAAAAGCGTGGTGTAATAAAAATCAAAAATACAAGCCGCCAGTTTTCGTCCTCTCGTATGCCAAAAGATGAATAATCTCTGACCCAACGCAACCGCTTGCCGATAATAAAAACGCGGCCCCGGTCAACGAAACGTCATACTTTACCGCTACCTTGCTGGCAGAACAGGCGCAGCGGATAAAGAGCAGTGAAAAGAAAATACATGGTTCCACTGGCGCTAATGCTCCTCATGCTCATCGTCAGCGCATGGCTGGAACCGGCCCCGCGGCCTGTCGCCAGAGGGCTGTGCGTCTGGTTCGACGGGGCAATGGTCAACTGTCTGCAGAGGCAACGGCTGGGCGAAAGGTTGCCGACTCACTCGCTGGCCAGGCGGTAAACGGGCACTCGTCGGGTGGTATTGAACAAATTGTCGCTGACCTCCACCTCCGTCGTGACAATCGTCATACCGGACCGGCGCAACTGCGCGATGTCCGCCGCCACTCGCTGACTGCCGAACCAGAACAGGGCGTCGAGAGCGGTGACCGGCAGGCCGGCGTTCAGCGCCTGGCGGAGCCGCTCCCGGGCCGGCTTTATCTCCCGGGCAATCTGCTGGTACGGGGCCGCCGTCAGCCCCGTTGCATCGACGCGACGAATGCGGTTTGCCAGGCGGTAATGAAAGGCTTCCGGTACAGCCTGTAAATCCTGTTTCAAACTATAGACGCAGCCGTAACGTTTGCCGTTGAAAACGGCGGCTTTACGGCTAAGCTGCAACGTCTCGCGAACATCGGCGATTAGCTGCGGCGCGCGCACCAGCAGCAGGCGAAAAGGCAGCTCGAAGCTGGTGACATAGTCGACGTTCAGTAACGCAATGCGCAGGCGCTCCTCTGCCCCGGCCCGCAGCTGACGACACTCCAGGTATACTTCGCGCCACTGCTCCCGGAGCCGTGGCGTCTCACCGGCTTCGGTAAACTGGTATTTTTCAATATCGTAATCAATTCTCCCGGCCACCGCGCATTCCTTTCTGAATCAGTCCGCGGGTTATATTATCATCCTCCGACGCCGTCCCCTATGCCCAACGCCGCTGTCGTTGTCGATTATTTACGATAAAGATAACGGGTGATGATCACATCAAGAACAAACAGCAGGAAGATAACGCTGCTTAACCATAATAAGCCTGCGAATAAATCAAGTAATTGCATCGTTGTTCCCTCGCCGTTGGCCCTAAAAAAGACGCTCCATCACCATAAAGTAGTTAACAACCACCTTAACAGCCACAGAATAAAATTATTTAGCACGATGCCATCCCGAGCCCGGACAGATTCATTTTATTGTCATTAATTTGTCATCAAAAAATGTCTATCATCAACCGGCGCCGCAGGGTCGTCTCTGCCGTCATGGTATGGCGGACAACGCGTCGCCACGCGGTTTAACAACACGGAATAACCTCGCCCTACCTCATTCTTACTGTCATTGCATAATTTTATATCAGGCACGTTTGTCGTCCTGCTGAATAATCCGTAAAAGCGCCGTAAGCAATAAAACCCCTGCAGATTGGTTTACCATGGAGAAATAAGATGCCTAGCGAAAAAGCCCGCAGCCTTGACCATTTCTATGAATTACTGGCGACAGGACAACACCCGAAGATTGAGCTCGATTTTGATGTCGCCGCGGACGATTTTTTTAAAATCGCCACCGAGTTTGGCGATATTGGCGCGAGGATCACCCGGGTTAACGAACGATTTATTATTAAGATCAAGCCGCCGAAGGCATAAACACCCGGCCCGAGTCGTTGCAGCAGATCACCGGTTTGTGCGCATCCCTCTCGGTCATCCCTGACCGGACGGCGCGACGCGCCGGCAAATCCTCACCTGCCGGCGCGAATCAGGCTCAGTGATAGCCCTCGCTGCCGGAGACTTTGCCGCGAAAGACGTAGTAGCTCCAGGCGGTATACATCAGGATCACCGGGATAATGAGCAGCGCGCCCGGCAGCATAAATACCTGGCTGGACGGCGGCGCAGCGGCATCCCACAGAGAGATATGCGGTGGGATAATGTTCGGCCAGACGCTGATCCCCAGCCCGCTGAAGCCGAGGAATATCAGGCCCAGCGTCAGGATAAAGGGACGGGCGTGGCTGGCGGGGCGCGCGCTCAGGCGCCAGATCCACAGGCTCAGTGCCAACACCAGAATCGGCACCGGCACGAACCAGAAGAAATTGGGCAGCGTAAACCAGCGTTCCGCCACGTAGCGCCAGCCCAACGGCGTCCAGACGCTGACCACCGCGATCACCGCCATCAGCGCCAGCAGTACCTTGCGGGTCAGCTCGCGCATCCGCTGCTGCAGCGCGCCTTCGCTTTTCATAATCAACCACGTGGTGCCCAGCAGCAGATAGGCCACCACCAGCCCCAGACCGCAGAACAAATTGAAAGGGGTAAGCCAGTCCAGCGTCGAACCGGCGAAGCGGCGGTCAGCCACCGCAAAGCCGTTGATAAACGCGCCGACGACAATCCCCTGGCTGAAGGTCGCCAACAGCGAGCCGCCGGCAAAGGCATAGTCCCAGAAGATGCGATGCGAGGGAACCGCTTTAAAACGAAATTCAAAGGCCACGCCGCGAAAAATCAGGCCGATGAGCATCGCCGTCAGCGGGATAACCAGCGCATCGGTGATCACTGCATAGGCCAGCGGAAAGGCGCCGAATAGCCCTGCCCCGCCGAGCACCAGCCAGGTTTCGTTACCATCCCAAACGGGGGCGACGCTATTGACCATCACATCGCGCTCTTCGCCATCATGCACCACGCTGAACAGCATCCCAATACCTAAATCGAAACCATCCATCACGATATACATCAGCGTGGCGAAGACAATGATGACAAACCAAATCACCGAGATATCGATGCTCATGATGCGTTCTCCTCATCACGCACCGGCTCAGCCGCTGAGAGCGGACGCGCCGGGGTGCCTGCGGTTTTCGAGGTCAGCTCCGTCACCGGCTGCGGCCCTTTTTTGATAAGCCGGAAAATGTAGTAATACCCCACGCCAAACACGGCGCAGTAAACCACGATAAATACCAGCAGGCTGATGGCCATCTGCAGGGTGCTGTGCAACGACACCGCATCCCGCGTGCGCAACAACCCGTATATCACCCACGGCTGGCGGCCCATCTCGGTGGTCACCCACCCGGCGACCAGGGCAATAAGACCGGCGGGCCCCATACAGAGCGCAAACCACTGGAAGGGACGCGAGTGGTACAGCCGCCGCCGATAGCGCAGCCAGGCGCTGCAGATCCCTAAGGCGATCATCAACACGCCCATCCCGACCATGATGCGAAACGACCAGAAGACGGCGGGCGAATAGGGTCGGTCCTCTTTCGGGAAGTCTTTCAGGGCCGGCACCTGCTTATGCAGGCTGTGGGTAAGGATCAGGCTACCGAGAGCGGGGATCTCAAGACCATAGCGGGTCCGCTCCTGCTCCATGTCCGGCAGGCCAAACAGCAGCAGCGGCGTGGCCTCGCCGGGGCGATTTTCCCAGTGCCCTTCGATGGCCGCGATCTTCGCCGGCTGATGCTCAAGGGTGTTAAGACCATGCATATCCCCCACCACCGCCTGGATCGGCGCCACCAGCAGCGCCATCCACATCGCCATCGACAGCATTTTGCGGATGGCCGGCGAGTCGTTGCCGCGCAGAAGATGCCACGCGGCAGACGCCCCGACGAACATGGCGCTACTGAGAAACGCGGCTATCGCCATATGGAACAAGCGATACGGAAAAGAGGGGTTAAAGATAATCGCCAGCCAGTCCTGCGGGATGAGATGGCCATTTTCGATGATAAAACCCTGCGGCGTCTGCATCCAGCTATTGGAGGCAAGGATCCAGAAGGTAGAAACCAACGTGCCAAGCGCCACCATGCAGGTGGTAAAAAAATGCAGCGCTGGCGGCACTTTATTCCAGCCAAACAGCATCACCCCGAGGAATCCCGCTTCAAGGAAGAAGGCGGTCAGCACTTCGTACAGCAGCAGCGGGCCGGTAATACTGCCTGCGAACTGGGAAAATCCGCTCCAGTTGGTGCCGAACTGATAGGACATGACTAATCCGGAGACTACGCCCATACCAAAATTGACGGCAAAGATTTTCAGCCAGAAATTGTAGAGTGAACGCCAGACATTATCCCGGGTTCGCAGCCACATCCCCTCAAGCACCACAAGGTAGCTGGCAAGGCCGATGGTGATGGCCGGAAAGAGGATATGGAAGGATACGGTAAAGGCGAATTGCAATCGGGCCAGATGAAACGCGTCGAATTCAAACATATTCCACACCCATCATTGTGAATAGCCCCGGCCGCAGCCGGGGCTCATGCGAACATCACTTAGCCGATGATGAAGTGTTTTGCTTCCCGGCGCCGAGTTCGGCGCCGGTCAAAGGATCGCCCTGCGGGTCAGACTGCGTTCGCTTCAGCATCGCTTTGCACAGCGCTTCCTGCTCTGGCGTCAGGCCGACAGAAGCACTGCCATCTCCGCCATCTACGGCCGGCTGTGGATCCTTGACATAATCGAAGTGTTTGTCACTGTTCCAGCTGCCGCGTACTTCTCCACCTTCAGACATATTGTAGTAGGTGTTAGCGTACTCGCTAATGGGCGGCAGTTTGCCCGGTGGATAGTTGTTGCGAATCGACTGCAGGGCCTTCTCAAAAGAGAGCTGATGCGCCGCTTCGCGGGTCATCAGGAAGGCCAGCGCGTCTTTCACGCCAGGATCGTCGGTCACGTTGATCAGGCGTTCATAGACGATCTTCGCCCTCGCCTCCGCCGCGACATTCGACCGCAGGTCGGCGGTGGGTTCGCCGATAGTATCAATGTAGGCCGCCGTCCACGGCACGCCCGCCGAGTTGGTCAGCGGGGTACCGCCTCCGTACAGCAGGGATGTAATATGGCTGTCATTGCCGTTGGCGGTGAGCGAACGATAGAGTTCCGCCTCGCTCTCGGTGCCCTCCGCCAGGGCTCCTTTGGCGCCTTTATTCAGCATGCCGACCAAAGTGCCAATGATCTCCAGATGGCTCAACTCCTCTGTCGCGATATCCATCAGCATATCTTTGCGGCCGGGATCGTCATCGCTTAATCCCTGGGTGAAATAACGACACGCGGCGGCCAGCTCGCCCTGAGGGCCGCCAAACTGTTCGAGCAGTAAATTCGCGAGCCCCGGATTCGGTTCAGCAACGCGTACGGTATACTGCAGTTGTTTCACATGACGAAACATAGGCCTGCCTCCTGGGTTATTTTTTCGCTTCTACGCCGTCAGCATCTGAACGCAGGAGAAACTGCTCCGTGGTCTGAGGAATATGTTTAATCAGCCAGTCGGCCATTTCCCGCTCTTCCGCCAGGATGGCTTCAATGGCTGGGATGGAGGCGGTATCGCCCGCTTTTTCAGCGGCCGCCAGCAGAGAGGTATAGCAGGCGATTTCAAACTGCTCGAAAACGTACCCGCTGATCGAGCCTTTGACGATTTCATCGGAAGGAAACATCCCGCCGATGGACTGGCCGAGAGCCGCCATTTTACTCATCGAATCTTTAATCACCGAGCGCGAAATCTCATTGCGGTCGAGGATCTCTTCCAGCACGGTAATTTGCCGTTTGGTCTCGTTAACATGCTGTTCGATTCTGGCACGGAGATCCGGATAATTATCGATACGGCCAGCCATTGATTCCAGCATGGACTCTGCCTGTTTTTCCATGGCATGCGCATCTCGTAGCCAGTCATGGTAATGTTCAACGTGATTCATCGTGATTTCCTCGTGTCAGGGAGAGTTTATTTTTCCGCTTTCTTATTAATATTACCTACCGCCAGATCGGTTAATTTCACATCGGTTTGTTTTTCTTCTTCCAGGGTTTCGGCAAGCAGTTTGGCTGCTTTTTTATAGCCCAACTGCTCTGCCAGGGTGACCAGAGTACCGTAACTGGCAATTTCGTAATGCTCGACCTTTTGCGCAGCGGCAATTAATGCAGCATCACGTACCTCATTTTTTTCCGTGCTCTCAACGACTTCATTAGCTTCTTCGATTAATCCTTCCATGGCCACGCATTTCATGCGTTTGATTTTCAGGTTGGATTCCTGTTCAATAATCTGGTCGATACGTTCGATCTGGCCCTGGGTTTCTTCAAGATGAGCATTGAACGCCGCGCTGAGTTTTTCACTGGACGCCGCTCTGGCTAGTTTAGCCAGCCCGCGGGTTAATTGTTTCTCTGCGCTGTAGGTATCTGAGAGCAGGTGAATAAATACATCTTCAATGCTTTTCATATTCATAGAAATACCTTCTGGAGTCAGAAAATAACTGCGAGTCTGTGACAGACTCGCAGGAGATACTTTCACTTCAGGGTGCAAGGAAAAGGATAATCAGGAATTATCGGACTTGCGGCCACCGCCGTGGCTATTCTGTCCGCCTTTTTTACCCGCTTCGGACGCACGCTGCGGATCATTTTTAAAGTTCCCGCCGCTGTGCTGACCACCTTTACGACCTGCTTCAGAAGCTTTTTCACGGTCTTCAGCAAAATTACCGGAACCACCACGATGCTCTGCCATATTTCACCTCATGTATATCGGTTATGTCAGTACAATACGAAAATATTCCGTATCACTCGTCGTTCGATATTTAAATCTAGCGGGTAATGCTGGTTAGTCAAATTATTATTCCGTTTTTTCGACACCTTTTAGCAGTAATTCGGAATAATTCTACAAGACACCTCAAAAATAACCAGACGGCACCTTGACGCTAACTCACTGTGTTCAGGGAAATAATGTATGCAGATCACCTCTGCGGCAAAGAATTATCTATACCGGAGGATTACTACCGTTGGGTTATATAACGAAGCGGCAGCATTGTCCTTTGCCAGACGGAAATTAAGAATTTTCCCTTGTTTTACGGATAAAAAAAGCCGCAGGGGAAGCGGCTAGCAAACAAAATGGAGCGAATATCATGCCCGATTAATACTGGCACACATAAGGGCAATAGGCAAATAACTCGAACAGACCAGCCGGGAAATAAGCGAAGCGTGGAATATATTCAGCTCCTGGAATATCACGCAGTTCCATTATTAGTACTCTACGCTTTATTTTTTACGATGATTTATCGGTGACGATAGCAGCCGTTCACCAGGCCGAAGAACCGCATGCTGTCAACCTTTCTCTCGAGGAGAATATTCTATGAAAGCACTCACTTATCACGGCCCGCATCATGTCAGCGTCGACACCATGCCTGACCCGGCTCTTGAGGCAGCGGACGATATTATTCTGCGCGTCACCGCGACAGCGATTTGCGGTTCCGATCTGCATCTGTACCGCGGAAAGATCCCCGGCACGCACCATGGTGATATTTTCGGCCATGAATTTATGGGGGAAGTGGTGGAAGCCGGTTCCGAGGTCACCGCGGTCCGCAAAGGCGACCGGGTGGTTATCCCGTTTGTCATCGCCTGCGGAGACTGCTTCTTTTGTCGCTTGCAGCAGTATGCCGCCTGCGAAAGCACCAATAGCGGCCAGGGAGCGACGCTCAATCGAAAAGGCATTTCGCCACCGGCGGCGCTGTTTGGCTATAGCGATTTGTACGGCGGGATCCCGGGCGGCCAGGCGGAATATGTACGGGTCCCCAAAGCCAATACCGGACCGTTTAAAGTGCCAGACACCTTACCCGATGAAAAGGTGCTGTTTCTGTCAGATATTCTGCCCACCGCCTGGCAGGCGGTTAAAAACGCCGAGGTCAAACCCGGCAGTAGCGTGGCTATTTTTGGCGCCGGCCCGGTAGGCCTGCTCTGCGCCTCCTGCGCCAGGCTCAATGGCGCAGAACAGATATTTATCATCGATCATAACGATTACCGACTCGATTTCGCGCAACAACGCTATGGCGCGATCCCGATAAACTTTGACCACCATGACGATCCTGCGCAGTGGATTATCGATAACACGCCGGGCCATCGCGGCGTCGACGCGGTGATCGACGCCGTGGGCTTCGAGGCGAAAGGTAGCCTTACGGAAACCGTCCTCAGCACCCTGAAAATCGAGGGGAGCAGCGGAAAAGCCCTGCGCCAGTGCATCGCCGCCGTGCGCCGCGGCGGCATCGTCAGCGTACCCGGGGTTTACGCCGGTTTCATCCACGGCTTTATGTTTGGCGATGCCTTTGATAAAGGACTGACCTTCAGGATGGGACAAACCCACGTCCACGCCTGGCTGCCGGATCTGCTGGCGCTTATTGAGCAAGGGCTGCTTACCCCGGAGGAGATTGTCACTCACCATATGCCGCTGGAGGAGGCCGCGCGCGGCTATCAGATCTTTGAGAAACGTGAAGAGGCGTGCCGCAAAGTGATCCTCGTACCGGGAATGCAGCCCGGGAAAGCGACCCTCTGAGAAGGCGATTACCGCGCAAGGAAATTCTCGGCGGACCGATCGCGGCATGATATAAACATAGCGTGCTTTGGCCCGCCGTCGCTGATATAGCCGTGCACCAGAGGAGAAGTTGATGCTCGAGTTACGTCCGAATTGCGAATGCTGTGATAAAGATCTGCCGCCAGACTCACCCGAGGCGTTTATCTGTTCGTTCGAGTGCACCTTTTGCCGGGACTGCATGACGACGCGACTGAACGGACATTGCCCGAACTGCGGCGGCGAACTGGTGCGGCGCCCTGTGCGTCCCGAAGAGGCGCTGCGGCGCCACCCCGCCTCCACCCTGCGCCGCCATGCACAGTAGGCGAGACGCAGGTCTCCCGGCTAAGGTAAAAATCCACGCCCGAGGAGAGCGCGGAGCCTGAAGGCGTGACCGGTGGCAGACAACGTGCTCTTTCGATTATCGCCCGGCGGCGCTTCGCTAGTCCGGGCGAGCGTTTCCGGGTTCATATTCTGCATGTCAGTAAAACGGCTTTCCCGCCCGTACAGCCCGTCGGCGATCGCTTTCATCGATAGCCGCAGCCGTCAGGGTTTATCCCCCCACATCGCGATTTCACTAAAACTCAGCCAGCCCTGTGCGCTCAGGCTGCCGTATCGCATGGCTGGCGTTCTTTTTTATTCACCATCGCAATAACGCCTGGGAGCATTTCCGTTGCAATCGTTGATCTCCTGCCTGGCATATTTCGCTGCATACCGAAGCTTCCTGCTCTGGCCGTCAGTAGACTGCAGGGAAATTCACCATGGAGCAGAGTTATGATTGCGGTACTTTTTGAGGCCGACGCCTTACCACAAGCACAGGAAAGATATCTTCAGCTGGCGGCCGGGCTGACGCCTTTGCTATCAGACACGCCGGGGTTTATTGCCATCGAGCGCTTTCAGAGCCTGAGTACGCCCGGCAAAATACTCTCGTTATCCTGGTGGGAAGATGAAGCCTCGGTGGCCAACTGGCAGCAAAATGAGCGGCATCTGGCTGCCCAGCGCGAAGGCAAAGCATCGATTTTTTCATACTACAGAATACGCGTCGCCCGCGTGTTCCGGGATTACGCATCGGATCGGGGAGCACAGTCGGATGTATGACATTCACGTGATTCTCAGCAACTCGCCGGGCTCGCTTGGCGCAATGGGTATGGCGCTGGGTAACAACGGCGTGGGGCTCGAAGGCGGTGGCGTATTCACCACGCCTGATGCCGGACATGCGCATTTTCTGGTGGAAGACGGTGAGAAAGCCCGCAGGGTGCTGACCGAGGCCGGCTTTACGGTCAGCAATGTATGCCGTCCTCTGATACGAAAGTTACCTCAGGAACGTCCTGGGGAACTGGGAGACATCGCGGACACCCTGGCCCATAATGGTATTAATATTCTGGTACAGTACAGCGACCACCGTAACCGGCTCATTCTCCTTACCGATGATGACGCCCGGGCAGCGGAAGTGACCAAAAAATGGGCCATACTTTCTGAATGAATCTCCTGAAACCGCAGCAAGACAGTGAGCCAGAGGAGGCGCTGGAAACAGCTATGGCGATGGTGGCCTCCGCCCTCTCTGACTCGTCAAGGGTCAGTATTCTCTGCGCGCTGATGGACGGGCGCGCATGGACGGCAACCGAACTCAGTACGGTCGCCGAGGTGTCCGCCTCCACCACCAGCGGCCATCTTGCCCGGCTGCTCAGCAACGGACTGGTGGTGTGTCTCGCGCAGGGGCGCCACCGCTATTACCGCCTGGCGGGCTCGCATATTGCCGGGCTGCTGGAAAACCTGATGGGCGTCTCTATGCAGGCGCATAAGACGCTTCTCCCCAGCACGCCGGTTAATCTTCGTTACGCACGCACCTGCTACGACCATCTGGCGGGCGAGCTGGCGGTGAATATTTATGAGTATATGCTGCGGGAAAAATGGCTGGCGGCAGATGGCCTGGCCCTGACGTCAGCCGGTAAAACCCAGCTTGAACGCCTTGGCGCAGTACTGAACGCCCGCCCACGGCGTAAGCCCTGCTGCCCCTGTCTCGACTGGAGCGAAAGACGTTTTCATCTGGGAGGCGACGCCGGCTCGGCGCTAATGACGCTGTTCCTGCAAAAAGGATGGATAACGCGCGCACCGGGATATCGGGAAGTACAAGTGACGGATAGCGGCAAAGCGGCGCTGTCCCGGCTGTTTAATCTGAAAGTGCGCGGATAGCCTGAGTTTAGGCTACAGCACATTTTCGCCGAACGGCCCCGGTTTAAGCCGGTCGGGCCATCAGTATGACGCCTGGCGTGCAATCCGTTTTCATGCGAGCTCTTACGGCAAATGGATCTCTCCCTGTCATGAGGTATATAGCTTTGTTGAACGTTGCGCTGCGGGACATTCGCCATCGCCTAATGCTTCAAGCGTCCGGCAGATTAATTGCCTGAAGGCGAAAAAAAGCGGGAGCCCATCGGCTCCCGCTTTTACTTAATCCACCAACGGGATTACATGTTCGCGATAATCGCGTCGCCAAACTCTGAACATTTCAGCAGCTTAGCGCCTTCCATCAGACGTTCGAAGTCATAGGTCACGGTCTTGGCGGCGATAGCGCCTTCCATACCTTTGACGATCAGGTCTGCGGCTTCGAACCACTGCATGTGGCGCAGCAGTAGTTAACTAACAACATCATTACTTATTGATTTAAAAAGAAAAATAGGTGTTTTTGATATGTGGTTAATGTTTTTAGCCTAAGCCCTAACCTATTGAAATTCATTAGTATATTTTCAGTTTTGATAACTGGCTTTGAGTTTTTCAGCTCATCTGGAGGGTGAATTATTAGCCAATAATACTCACTCCCTGTGAGTCGGGTTAAATATTTCGGATGTTCTAATTCATGCTTTGAAAGCATTATAAAAATACTATAAAAAAGCCTCGAAATTCGAGGCTTTCATTGAAAGCACCATCACTATAATATTATTTTAATAATTATCTACCATGTGATTATTGCTCTTTTCCAAACCATCTTCCCTTTTTTCTCTTCTTTTAAATAAAGAATCTTTTTCATAATAAAATAAAAAACAAGAGAAAACGCAATTATAGCAATATATGCACCGATACCGAAAGATACCAGAAACACAACTAAGATTCCAAAGAGCGCAACCAGTAAAGACGTGCCGATAGATACCAAATTAATTCTTGTGCGAGCGTCTCTTGATACATATCCTTTAATCTGAAATGCATGGCAACTTTGGCAGTGGTCCTCAGCAATTAAATATGCACCACAAAATGGACATTTTTTATCTTTTGTTATCATTTATTTTAAATCTCGACATAATAGTAATCGCTCATCCACAACCTTCCCTGGCAAGCGCAATCAACAACAGAATGTACTTTATTTTTTTGTTCTATTGTCTCGACTCCCTCAACAATTACGAAATTGCAGTATGATTTTACTTCATTTAATATCTTAAATAATTTACTCTCATACTGTATTTCCCAGAAATAATCTTTATCGATTTTTATACATTCAAAATTAAACATCTGAATAATTGTAATACTTGTTAAACCCCTCCCAAAATCATCCAGCCATACTGGACACAATTTCGAAAGACACTTTAAGTCAATCATACAGCATTTAGTATTAAATTCATGAAACTCTTCGTTAATCTCAAAGGCAATGTTTTTTTGTTTTTTTAAGTAATCGCTAATATATTTATCATTCAAGATATAATCGCTAATTAGGCTGTCAACATTTAACGAAACTGGCTTTAACTTCAATTTAGAAGCATCAATTTCTTCAATTGTCAATATCTGTTTATTAAACAAATCGATTTTTTCTTTGTCACTTAGTGTGCTGAAACAAAAAACACTTTCATTAGCAAGATAACCATTAGCATTCTTTTTTTTAACATTTTTCGTGAGAATTTCCCAAGAATGTACAGAACCATCTTTTTTGTAAGATGGTTCTAAAACAAATCTACAGGATTCTATTTCCACACTGTTCTTTATCATTAAAAAAACACCGGAACTAAGAATAATCCTAATCGTGTCATAATTAAATATGAAAGAGAAATAGTTTAAAATGATCGATAACGATCTAATGAAGGGCAAAAGCTATCATACTTTGAGTATCGATCGATCATTCAAATCAAATGAAAAGGAAGGTTAAAAAAGAAACATGATTTCAATATTAAAGCTATTTGGATCAGATAGTTGCATTACGCGAATGACTTGGGTGGCAGATGTCCAATGTAAGTTGAAAGGCGCTTATGGTTTCGAAGAGATTTATCCTTGTTACAATTGTGGATAATAAACGTTATTAAACATATATATGTATAAAATCATGAGAAAAGAAATCATATCTTCTTCAATTATTCGGCATGCAATATCCATTCTTCCCATTACGTTTAACTTCATATAGCATTTTATCAGCCTCTTTAATCCACTCAATGATTGATTCTTTATTTTCTGCACAAGAAATACCGATACTGACAGTACAGTATATGTCTTTATGAGAAGGCAATGAAAGATCTTTAATCTTTTTCTGAATTATATGAACCATGGTAATAACAAGATTGCTATTACTGTTGTTAACAATAATAGCCAACTCATCGCCACCAAATCTTGCTGGCACATCCTTCTCGCCAGCGCACTCTCGTAATATTGTTGATATACGAGATAACACCGCATCGCCAACTTCATGACCATAGGTATCATTAATTTTTTTAAAATTATCAACATCAATGAGCATAAGATATGAATGAATTCTTTTTTTACGCGTCGCACGAAAAGCACTTTCCATTTTCTGCTCAAAAAAACGGCGATTTGGAAGATCTAGACCAGGATCCATCAGGGCCTGCTTTTCCAGTAACTCCCTTCTTTTCCTCAACTTTAGAGATAAGTGCCTTGAAACAACACTCAACACTATAGGATAACAGGTTGCCAACGGTAAAGAAAGCAATACCGTTCGGGTGCTGAATTCTATAGTATATCTGAAATCATTTGCTAACCAAACTATCACGAAACTAATCATCATCCACGTTAATGATGGTTTTAAAATTTTCCATCCACCAGCAGCATAGCGATCAGCTATTTGAACGGAGATTATAAATAATGATGGAATTGGGCTAACTTGCATTACGGCTATCCAGATACCAGCCCAGAATGAATCGAGTACCATATTCTTTTTTTCAGTACTCAGCATATCCTTCGACATCATGCTTGCCAGATAAGCAACCGATGGCCAGATGAGTGCATTCAAAATTAACAGGGCTATCGTTATTTTTTGATGTGACTGTTCCTGGAGGACTGAATATATAGGAAGAAAGCAAAGAACGACACCTATCTGACGTAAAAAATATACTCGTTTAATAAACGATGAATTTCTGTCAGATATGTATTTTTCATCTGGGAATTTTGTTAACATAGAAAGCCTATTATAAATCACTAAGAACCGCTATCACTTTAAACCACTAAATTACAAAATAAAACCGTCCTGCATTACAAACTTATAACATAGATGTGAAAATTACAAGATGGCACTTCAATTAATGATAAACGTATCAATAATAACATTTGACATCCATTTTCTTGAATCTATCGGTACATTTTAAATCTGATGAAAGACAATAGTTTAGGGTTATATCCTTAAACATGAAAAGCCAACAGGATTTAGCACTATTTTATTATTGATTTTGGTAGATTATTAAAAAACAACAAAACATCTGACCAGTAAAACTTTACTTGAACTTACTTATCGTTTACTGCAAATTATTCTGTGATGTACACAGCAATTAATGTCGTTTCAGTTGCCCCCGGCAAGTGCCTCCGGGGGATTTTTTATGCTCCTCAGCTTTCTAGTGCGTCAACTCGCCTAATCAAATCCTGTGCCACGGTCACCAAATCGGCGATGATGGCCGTGTAATCCACATTCATCACCCTGAATTTTTCGCCATCAATCTCCTGCTCGATGCCGGGGAAGGTATACAGGTCATCAACTTTCTCAGCTTGCTGGGCTATAAACCCACGCCTCCTGCGTGTTTCGCCCTTCATATTGAACTCGCATACCCCCAGCGCGTTAATGCGCCTGGAGGCACCTTCCTGAGATTCCGTAAAATCCTCTTTCAGCCGCACGTCTGAGCCGGTGGTCAGGACGTCCCCCTTACCGGTGGAAATCGTGCCGCCAGCCCGGAAAATCCATGCGTCAGTACGTCCGAACCCATCCGCGTACAGCACAAGCCGGTGCTCAGTCCCGACCTGCTCTTCCATGTACATCTGCACGTAAGCGCCATCAACATCACCATAGGCTCCACGTCCGGCCATCAAGGAGCGTACCGGGTTGGAGGTCAGCTGCGTTCCGGTTGCCGGATTAGCTGGCATGGTAGATGATGCCGTGATGCGCCCGTCCGTTACCCAAAAACTTTGTACCTGCGCGTTCAGGCGGTTCTGCCTGTCGTGGATAAGGCGTGCGGTATAATCCGCACTGCTGCCGTTGTAGTGGAAGTCAATGTAAGGCGTGCTCATTGACAGCTCGATCGCCTGCGTCAGAACCTTCCCCTTTGACGTGTTATCGATGTTGCCGCCAGCTGATAACCCACCGGGCAAAGTCGTCTGGTTATCGGTCCCAATAACGAGAATGTCATCAAAGGTATCTGACGGTGACACAGTGGTCGCTCTTGAACGCTGAACTCTGAACGGTGTTCCCGAACCAACGGCAATTGTCCCGCCTTGCCCCTGTTTTTTGAGCAGAGCCAGATCTGAGTTCTTACCGAGAATAAAACCGGCATTATCGCTGGTTATAACCTGCGAGCCGTCGAGTTTGTTTCCTCCGGTGAGTTTTGCCAGCGCGTTAAGATCCGATGCCTTCGCCATCCCGCCTATCGCCGGCACGGTTACCTGCTTTCCTGTGATCGGGTCAGTCAGGGTGATATTGCCGCTGCCGGTCAGGGCCATCGACCAGCCCTCCACCACACTACGCCAGAATGCAAATGCGCTAGCCAGCTGGTTAGCAAACGACGAGGTACTGGCGGTTTCAGCGGTAATAATGCCGTAACTGGCGCCGGAAAATGCGGTGGTGATATTCCGGGTCAGCGTCAGCTGCGTGTCACTGTCCACGGATTTGATTGCATACAGGTCAGCACTACCGCTGCGGTAGACCACCAGAATCGACCCCGGCTGTATCCCCAGCGCCACCTGTGCCCACTTTGTTGTCGCTCCTGTCACCCGCGCCTGAGATGCTGCGCCCGTGACGGTGCCGACTTCATACATCGCCATAATAAAGTTCCTCCTGGATGGTTATCCCTGGAAAAAGAAAAGGCCCCTTGCGGGGCCTCTGTTAGCTGAATGAGTTGCTGTTTGTACGGAACGCCGTGGCGGTGATGTTCTGGATCGAGCAGCTATAGTCAATCGAAGCATCGTTGCCGCGCGCCTTGATAAAGAAGCTGACATTGTTGTTATCAGCCAGCAGATCAGCAGCGAAGCGGAATTCCTGGGTGAAGTCACCAGCCTGGAAACCGCCGGCGTTGGCAAAGAAGCGACGCGTTACTTCCTGCCCGCCAATGTTGAACGTGATATCAACAGAATACGACTGCTGGACATTGCCCGCGCCAGTGAGGTGGTAAACCAGTGTGCACGACAGAACAATCGTCATCCCATATCCACGGTTCTGGTATGCCCCGTTACGCTGAACAGTCTGGTTGCGGCGGAAAGCCATATCATCGTAGCGGCGAGCTACTGTGATATCACCGATAAATGACTGAGCTTCCAGGGTGCCTTTGAACTTGCCGCTTGCCGCCTCAATGTGACCACGGAAGATCCCATTGTTGAACTGCGCCCCACCATCCTTGTTGATGCTCCAGCCGCGTGACCCGTCGACATAGTCGTTTGACTGGATGACGTTGCCGATCTTCGCATTCGTGATGGAACCGTCCGCGATTTTGGTTGAGGTCAGGGAACTGTTTTTGATACGTGCCGTATCGATATACAGTTCATTGCCTTCGGCAATCATCACCGGAACTGCCGTCGCATTGTTACGGTTAAACAGCGAGAACCGGTCGGCGTAGAGGATCATGTCGCTCGTTTCACCATTGCTGCCCAGCGTAATCCCCGCGCCAACATTCTTCCCGTTAACCGTCTCAACCTTCATCGACCACAGCGAACTCACCGTACCATTCACATCCGCCACGGTTTTAGCGGTGTTCTGAACAGAAGCGCTGAGATCCCCGACACTGGATGTCAGGGTCGTCTGCTGCGTTGCCAGCGCCTCCAGTGCCGTTGCATGCGTCTGCTGGGTACTGGTGATGCTGGCCACCGATTTAATCGTATTGTCCAGCGTCGTCTGGTTTTTGATGTTGGCAGCCGCCTGGGCGTCAATCTGCGACTGAAGCGAGGTATTCAGGCTGGCCTGTGTGCTCTGGCTGTCGCTCAGCGTCTTCGCCATGTTATCGACGCGGGAGTTGGCGTTATCCACTTTCGTAGCCAGTGCCGTCTGCTGCTGCGCCTGGGCAGTGATTTTCCCTTCGGCATCCGTTACGCGCGCCGTCAGGCCGCTCACGGCGCTCGCCGTCGCGTCAGAGGCATCCTGTGCCGCTTTCGCATCGGTAACATCCGTGATGACCAGATCGTCGATATACAGTGAATAGCCAGGGGTACCGTTGCCGGTGGCGCCACGAGTGGAGATCCAGACCACCGCGCGTGTTCTGCCTGCCCCGTTGTTACTGGCGATACCCGTGAATTTAACCCACTTATCGCGCGCACCAAGAGCGGCTTCGCTGACAGTGACCGCCGCCTGCCACGCATTTTGCCCGGCAGCATTCTGCGACTGGATACCGACCAGCGTTGTCCACCCGGAGGAGGGCGCCTGATCCGCCGGCATCATGGCCCAGAACTCAAACCGGAACTTCGCGTCCTCACGGACTGACTGCCAGGTGCCAAGCTGTTTATCACTGTTGCCGCTGTTGTTCTCATCCCGTCTCAACTTCAGGCTCTTACCGCCGGTGAATTTCTGAGACGCCACCACAACGGCTGTGCCGTTCCCGCCCAGCACCTGGCCATCGCTGTAGCTTTCAAACGTACCGTCAACCCACGGATTAGCTCCCTGAGTGCGGATGGTATTGATGGTGCTGGTCAGCGACGTGATGCTCTGCGACTGGCTGGTGATGGTGTTTTCCACCTGGCTTACGCGACCGGTCAGTGAACTCACCGCGGACGTGTCAGCCTTTTTACCCAGCTCAGTATTCATCGTGGTCAGGCTGTTCTGCAGACTGGTGAGCTGCTGCGACTGCGAATCCAGTTTACCCTCGGCAGTCGTCATCCGGGTGGTCAACCCGGTGACAGCGCTTTGCTCGGCCTTCTTACTGACCGCCGCATTCGTGACGGCCAGATCGCCGCTGAATTTCGTCAACTGCTGCGCCTGGGTGGTGATAGCCCCTTCAGCAGCGGTGACGCGGGTATTCATCTGAGAGATGGCCCCGGCATTAGCCGCGATATCCTTTTCATCCGTAACATCGAGGACATGGAAATCATCGAAATACATTGCCCCCGCGCTGAGGAAGGTCGTCAGCTGGAAACTGGCCGTCGTGGTCTTCGTGGCTTTCCAGTCAAACGTTACCAGTTGCCAGCCAGAACTAAACGGTCCGTAGTTTGAGCCGACCAGCAGGCCAGTGCTGTCAGCCACACGAAACTTCGTGTTACCCGCATCTTTAATCGTGGTCCCCGAGTCCTGCTTCGCCCATACCCCCATGCGGTAGGTACGGCCCTGCGTGATACTGATTTCCTGTCCGACCAGGTTCGACTGGCCGGCGGACATTTTCAGCGCCTTGTTACCCGAGTGCGGAACCTGTAAATCGGCCACCGTCGCGGTACTGCTCCAGCCGGTAAAGCCCGCCGCGCCGCGCTCAAAACTGCCGTTGACAATGAGGTTGCCCGGCATTTTCCCGCTGGCGTCAATATCCGCCAGCGACTAGGTGATATATCCCGTATGAAATTCTCGGACATCTGGGACGATCATCTACACGTTGAGCAAGAGAAAACCGGAAGCAAAATCGCTATACCATTAGCTCTGCGTTGCAACGCAATCAACTGGAGCCTCCGAGATGTAATCAGTCGTTGCCGGGATTATGCAGTAAGCCTTTATTTGGTTCATTTCTTTAGAACCACCTCACAGGCTGAGCGAGGAGCACAGGTGAAACCCAGAACACTGACCATGAATTTCAGCAAGGCAAGAGACAGTGCAGATATTGACTGGGGACAAGGTACACCGGCAACTTTCCATGAACAAAGATCGCTTTCCGAGCGGTTATATAAAGCCCAGGGTATAAACACGAAAGATTTACTTGGACATAAAACTCAACAACAAACGGATAGGTACCATGATGATCGAGGGAAGGGGTGTACAACGGTGGCCTTATGAGGTTTTTCGGGAGGGGTTTTGATAACTTGTTTTGATAAAATTTTGATAACCGTTCGAAAACTAATAATAAAAACGGGAACCACCAGGTTCCCGTTCTGACATAATCTGGGGGCCAGATTACATGTTCGCGATAATCGCGTCGCCAAACTCTGAACATTTCAGCAGCTTAGCGCCTTCCATCAGACGTTCGAAGTCATAGGTCACGGTCTTGGCGGCGATAGCGCCTTCCATGCCTTTGACGATCAGGTCTGCGGCTTCGAACCACTGCATGTGGCGCAGCATCATCTCTGCGGACAGGATGATGGAGCCCGGGTTCACTTTATCCTGGCCGGCATACTTCGGCGCAGTACCGTGAGTCGCTTCGAACAGCGCGCACTCGTCACCGATGTTGGCGCCCGGGGCGATACCGATACCGCCAACCTGCGCCGCCAGGGCGTCAGAGATATAGTCGCCGTTCAGGTTCATACAGGCGATAACGTCGTATTCCGCCGGACGCAGCAGGATCTGCTGCAGGAACGCATCGGCGATCACGTCTTTCACCACGATCTCTTTGCCGGTGTTCGGGTTCTTGATTTTCACCCAAGGACCGCCGTCGATCAGCTCGCCGCCGAACTCTTCGCGAGCCAGCTGGTAGCCCCAGTCTTTGAACGCGCCTTCGGTGAACTTCATGATGTTGCCTTTGTGCACCAGAGTGACGGAATCACGATCGTTGGTGATCGCGTATTCAATCGCGGCGCGCACCAGGCGTTTGGTGCCTTCTTCAGAGCACGGCTTGATGCCGATGCCGCAGTGTTCCGGGAAGCGAATTTTCTTCACACCCATCTCATCGCGCAGGAATTTGATCACTTTGTCTGCTTCCGCAGAGTCGGCTTTCCACTCGATACCCGCATAGATATCTTCTGAGTTTTCACGGAAGATAACCATGTCGGTCAGTTCCGGGTATTTAACCGGGCTCGGGGTGCCCTGGTAGTAACGTACCGGACGCAGGCAGACGTAGAGGTCCAGCTCCTGGCGCAGCGCCACGTTCAGAGAACGGATGCCGCCGCCGACTGGGGTGGTCAGAGGACCTTTGATAGCAACGCGGTAGTCACGAATCAGATCGAGGGTTTCAGCTGGCAGCCAGACGTCCTGGCCATAGACGTGGGTTGATTTCTCACCGGTGTAAACTTCCATCCAGGAAATTTTACGCTCGCCCTTATAGGCTTTCTCAACGGCGGCATCAACCACTTTCAGCATCGCTGGGGTAACGTCAACGCCGATACCGTCACCTTCAATGAACGGGATAATCGGATTGTGAGGGACGTTCAGTTTGCCGTTTTGCAGGGTGATTTTTTGACCTTCCGCCGGAACTACTACTTTGCTTTCCATTAACCTCTCCTTCGAGCGCTTCTGGTTCTGCTCTTCCCTCTTCACGCGAGCCTGGTGTTGGCTGAGTCGGCCAGCTTCGGCGTACCGGGTCTTCCCGCTCACCGGAGCTATCGCGTCCGTGTCGCCTTCCTGCCTGTAGTGCGAATCGGTTTGAGCAATTTTTTGTTAATAATTTGTAATGAGCATGTCAATACTACCTGAATGTTTGCGTCCATGAAAGGCATTCGTAATTAGGCTATAATGCGGCAATTGATAAAGCCTGAAAATACCATGCAGAAAACTTCATTTAGAAAACATCGCGTTGAGCGATTCAGCACACAACAAGTCACCAGACAACGTAAAGAACGCCAGCCAAAAACTGTGATCTTGTTCAATAAACCCTATGATGTGTTGCCGCAATTTACCGATGAAGCCAGGCGCAGCACGCTAAAAGATTTTATTCCGGTGGCGGGCGTTTACGCCGCAGGTCGGCTCGATCGCGACAGCGAAGGCCTGCTGGTGCTGACCAACGACGGCGCGCTGCAGGCGAAGCTGACCCAGCCGGGTAAGCGCACCGGCAAGATCTACTATGTTCAGGTGGAAGGCGAACCCACGCCCGAGGCGCTGACCGCCTTGCGCGACGGCGTCACCCTTAACGACGGCCCCACCCTGCCTGCCGGCGTAGAACTTGTCGAGGAGCCCGTCTGGCTGTGGCCGCGCAACCCGCCGATTCGTGAGCGCAAATCGATTCCCACCCGCTGGTTGAAAATCACGCTCTACGAGGGACGCAACCGCCAGGTGCGCCGGATGACCGCCCACGTCGGCTTCCCCACCCTGCGGCTGATCCGCTACGCCATGGGCGGCTATACCCTCGACGGACTGGCCAACGGCGACTGGCGCAAAGCCGAATAACTGAAAAAGGAAAAGCGATGTTTAAACCTCATGTCACCGTTGCCTGCGTGGTTCACGCCCAGGATAAATTTCTCATCGTCGAAGAGACCATTAACGGCAAAGCGCTGTGGAACCAGCCGGCCGGCCATCTCGAGGCCAATGAAACGCTGCTGCAGGCCGCCGAACGTGAACTGTGGGAAGAGACCGGCATTCGCGCCACGCCGCAGCACTTCATCCGCATGCATCAGTGGCTGGCTCCCGATAACACGCCGTTTCTGCGCTTCCTGTTCGCCATCGAACTTAGCGATCTGTGCGCCACTGAACCGCACGACAGCGATATCGATCGCTGCCTGTGGCTCAGTGCTGAGGAAATTCTTAACGCGCCGAACCTGCGCTCGCCGCTGGTTGCCGAAAGCATTCGCTGCTACCTGCAGGACCCGCGGCAGCCGCTGTCGCTGATTGGCGCATTTAACTGGCCGTTCACAGGGGGTGAATGAACGGTGAGCGCGTGCTAGAATACGCCGCCTCGAAGTTCAATGTAGCGAGTATTTCCATGTCAGAAAGCCAGAAAAAAGTGATCGTCGGCATGTCCGGCGGCGTCGACTCCTCGGTCTCCGCGTACCTGCTGCTGCAGCAAGGGTATAAGGTGGAAGGCCTGTTCATGAAGAACTGGGAGGAAGACGACGGCGAGGAATACTGCACCGCCGCCGCCGACCTTGCCGATGCGCAAGCGGTCTGCGATAAGCTGGGCATTGAACTGCACACCGTTAACTTTGCCGCCGAATATTGGGACAACGTCTTTGAGCTCTTCCTGGAAGAGTACAAAGCTGGCCGCACGCCGAACCCGGATATTCTGTGCAATAAAGAGATCAAGTTTAAAGCCTTCCTCGAGTTTGCCGCCGAAGACCTCGGCGCCGACTACATCGCCACCGGGCACTATGTGCGCCGCGCCGATGTCGACGGTAAAAGCCAGCTGCTGCGCGGCCTCGACGGCAACAAAGATCAGAGCTACTTCCTCTATACCCTTAGCCACGAACAGATTGCCCAGAGCCTGTTCCCGGTGGGTGAGCTGGAAAAACCGCAGGTGCGTAAGATCGCCGAAGAGCTGGATCTGATCACCGCGAAGAAAAAAGATTCCACCGGCATCTGCTTTATCGGCGAGCGTAAATTCCGCGATTTCCTTGGCCGCTATCTGCCGGCGCAGCCGGGCAAAATCCTCACCGTCGACGGCGAGGAGATCGGTACCCATCAGGGGCTGATGTACCACACCCTGGGCCAGCGTAAAGGGCTGGGTATCGGCGGCACCAAAGAGGGTAGCGAAGATCCATGGTACGTGGTCGATAAAGACGTTGAGAATAATATTCTTATCGTCGCCCAGGGCCATGACCACCCGCGCCTGATGTCCGTCGGTCTGATTGCCCAACAGCTGCACTGGGTAAACCGTGAACCGCTGCAGGGCACCCTGCGCTGCACGGTGAAAACCCGCTATCGCCAGACCGATATCCCCTGCACCGTTACCGCGCTGGATGAAGACCGTATCGAAGTCCGCTTCGATGAGCCGGTCGCGGCGGTGACCCCGGGCCAGTCCGCAGTGTTCTATTTAGGGGAAGTGTGCCTCGGCGGCGGAATTATTGAACAACGACTGCCTCTGCAGTCCTGAACGCGCGTTATTTCCGCCGGGACGAACCGCCCTGGCGGCTGACAAGGAGTATGTGTGGCGAAGAATTACTATGACATCACCCTGGCGCTGGCTGGCGTTTGCCAGGCGGCGCGACTGGTTCAGCAACTGGCGCATCAGGGACATTGCGACAGCGATGCCCTGCATGTGTCGCTGAACAGCATCATCGACCTCGATCCTGAGTCGACGCTGGCGGTGTTCGGTGGCAGTGAAGCCAATCTTCGCCTCGGTCTTGAAACGCTGCTCGGGGTGCTCAATACCAGCAGCCGTCAGGGCCTCAATGCGGAACTCACCCGCTATACCCTGAGCCTGATGGTGCTGGAGCGCAAGCTCGCCGCCAGTAAAGGGGCGATGGACACGCTCGGCAACCGCATCGCCGGCCTGCACCGTCAGCTGGAACACTTTGACCTGCAGTCCGAAACGCTGCTCAGCGCCATGGCGGGCATCTATGTCGATGTGATAAGCCCGCTGGGGCCGCGTATTCAGGTGACCGGCTCCCCTGCCGTGCTGCAAAGCCCGCAGGTGCAGGCGAAAGTTCGCTCAGCGCTGCTGGCGGGTATTCGCGCCGCGGTGCTCTGGCATCAGGTGGGCGGCGGACGTCTGCAGCTTATGTTTTCCCGTAATCGTCTGGTTAACCAGGCAAAGCAAATTCTTGCTCATTTAACCCCGGAGTTGTGATCTATGGAATTATCCTCACTGACCGCCGTTTCCCCTGTAGACGGCCGCTACGGCGATAAAGTCAGCGCGCTGCGCGGTATCTTCAGCGAATTCGGTTTGCTGAAATTCCGCGTTCAGGTGGAAGTACGTTGGCTGCAAAAACTGGCCGCCCACGCAGCGATCAAGGAAGTTCCTGCTTTTGCTGCCGACGCAAACGGTTTCCTTGATAAAATCGTCGCCGATTTCAGCGTTGAAGACGCGGAGCGCATCAAAACCATCGAGCGCACCACTAACCACGACGTGAAAGCGGTAGAGTATTTCCTGAAAGAAAAAGTCGCTGACGTCGCCGAGCTGCACGCGGTATCAGAGTTTATTCACTTCGCCTGTACGTCTGAAGACATCAATAACCTCTCCCACGCGCTGATGCTGAAAACCGCCCGCGACGAAGTGGTTCTGCCTTACTGGCGCAAGCTGATTGACGCGGTAAAAGATCTGGCGACCCAGTATCGCGATGTGCCGCTGCTCTCCCGTACCCACGGCCAGCCGGCAACGCCGTCCACCATGGGTAAAGAGATGGCGAACGTCGCCTACCGTATGGAGCGGCAGTATCGTCAGCTGAACCAGGTGGAAATCCTCGGTAAAATCAACGGCGCGGTGGGTAACTACAACGCCCACATCGCCGCCTACCCGGAAGTCGACTGGCATCAGTTCAGCGAAGAGTTCGTTACCTCGCTGGGTATTCAGTGGAACCCGTACACCACGCAGATCGAGCCGCATGACTATATCGCTGAGCTGTTTGACTGCATCGCGCGCTTCAACACCATTCTGATCGACTTCGATCGCGACGTGTGGGGCTACATCGCGCTCAACCACTTCAAACAGAAGACCATCGCCGGGGAAATCGGCTCCTCCACCATGCCGCACAAGGTGAACCCGATTGACTTCGAAAACTCCGAAGGCAATCTCGGCCTGGCCAATGCGGTCATGCAGCACCTGGCCAGCAAACTGCCGGTTTCCCGCTGGCAGCGCGACCTGACCGACTCCACCGTTCTGCGTAACCTCGGCGTGGGCATCGGCTATGCGCTGATCGCCTATCAGTCCACCCTCAAAGGGATCAGCAAGCTGGAGCTGAACCAGGATCGCCTGCTGGACGAACTGGATCACAACTGGGAAGTACTGGCTGAGCCGATCCAGACCGTGATGCGTCGTTACGGTATCGAAAAACCGTACGAGAAGCTGAAAGAGCTGACCCGCGGCAAACGCGTGGACGCGGAAGGGATGAAGCAGTTTATTGACAGCCTCGCCCTGCCGGAAGAGGAAAAAGTGCGTCTCAAAGCGATGACCCCGGCCAACTATATCGGTCGGGCAACCACCATGGTTGACGAGCTGAAGTAATCGCCCTGCCCCTCTTTCCGCCGGAAAGAGGGGCGTTTTATCGCCGGAAAGCGATCAGATCCAAACGTCGTTCACCGCCGTCCGCTCGCCGCCCTCGTGGCCGGTATTCAACACCCCGCGTGGCTCAATCAGCATCAGCTTCGCTTCCGTCTCCGCCGAGGTCTTATGTTCCACCCCGCGCGGCACGACGATCATCTCCCCGGCCTTCACCAGCACATGCCCGTCGCGGAAGTCCACGCGCAATACCCCCTCCACCACCATCAATGTCTCATCGGTTTCCGGGTGGCTGTGCCAGATAAAGTCGCCGGCGATGCGTACGACCTTGAACTGATAGTCATTCATTTCAGCCACCACTTTGGGCTGCCATTGTTCGCTGAACAGGGAAAATTTATGAGCAAGATTAACGAGTTGAAACATGGGCTGTCTCCTTATGATAAAGGCAGTCAGCATAGTTCGCCTCGCCGCGGTCACGCTTGAACGATTGTGCAACCTGAACCGCGCTAGCCGCGGATCGCCCGCAGCCAGCGCCCCGGAGAGAGGCCAAAGCGGCTGATAAACTGGCGCGTAATGTGGCTCTGGTCGGCAAACCCCGCGTCGGCGGCAATATCCACCAGACGCTCCCCGGCGCGCATCCGCTGGCGACAAAAATCGAGCCGGCGCATCATGACGTAGCGCCACGGGCTGGTGCCGTACAGCGTTCTGAAATCCCGGCTCAGGCTCCAGCGGTCCCGGCCGCTGACCTGCGACAGGATGTCGAGGGTCATATCCTGCATAAAACAGGCATGGATATACTCCCGGGCCCTCTCCGCCGCCTGATAATCAAACGCCTGGCGACGGGAACGTTGGCCGCCGACAACGGCCAGGGTCTGCGCCAGGTCGTACAGGGCGTCCTCTTCCTCCAGCGGCTCAAAGGTATCCGTGACCGCTTTCAACAGCGGCTGCGCGGCGCGACGTAGCCGTGGATCCGCCGACAAGCCGTCGGGGATAAACGGTAGCGGCCTGCCGCCGAGTATCTTCTGGATCAGCGCCGGTTCGATATAAACCATACGGTAGTGAAACCCCGCCTCGGTGCCCGCCTCGCCATCGTGTATTTCGTCCGGATGAAGCACCATCGTTCCGCCGGGCAGGCTGTGCTGGAGTCCGCCGCGATAGTGAAAGCTCTGCACGCCGGCGATCGTCTGGCCGATGGCGTAGGTATCATGCCGGTGCGGTTCGTAGCCGTGGCCGCCGAAGAAGGCTTCGATGCGTTCCGTCCGGCTGGGCGATTGCGCCAGCCTGACCCAGTCCGCGCTCTGCTGCTGAGACATAATGGATAACCTGCGACGTTCTTGAGGGGTGATTCCAGCACTATTACACAAAAAATTAACATCACCAACCCGCTCGCCGTTCGCATCCTGCCGCTGGGCGTTTACTGAAATTACGCATAGAATGAAGGAGTTCCATGCAGTATGCGCAAAGGGCGCCGCCGAATGCTGGCCAGCCCGGGGGCATCAGGGGCCCTTTTTATAAAAAGCTTTATTTAACAGCCGTTTATATTTTGCGTATATAATGAGCGTCAGACTACTATCGAAAATGCTAGGGAGAACAGCCATGCGCGTACTCGTGGTTGAGGATAATGCCCTGCTGCGTCACCACCTCAAAGTTCAGCTGCAGGAGCTGGGCCATCAGGTCGATGCGGCGGAAGATGCCAGGGAAGCGGACTACTATCTGGGCGAACATCTCCCGGATATCGCCATCGTCGATCTCGGCCTGCCGGATGAAGACGGTTTATCACTGATCCGCCGCTGGCGCAGCCACGACGTGTCGCTGCCGGTGCTGGTGCTGACCGCCCGCGAAGGATGGCAGGATAAAGTGGAAGTGCTGAGCGCCGGGGCGGATGATTACGTCACCAAGCCTTTCCATATTGAAGAGGTTGCCGCCCGCATGCAGGCGCTGCTGCGCCGTAACAGCGGTCTGGCCTCGCAGGTGATCTCCCTGCCGCCGTTCCAGGTCGACCTCTCCCGGCGCGAGCTGTCGGTGAATGACCAGCCAATCAAGCTGACCGCCTTTGAATACACCATTATGGAAACCCTGATCCGTAACCGCGGCAAAGTGGTCAGCAAAGATTCGCTGATGCTCCAGCTTTACCCGGATGCCGAACTGCGAGAAAGCCACACCATCGACGTGCTGATGGGTCGGCTGCGCAAGAAAATTCAGGCTGAATACCCACAGGACGTCATCACCACGGTGCGCGGCCAGGGCTATCTGTTCGAATTGCGCTGATGAAGGGACTGTTGCGGCATATCTTCCCGCTGTCATTACGGGTTCGCTTCCTGCTGGCGACCGCCGGGGTGGTGCTGGTGCTCTCCCTGGCCTACGGCATGGTGGCCCTGGTGGGCTATAGCGTTAGCTTCGATAAAACCACCTTTCGCCTGCTGCGCGGCGAGAGCAATCTCTTTTATATGCTGGCGAGATGGGAAAACGGCGCTATTGACGTCGACATCCCGGAAAACCTGAATATGGAAAGCCCGACGGTGACCCTTATCTACGATGAGCAGGGCAAACTGCTGTGGGCGCAGCGTGATGTTCCATGGCTGGCGAAACGCATTCAACCGGAATGGCTGAAACGCAATGGCTTCCATGAGATTGAAGCCGATGTCGACAGCAGCAGTATGCTGTTGCGCAATAACCATGAGATTCAGGAACAGCTGGACGCTATCCGCGAACAGGGCGACGACTCTGAGATGACCCACTCGGTGGCGATCAACCTCTACCCGGCCACCAGCAAAATGCCTCAGCTCAGCATTGTGGTGGTCGACACCATTCCGGTGGAGCTCAAGCGCAGCTATATGGTGTGGAGCTGGTTTGTCTATGTGCTGGCCGCCAACCTGCTGCTGGTGATCCCCCTGCTGTGGGTCGCCGCCTGGTGGAGCCTGCGGCCCATTGAGTCGCTGGCCAAAGAGGTGCGCGAACTGGAGGAACATCACCGCGAAAAGCTCAATCCCAACACCACTCGCGAGCTGACCCGGCTGGTCAGCAACCTCAACCGCCTGGTTCGCAGCGAGCGCGAACGCTATGACAAATACCGCACTACCCTCACCGATCTCACTCACAGTCTGAAAACGCCGCTGGCGGTGATGCAGAGTACACTGCGCTCGCTGCGCGGCGAGAAGATCAGCGTCGACGAGGCGGAGCCGGTGATGCTGGAGCAGATAAGCCGCATCTCGCAGCAGATTGGTTATTACCTGCATCGCGCCAGCATGCGCAGCGGCGGCACCCTCTTGAGCCGGGAATTACACCCGATCGCCCCCCTGCTTGACAGCCTGACTTCCGCTCTCAACAAGGTCTATCAGCGCAAAGGGGTCAATATCTCGCTCGACATCTCGCCGGAGATCACTTTTGTCGGCGAGCAGAACGATTTTATGGAAGTGATGGGTAACGTTCTTGATAACGCCTGTAAGTATTGCCTGGAGTTCGTGGAAGTTTCCGTGCGCCAGACCACCGACAGCCATCTGCACATCCTGGTGGAAGACGATGGGCCGGGGATCCCGCAGAGCCAGCGCCGGGCCGTTTTCGACCGCGGCCAGCGGGCTGATACCCTGCGTCCCGGCCAGGGGGTAGGGCTCTCCGTTGCGCGTGAAATTGTCGAACAATATGATGGAGAGATCATCGCCGGGGAAAGCCTGCTCGGCGGCGCCTGCATGGAGGTGGTGTTTGGCCGCCAGCAGATGGAAGATAAACAGAGTTAATCGTTGAGATTTTTCACGGCGCCTGCATCGCCAGGGCGCCGCATCCGTTATAATCCCTGTCAGACACCTGCAGTGGAATATCAATATGGATTATCAATTAACGCTTAACTGGCCCGACTTTATCGAACGCTACTGGCAAAAACGGCCGGTGGTATTGAAGCGCGGCTTCGCCAATTTTATCGACCCCCTAAGCCCGGACGAACTGGCAGGACTGGCCATGGAGAGCGAGGTCGATAGCCGCCTTGTCAGCCATCAGGATGGAAAATGGCAGGTCAGTCACGGTCCTTTCGAAAGCTACGATCACCTGAGCGAAAACAACTGGTCCCTGCTGGTGCAGGCGGTTAACCACTGGCATGAACCGTCCGCAGCGCTGATGCATCCGTTCCGTGCCCTGCCGGACTGGCGTATCGACGACCTGATGATCTCCTTCTCGGTGCCGGGAGGCGGCGTCGGCCCGCATCTGGATCAGTATGATGTGTTTATCATTCAGGGCACCGGCCGTCGGCGCTGGCGCGTTGGGGAAAAGGTGCCGATGAAACAGCACTGCCCGCATCCGGACCTGCTGCAGGTTGACCCCTTCGAGGCGATCATCGATGAAGAGATGGAGCCGGGCGATATTCTCTATATTCCGCCGGGATTCCCGCATGAGGGTTATTCGCTGGAAAACTCGCTTAACTATTCGGTCGGCTATCGCGCGCCGAATGCCCGCGAGCTGTTTAGCGGCTTTGCCGACTATGTCCTCCAGCGCGAACTGGGCAGCCAGCGCTACGCCGATCCGGACGTGCCGTCCCGCGACCATCCGGCGGATATTTTACCGACCGAACTCGACCGCCTGCGCGAGATGATGCTGGGTCTGATTAACCAACCGGAGCACTTTAAGCAGTGGTTCGGCGAGTTTATCACCCAGTCGCGTCATGAGCTCGACGTCGCGCCGCCGGAGCCGCCGTATCAGCCAGATGAGATTTACGATGCCCTGCAGCAGGGCGATACCCTGGAACGCCTGGGCGGCCTGCGGGTGCTGCGCATTGACGGCGAGGTATTCGTTAACGGCGAGAAGATCAACTCCCCGCACCGTCCGGCGCTGGACGCCTTAGCCACCCATCTGACGCTGCGCGCCGACCATTTTGGCGATGCGCTGGAAGATCCTTCTTTCCTCGCCATGCTGGCAGCGCTGGTCAACAGCGGCTATTGGTTCTTTGGCGACTGAGCCATCATCCTGCCCGGCGGCGCTGCGCTTGCCGGGCCTACGGGTTCCGCGCTCACCGGCTGGACCGTAGGCCGGATAAGGCGAAGCCGCCATCCGGCATCTTGTCCGACACGCGGCCTTACCGGGCCGCCTGAGAAGATTAATGCCCTTTGCGTGCCGCCGTCAGCTCGGCGATACGCACGATCACCTGCACCGCTTTCTCCATTCCTTCCAGGGTGACAAACTCATGTTTGCCGTGATAGTTGTAGCCACCGGTAAACAGGTTTGGGCATGGCAGTCCCATAAATGAGAGCTGCGCGCCGTCGGTGCCGCCGCGGATCGGCTTCATCTGCGGTTCAATATCGCAGTCCACCATCGCCTGGCGGGCAATATCGACCACGTGCGGATGGGCGATCACCTGCTCATGCATATTGTAATAACTGTCCTCGATCACCAGCTCAATATAACAGTCCGGGTGCAGTCCCTTGCCGACCTTTTTGGCGATCTCCATCATCTTGCGCTTGCGCGCCTCGAAGTGCTTACGGTCAAAATCGCGGATGATGTAATGCATCTCGGCCCGATCGACGCTGCCTTTCATGCTGGTGAGGTGATAAAAACCTTCATAGCCTTCAGTGGTCTCCGGCGCTTCATCGGCCGGTACTTCGGCATGAATGCGCGCGGCCAGCGACAGCGCGTTGACCATCACCCCTTTTGCGGTGCCGGGGTGCACGTTATTACCGACAATTTTTATCGTCACCGAGGCGGCGTTGAAGTTTTCAAACTCCAGTTCGCCGACCCCGCCGCCGTCGACGGTATAGGCCCAGCGGGCGTCAAAGGCCTCGACGTCGAAATGCTTCGCCCCTTTACCCACCTCTTCATCAGGGGTGAAGGCCACGCGGATATCGCCATGAGGAATATTTTTCGCCTGCAGGGTCGCCAGCGCGGTCATAATTTCGGCAATGCCGGCTTTGTCGTCCGCCCCGAGCAGCGTTTTCCCGTCGGTGGTGATCAGCGTCTGTCCCAAAAGCTGATGCAGAACCGGGAACATCACCGGGGAGAGCACCTCATCGCCGATACCCAGCGCGATATCGCCGCCGCGATAGTTTTCAACAATCTGCGGATTAACGTTTTTACCACTGAAATCCGGGGAGGTGTCGACGTGGGAGATAAAACCGATGGCCGGGATATCGCCCTCAACGTTAGCGGGCAAAGTTCCCATTACCGTCCCTTTTTCACTCAGCGTTACCTTGACCAGTCCCATTTCTTCCAGCTGCGCCTGCAACAGGCGTAACAGCTTCCACTGCCCTTCCGTGCTGGGGACCTGACGAACGCCAGGCTTTGACTGCGTGTCCAAAGAAACGTACTGCAAAAAACGCTCAAGCAATTTATCCATGTAGCCACCCTCTTCTTTTGTGACAACATTATTCATAAGCCAGAAAAGACAAATATTGCGTCAGGTCATTTTTAGCCCGTAAAGCGAAATTTAATAACGGAACCGACGTTATGGTGTAAAGGTAGACTATGCGGGCGTATCAAGGATTGGCGATTACCCTCGTTTGCCGTAGAATGCTGGCCCTTATTAAAAACGTGCAACCCCAAAGGTGGTTAATCACAAACCCCGCAGCGGCCGGAAATTTGCCGTTGCGTCTACATGGGACAGAGTCAAAAATTGAATATACAACCGCGTTCGCGTTCGCCGCTGGTGCATCTGGCGGGAATTCGCAAGAGCTTTGATGGTAAAACGGTCATCGACAACCTTAACCTGACCATCAACAATGGTGAGTTTCTCACTCTGCTTGGCCCCTCTGGCTGCGGTAAAACCACCGTTCTGCGCCTTATTGCCGGCCTGGAAAACGTCGACAGCGGACGGATCCATCTCGAAGATCACGATATCACTCATGTTCCGGCGGAAAACCGCCACGTCAATACCGTATTCCAAAGCTACGCCCTGTTTCCGCATATGACGGTGTTCGAGAACGTCGCCTTTGGCCTGCGGATGCAGAAAACACCGGCGGCGGAAATCACCCCACGGGTGATGGATGCCTTAAAAATGGTGCAGCTGGAGGCGTTTGCCCAGCGCAAACCGCACCAGCTCTCCGGCGGCCAGCAGCAGCGCGTGGCCATCGCCCGCGCGGTGGTCAACAAACCGCGTCTGCTGCTGCTCGATGAGTCTCTTTCGGCACTGGATTACAAGCTGCGCAAGCAGATGCAGAACGAACTGAAAGCGCTGCAGCGTAAGCTCGGGATCACCTTCGTCTTCGTCACCCACGATCAGGAAGAGGCTCTGACCATGTCCGATCGCATCGTGGTGATGCGTGATGGCAAAATCGAACAGGACGGCACCCCGCGAGAGATCTACGAAGAGCCGAAGAACCTGTTTGTCGCCAGCTTTATCGGCGAGATCAATATCTTTGACGCCACGGTAATTGAACGTCTCGACGGACAGCGCGTGCGTGCCAGCGTTGAAGGACGAGAATGCAACATCACCGTCAATTTTGCCGTGGAGGCCGGCCAGCGTCTGAATGTCCTGCTGCGCCCGGAAGATCTGCGCGTCGACGAGATCCACCATAACAGCGACGCCGATGGCCTGATCGGCTATGTCCGCGAGCGCAACTATAAAGGCATGACTCTGGAGTCGGTGGTGGAACTGGAGAACGGCAAAATGGTGATGGTCAGCGAGTTCTTTAACGAAGACGACCCGGATTTCGACCACTCTCTTGACCAGAAAATGTCTATCAATTGGGTGGAAAGCTGGGAGGTGGTGCTGGCCGATGAAGAACACCAGTAAATTCCAGAATGTGGTGATCGCCACTATCGTCGGTTGGCTGGTGCTGTTTGTCTTCCTGCCCAACCTGATGATCATCGCCACCAGCTTTTTGACCCGCGACGATGCCAACTTCGTCAAACTGGTCTTCACGCTGGATAACTATTCGCGGCTACTGGATCCGCTCTATTATGACGTTCTGCTGCATTCGCTAAACATGGCGCTGCTGGCGACCCTCGCCTGCCTGGCGCTGGGCTATCCGTTTGCGTGGTTCCTCGCCCGGCTGCCGCAGAAGGTACGGCCCCTGCTGCTGTTCCTGCTGATCGTCCCTTTTTGGACCAACTCGTTGATCCGCATCTACGGGCTGAAGATTTTCCTCAGCACTAAAGGTTACCTGAACGAGTTTCTGCTGTGGCTGGGGGTGATCGACACCCCGATACGCATTATGTTCACCCCCTCGGCGGTGATCATCGGCCTGGTGTACATCCTGCTGCCGTTTATGGTGATGCCGCTCTACTCCAGCATTGAGAAACTGGATCGCCCGCTGCTGGAAGCGGCGAAAGATCTCGGCGCCAGCAAGCTGCAGACCTTTATCCGCATTATCATCCCGCTGACCATGCCGGGGATCATCGCCGGCTGTCTGCTGGTGATGCTGCCGGCGATGGGGTTGTTCTACGTTTCCGACCTGATGGGCGGCGCCAAGAACCTGCTGATCGGCAACGTGATCAAAAGCCAGTTCCTCAATATCCGTGACTGGCCGTTCGGCGCGGCAACCAGCATTACCTTAACCCTGGTGATGGGCCTGATGCTGTTGATTTACTGGCGCGCGGCGCGCCTGCTGAATAAAAAGGTGGAGCTGGAATGATCGGTCGACTGCTGCGCGGCGGCTTTATGACCGCCATCTACGCGTATCTCTACATCCCTATTATTATTCTGATCGTTAACTCGTTTAACCGGTCGCGCTTCGGCATCAACTGGCAGGGGTTCACCACCGACTGGTATAGCCTGCTGATGAACAACGATAGCCTGCTGCAGGCCGCCCAGCACTCGCTGACCATGGCGGTGCTGTCGGCGACCTTCGCCACCCTTATCGGCTCGCTGACCGCCGTGGCGCTGTACCGTTACCGCTTTCGCGGCAAACCGTTTGTCAGCGGCATGCTGTTTGTGGTGATGATGTCGCCAGATATTGTGATGGCCATCTCTCTGCTGGTGCTGTTTATGTTGATCGGCGTCCAGCTTGGTTTCTGGTCGCTGCTGTTTTCGCATATCACCTTCTGCCTGCCGTTTGTGGTGGTCACCGTTTACTCCCGCCTGAAAGGCTTTGACGTGCGGATGCTGGAGGCGGCGAAAGATCTGGGCGCCAGCGAGATGACCATCCTGCGCAAAATTATCCTGCCGCTGGCCCTGCCGGCGGTAGCCGCTGGGTGGTTGCTGAGCTTCACCCTGTCGATGGATGACGTGGTAGTCTCCTCGTTCGTGACCGGTCCGGGGTATGAAATCCTGCCACTGAAGATCTATTCGATGGTCAAGGTTGGCGTTTCGCCAGAGGTGAACGCCCTGGCCACGATTTTGTTGGTTCTGTCGCTGGTGATGGTCATCGCCAGTCAGTTAATTGCACGTGATAAAACTCAGGGGACGTTAAAATGAAAAAATGGTCACGCCACCTGCTCGCGGCGAGCGCTCTGGCAATCGGCATGGGCGCTGCGCACGCGGACGATAGCAAAACGCTCTATTTCTATAACTGGACCGAGTATGTGCCGCCGGGCCTGCTGGAGCAGTTCACCAAAGAGACCGGCATCAAGGTTATCTATTCGACCTACGAGTCGAACGAAACCATGTACGCCAAGCTCAAAACCTATAAAGACGGCGCGTACGACCTGGTCGTCCCGTCGACCTACTTTGTCGACAAGATGCGCAAAGAAGGTATGCTGCAGAAGATCGATAAGAGCAAGCTGACTAACTTCAGCAACCTCGATCCGCAGATGCTGAATAAACCGTTCGATCCGAATAACGACTACTCCATCCCCTATATCTGGGGGGCGACGGCCATCGGCGTCAACAGCGAGGCGATTGACCCGAAAACTATCACCAGCTGGGCCGACCTGTGGAAGCCGGAATACAAAAGCAGCCTGCTGCTGACCGACGACGCGCGCGAAGTGTTCCAGATGGCGCTGCGTAAGCTGGGCTATTCCGGCAACACCACCGACCCGAAAGAGATTGAAGCCGCCTATAACGAGCTGAAAAAGCTGATGCCCAACGTCGCAGCGTTTAACTCTGATAACCCGGCGAACCCGTATATGGAAGGCGAAGTGAACCTCGGGATGGTATGGAACGGCTCGGCTTACGTCGCCCGCCAGGCAGGTACTCCGCTGGAAGTGATCTGGCCGAAAGAGGGCGGCATCTTCTGGATGGACAGCCTGTCGATCCCGGCGAACGCCAAAAACGTCGACGGCGCGCTGAAGCTGATTAACTTCCTGCTGCGCCCGGATGTCGCCAAACAGGTCGCTGAAACCATCGGTTATCCGACGCCGAACCTTGCGGCGCGCAAGATGCTCAGCCCGGCAGTGGCCAACGATAAATCGCTCTATCCGGATGCTGCGACCATTGAGAAAGGCGAATGGCAGAATGACGTCGGCAGCGCCAGCGCCATTTATGAAGAGTATTACCAGAAGCTGAAAGCGGGCCGTTAAGTTTATTATTAGTCGGGTAAACGTTGTTTACCCGACTAACCTATTTTTGCTAATCTACCCTTTCTTTAAAATTTCTAAACAGAAGCCAATTGCAGGTATCACGCGCTTTCAATAATCAAAATTCATATGTGTAACAAGGACTGATACGCATGAAAAAAAATGATCGCACGCTTTATTATATCTTTCTCAGCCTTGGCTTGGTCATGATATTTATTTCTGCCGTTATTTATTATTACCAACGCCATTCAATAGGCAACGTAATACATACCACTGGCATTATCGTCGATACCCAGCAGCGTAAACCCAACCCATATCGACGCAATAGCGTATCCCGTAATGCTAAGTCATGGTTCCCCGTCGTTGCTTTCCGCCCTTCCAACGAGGTTACTCTCATTTTTACGTCAAAAACCAGCAGTTCGTTGTATGAAAAAAGTGAAGGCACTACGGTTGACGTGATTTATCCACCAGGAAAACCGTACGAAGCTAAAATATACAATATATGGATTAATTTTTTTAAGTGGGGCATCATCGGTATTATTGGACTCGCCTTTTCAGGAGCCAGTTTGCTTATCCGTCCATCCTCCGCAAAAGGACAGAGGATTGTGCAATGAAAAATACCTTTTCCCTGCTAATTTGCCTATGTACTTTTATATTTGTTCATCCAGCTTATGCAGCTCCCTTCCCCTCTCTCACGGGATCTGTCACTGATACCACAGGGCTACTAACGGGAAAAAAAGATATCATCGATCGCGCTGAACGCTTTCAACAGAATACGGGGATCACAGTTTACATTTTGTTCACCCATCAGGAAAATATTATCCCGGCAAATAATTCTGAACTTCAGGCAGTCGCTCATCCCATCACTGATATGGATCACAACAGTATACTGCTGCTCGTCACTGCTGATAGCCAGCAGATATATCTGCTCAGCTCCTCTGCGCTCCAGCCTCGCCTCAAAGCCAGCCGCGCCTTAACCATCATCGTAAATCACACCAGCGCTTACCTACAGCATGGCCTGTGGTTCCAGGGAATCAACACTGCGCTGGACGTATTACAAGCGGCATTACTACAACAGCCCACGCCATCGCTAACCTGGTATGCATCATCGGAAAATCCCCATCAGGATGATTTCCCAGGCCATCCTCTGGGCTTTCTCCTCTGGATCTTGGTGTTTATGTGCTGCACCTGGATATTCCGTTACACCACCCGCCTGCGTTATGCCCTGAAATTTGCGTTCGCCATGGCCTGCGGCAACTTATGTTATCAGGCATTGTGCCTGTACTTTGGCTCAGGCGTCCACACTTTAAACCGAGTCGCTCCGCTGTGGGCCACAATCATCGGAGTTAGCACATTTCTGGCCACCTTACTGTGGACGCGAAAGCGAAGATAAGAATTCGACACTCAGCCCCGCAGCGCGCGCCACAGGATCGCCGGCAATTTGCGCCAGCGCGGCCGATGGTAAAAATCCACCAGCCGCTGCGCCACCGCTTCCTGCCCCCGGTGGGTGATGAACCAGGGCGGCAGGGGCATCAGCGTCAGTTCGCCATGCCAAAGACTACGCGGAAACGGCCAAAACGGCCCCTCAATCACCGTGCGCTCGGTTTTCTCCAGCATAAAGCTGTTATGCACCTTGCCCCGCCCGCTCTGAATATCGTCGAGCGTGTGGCCGGGAAACGCCCCCCACGGGCAAGGGGCTAACAGGAAGGCCACCCCACTCCAGCAGTTGATCGCCACCGTGCCGTAGCGCAGCTCGGCGATCAGCGCATTAAAACGCTTACGTCCAATCGCTTTGCGGGTGCGCGGGTGGATCACAATATTGGCCCCCAGCGTGCCCTGCAGCCGCTGATTCGCATAGCCGATCGCCTGGCGCAGAAAGCTTTCCGCACTATCGGCCTCAAGACGGGTGACCGACAGCCCCGGGCCAAAGACCTCCTGCTGGCAGAACCCGGGATCATCGTCGGTATTCGCCACAATCAACGGTAGCGCGTCACCGCGGGCTATCTCCAGCGGCTGACGGGCGCGCAGGCGAAAGTCGGTCAGCCGGTTTTCAGCGCCGGGGTAGTAGTCCGGGCGGGTATTCGCGGCGATCAGTCGGTACAGCTGATTCAGCAAGGCCGTCGCAGGCTCCCAGCCTTGCTGCAGGATCAGCACCTGGCTGGCCACGCAGTTAAACCCGCCGTTGTTCATCTTCTGCGTCGCCAGCTGCTGCGCCTGAAAAGCGATGTCCGCCTCGCTCCACGGCCCGGGTACGATAATGGTGGGGCTGACGCCGCCCAGCTCCGAGGTCACCCGACGCGGGTTCAGCGGCGTCCCAGCGGCCCGACGCTGGCGAGCCGTCTCACCCTCGCCCCAGACGATGACGTCATGGGTCTCGCGGGAGCCAGTGATATGGATCTCATCGACAGCGGGATGGGTAGTCAGCCACGCTCCCGCCCGGGCGTCGCCGGTGACGATGCGGAGCGCATCCATGGCAATCAGCGGCGCCAGGGCCTGGGCCAGCAGATCGTGCAGATAATCATTCACCGGATTGAGCTTCAGCAGGGAGACCTGATTCTCAATAAACAGCTTGTGTAGCACATCCAGTGGCGCAATCGAGGCCACATTGCCGGCGCCAAGCACCAGCGCCAGCTTGCCCTGCCGCGCGGCAGGCGGGATGTCGTATGCCCGCGCCGCATAGCGGTCGAGATGGGCCCGGGTGACGCCTGGCTGCATCCATATCTCAGCGCGAACACCAGACAGAAGCAGCCGATCCCAGAGCGTGCCGGGCACCACCCGCAGCGCCAGGCGGCCGTCCGCCAGCGTCCGCAGCGGGATCCGCCGCAGAAAGGTCTTCTCCTCCAGTTGCTCCAGGGTGGCGATAAGCCCGTTGCAGCCGACCATTAGCGCGCAGGGGCCCGCCAGCCACTCTTCCCCCGCCAGCGGATCGCCCGCCGGCAACCCTTTGGCCGCCGCTGCCGCGGCCACCCACGCCGGGGCAATACCAGCCAGGGCATCCTTGATCTGGCGCAGGAGCGCCAGACGACGGTTCACTGAGGTTTCCGCCCAGCGCTGGCGCGCCGCCGACAAGGCGTGCAGGGCCGCATCATACTGAGAGCAGGTCGTCAGACCGGGTCGCGCATGGCTCATTTTCCCTCACTCATTAAAATCTCTCCGTAGGCCTGGCGCAGCTGATTTTTGAGCACCTTACCCGTGGCGCTGACCGGCAGCGCATCGACAAATATCACCCGGTCCGGGATCTGCCATTTAGGCACCCGCTTCTCAAACCAGCTCAGCAGATCGGTCTCCTCCACTTCGCCCCTTTCCGCACGGACGCACAGCAGCACCGGCCGCTCGTCCCAGCGCGGATGGCGGGCGGCGATGGCCGCCGCGCTGCGCACCCCCGGATGCGCGATGGCGATATTCTCCAGCTCAACGGTGGAGATCCACTCGCCACCGGACTTGATAATATCCTTTGCCCGATCGCTGATCACCAGATAACCATTGGCGTCGAGCGTACCGATATCACCGGTATCAAACCAGCCTGCCGCGGTCAGGGCGCTCGCGTCCTGACCATAGTATTGCTCTACCACCCAGTGCCCTCTGACCTGCAGATACCCCTGGCTTTGACCATCCCGGGGCAACGGTTCGCCATCCACGTCCACCACCTGCAGTTCGATGCCGAAAATGGGCCGCCCCTGACCGGCGCGCTGCTTTTGCTGCTCCTGTGCCGGGAGCGCGTCATGTTTGCTCAACGGTGTGTTGATGGTGCCGATGGGCGATGTTTCGGTCATTCCCCAGGCGTGGGTCAGTGCAATGCCGTAATCACGCTGAAAGGCCTCGGCCATCGACGGCGGCAGCGCGGAGCCGCCGACCAGCGCACGTTTAAATTCAGGCAGCCGGACCTCTGTCCGGCGCATCGCCGCCAGCAAGCCGGCCCAGATCACCGGCACGCCAAACCCCACCGTCACCTTCTCGGCGGCCAGCAGCTGCAGCAGGCTGTCGCCATCGAGGTGCGGCCCCGGCAGCACCAGCCGCGCGCCGACCATGGCGGCGATAAACGGCGTCCCCCACGCGTTGACATGGAACATCGGCACCACCGGCAACAGGCTGTCCTTCGCCGATATGCCGGCGGCGTCCGGCTGGTTGCCGCTCAGGGCGTGCAGGACCAGCGAACGATGGGTGTTCAATACCCCTTTCGGCCGGCCGGTGGTTCCCGAGGTGTAACAGAGCGAAGCCGGAGTCAGTTCATTGAGCTGCGGCCAGCGATAGTCTGCCATCCCCTGCTGCAACAGATCGTCATAAAACAGCAATGAGGGCAGCTGGCTGAGCGCCGCTTCGCTGCGGGACTCCATCAGCACGACGTGTTTCACCGTCGGCAGCTGCGGCAGCAGCTGCGCTACCAGCGGCAAAAAGGTCTGGTCAAAAAACAGCACTTCATCGGCAGCGTCGTTGAGGATATACCGCAGATGGTCAACCGACAGCCGCGGATTGACGGTGTGCGTCACCCAGCCGCCGGAGGCGACGGCAAAATAGATCTCCAGATGGCGGCGGTTGTTCCATGCCAGCGTGGCGCAGCGGGCGCCCGGCGGCAGCCCCAGCGACGCCAGCGCCGATGCCAGCCGCTGAGCACGGCTGGCCACCTCCCCCCAGCAGCTGCGCTCCTTCTCACCGCCAGTACTCACCGAGACAATCTCGGTCTCGCTGTGATACTGCGCCGCATGGCCGAGCAGCGCGGCAGTGGTGAGATCCTGATAAATCATCGGTGACGGCATGGCGGGGTCTCCTTTACAGACGTCCGGCGGAATCGAGGGGCGCGGCGCGATCGTGCGGGCGCCTATTGAATCTGGTCTACATTTGCCGGTCTGCACAAAAAAACGTACAGAAATCAGCGGTCACGCACAAAATAGAATGGGAAATGGTTCAGAAAGGAAAAGACAAACTCATGACCGGAAGATCATTACTCAGAGAGCGTATCGCCCGACTTCGGGCCGGGCGATAGCGGTGGGGATTTACAGCAGCGCTTTCGCTTTAGCAACCACGTTATCGACGGTGAAGCCGTACTCCTCGAACAGCTGCTCAGCCGGCGCAGACTCACCGAAGGTGGTCATGCCAACGATAGCGCCGTTCAGGCCAACGTATTTGAACCAGTAGTCAGCGATACCCGCTTCCACGGCAACGCGCGCGGTCACGGCTTTCGGCAGTACGGATTCGCGATAAGCCGCATCCTGCTTGTCGAACGCGTCGGTGGACGGCATGGAAACCACGCGCGCCTTCA